>OLQL01001514.1_pt1 | contig 18901 bp, 14 predicted proteins | sample 1672971 | NCBI WGS metagenome assembly OLQL01 (sample SAMEA3136742, study PRJEB25190) | human gut metagenome | biome: human gut; feature: human-associated habitat; material: faeces | place: Austria | collected 2013
GGGCTGCTGGAGGGAAAGCGACTTAACCGTAAAGTTACCGCCATTCGGCGACGGGCCTCATGGCTAGCAACCAAGCTCAGTGTGGATTCAACCCCACACTGGGCTTTTTCATACAAAAAGGCCGACATTTTTTCTTCCATGTCAGCCTTTTTCATTATAAAAAAACAAGTTACGTCAAAGCATCCCAAGCTACAAGGTATGGCCAGACCTCTTGTCAACTGATTGTTCATCAGGGCTGCAAAAATATCCAAGCCACACTGAAACATCTCAACCAGCAAGGGTTAAGTATGCCCTACGCCGACCACGGGGGGGCGAGGGCGGCGATAGGCAGTGGAGGGAAAAAGGCCCGCCCATTTTGACGGCAGAAAAAGGCGAGTTCGGAGCGCGCCGGATCGCAGGTGAAATCTGGCCAATCATGCTGCGCGCGACATAACGAGCCCCGCCGCCAAAATGGGCAATAGAAGCCTTTTTCCCGTAGTCGCCGTGCCGCCAGCTTTCTTTGGTACTTTCTTTCGAAGCGAAAGAAAGTACTGCCCCCCTCGGGGCGGCAGCCCCACCGCCCGCGCCGTAGTCGGCGCGTCAATTACGCGCAGGGGATTTTCTAAGACAAATTTTGTCGTACACCGCCGCAAGCAGGGGGCTTTCCGCTCGCCCCCTGCACCCCTTCGGACCGTAGTCGTTGATCTAATCGATTTTGATAAAATGATAGTGACTTTCCTTGAAGCAACCACTCAGCGCGGCCCGCACTGCCGTGCGCCCCGCTTGTTGTTTGCCAAAACATTCAGTTTGCTTATCGTAATAATTAAACGCTCCACGAAGTTGCATTCCCCCTTCCGTGCCGAAATCAGCGCCCCCCGGCAGGTGAAACCTCCTGCTAGAACTGCCGCCTACCGATGCGAACGGAGGATTCCCAAAGGGGCTTCATCCCCCTTTCCCCCTTCCTACTCTTGACCTTCCGCTCAAAACAGGTTACACTACCTTTTGTTCTGGATTCTACCAATGATCTCACTGGGGAGGGAACAAACCATGAGCGAAGAGGCAAAGAAAGAAACGCCGAAGAAGAAACCATCCTCCATGTGGCAGCGGATCGTCACAGGCGCCTGCCTGATCGCCGTTTTGACGCTGGTACTCTGCCTTGGTGGCTGGTATTTTGCAGTAGCCGTTTTTCTGGCCACGATGCTGGCGATCCACGAGGAACTGAACGCTCTGAAGGTAGGCGGCCACCGCCCGGTCTGCTGGACCAGCTATGTGGCCCTGTGTCTGGCCGTCCCTGCGATGAGGTTCTATTCTTCGCTGGCCATTATCCCAATTCTGACCGTGCTGGGCTTTTTTGTGGTGCTGCAGGTCATGCGCCGGGAGGACCCTGACCTAATCGACATTCTGGTCAGCGTTCTGCCCATGATTACGCTGGTGCTGCCCTGCATGTGCCTCATCGGCCTGCTGGATTCCCCGGCCTCCCTGCAGAAAATGCTGCTGGTGATGGTCTTTGCGGTGGCCGTGGGCGGCGATACCTTCGCCTATTTCATTGGCAGCGCCGTGGGCGGCCCCAAGCTCTGCCCCCATATCAGCCCTCATAAGACCGTCGCTGGTTCTGTCGGCGGACTGCTGGGCAGCGTTCTGTGCGCCGTGGTGGTGGGACGGCTGTTCTCGCTGGGCGGCGCTGCGCCCTACCCTGCTCTGTGGGGCGACGTGCTGGTAGGTCTGCTGGGCGGCTTTGCCGGTCAGGTGGGCGACCTGTTCGAAAGCATGGTAAAGCGTCACTGCGGCATTAAGGATTTCGGCACCATCTTCCCCGGCCATGGCGGGATGCTGGACCGGCTGGACAGTATTTTCTTCACCTGCATCATCGTGTACAGCTACCGTGCGTTGCTTCTGTATATTCTTTGATCTTTTCGAACCCTCATATGTAAGGAAGGATTCTCATGCAGTCCAAGCGTAAACTCGCCGTTCTCGGCTCCACCGGCTCCATCGGCACGCAGGCGCTGCAGGTGGCCGCGCTTCACTCCGATCGTTTCCAGATCACGGCGCTGACGGCCAACCGCAGCAAAGAAAAGCTTTTTGAGCAAGTGCGCCAGTTCCGTCCCCAGCTGGCCGGACTGGTAGAGCCTATTTCAATGGAAGAAATTCCGGATGACCTGAAATTCTGCCAGTGGGTCTTCGGCCCGGAATGTCTGACGCTGGCCGCACAGACGGACTGCGACGACGTGCTGGTGTCCGTGGTGGGCATGGCGGGCTTGAAGGGCGTACTGGAAGCCTTCCTTCAAAACAAACGGGTGCTGCTGGCCAATAAAGAAGCACTGGTCACCGGCGGCCATCTGGTGATGGAAGCAGCCCGGAAGGCGGGCGAGCATTCCCTCCTGCCGGTGGACAGCGAGCACAGCGCCATTTTCCAGTGTTTGCAGGGTGCGGCGGGCAATCCCATCGACAAGATCCTCCTGACCTGCTCCGGCGGCCCCTTCCGCACGTGGGATAAAGCCGCCATCCGCAGCGCCACCAAGGCACAGGCGCTGAAGCATCCCAACTGGGTCATGGGTCAGAAAATCACCATCGACAGCGCCACCCTGTTCAACAAGGCGCTGGAGATCATGGAAGCCAAGTGGCTTTTCGGCGTGGAGGACGACCGCATTCAGGTGGTCGTTCATCCCCAGAGCGTCATTCACAGTGGGGTGCAGTTCGCCGACGGTGCGCTGATCGCCCAGTTGGGCACGCCGGATATGCGCCTGCCCATTCTGTACGCCATGAGCTACCCGGAACGCCTGCCCACCGGCGGCGCGCCGCTGGATCTGTTTTCCCTGTCCGGCCTGACCTTCGAGCGGCCTGACCCGGAACGCTTTCCCTCCCTGCGGCTGGCGCATGAGTGCCTGCAGGCGGGCGGTGCTGCCTGCTGCGAGCTAAATGCCGCCAACGAGGTGGCCGTGGCCCATTTGTTACAACAGCCTTTACAACCCGCAGGCGGGAAATGCATGACCATTGGTCGAATCTATGAAGTGGTGGAGGAAACCCTGAACCGTTTGGGCGTTCTTCCTGCCGGCTCGCTGGACGAAATTCTGGAGGCCGACCGCCGGGCCCGGGACGTGGCTGCGTCCCTTCTGGCGGCGGACTGACTCGGTGAATTCGCCCGGGGCGGGTCGCATATACTAGCTTTACAGGGACGCTTTTCCGTCCCCCAGAAAGGAAATCCATATGACGATCCTGTATGTTCTGTTAGCCATTCTGCTGTTGGGCATCCTGATTATGGTGCATGAGTTCGGCCATTTCGCGGTGGCGCGGCTGTGCGGCATTGCAGTCAAGGAATTCTCGCTGGGCTTTGGCCCGGCCATCTGGCAGCACAAGAGCAAGAAAAGCGATACTACTTTTTCCATCCGTCCCATTCCGATGGGTGGCTACTGCATGTTCTACGGCGACACGGACGACGACCCAAACGGCAGCACGAAGGACGATCCCCGCAACTACAATAAGGCCCCCGTCTGGAAGCGGATGCTCAGCGTCATCGCAGGCCCCGGCATGAACTTTATGCTGGCCTTTATCGTGGCCATCGTGCTGATGGGCGCTTACGGCGCGGTCGCCACCACGCCCGTGGTGCAGGAGGTGGAAGCGGGAATGCCCGCCGCCGAGGCCGGTTTGCAGGCCGGGGACGTTTTCGTCCGGGTCAACCAGACGGATGTGGAAAACGGCACCGTGCAGGATGTGAGCAACGCCATCGGCGCGTCCGGCTCCGCTGCGCCGGTGGAGATCACCGTGCTTCGAGACGGTCAGGAGCAGACCTTTACCCTTACGCCCCGGTACGACAGCGAACTGGAGCGCTACCGGGTGGGCGTGACCATTGCGCAGGGGTATGAAAAAATGAGCGCCAGCGCCGTGCTGCCCTCCGCCTGGTCGCTGTGCAAGCAGGCCAGCGTCGCCATCGTGGACGCTCTCGGCAAGCTCTTCACCACCGGCGAGGGGCTGAACGATACCGCCGGTCCCGTGGGCGTGGTGTCCATGGTGGCGCAGGAGACCCAGAAGGGCGGCTTTGAAATTTATCTCTATCTGCTGGTCATCATCTCCATCAACCTGGGGCTGATGAATCTGATCCCCATCCCCGGTCTGGATGGCAGCCGTCTCATTTTCATGCTGATCGAAGCCATCCGCCGCAAGCCGGTCAATCAGAAGATCGAAGCGGGCGTTCACTTCTGCGGCTATGTGCTGTTCTTCGGCCTTATGATTTTCTTCACCTTTAAGGATGTGCTCCGTCTGTTCGGAAAATAAAACGGCATTGATGACAAACGCCGGGAACCGCATTTTGCAGCAGTTCCCGGCGCTTTCTTTATTTCACAAACAAAATCCGGCAGGAATAGCCATTCAGCCCAAAGGTCAGCCCGACGTCCCGACCTTCCAGCATATCCCGCGCCTGCGCGACCGGCTCCGGGAAGGAAACCGTCACCTTTTCCACAGGCTTTGCGGAAATATTGACCGCAAACGCCAACAGCTGTGGCGCGCCGGACAGATCGGTGTAGCGGTAATAGCTGATTCTGACCTTTTCATGATCGGCCCGAGCGTTGTTCGTCCAATAGGGCATCCATTCCGACTGCTCGATGGGGAACGCGCCGAAGACCTTCCATACCCGGCTCATCAGCTCCAACGGATGGTGAATTTCATTGGGCCGGGGCAGAATGCCGTGCAGCACAGCGCAGGCCAGCGCCTGTTCAAATGTCCACAGGGGACGGTTCTCATAGGCGATAAATTCCACCGGCGCGCCAATGTTCCGCCCCAGATACTCCGCCCGGAAGTATTCCAGATTCAGATCTTCCGTATCGCCGTGCATTCTGTCGAACTGCAGGTTTTCCCCGTACCAGTTCTGATGAATGTAAGGGATCGTCATAAAATTCACATACCCGAAGGAATGGACGTTGATCTCCCCGCCCCGGGACTGGACGATCTCATACAGTTGGCGGAACATCCGCCGCAGCGTTCCAAGACAATAGCTGCCGTGCAGCTTTCCCCCATGGTCGTACCAGCCGCACCCGTGCTCTGTACTGTAGCACAGTCGCGGGAAGGTGATGGAATCCAGATAAACGCCGTCGATATGGAACTCGTCCATCAGTTTTTCCACGCCGCTTAAAAACAGCGCTTCATACTCGCTGTGGTAGCACACCACATAATCCCGCTGGAAGGGCACCCGCCACCAGCCGCCCTCCATCGCGCCTTTTTCGTCTACCACCTTCACTTTGTCCTGCAGCTCGCTCCATTGGGGAGCCATGGTGGAGAGCTCATAGCCGAAATAGGGCAGCACCTTGATGCCCCGCTGGTGGCATTCGTCTACGATTGTCCGCAGCTGATGGGCGGTGAACTCGCTCAGTTCGAACCAGTTCTGGCACTTGTTCCATTTTTCGTGCAGGATGAGCGTGGTAACGCCCTTTTCCTTCAGCTCGTCATAGCGTCCCGCCAGCACGTCGATGTAGTTTCCCTTGACCTTGGCCCCGCAGTCGATATGGAACGCATTGTGAATGTACGGCTGTTTGGGGAAGGGCTTTACCGGCGTGGCCTGCAGGCCGAAGCGGAAGGTCACGGGCTGATAGGCGTACACGCCGTCCGCCGGGTCAGCCGTCCACGTTTTGGGCTGGCTGTCCAGCAGGCGGACGCGCAGGATCAGCTGTTTGCCGTCCCGCACCAGTTCCATGGCCCTGTTCGGGTCTTCCGGCTGCCAGTTTCGGTCGTTTTCCGCATACCAGCCAAGGCCCCGTTCCTCATTGCCCAGCCACAGCAGGGCCTTGAAGGGCATGGCCGCGTTCTGCGCGGGGACGGCCCCGCTGGCGGACATGGTTCCCATGGGCCGCTCCGTTCCGTCAGCCAGCGAGATCACGCTGTTTGGGAACATATGAAACAGCGTGACAGCTTCTGCCCGCAGAGGAATTTCCAGCCACAGCCGATCCAGCTTGAATAGCATCGGCCTGGCCTCCGCCACGCCGAAGACCTGCGCCACCGTCCGGCCCCGGGGCATCAGCTTCAGGTCGATGTCCACGCCGCCGTCGTAGCCGATGCGGGTGCAGGTATCCACAATAAAGCGTTCGGACTGTTTCGCGCCGCATACGATGATTTCCTCGTCGCTGCGCCGCTGAATAAAGCTCTCGGCCTCGTTTTCGGAGTAGTTGTCGTCCCAGTGGGACGGCTCCCCGTCCTCCACGGCTACGACCCGCACCGGCGCGGCCAGCAACTCCACGCCCTGAGAACGAATGGAGCGGAGCATTCCGTCCGCGCCTACGGTATAGTCCCGGCCAATGACGTGAATCGTATGTTCGTAGTTCTGACTTTCCGCCCGCAGCGGCAGAAACGGCTGAGGAATCTTCATCCGGCATTCTCCTTTTTCTTTCTTGCGTTTTATGGGGAATCAGTGCATCCGAAAGTCCAGCGCTTTGGGCAAGGGGTATTTTTCATCCGCGGCACGAATCAGCTTCTCGTCGGCGGGGTCGTAGGGAACGCCCGTCTCTTTGGCGTACAGGCGGCGGTACAGCTCAAACCACAGATAGGAGACCGACAGCTCGCCCTCCTTCACATCGGGCATGACAAAATCCACGTTCAGGATCGCGGCAGCTTCTTCCAACCGGCCGATGTGCAGCAGCGCCACAGCCCGCAAAAGCCGCAGCCGTCCGTAGGCCTGTAACTCCGGCGAAAGCTCGTCATAAAGCTCCAACCACTTTTCGTCGCTGCCGTCCTCCGTCAACTGCGTGGCCGTTTCAACGGCCAGCGCCCGGCAGTCCGGCTTCAGCCGAAACGCATTCAGCAGCATTTCGTGCGCCTTTTTCGGAATGTGATATTCATTCTTATACAGCATGGCCAGATTCCGCAGCGCCCACGGGTTTTCGCAGGCAGTCAGCGACTGCTCCCACGCTTTCCTCGCTCCGTCCACGGAACCTTCTCCGTAAGCGGCCAGCGCATAGCGAATCACGCCCTGCTGCAATAGGCTATACCAGTTCTGCTTTGGCAGGGCTTCCAGCTTTTCCAGCCATTCCCGGCCCATGACATAGCCTGCCGGCTCCTCCATTGGGTCGGGGCAAGGAAAGTTTCCCTTTTCCAGCAAATCGAGCCAAACCGCGCTTTCCGGGTCGTTTGTCTTCGGGAAGGCCAGCGTCGCGCTGACAGGTTCGCCCCGCAGCATTTCTTCCACATGACCCCACCCGGAGCCTTCGCAGACCAGTTTCGTGTGGGTCACGGTCTCGTCCGCCGGGAAATGCATCTCGTCCGGGTCGCCTACCCGCTGTTTCATGCAATCCCCCACCGCCCGGACAGCCTCGCCATACTCGCCGTGCAGCACTTTCGGGTCGCCCTTCAGCAGCGTGTATGCCTCCTGCCACTCCCACACGGTGCGGCCCGCCATGGGGATGTGTTCCAACTGAGTATGAGCCAGCCCGGCCTGAATTTCGATATAGGCGGAGCCTTTCTCGCTGAGCCACTCGTTCCAGTGCCGTCCGCCCTGCCCCATGCCCCACACGAACAGCTTGCGCCCAAGCAGGCGGCGGGTGGAGCATTGCAGCAGCCCGAAGCCCTCTTCATTGGCGGATGCGATCCACTTGGGCGACGTTTTTGGAATCTGATAGAAGAAGTCCCGGGAGGAGGGGATATGAGCGGGATAGCTCACGTCCACGCCGTCCGCCATGGGAATGTCCGTCTTATCCAGAATGTAATGATCGGCGTTGTAGAAGCTGAGGAACGACCGCTCCGCCGGGACGATCACCCGGGTGCCTGGCGTTTCCGGCACGGCGATATTGGACCACCAGTACATATACTTCGTCTCGTCCGTGCGGTTTTCGATCCGGCAGCGCAGGTACAGCGTGGGCGAATCCTCCCGCACCCACGCGCTGACGGAATACGCCACGCCCCGGATGCGCTCGAACTCATACAGCCGCAGCACCTCGCCCTCGGGCGTTTGATCGACCGCCGCAAAGACCGGCGAGCAGGTCAGCGGATTGTGTCCCTTGATGCCCACGTTGAACTCGACGCCGCCGCTGAACCACGCGTTGCGCAGGCCCAGATTGCCCGGCTGAAATACCGGATTGACGTACAACAGTTCCTTGCGCTCATCCTTGTTATAGATGGAATACAGCCGTCCGCCCAGCTCCGGCAGGAACACGACGCGCACGTGATCGTTTTCCACCACAGCCGCCTGAAACGCCCGGGGCTTCTTTTCCCGGTCGTAGCCGTCCTGCAGCCGGTAGGGCAGCATGGTGGGGATCATGCCCTTGCCGATATATTTCTTTTCTTCCTCCGCCACCTTATCCGTCATTTCATATCCGGCGTGGATATAGCTGACGTTCTTGATGTCCGGCATGGGGTTCAGCGGCCCCATGGACGCGGCGGGAATCACGAGCTTTTCAAAATGGACCATAGGATTCTCCCCTTTGTACAAATACCGTTTTTGCCGGGAGGCCCCCGGCTGGCTATTCACTTCATCGCGTTTTTCATCCTGATCATTTTACCATGACCGCCGCCCCGCCGCAAGAAAAAACCGTCCTGTTTTCCCGGATTTTTCCGAAGAAAACAGAACGGCTTTTTCAACGTTCGTCTATATTTCCGCTTTTATTTCTCTTTCCGAAAATACTCTACGCCCAGGATCACCAATCCCAAAGTCAACGCCATCAGGGACGCGGCCAGCGGTATGGCGACCCCCAATTCTTTGGCCGACGCCCAAAACCGGCTTCCATACCAGTCCATGACCAAATTCAGCTGCACATAAACGCTGATGGCAATAGCCCATAGGGAACTGACCAGCGTCAATACGCTGCCGATCAGCACCTTCTTCATCCTATTCTCCTCCTTGCTCTTTCCTTGCCGCTTATCATATTCTCTTTTCCCCGGCGTGTCAATCACACTCCTTCCCCATAGAAAAAGGCCAGCACGAACTTCCGTTCATGCTGACCTTTTCTATACAAACATCGGGAATCTGCACCAGACCCGCAAGCCGCGAGGCCCGTCGCCGAGCGGCGGCAACTCCACAGCCAAGCCGCTTTCCCTCGAGCGCTCCTGCGCCCAAAGGACGCGGTGTGGGGTGCAGGGGCACTGCCCCTGCTATTTGGCAAATTCGGTGCTGCGGGTCTCGCGGATGACGTTGACGCGGATCTGTCCGGGATATTCCATTTCCTTCTCAATGCGCTTGGCCACTTCCTTGGCCAACACCTTCGTGCCCTCGTCCGTGATGTCCTCGGGCTTGACCATGATGCGAACCTCACGGCCCGACTGGATGGCAAAGCACTTTTCCACACCCTGGAACGAATTGGCGATTTCTTCCAGCTTCTCCAGACGCTTGATGTAGTTCTCCAGAGACTCGCGGCGAGCGCCGGGCCGAGCCGCGGAAATCGCGTCCGCCGCCTGTACCAGCACCGCTTCCACGGTCTGGGGCTCTACGTCGTTGTGGTGTGCCAGAATGGCATGGATCACGTCGGGGCTCTCGTGATACTTCCGGGCCAGTTCAGCGCCCAGCGTCACGTGCGTGCCCTCGGCTTCGTGGTCGACGGCCTTGCCGATGTCGTGCAGCAGACCGGCGCGCTTGGCCAGCGCCACGTCCGCGCCCAGTTCCGCGGCCATCATGCCCGCCAGATGGCTGACCTCAATGGAGTGTTTCAGCACGTTCTGGCCATAACTGGTGCGGTACTTCAACCGGCCCAGCAGCTTGACCAGCTCGTGATGAATGCCGTGCTGATGGGTCTCGAAGACCGCCTGTTCGCCCGCCTCGCGGATCTGATTGTCCACTTCCTTGCGGGCCTTTTCCACCATTTCCTCAATGCGGGCGGGATGGATGCGGCCGTCCATGATCAGGCGCTCCACGGCGATGCGGGCGATCTCGCGCCGCACCGGGTCAAACGCGCTGACGATGACCGCCTCGGGGGTGTCGTCGATGATGAGGTCGACGCCGGTAGCCGTCTCAAGAGCGCGGATGTTCCGGCCCTCGCGGCCGATGATGCGGCCCTTCATGTCGTCGTTGGGCAGGTTGATGACGCTGACGGTGCTTTCCGCCACGTGGTCGGCGGCGCACTTCTGAATGGCCAGCGCGATAATGTTCCGCGCCTTCTTTTCGCCTTCTTCCCGGGCCCGGGTCTCAATGTCCCGAACCATGGCGGCGGCGTCATGATATGCGTCCTTCTGCACCCGCTGGATCAGCATCTGACAGGCCTCGTCCTGCGTCATGCCCGCAATGCGCTCCAACTCCTGCAGCTGCTTGTTCTTGCCTTCTTCCAGCTGATCCGCTTCCTTCTGCAGATCGGCGGCGCGCTGGGTCAGCGCTTCCTCCCGCTTTTCCAGACCGTCCTGTTTCTTGTCGAGGGTCTCCTCCCGCTGCAGGATGCGGCGCTCACTGCGCTGCACCTCCGCCCGGCGGTCCTTGCACTCCCGATCCAGTTCGGTCTTCAGGCGAAGCACTTCTTCCTTGGCTTCCAAAATGGTCTCTTTTTTCTTTTCATCCGCCTTGCGCTGCGCGTCTTCCAGCAAATTCTTGGCGTACTGCTCCGTGCGGCCGATTTTCTTTTCGCTGGCCTGCTTGCGGTACAGATAGCCGCCCGCCGCGCCTGCCGCGCCGACCAGCAGCGCAATGACGATTCCCAAAAATACAGGCATTGGTTGCACTCCTTTCTCTCTGTCAGTTTTTCCGTTCAATGTCAATTTTCACCCGGGGATGCGGCCTTCCGCCGCGGCTTTTCTTCCGTGCAATGCTTTTCTGGTTCGCCCTTTTCAGGGCAAACAAAAAAGCCGGGGAGCAAAAAAATGCCCCGTCGGCTTTCTGCTGCTTTGTATTGCAAAACATTGCAAACAATGAGCCTATCCTGCGGCGAATCCCGGTTTGCTTTTGCAAACCCGGCGGCCCATCCGCATTCCAAACTCAAAGCATATACTCAAGAAACGTTCCCGGACGCTTCTGCGCCCCGAAACCCCTCCATACGAACAACCGACGTCCTCTTCCGCCGCTCCAATAACGAACCGACGCGGGAAAAAGCCAGTCACCAACGTATATCCGAAAACAGCCGGGTTCCTGTGCCTGCACAGGCTCTCCCATTCAGCCGACACTTTATTATAGCCCCGGTAGGACATACTGTCAAGCGCCGGCAAAGCCGTGAAGACCCGCGAACGCCTTCCTTCCGAAGCGAAAAAACCAAAAGATTTGACTTTATGGCAGATCAATGTATAATCGGGTCATGATACATTTCGTGGAAAGAAGGATCCCATGGCCAGACGTTACGACAGCAAAGACGCAAAGCGGCGCATTCTGGCCGCCTGTGTTCGGCTTTTTCTAGAAAAAGGCTACACCCATACTCGTGTGGCGGAAATTTTGAAGGCGGCGGATGTGTCCGCCGGTTCCTTTCAAAACATTTTCCGTACCAAGGACGGCGTACTGACCGAGCTGGTGGGCATCATGTTCGACCGTCAATTCGGCGCAGTCAGGACGGCAGCGGCGGCGCTGCCCTCGCCAGTGTATGTCTACGCCATGGAAACGGCCCTGCAGCTGGCGCTGACGGAAATGAACGAGAACCTGCGCGATATTTATGTGGAGGCGTACACCTACCCCGCCACGGCGGAAATGATCCACCAGCGCACGGCAAAGGAACTACAAAAGGCGTTCGGCAGCTACCTGCCGGACTGCGCCGAAAGTGACTTTTACGAGATAGAGCTGGGCACGGCGGGCATCATGCGCGGATATATGGTTCGAAAGTGCGACCCCTATTTCACGCTGGAAAAGAAGATCAGCCGCTTTCTGGAAATGAGCCTGAGCGTCTTTCAGGTGCCGCCCGAGGAACGGGCGCGGATTCAGGCCTACGTGGCCGCGGCGGATGTGCGCGCAGCCGCCCAAAAGGTCATGGGCTCGCTGTTTGCTTCCCTGTCCGTGACCTTTGACCTGACGGAATCCGCTTCCCAAATGGAGAACGTAAAGCAGTAAAAGAACGGCTGGCCGTTCCATGATGAAATCGTTCCCTTCCCTCTGGCCGAGAATGACCTCAGCCTTTGCCCCGTGCGTCCTCCCTTTTTTCGCCCAAAAGCGCCGCAAATCTTGAAAAATCAACGGAAACCGCCATTGACATTCCCTGCCGGGCGGACTATAATAATTCGTATTCTCTCAAGCTGCGTTGCAACGTGCGGGCGCTTTTGGCGGGCCGAACGGTTGCGGCGCTGTGTTTATGAAGGGATATTCCGGCGGCATAGCGCCGGGAAAGCGCGGCATCTACCGGGGTTCAGCCCCCCGCGCATAGAGAAAGGGGTTTATCAAAGATGGCAGAAGAAAAGAAAGTCATCCTGACCCGCGAAGGCTACCAAAAGCTGGAGCAGGAGCTCAATTATTACATCAGCGTCCGCCGCAACGAGATCTCCGAGCAGATCGCCATCGCCCGCGGCTTCGGCGATTTGAGTGAAAACGCGGAGTACGACGAGGCCAAGAACGAGCAGAGCCGCATCGAGGCCAAGATCGTCGAGATGGAAAACACCCTGCGCAACTGCATCGTGGTGGAGGACGACGAAGTCACCACCGAGACCGTGGGCGTGGGCAACATCGTGAAGGTGGATAATCTGACCCTGAAGCGGGAACAGACCATCACCATCGTTGGTGCGAATGAGATCGACCCCCGCAACATGAAAATTTCTTCCGACAGCCCCATCGGCGGCGCGCTGCTGGGCAAGAAGGTCGGTCAGGTGGTGGACGTGGAGGTTCCCGGCGGCACCATGCAGCTGAAAGTGCTGGAGATCAGCCGCTGAGCCCCATTCATTCGATCAACAAAGGAGGCAGCCTCATGACCCCGGAAATTCAGCAGGTTCAGGACCTGAGCGAACAGGAGCAGATTCGCCGCGCCAAGCTGGCCAAGTATCAGGAAGAAGGCCGCGATCCCTATACCATCACCCGTTTTGACCGCACCCACACCTCCGCGCAGATTCTGGCGGATTTTGACGCGCTGGAGGGCAAGACCGTCCGCATCGCGGGCCGGATGATGAGCCGCCGCATCATGGGTAAGGCTTCTTTCGTCCACATGCTGGACGGCGACGGCCAGATTCAGGCCTATGTGCGCCGCGAGGACGTGGGCGAGGACGTATACGCGGACTTCAAAACCATGGACATCGGCGATATCATCGGCGTGGAGGGCGTAGTCTTCCGTACCAAAACCGGCGAGGTCTCCGTTCATGCTCACCAGCTGACGCTGCTGACCAAGTCCCTGCGGGTGCTTCCGGAAAAGTGGAACGGCCTGAAGGATCAGGATATCCGCTACCGTCAGCGCTACGTGGACACCATCGTCAACCCGGAGGTCAAGGATACCTTCATCAAGCGCAGCCAGATTTTGAAGGCGCTGCGCGAGTTCCTCGACGCCCGCGGATTTCTGGAAGTGGACACTCCCGTTCTGCAGACCATCGAGATCGGCGCCAACTCCCGCTCCTTCGTCACCCACCACAACGCGCTGGACATCCCCATGTACCTGCGTATTGAGACCGAGCTGTACCTGAAGCGGCTCATCGTGGGCGGCTTTGACAAGGTGTACGAGGTGGGCCGTATCTTCCGCAACGAGGGCATGGACACCCGTCACAATCCCGAATTTACCACCATCGAGCTTTATCAGGCCTATGCCGACTATCACCAGATCATGGATCTGGTGGAGGAACTGTACATCTACGTCACCAAAAAGGTCTGCGGCACGCTGAAGATCCCCTATCTGGGCAAGGAGATCAACATGGAAGGCCCGTGGGCCCGCATGACCATGGCCGAGGCTGTGAAGAAATACTCCGGCATCGACTACTACGCCTGGGAAAGCGACGAACAGGCCCGGGCGGACTGCGAAGCCCACGACGTGCATGTGGAAAAGGACGCGGTGAAGGGCCAGTGTCTGGAAGAGTGTTTTGACGCTTTCGTGGAGCCCAATCTGATCCAGCCTACCTTCATCACCGACTATCCCGTGGCGATCTCTCCGCTGGCCAAGCGCAAGAAGGACGAGCCGGAGATGACCGAGCGCTTCGAGTTCTTCATCAACGGCTTTGAGTTCGGCAACGCCTTCTCCGAGCTGAACGACCCCATCGACCAGCGCGGCCGCTTCGAGCGGCAGGCCGCCGCCAAGCGGGCGCAGGGCGGACACGCCGACGTGGACGAGGACTTCCTCTGCGCGCTGGAGTACGGTATGCCCCCCACCGGCGGTCTGGGCTTCGGCGTGGATCGTCTGGTCATGCTGCTGACCGACTCCGCCTCCATCCGGGACGTGCTGCTCTTCCCCACAATGAAGTCCTTACCGAACGACAAGTAAGAAAACCCCAGTATTTATGCGGGTTTCGGGACTTTCCAAACCGAATAAATTTACCTCTTTACACCAAATTTACACCAATCGGTGCTAAAAACGGTGCAGAGACTAAAAAATCGCATAATTTACGGAATGAATGGGCAGTCCCATAGTGGGATTGCCCATTTCTAATAAAGGATACATTCGTATCTGAGTGCAAAAGGAATGTTTATTATGGAATTAAGTGAAAAATTACAAGAGTTGAGGAAAGAAAAAGGACTCACGCAGGAAGAACTTGCGGAAGCGTTATTTGTGTCTCGCACTGCAATTTCTAAGTGGGAATCCGGCAGAGGAGTTCCCAATATCGAGTCATTAAAAGCAATTTCAAAGTTTTTTTCAGTGTCAATAGATGAGTTATTGTCCGGTGAAGAAATACTTAAAATTGCTGACGAGGATAATAAGCAAAAGGAAAAACATACAAGAGACTTAGTGTTTGGTTTACTCGATTGCAGTTTGATTATGTTTCTGTTTCTGCCTTTCTTTGGACAAAAGGGTGATGAGATTATAAAAGAGGTATCTTTACTTTCGCTGACAGGTACCCCGCAGTATATCAAAATACCGTATTTAATTATTGTATTTGGAATTGTACTTACAGGTGTTTTGCTTCTCGCTCTACAAAATTATGAAGCAGTGTTTTGGTTGAAACACAAACATCAAATATCCATTGTGTTAAGCACAGTTGCTACAATAGAATTTATGATAACACTTCAACCTTATGCAGCCTTTTTCACTTTTGTTTTCTTGGCGATAAAGTCTCTGATGCTGATAAAATGGCGATGATACGAAGCGTGTCGCCAATGTGACGGTGAAATTCTTTTCATTTTTATTCATTCCACCTATATTGTAAACAGGCGAAAGCCAAATAATTATGGCAAAGGATTGATAAAAATGAAAAAAGAAAAAAGTCAAAAAGTATTGCTTTCAGGAATAGCAATGGTAGTGTTATTTATTTTGTGGACAGTGGCAATAAGCCTTATTGATGTTCAGCCCATCGGGCCACAAAACTCTTCTGTTGGATTTGCAACCTTGAACGGCTTTATCCACAGCCTGACAGGTGTGCATATGGCAATATATACCGTTACGGACTGGTTAGGACTGATACCGCTTTGCTTTATTTTGGGATTTGCGTTGCTTGGACTTATACAGCTTATTAAAAGAAAAAGCTTATTCAAGGTCGATTCCAGTATTTTGGTGTTGGGAGCATTCTATATTGTTGTAATGGCGGCATATTTGTTTTTTGAATTTTATGTTGTCAATTACCGCCCGGTATTGATTAACGGTTTTCTTGAAGCTTCGTATCCATCATCGACAACCTTGCTTGTTATGTGTGTTATGCCGACAGCTGTTATGCAGCTAAACAGTAGAATTAGAAATACAAAAATGAAAAGAGCATTTGCCTTTGCTTTAATTGCATTTACTGCTTTTATGGTAATTGGCAGGTTGATATCCGGTGTTCATTGGATTACTGATATTATTGGCGGGGCAATTTTAAGTGCGGGTTTAGTGATGATTTATTATAGTGTAACCACTCTTATTGCCCGACAGGAAAGATAAAATTCTAACTGAGGAATCACTTATTGACCTTGAGAGATATTTTCTCCCAAGGTCTTTCTTATTATTCGCAAACTACACCAATCCCGATTTTCTCAATATAATTGGGATAATCACAAAGGAAGGGGTGGTTGTACTATGACGGGCAGTTTAGCAAGCGTTCATCCGGAGCTTATTCCTGAATGGTCAGAGAAGAACTTACCGCTAACGCCGGATAAGATAACCTTCGGTTCAAATAAAAGAGTGTGGTGGAAAGGTGCTTGCGGACACGAGTGGGAAACGAGCGTCAAAGCTCGTTCAAAGGGCGAGAAATGCCCGATATGCTCAGGAGCGAGAGTAATAGAGGGTATCAATGATTTAGCCACATTGAAGCCCCTGTTGGCTCAGGAGTGGTCTAAAAAGAACAAATTAAAGCCTACCGAGGTATCTGTCGCTTCTCATAAGAAGATTATTTGGAAATGTAAACACGGACACGAATGGGAAGCAAGCGTTAAAAGCAGAACGGTAAACGGCACAGGCTGTCCATACTGCTCACATAATAAAGTCCTTGCCGGATTCAATGACCTTGCTTCACAGTATCCCGATATTGCTGCTGAATGGTCTGACAGAAATCTTCCGTTGCTGCCTACAATGGTAACAGCCTTTGCAAACAGTAAGGCTTGGTGGAAATGCAAAGATTGCGGAAACGAGTGGTACACTCTTATTTCAACCCGTTCCGGTGGGAGCAGATGTCCGTATTGTAGCGGATATACATTGCTCAAAGGATTTAATGACTTGGCGACTACGCACCCTGACCTTGCGGCTGAGTGGTCAGAAAGAAATTATCCCCTAATGCCTGATGAGGTAAACGCAAAATCAAGACACAATGTTTGGTGGAAGTGTAAGACCTGTGGCAATGAGTGGAAGTCCGTTATCAATGCTCGTGTAAAAGGAACAGTATGCCCGGTTTGTGCGGACAGGGCGGTTCTTGCAGGATACAATGATTTAGCCACAACGGACAGGAAACTGCTTGCTGAATGGGATTACGAAAAAAACTCTCTGCTCCCGACACAAGTGTCAAGAAAGTCAATGAAAAGTGTGTGGTGGAAATGTTCACTTGGACACTCTTGGAAAGCAAAAATCAGCGACAGAACAATTATCGGAGAAAAATGCACTGTGTGCGAAAACGAATATCGCTCCGTGTTCCCCGGCTTGGCTGTCGCCTATTACGCCAATCAAAAAGGACTAAAGGTACAGCTCGGTTCGGATAAACTATTGGGAATACCTCTTGAAACATACATTCCGTCAGAAAAGCTGGCGATAGAATTTACGAACGGCTCAGAACATATGGAGGTTCTCAAAAGCCACTTATGCAAGCAACGAAATATAAAACTCGTAAAACTCCCTTTTAAGACAACCGAAACGGAAGCGGAGTATGCCGACAGAGTAAAAGCAGTTTTCAAAAGCGTACATATCTTTATTTATTCTGATGTCGAAGCAGATGTTTCGGTAATCAGAGCAAAATTCAATGAATGGAGGAAGCGACTGTGAGAGAAGAAAAGTTCCATATCTATCTTAATGATGACGAATATAGCAGAGTAATACAAACACTTATCCGCTTAAAGAACAGTCTGATTTCACAAGGCAGATACACCGACGGAGTTGACGATGTTCTCTGCAAGGTGCTTTCAACCAAGAAAAGAAAGCTCAAAATCAAATATATCTGAATACGAAAAGAGACCGCCTACACGATGTAAGCGGTCTTTGCTAATTTAGAGTAAGTTCGACAAATTATAATTAAAAATTCAATCTTCCGAAATTCCTTGATTTTTCAAGGCTTACCGCCTATTAAATATCAAAACCTTATGTATTTTCCCTTGTTTTTGCCCTTATGAGCCGAAACAAGGGAAATTTTTATTCTCCGCCGATTACCTTATCCAGCAGTCTTGCGGAAGTACGCTTCGCTTCCCTTGTAGCGTGAGCGTAAATGTTCATTGTGGTACTGACATCAGAGTGTCCGAGAAGTTCCTGCACATCTTTGGGTTTTGCACCGCCCGAAAGCAGATTGCTTGTGTAGGTATGGCGGAGTGTGTGGAAATGAAAGTCCTCCAATCCCTCAACCTCTGCTTTTGCCTTGCGGCAAATCTGACCGACTGCACTTGCAGAAACAAAAGCACCGTCCTCTTTTAAGCAGACAAAGGATAATTCTCTGTCATTTTCGGGCGTTTCCTGTGTTCTTTGCAGACTGTAAACCTCATAATAAGTACGCCCTTTTTCTTTGACCGTCTTACAGTAGTTCAGATGATACAGTTCGCCATAAAGGAAACGGTTTTTATGCTGTTCTGTTTTTACTTTCCGTAAGATGTCCGCCAATGTGTCACAGAAATCAACGGTACGGACTTTACTGCGTTTTGTCGTGCCGACTTCGTGCTTATGCCTTGTGCCATTGTACCGCATACTGCGTCTTACGGTTAGATACTGCTCGTCAAGGTTGATGTCCTGCCAAGTCAGACCGCAGACCTCTCCGATACGCAAGCCTGCATAGTAGGCTATCTGCACCGCAAGCAACGCAGGGTGTTTCTTTTGGGTTAAGAAGTCCGTCAGTTTTTGGTATTCCCCGTGTGTAATGGTAGGAACAGGAACAATATCTTCTTCGCTGTCCGAGAAAATATCTGTTTCCTCTTTTCTGCCACGCAACTTCACATACTGCATCGGGTTAAAGGTTATCAGCCTTTTCGGAAATACAGCAAAACGAAATGAATTTTGCAGTACCGCCGAGAATTGCAGCATATAGCCTTTACTCATCGGCTTTGAAGTTGTACCGCCAGGATTTATCCCTCCGTAACTCATCAGGTCGATAAACGACTGTAAATGGTCGGCAGTCACGGTTTTCAGTTTTCGGCTGCCAATGGGATATTTTTTAATCTTTTTGACTGCCGCCATATATGCCATAACCGTACCGTTGCTAAGGCTGCCGGGCTTCAGTTCTTCCTCTACCCACATATCCAGCATTTCGCCAACCGTGATGTTTTCGGCTTTCCCGACAAACTTCTTTTCCTCATAGTCAGCGATTGCTTTTCTGAGCAGGGCTTCTGTTTCAGACT
>OLQL01001551.1_pt1 | contig 18546 bp, 16 predicted proteins | sample 1672971 | NCBI WGS metagenome assembly OLQL01 (sample SAMEA3136742, study PRJEB25190) | human gut metagenome | biome: human gut; feature: human-associated habitat; material: faeces | place: Austria | collected 2013
CTGCCGGAGCGGTGCTTAAGCCGCAAGGCGGGAATTGTGCGGTGTTGCCTTAACGCAAAATCCAGCTTTGGTTGTAGAAACAGGCTGAATTTTCGACTTTTCAGGTACACCTTATGGTTTGTTTATATTATTGTAGCGCGCAAAGTGCCGGAATGTGTTGCAAAATCGTAAACTCTTATCAGACAATCATCCAAATGTTGGGGTGTATCGTTGACGGACGGGGGCAACGGTGCTATATTCTTTAGTATACTAAAGAGAAGGAGGTTCCCGGACATGCAGGCATTTTCCAGCCATGACATTTTCCAAACGCTGTACCAGCAGATCATGTTGCTGGAATTAAAGCCCGGCTCCACCCTGCGGGAAAACGCATTGTGCGAGCAGTTCGGGGTTTCCCGCACGCCGGTGCGCAGCGTTTTGCAGGAGCTGCGCATTGCCGGGCTGATTGAAGTCACCCCCTACAAATCCACGCGGGTCACCCAGCTGGATTTTGACACCATCAGCCAGCAGATTTACCTGCGCAACGCGGTGGAATCCGCCGTGATGACAGACTTTGCCGCTGCCTGCACCCCCGAACAGCTGGCCCAGCTGAAAACCCGCAACGATGCTTTGCGCCGCCTGGCGGCCCACCCCCACCCGGACCCGCGGATGTTTTATGAGCTGGACAGCCGCCTGCACGAAAGCTGGTTTCTTGCCACCGGCAAAGACCAGCTGTGGCAGCTGATCCAGACTTCGCAGAACAGCTATTCGCGGTTCCGCATGCTGGATCTTGTGGCCGTTGGCAATTTTGGCGATATTGTGGCGGAACATGATGTTCTGCTGGATGCCATTGCCCGCAATGATACCGCCGCCATCCGGGCGCAGTGTTCCCGCCATTTGTACGGCGGCGTAACGCGGCTGGGGGAAGAACTTTCGACCAAATATGCGGATTATTTTGTTTCCGGCACCCACTGGCCGGACCATGCAAAGGAGATGCAACCGTGAGCCGCACTGCTACCGTGACCCGCAAAACGCGGGAAACCAACATTACCGTCACCCTGGACCTGGACGGCAGCGGAAAAGCCGACCTGCACACCGGCATCGGCTTTTTTGACCACATGCTGGACGGCTTTGCCCGCCACGGCCTGTTTGATTTGACATTACACTGTGATGGCGACCTGAACGTGGACTGTCACCACACAATTGAAGACTGCGGCATCGCGCTTGGCACGGCCATCCGTGAGGCCCTTGGCGACAAAGCCGGCATTGTGCGTTACGGCAGCTGCATGCTGCCCATGGACGAAACGCTGGCCCTGTGCGCTGTGGACCTTGGCGGACGGCCGTATTTTGTTTATGATGCCAGCTTTGCCGGGCAGAGCTGCGGCGGCATGGATGTGCAGATGGCACGGGAATTCTTTTACGCTGTCAGTTACAGCGCCATGATGAACCTGCACCTGAAGGTGCTGTACGGCGAAAACGACCACCACAAGCTGGAAGCCATGTACAAAGCATTCGCCAAAGCCCTTTCCGCCGCCGCCCGCCATGACGACCGCATTGTGGGCGTGCTTTCCACGAAAGGAAGCATCTAACTACCTCCTAACTTAATTTCGTTTTACCGGGGCGGGGCCCCGTTTTCAGTATATAAGGGTAACACTGAAAGGAGTAAGTATTATGTACAAGGACATGATGGACACCATTGGTTTTGTTTCGGGGTATGACCCGGAGCTGGGTGCGGCCATACAGCGTGAGCTGGGCCGCCAGCAGGCAAACATTGAGCTGATTGCCAGCGAAAACATTGTTTCCCCTGCCGTTATGGCTGCCATGGGCAGCGTGCTGACCAACAAATATGCCGAGGGCTACCCCGGCCACCGCTATTACGGCGGCTGCCAGTTTGTGGACCAGGTTGAGCAGATTGCGATTGACCGTGCCTGCAAGCTGTTTGGTGCCAAATATGCCAACGTGCAGCCCCATTCCGGCGCACAGGCCAACCTGGCCGTTTACTTTGCCCTGCTCAACCTGGGCGATACCGTCATGGGCATGGATCTTTCCCAGGGCGGCCATCTGACCCATGGTTCCCCCGCCAACATGAGCGGCAAGAACTACAACTTTGTTGCCTACGGCGTTTCTGCCGAGGACGGCCGCATTGATTACGATGCCCTGGCCAAGCAGGTTGCCAAGGTTCGCCCCAAGCTGCTGGTTGCCGGTGCTTCCGCTTACCCGCGCGCTATCGATTTTGAAAAGCTGGCCGAGATCGCCCACGGTTACGGCGCAATGCTGATGGTGGACATGGCTCACATTGCCGGCCTGGTTGCCGGCGGCATGCACCAGAACCCGGTGCCCTATGCTGATGTTGTGACCACCACCACCCACAAGACCCTGCGCGGTCCCCGCGGCGGCCTGATCCTGACCAACAACGCTTACCTGATCAAGCGCATCAACTCCGCCATCTTCCCCGGCACCCAGGGCGGCCCGCTGGAGCATGTGATTGCTGCAAAGGCTGTCTGCTTTGGCGAGGCACTGAAGCCGGAGTTCAAGGATTATGCCCGCAAGATTGTGGAGAACGCCGCTGCTATGGCCGACGAGCTGACCGCCCGCGGCGTGAAGCTGGTTTCCGGCGGCACCGACAACCACCTGCTGCTGGTTGACCTGACCGATTCCGAGATGACCGGCAAGGAGCTGGAGCACAACCTGGACGAAGTACACATTACTGCCAACAAGAACACCGTTCCCGGTGAAAAGCGCAGCCCGTTTGTGACCAGCGGTGTCCGCCTTGGCACCCCTGCTGTGACCACCCGCGGCATGGGCCCCGCCGAGATGAAAGAGATTGCCGACTGCATCGCAGACTGCATCTTTGACTTTGAAGGCAAGAAAGACGACATCGCTGCCCGCGTTGCCAGCCTGACCGCTCGCTTCCCTCTGTACGAATAATTCCCGCTTTTCCCGCCTTTTTGAAAAAGAGCGGGGCGAAAAGCTTTAATGGGCATCGCACAAATTGATAAAGACACCCCGCAGCGAATCTCTTGCTGCGGGGTGTTTTTTATGGCAGTCTGGCAGGGCTGGGAGCCGAAACCAGCGCGGCATTTCTCATTTTTTTCGCGAGCCTTCTCATTCCTTGCGGACTTTTGCGCAGGCCTTAAAAAATGTTTCCATTTTATAGAATATTGTGATATAATGCAAAGGACAAATAAAATGCCACATAAAAGGAGGCAAAATCATGAAATTTTTTATTGATACTGCGAATGTAGATGAGATCCGTAAAGCCAATGACATGGGCATTATTGCCGGTGTTACCACCAACCCCAGTCTGATTGCCAAGGAAGGCCGCGATTATGCCGAGACCCTGGCAGAGATCGCCACCATCGTGGACGGCCCCATTTCCGGCGAAGTAAAGGCCACCACCGTGGACGCTGAAACCATGGTTGCTGAGGGCGAAGCCATCTATGCCCTGGACCCCAAGCACATGGTCGTCAAGATTCCCATGACCGCTGAGGGCCTGAAGGCCATCAAGGCACTGTCCGCCAAGGGCATTCCCACCAACTGCACTCTGGTGTTCTCCGCCAACCAGGCGCTGTTGGCTGCCCGCGCAGGCGCTACTTACGTCAGCCCGTTCCTGGGCCGTCTGGACGACATTGGCCAGCCCGGCATTGAACTGATCGAAACCATTCATGACATGTTCCTGAACTATCCCGACATTGACACCCAGATCATTGCCGCTTCCGTCCGCAACCCCATCCATGTAACGGACTGCGCTCTGGCTGGTGCTGATATCGCCACCGTTCCTTACAAGGTCATTGAACAGATGCTGCATCACCCGCTGACCGATGCCGGCATTGAAAAGTTCAAGGCTGACTACATCAAGGTATTTGGCGAATAATTTCTGTTGCTCTGCCCGGTACCGGCTGTCTGCCGGGCCGGGCTTTGTTTTTGCTTAGTTTCTTGCAGATTGCTTTTTTATCCACTATACTTAGTGATGTAATTAAAAGAGAATAAAGAATAATGAATAATGGTTGTGTGACACCCACGGCGTCACATTTTAGTTAGGTCAACTGCTCCGGCAAAAAGCACTCCGACCAAAGCAGTCAACCTATTTTATTCGCGCCGCCGCGGGCGGCGCACTGACATTATTCTTTATTCATTATTATTTATTATTTTATGAAAAAATAACTAGGATGTAATGGGGGTTCCAACCATGGACCAGCAATGGCTCAACACTTACCGCGAAGAAATCGGCGGCTTTTCCAACACGATCCACTCCTTTGCCCAGGGCGAAATTGCCCGCAAGGACTACAAAGGCATTTCCGGCGGGTTTGGCAGTTATGCCCAGCGCGATGCCGCCAAGCATATGCTGCGGCTGCGCCTGCCGGGCGGCCGGGTCACGCCGGAGCGCCTGCACTTTATGGCACAGGCTGTTCAGCAGTACCATGTGCCATTCCTGAAGCTAACCACCTGCGAAGCGATCCAGATGCACGATTTGACCCCGGACGAGGTGCCTGCCATCATGGAGGCCGCCATCCCCTGCGGCATTATCACCCGCGGCGGCGGCGGTGATAACCCCCGCAACATTCAGGCCAGCCCCCTGACCGGCGTGCAGCCCGGCGAAGCTTTTGACGTTATGCCCTGGGCCGAGGCCGCAACGGAGTATCTGCTTTCCATCTGCCGTGACATCCACATGCCGCGCAAGCTGAAGGTTGCGTTCTGCAACGGCGTGGATGACTGTGTGCACACCGCGTTCCGCGATATGGGCTTTGTGGCGCAGCCGGACGGCACCTTTAAGCTGTACATTGCCGGCGGCCTGGGCGGCGGCTGGCGCATGGGCATTCTGGCGGCGGAATCCCTGCCCGCAGAGGATGTGCTGTACTATATCCGCGGCATGATCACCACCTTCTGCCAGCACGGCAATTACCAGAACCGCGCCAGGGCCCGCACCCGCTTTATGCAGGAGACCCTTGGCCCGGACGAGCTGCGCCGCGTCTTTTTGGAGAACGTTGCCGCTGCCAAGGCGGACGAAAGCCTGAAACTGCACCTGACCCCCGCCGCCATTACCAAAACCGGCACCGGCACGCTGGATGACCCGCGCGCCATTGCCCAAAAACAGCCGGGGCTGTACGCTGTGGCGTACCACCCCATCGGCGGCCGCCTGATCCCGGAAAAGCTGGTGCAGCTGGACAACCTGCTCAGCACCATCCCCGGCTGCGAATGCCGCGTTGCCCCCAATGAAACGCTGTACATCATCAACCTGACGGCAGACGAAGCTGCCGCTGTGCTGGATGCCACCGCAGATGGTGCCAAAACGCTGTTTGAGACCAGCGTTGCCTGCATCGGCGCTTCCATCTGCCAGCAGGGCGTGCGGGACAGCCAGTCCGTTTTGCAGCGCGCTGTGCAGGCCGTGCGGGAGGCTAACATTCCGGACGGTGCCCTGCCCAAAGTCTGCATTTCCGGCTGCACGTCCAGCTGCTCCGGCCACCAGGCCGCAGCCATCGGCTTCCAGGGCACGGTTAAAGCGGTGCCGGGCGGCAAGCCTGCCCCGGCGTTTGCCATCTTCCTGGGCGGGTCCGATGCTTTGGGCCATGCCCACTTTGGCGATACCATCGGCACCGTATATGAAGAGCAGCTCCTCGCCCTGCTGGTGGAGCTGGGCCAGGCTGCTGCAGCCGCAGGCCAGAACTGGCAGACCTGGAGCGCAGCTGACCCTGATGCGGTGAACTCCATTATTGCCAAGTACGTATAACCGCCGCTCCCGAAGCCTTTTGTTCTCCACAAGTTCCTTAAGACTTGTGGAAAATCCGGCTTAAAGTATCGTATCTTATCCCCCGCGGCCCCGGTTTTGCACCGGCGGGCTGCGGGGATTTTGTTTTGCGCAAAAAATCCCGGAAATAGCGGACAACCACTGGCATAAACCGCATAAATATGATATAGTATTAAAGTGTAGTGTTATGCCATACAGCCAGGTTCCGGCGGCAAACTGCCCCGGAACCGGCCGAAAACAAAAAGGGAGCATACCTGACAATATGAAACAACAAGTAAACAAGATCCGCGTGGCCCTGCTGTTTGGCAGCTGTTCAAGCGAGCATGAGGTCAGCTGTGTTTCGGCTGCGGCATGGGCGGATGCCCTTGCCACCATGCCGGACCGATATGAAGTGATTCTGGTGGGCATTACCAAACAGGGCCGCTGGCTGAAATACAGCGGCTCTACCGAGGGCATGCGCAGCGGCAGCTGGGAGCAGGATGCTTCCTGCGTGCCCTGCGTGCTCAGCCCGGACCGCAGCGACCATGGCCTGCTGGTGCACAGTGCCAACGGCTATGAACTGCTGCCGGTGGATGTGGTCGCCCCCATCCTGCACGGCAAAAACGGCGAGGACGGCACGATTCAGGGCCTGCTGGAGCTGGCTGCCATCCCCTATGTGGGCTGCGGCGTTCTGGCATCCGCTGCCTGCATGGACAAAGCCGTTGCCAATACCATCATGGACGCCTATCATGTGCCCCACTGCCACTGGTGCAGCGCCGTCCGAGCCGAAGCGGAAACCCAGCGCAGCGCCCTGTTGACCCGCGTGGAAAACCGCCTGCCCTACCCGATCTTTGTCAAACCGGCCAATGCGGGTTCCAGCGTGGGCATCACCAAGGCCCACAACCGTGAAGAGCTGAACACCGCCATTGACACCGCCCTGCGGGAAGATGACAAAGTGGTGTTTGAAGAGTTTATTGATGGGCAGGAAGTGGAATGTGCCGCCATTGGCAACCCGGATAACCCGCAGGAAGTGCGCACCACCCGCCCCGGCGAGATTTTGGCCGGCGCAGAGTTTTATACCTATGACGACAAGTATAAAAACGGTATATCCAAGACGGTGATTCCCGCCCACCTGCCGGACCAGAAGCTGGACGAAGTCAAAACGCTGGCCGCCCGCGCTTACCTGGCTTTGGGCTGCGCTGGTCTTGCCCGGTGCGATTTCTTTGTAGAGCACGGCACAGGACGTGTGCTTTGCAATGAGCTGAACACCCTGCCGGGCTTTACCCCCATCAGCATGTACCCCAAGCTGATGGAAAACGAGGGCTACAACTTTGCCGCCCTGGTTGATAAGCTAATCGGCCTTGCACTGAGCAAAAAGCGAGGTGCTTACTGATGGATACTCGTCCCATCGGCGTATTTGACAGCGGCCTTGGCGGGCTGACCGCCGTGCGCCAGCTGCGCCGCCTGCTGCCGGGCGAAGATATCGTGTATTTTGGCGATACCGGCCGCGTGCCTTACGGTTCCCGCGGGCACGATGTGATCGTGCGGTACGCCCAGCAGGATATCCGGTTCCTGCTTTCCCAGAATGTCAAGTTCATTATGGCGGCCTGCGGCACAGTATCTTCCACCTATCCTTCGGCGGAAGCTGCCCAGCTGCCGGTACCCTACACCGGTGTGATCGGTGCGGCAGCCCGCGCAGCTGCTGCCGCCACCAAAAACAAACGCATCGGCGTGATCGGCACAGCGGCCACCATCCGCAGCGATTCTTATGCCACCCAGCTGAAAGATCTGGTGCCGGGGGTTCAGATTTTTGCCCGCGCCTGCCCCCTGTTTGTACCGCTGGTTGAAAACGGTTATGTGAACGGCGACAAAGTGACCCAGCTGATGATTGAGGAATACCTGACCCCCGTGCGGGATTCCGGCATTGACACCCTGATCCTTGGCTGCACCCACTACCCGCTGCTGAAAAAAATGATCGGCGATTTTGTGGGCGACAGCGTAACGCTGATTGACCCCGGCAAGCTGACCGCCATTGCCGCCGCCACCGCGCTGGATGACCTTGGGATTTCCAGCGGGCGCAGCACCGGCGGCACCACCCGCTTTTTTGTCAGCGATACCCCGGACGGCTTTGCCAAGCAGGAGCGGCTGTTCATGGGCAGCGAAGCGGGCGGCCCGGTGGAACAGATCGCCATTGAAACGTATTAAGGAATTAAACTATTATGGCAAAACCTGTTGAAGAAAATTACCTCATCACCATCAAAGGCACCATGGAGCAGAACGGCGAAAACGACACCGTGGAGCTGATGACCCGCGGCAACTTTGTGCAGCGCGGCAACAGCTACTACATCGTGTATGCTGAAACCGAAGCCACCGGTTACGCCGGATGTACCACCACGGTGCGCGTCAGCCAGGATGCCCGGCTGGTCAGCATGACCCGCTTTGGCAAAACATCCAGCCAGCTGATTATTGAAAAAGGCATCCGCCACCTGTGCCATTACGAAACCGGGTACGGTTCCATCAGCCTTGGCGTGGCCGCTGATGTGATTGAGCACAACCTGCTGCCGGATGGCGGCGAGCTGCAGTTCAGCTACACGCTGGATTCCGGCGCCGAAACCTTAATCAGCCGCAATTCCGTGCTTATCACAGTAGAGCCGCTGAAAAAGCAGGAAACTGAAGTTGAATAAATTTTTAGTTAGGAGTTAGGAAGTAGGAGTTAGGAGTTTTTGGTGTGCGGCTGTTTTTCAAAATTGCGGCGCAGGCCGCACCTTAAACTCATAACTCCTAACTCCTCCCTCCTAACTTCCAAACTGGAGGTACAACGTGAATTACAAATACTATAACCCCCGCAAGGCTGCGCTGGATACGGCGCGTGAGCTGCTGACCGGCGCGCTGAATGCTGCTGTGGCGGACGGTTCCCTTCCGGAAGCCCCGCTGCCGGAATTTATTGTTGAGATTCCCGCCGATGTCAAAAACGGCGATATTGCATCCAACGCCGCCATGGCCGGTGCCCGTGCGTTCCACAAGGCTCCGCGCCAGATTGCACAGGCCATTGTGGACCACCTGAACCTGGAGGGCAGCCTGTTCGACCGTGCAGAGATCGCAGGCCCCGGCTTCATCAACCTGTTCCTGGGTGCCCACTGGTTTACCAGCGTGCTGCAGGCTGCTGCCACTGAGCCGGAATACGGCCGCACGGACGGCGGTGCAGGCAAGCGCTACAACGTTGAATTTGTTTCCGCCAACCCCACCGGCCCCATGCACATGGGCAACGCCCGCGGCGGTGCTCTGGGCGACTGCCTGGCTGCCTGTCTGGACTGGGCCGGTTATGATGTGACCCGCGAGTTCTACATCAACGATGCAGGCAACCAGATCCAGAAGTTCGGCAAGAGCCTGGCCATCCGCTACCTGCAGCTGTACAAAGGCGAAGAGGCCGTTCCCCTGCCGGAAGAATGCTACCAGGGCGCTGACATTATTGCTCGCGCCAAAGAGTTTGCCGAAATTCACGGCGATTCCTATGTCGATAAGGACTTTGAAGAGCTGAAAGATGCCCTGATTGCCGATGCCCTGCCCAAGAACATTGCCGGGCTGCAGCGCGACCTGGGCAAGTACCGCATCACCTATGATGTCTGGTTCCACGAAAGCGACCTGCACAAGAGCGGCGCTGTGGATGATGTCATCAAAATCTTGATGGACAAGGGTGCCTGCTACAAGGCCGAGGACGGTGCCATCATGTACCGCAGCGCCCAGTATGCTTCCAAGTACGGCGTTGTAAACCGCAAGAAGGACGAAAACGCCGACGGCGAAGAGGAAGCCAAAGACGAAGTTCTGGTACGCGCCAACGGCATTCCCACCTATTTTGCCGCCGACATCGCCTACCATTACAACAAGCTGGCCGTGCGCGGTTTTGACCGTGCCATCGACATTTGGGGTGCCGACCATCACGGCCATGTAGCCCGCATGAAGGGTGCCATGGACGCCGTTGGCCTGGACGGCACCAAGTTGGATGTTGTGCTGATGCAGATGGTCAACCTGATGCGCGACGGCAAACCGGTGCGTATGAGCAAGCGTACCGGCAAGGCCATCACCCTGACTGACCTGCTGGACGAAGTGCCCATTGATTCCGCACGTTTCTTCTTCAACCAGCGCGAAAGCTCCTCCACTCTGGATTTCGACCTTGACCTGGCTGTGCGCAACGACAGCGAAAACCCGGTCTACTATGTCCAGTACGCCCACGCCCGCATCTGCTCCGTGCTGAAAAAGCTGGAAGCCGCCGGTGTGACCTTTGAGGGTGCCGATGCCCTGGATGCCAGCCTGCTGACTGACCCCAGCGAGCAGGCTCTGCTGCGTCTGCTTTCCGCTTTCCCGGCTGAGATTGCTGCCGCAGCAGAAAAGTATGACCCGGCCCGCATTACCCGTTATGTTATCGACATTGCCACGGCGTTCCACCGCTTCTACAATGCCTGCCGCATTCTGGAAGCTGACCCTGCCGTTCGCCAGTGCCGCATGGCCCTGTGCCTGGCCGTGCGCAGCGTGATCCGCAACGTGCTGACCATGTTCAAGGTTACGGTGCCGGAGAGCATGTGAATTAGTTAGGAGTTAGGAGTTGAATTAGAAATTAGGAATGAGCAATTAGGAATTGGGGCTGCCTGATTACTAAATGCTTATTGTGATGATTTCTGGGGCTGACTTCTTTTAGCTTCTTTTCTCTAATACAAACTAAAAAGCGTGGGCCTGTCAACCGACAGGCCCACGCTTTTGCACACCCAACATATTTATTATACCACATTCGTCAAGGCAATATCTATCCATAACATGCACGAATAATTCATATTTTGTTTGGGATATCTGCGAATAGACAAATTCCTTAGGGTATTGTATAGTATAGTCACAGAAAGAAAACAGCCGGAGATAAGGAGCTAAAAGCTCCAAGCAAAAGCCACTTTCAATAGCATCGGAACAAGGCACGGCGGTTTTCCCGACAGCTTCAAGCAGATTTCGCAAAGGCTTCCAGTAAGAGGTCTAAATGGGAACACTTGAAGAACTCCGGGAAAGCAGGGACCGGGAGGCTACCGAAGGACTTGAAAGTAAGATGGCAAAGCCGGCAGGATTCGTAAGGAAGGAGGCTCAAGTCCAATGGCTAATTTCAAAGATCCCATTCATCACCGGCGGGCCTGGGCCTGCTGAAAGCAAACGAACCTCATTAACAGCCGCAGGTCATTACCTGTAAAAGATATAAAAGTTAAGATGCAAGGTTCGTAGCTTGCTTAAAATGCAGTGCTCAGGAAATCCCGTCAGAAAGAGTTCCCCGCGTTTACATAGATTAGATGAAGAACTGACGACAGGATTCTAAATAGAAAATTACAGGTTCAAAACCTGGTACGCAAAAGCGTAAATAGAAATCCAGAATCACCGGTGATTGTTATGAAAGATCTAACTCCGCCGAACAAATAATGCTTCACCTGATCTGGCTGGTGCAAGCGCACCGCCCCCAAAAGGAGAAACTCCGATGTACTAGAGCAAAGAGGAATCAACCTCTGGCATCAAATTCAGGTACCCTGCACAAAATTATTGAAGTTCACTTCCCCGTTCCACAGATGCACCAAGAATCGTTTTCCTTGCAAAATGTTTCCAGGCAGCAAATAACGAACCAAAGGGAATCAGAAATTTCAAGCAAACGCAAAATCATCGAACAACAGCGAATGAAACCCGTTTCCGATTTGCAAAACAAAGAAAACCAGGTTTAAAAACATTCGATCAAAGTTAAAGGATGAGGTTGCCATGAAAATGTGCAAACGGTCCGAAAAATAATACAATCGGGTATGAGGCTATGACTCCAATCAAGTAAGTTCGCTCCAGCGCCATAAGGGTAGAAGGCGCTGGAGCTTTTTTGTTGTGTTGTGCCGAATGTTTCCGGTCTGCTTATCTCCTCTCGTTTACTTTTGTCTGCATCATTTTTGTTTTGCTGCCGCGCTCTAACGCAGCAAATCACTCTAAACACGGCTCTCCCTCCGCCCACAACATTGCACTGTGCGGCGGAGAGTTTTTATGTTTGCGGGCTTTTGTGGAGTATTACGGTACCGGTATTCCATCGCAATTTCGGTTTTCTGAATTTTATTGTTGACATTTCTGTAATATTGCGTTATGATAGCCACAAGGTCCAGAATTTTACAGAATACTGGAATGATGGGTTTTTCGCTATTTTTGACTTTTCAGATACACCCTAGGATTCCGGTATTTCCGCTGTAAGTTTTGTTTGGCGTTCCCTTGGCAGAGGGTACACCAAAATTCTCTTGTTCACCTTTTTTCTTCGTGAAGTGTGCAGCAGCGCTTCACCATTTTTTAGCTATCGTGATTACAGATTTCTGTTACATTGAAGGAGGCTTTATGGAACAACTTACGATTGATACCGGCCTGCGCGAATACGCGGTCAATGGCGGGCCGGAGCACGGCGGCGGAGTGCTGCGCTTTAACCCCAGCGACCCCAATGTTTACAGCCGTTTTTGCACCCTGCAAAATCAGCTGCAAGAGCTGGAACAGCAGGTGCAGGCGCAAAGCCCCACTGGGACCGATGCCATACAGCTGCTGGCCCAGGCGGATCAGCGCGCCAAGGGGCTGCTGGCGGAAGTATTTGGCCCCGGCAATGATTTTGACGCCATGCTGGGCGGCACCAATCTGCTGGCGGTTGCCGGCAACGGCGAGCGGGTCATCACCAATCTGTTTGCGGCATTGCAGCCCATTCTGGAAGCCGGTGCCCGCCAGTGCGCGGATGCCAAAGCCACGCTGGCCGTGCAGCAGGCCCAGGCAGCGCGCGCCGCGCGCGGGGTGCAGGTATGAGCAGCTGGCGGCTGCCCACCCGGCTGGAGGTTGGCGGAAAAGCATATCCGATTCATTCGGATTACCGCGATATTCTGGATATTCTGCATCGGTTGAACGACGCCAGCGAGCCGGAATTCATCCGCTGGCGGGTGGCCCTGGCCCTATTTTATGAGGGCGATCTGCCGCGCAGCGACTATCCCGAGGCCATGCAGAAGCTGGCAGATTTTTTGAACTGCGGGCAAACGCTGCCCCGCTCCCCTGCCCCGCCGCTGTTGGACTGGGAACAGGACGCCCCGCTGATTGCCGCCGACATCAACAAAGCCGCCGGGTGCGAAGTGCGCGCCCTGCCTTATCTGCACTGGTGGACCTTTATGGCCTGGTTCAACAGCATTGGGGACGGCCAGCTGGCTACCCTGCTGCGGGTGCGCAGCAAGCTGCGCCACGGCCAAAAATTGCAGCCGTGGGAACAGGACTACTACCGCAAAAACAAAGCCATGGTTGACCTGCGCCCCCGCCTGAATCCGGCAGAGATAGCGGAACGCCAGCGGCTGCAGCGCCTGTTGGCCAATTAAGTCCCCATAAGGAGGTAGATGCTTTTGCCAAAATCCTATGCAGGCAGCCTTCAGGTTGCCCTGTCTACACAAACAACTACCCACACCGCGCAGCAGCCGCTGAACAGCCTGCGCATTGCCCTGAAAAAAATAAGCCGCAGTGTAAACGCTGCGTTCTCCGCCGTGCCGGTGGCAAAGTTTGAGCAGCAGACCGCAGCAGCAGCAGTCAGCGCCAACAAAGCCGCCAAAGCCCAGGCCAAACTTGCCAGTGGCACCACCAAAGCAGCCAAGGCCGCCAAACGCAGCGTTGCGGAATTTGATGAACTGGACCGGCTGCAGGCTTCCCTTGCCGAAAGTGCCGGAGCTGCGGCGGCTTCCACCACCCGCAAAAGCAGCAGCGCTGCAACAATCAAAGCCGCAGATGCCGAACCGCCACAGTCAAGCCCGCCGGCTCTATTAAACCAGCAGCTGCAAAATTTCTGGGCCACATTACAGGCTGTGCTTGCCCCCGCCGCCGTGCTGTGGGATGCAGCCTGGCAGCAGATGAAAACCGCTGCCCTGACCGTTTGGCAGGATCTTTTGGGCGGCGTTCAGCTGACCTGGGCCGAGTACGGCCAGCCCATTGCCCAGAGTGCCGCCCTGGCGCTGGAAAACCTGCAAGGCATTTTTACCACCCTGTGGCAGAACGTTTTGCAGCCGATCCTTACTAACCTGATGCAGATTTTGTCTACCCTCTGGTCCTCCCACCTCAAACCCCTGTGGGATGACATTCTTTTGCTGGTGGCAAGCGTTGCCAACTGCCTGCTGGACCTGTGGAACAACCTGCTGGCCCCGGTGGCCAAGTGGATCATCGCCACGTTCGGCCCCGCGTTTGCTGAGGTGTTCAACGCCATTGCGGACGTTGTTGGCGTGGCCGTTGGGGCTATTGCGGATGCCATCGATCTGGCCGTTGTTGTGCTGCGCGGGCTGGCGGACTTTTTAAGCGCCGTGTTCCGCGGCAACTGGGATGCTGCCTGGCAGGCCATCGGCAACACGGTCAGCACCGTCTGGGATAAGATGACGAACGCCATCAAAACCGCCGTCAATGGCATCATCGGCTTCATCAACCGGATGATCTCCGCCGTTGTGACCGGCATCAATGCGGTCATCAACGCGCTGAACGGGTTGTCGTTCGACCTGCCGGACATATTCGGCGGTGGGCATGTCGGGTTTAATATCAGCACCCTGACCGCCCCGCAAATTCCCTACCTGGCACAAGGCGCGGTCATCCCGGCGAACCGGGAGTTTCTGGCCGTGCTGGGCGACCAGAGCCACGGCACCAACGTAGAAGCTCCGCTGGACACCATCAAGCAGGCTGTGGCCGAAGTCATGGAAGATTTGCAGGCAGGCCAGATGGCGGGCTTTGAAGCCGTGGTTTCCGTGCTGCGGGAGATCCTCTCCGCCGTGTACGGCATTGAGCTGACCGACGAGGACGTAGGCCGCGCCGTGCAGCGCTGGCAGCGCAAACAGGCCATTGCCACAGGAGGTGTGTAACGTGACCTTAACCAATCTGTTCCAGATTGATGGCAAATCCCTGTACGCACCGGACTGCGACATTGAACCGAGCTATTCCGACCTGGATTCCAGCGATTCCGGCCGCGACGAAGCCGGGTACATGCACCGGGAAGTGGTGCGGGAAAAGGTTTCCACCTGGCCCATCGCCTACAGCTGCCTGACGGACGACGAATACAAGTACATCATCGGGCTGTTTGCAGGCAAGGCAACGTTTCAGTTCACCCATCCCAAAGCCGGCTCTTCCACCGAGACCGAAACCACTACCTGCTACTGCAGCAAATACGGCATCGCCTGGCATAACGCCAAGACGAAACAGTGGAAGAATTTGAAGTTTAACATTATCGAATGCTGACCGGAGGTGAAGCATGTACTACTCCGTTTTGCTGCTGCCAAACGGCACTGAGCTGAAAGGCGGAGAGGCTGGCAGCACCCTTAAAGCTCTTACCCTGCACACTGCGGTAAACGCCGGGCAGGAATTCGCCATCGGCTCTGCTTATTCGGATTACATCGAGGCCGAGATCTGGGCAGACCCGGGCGGCAGCCTGCAAATTACTGCCGGGGACGCCCTGACCTATTACCGGCAGGATGATGCCGGGAACCGCACCAAGGTGGGTGTTTTCTATGCTGAAAAGCCCACCCGCACCAAGCGCAACAGCTACAAGGTCACGGCCTACGACACCATGTCCAAGCTGGATGCGGACTTCTCCGGCTGGCTGCACGCCAATCGGGCACAGTTCCCCAAAACTATCTGGCAGCTGGTTCAGCTGGCCTGCCAGCGGGCGGGGGTCGCGCTTGCCAGCAGCAGCCTGCCCATCAATGGCAGCTACAGCGTGCAGGCGTTCTACGCGGACGACCTGACCTGCCGACAGATTATCTCCTGGGCGGCGGAAGCCGCTGGCTGCTACGCCCACATGAATGCAGACGGCAAGCTGCAATTCCTGACCTACACAGACAAGCGCAGCACAGTTAAAATCACCCCGGACGGTGCCAGCAACAGCACCGCCTATTATGCTGACAGCCTGAGCTACGAGGACTACGCGGTCAAGGCCATTGAGAAAGTCCAGATCCGGCAGTCGGACAGTGACGTGGGGGTCATCTACCCCGACAGCACCACTGCCACCAACACCTATGCAGTGCAGGGCAATCTGCTGCTGACAACCGGCACCGAAGCCAACCTGAAAAGCGTCGTCCAAAACCTGTACAACGTGCTGAAAAACGTGACCTACACCCCCTGCAAAGTATCGGTGCCCAGCAGCTCCGGCCTTGCCTGCGGCCAGATCGTACACGTTAAGGACGCACGCGGGCGGGAGTTCGACACCTACCTGATGAGCGCCACAATCTCCTCCGGCAAGGCAAGCTTTGAAAGCGTGGGCAGCACCAGCCGGGAAAGTTCCAGCGCCGTGAACAGCCAGAGCTACAAAAACCTGACCGGCAAGATGCTGGAGATCAAGACCAGCGTGGACGGCCTGGAAGTAAAGGCCAGCGACCTGACCGGCAAGTACACCGACCTGAAAGCAACGGTGGACGGGCTTTCCTCTGAGGTGAAAAAAGACACCAAAATCACCGGCGGCGGCAACCTGATCCTGGGCAGTGAGAGCTTCAAGAACGCCCTCTCTGGCGGCCCTGGCAGCAGCGTTGTGTATGGCGATGATGGCAGCGCAACAATAAACAATGCGAACACCAACGGGTATTTTATGTTCAACACCGCGGGCGCTCGCATTATAAAAGGCGTCACATTATGCCTGTCCGTTATGTACAAACTCATTTCCGGCACCGATGCGCTGCGGCTGGGCATTACGTTTACGGGCGATAATGGCAAATATTACATTGCTTACATAAAAACCGCTGACCAGCTCGAAATTAAGCAGACAGACGGCTGGGTGCTGCGGTATGGTACATGGACCCCCGGCCAAAACGGTGTTTTGAAAAAAGCCGATTTCGACAGCAATGGCAACTGCACCAATAAGTTTGAGCTGCTTCACCCCATGCTGCAATACGGCAACGCGCCGACCGCGTGGAACGCCAGCTCCGGCGACTACCTGACGCAGGAAAGCGCCAAAAGCCTGTTTTCGCAGACCGCTGACGAGATCAAAACCGAAGTCACCAAGTCAGTGACTGAAACGGTAACGGCCAACGTGAAGGACACCGCCACCAGCGCCGCCAACGATGCGGTTGACAGCAAATTGCAGGATTACGCCACCACCGCAACGGTGAACAGCCTGAAAGAGGATGTTTCCAGCATCAGCCAAAAGGCGGACAGCATCAGCACCAAAGTCAGCAGTCTGGAAGAGACCACCACAACCATTTCCAACGACCTGGGCAGCACAAAGCAGGAATTCAAAACCGTTAAAGAATCAGTATCCGCGATTGACCAGAAAGCTGACAGCATTACCCAGACGGTAACGCAGCGGATCACCGGCGGCAACAATATTATTGCGGGCACCGACGACTGGAACAATGCGACCCTGGATGCAGGCGGCAATGCAACCAGCAAAAAGGGCAGCTACACCATTGCGGGTGAATCTGTTCGCGTGACCAATAAAGCCCAGAACACCCGCTTCCACTTTGGCGCGGACAAAACGCTGGTGATTGCCAAGGGCATGACCTATTGCGCCAGCGTACTGTACAAGCTCAACTCTGGCACGGACAGCCTGTTTTTGCAGTTCGAGACCAAGAACAGCAGCGGCGCAAAAAGTTATTACGGCAATGCATTCAAAAATGCGAAGCAGGACATTGCGCTGGACAACGGCTGGAAGCTGCGCTGGGCGGCGTTCACGGCGACCGCGGACGGCTATGCGGACGGTCTGTTTGTAAGCACAGCCAACGATAACGCCACCGTTACCAACGATCTGACCATTATGCACCCCATGGTGCAGATGGGCAACGCGCCTACCGCGTGGACAGCCAGCAGCGGCGATTACCTGACTACCACCGAAACAAAAACCGAGATCAAGCAGACGGTGAACGAAATTAAGCTGACGGCCAGCACAAGCGGAACCAGCAGCACCATCAAGCTGACGGCAGGCGGAACAGAGATCACCAGCGCACAGATCAACCTATCCGGCGTGGTGACTTTTTCGGATTTGAGCACCTGGAACCAGGACAAGACAATCATCAACGGCGGAAACATTACGACCGGGCAGATTCACAATAAGGCGCGCACAACCACTTATGACCTGGACAATGCCTGGATTCGTATGGGCAAAGATGCTGGCACTCGTGTGGACATTGACACGGGGCGCATCCGCTGGTACTGGGAAAACAACCTGACCGGTGTGTTAAGCAGCCGGTACGGCAAATCTTATATTGGCGATAACTCCCGCTACACGTTTTTAGGCTGGTTCTCCACCGGCGACCCCAGCTTTGATTATTCCACCGGCGGGGCCACCAGCGAGTTTGTGGGCATTGCCATTGACCAGGTAGATAAGGTCATCCACTGCAATGCCAGTAAGTTTGAAATCCCCGGCAGAATTGAATGCGGTTCTTTGAGCGTGAACGGGAGGGAGATTTAATGCAGAAATTCATGCAGATTTTGGCCACGTTGGCTTTGCTGTTGGTGCTTGCATTGGTCATCCCGCTTACGCTGGCAGCCTGCGGCGGCACGCGAACCGAAGATACAAGCTATCCGCGCCCGGAATATTCCGGCTCCCCGATGGCAGAAAGGGTGATGAAATGACCACAACCGCAAAAATTGAAGAGCTCCAAAAATCCGTCATCAACGCCATCAACAACAGCTGCCTGCACCCCGCTGTGGTGCGGCTGGTGCTGCTGAACGTGATCTCGATGGTGGAAGCCAGCGAGAGAGAGGTAAACAAAAGAGAAAAAGAGACAGAATCCTGAAAATCTGTTTTTTGTTCCCGCATAATCCACACAAAATATAAGGCAATACCGCATAATTCTAAGTGCCGATACGGCGAGCGAGGTGCG
>OLQL01001572.1_pt1 | contig 18324 bp, 13 predicted proteins | sample 1672971 | NCBI WGS metagenome assembly OLQL01 (sample SAMEA3136742, study PRJEB25190) | human gut metagenome | biome: human gut; feature: human-associated habitat; material: faeces | place: Austria | collected 2013
CAGACCCGCGAGCCGCGAGGCCTGTCGCCGAGCGGCGGTAAAACCCCGGCCAAGCTGCATGTCTCTCGAGCAGCCCTGCGCGCATAGCGCGCAGTCCGGGGTGCAGGGGGTCACCCCCTGCCCTGCTTAAATGACGTTGTGCTCCTTGAGAAGCTTTTCGATGTCGGTGCCGGCGATCTTGCCCATAAGAGCCTTGAAGGCCAGCTTTTCCAAGAGGCCCGCGTCCATGTCCGTGACCTTCTTGCCGTCCCGGAGCTTCACGGTGGCGTTGAGCAGGTCGCGCACGTCGTAGACGCTGCCCCAGACCTCGGGCACGCCCCGATCCACGTTCAGCAGGGTGTAGACGGCTTCCATACCGGTGCGCATGGAGTACTCGGTAGTGAAGATGGTGTCGCGGGGCGTTTCGGCAAACTGGCCCAGGAAGGCGAAGTTCACAGCGCCGTCCGGCACCACCTTCGGCCGGTCGCCGTAGGCCCGGGGCATGAAGAATGCGTCGATGTAGGGCATCATGACGGGCACGGTGTTGGCGCTGTGCTCGGCCATGTCTTCGATCTCATCCACCGGCACGCCGATGTGGTACAGCCACTCCATGCAGATCTCCTTACCGGTGCATTCCCGCATGGGCTTTTTGACATAGTCGCCGGGCTTATCGGTGAACAGGCTGTACACCCATACCAGGCAGTGATCCTTGGGCTGCTCCCGGAACTGGGGCTGACGGTTGATGGTCCAGCTCATCAGCCAGCCGGAATCCTTCACGGTGACGATGCCGCCGGTGACGACCTTGCCGGTGAAGGGATCGCGCTTGCAGATGTTCTTGATGTAGGGGATGATGCGCTGATCCAGCGTTTCCACGGTGGCGCTCATCCAGTTGGTCTGCTCGGGGTCGCTGCAGAACTTGTCCGGATGGCCGAAGGAAGGATCCTGCGCGGCGATCTTGCGCCACATGTCCCAGCCGCCGCCGGGCTTGAGCTCCGTGTTGTAGGCTGCGGGCTCGTTCTGGCTGCCCATGGAGGAGTTTTCCACACAGCCGCCGTTGGTGATGAACACCAGATCGTTCTCCGTCAGGGCAATGGTGTCTTCCTTGCCGTCCCGCAGAACTTCGATGGCCGTGGCCACCTTGCGCTCCGGCTTGCAGTCGAACTTCACGTTGACTACCTGTACGCCGAAATGGAACTGCACGCCCGCCTTTTCCAGATATTTCATCATGGGCAGGATCATGCTCTCGTACTGGTTGTAACGGGTGAAGCGCAGGGCCTTGAAGTCCGGCAAGCCGCCGATGTGGTGGATGTAGCGCTGAATGTACAGCTTCATTTCCAGCGCGCTGTGCCAGTTCTCGAAGGCGAACATGGTGCGCCAGTACAGCCAGAAGTTGCTGTTCAGAACTTCGTCGTCAAAGAAATCAGTGATGCGCTTGTCCTGCAGCTCCTCGTTGGGGGTGAAGAACAGCTTCATGATCTCCATGGCGCCCTTGTCGGAGATGTCAAACTTGCCGTCGGTGTGCGCGTCCTCGCCCCGGTTGACCGTGGCGCGGCACAGAGAGTAGTTGGGGTCGTCCTTGTTGAGCCAGTAGTACTCATCCAGCACGCTGACGCCTTCCGTCTCAATGGAGGGAATGGAGTGGAACAAATCCCACATGACTTCGAAATGGTTGTCCATTTCACGACCGCCGCGCATCACGTAGCCGATATTTTCAAACTTCCAGCCGTCGCACGCGCCGCCGGCGGTGGGGCCTTTTTCCAAAACGTGGATGTGGTCGCCCTTCATCTGGCCGTCGCGGACCAGATAGCAGGCCGCCGTCAGGGCCGCAAGGCCGCTGCCCACGATATAGGCGGACTTTTGATCCACGCCCTCGGGCTTGCGGGGACGGGCAAAGGCTTCGTAATTGCCGCTGGAATAATACATGCTGAAATCCTCCTCATTTTGACCGGGTTGGTTCAGGAAATATTCATCTTCCGCCGGGAGGGAGCTTTCGTCGCCCCGCTTCCCTTGCGGTGATTGTAGGATAGTCTTTTCCCAAAAAGAAAACAATAAACACAAAAGCCGCCGTGATGAAATTTTCGTCACGGCGGCTCATGTGTCAGAATTTTGGGCACGAAGCCTGATTTGATGAAATTTTGTTCACGGAGGATTCCGTGTCTGATTTTTATTCCCGGCGCAGCACCACCACGGCCAGTTCCGCGGCGGGCAGGGCAAAGGTGTGCCCCTCCCCGGCGGCGCTCAGGGGCAGGGGGGCTTCCGTCTCAGGCGCATCCTCCGTCAGGACGACGGCGCGCCACGTTCCCTCGGGCAGGGTAACGGTCACATGCCCTTCCAGTCCGCCTTCCCGGGCGCAGGCGATCAGCACGCCGCCGTCCGGCAAGTCATACCGGCGGGCCATCACCGTGCCGCAGCTGGCGCTCAGGCCCAGCGTATCCCGGAAAAGGCCCCGCCCGTAGCGGGTCAGCCACGCCCGGCGCAGATCATCGGTCTTCCTCACCCGGGGCGTCTGGGGATCATCGGGCTGGTAGCAGTTGTCCTCCATCAGGTCGTAATGCCAGAGGTACATACCGTCCACAAAGGCGCGGTAGAGCAGCTTGCAGGCCCGGCGAGCCATATGCTCCGGCCGCATCCCGGAATGGCGGCGGGGGTTCATCATGTCGATCAGCCCCTGCCGGGGGAAGGTATAGCGGTACAGCTCCGGGAAGGCCCCGGCGTGATCGTAGAACATGGTGGTGATCAGGCCGCCGCAGATGCCGGGCATGTAGGTGTCGTTGGCACCCTCCACCAGCAGGGCCACGCCCTTTTCCGGGGCTTCCGCAGCCAGCCGGGTCAGCAGACGGCGCAGGCCGGTGTTCCAGCCGTCCCGCACGCCGGGATGATCGCCGTGGGCCTCGGAGAAGCACAGGCAGGAAGTAGCCATGGCCAGCTGATCCAGATACAGGCTGTCCGCGCCGATGTCATGGGTCAGCCAGTGGAACACGCTGAGCAGCTCGCTCTGCCACAGCTCGGCCTGACTGCACATGGAGGCGAAATACTGATTGCGGGAGCCGTACTGCTCCAGCCAGGGCGAGCCGTCCCGGTTCTGGATGCCGCCGTTTTTCCACAGGGCTTCCCGGTCGGGGAAGACGGTGTTGCACAGCCGGGCGTTCACATAGAAGGCCACGTGGCCGCCTGCGGCGATGACCGCGCGCACGCCGTCCCGCAGCTCCTCCTCCGTGCCCAGATTGGGGTTGGGCCGGTACTGGGGGAAGCCGTAGTCGAAGCCGCTCTCGTTCCAGCCGCTGAGCAGGATATGGTTCAGGCCGAACGCCCTGGCTTCTTCATACAGCCGGGGAATATCCTTATAGGTGTGGACAACGCCGCCGGTCTGATACTGGAAATCATAATGGGCCATCAGGCCGGGGCTGCGGTCGAACCACTCCGGGTGCAGGGGGCCGTGGCCCTCCGCATCCACGGGCACGGCGTAGCAGATTCCGTCGGGTTCCACCACGGGGGTGGACTCCCGCCACATGCGGTAGTCGTCCGCCGCCCAGTGCCACGAACCCCGATGGGGCGCGACGATGCACTCCTCACTGTGCCACGTCTGCCCCTCCGTCAGGAACAGATAATGCCCCACGGCCACGTTCAGGCCGGGGTTCTCCAGGCCGAAGCTCTCCGCCCGCAGGGTCTTCATCCGGCCGGAGACGTTGCGGCAGGTCAGGTACAGGCCGTCCCGCTCGTTTTCGTCGAACACGTCCAGCCAGAGCATGGTGCATTCGCCGGAATATGGCAGCTCCCACACGGACGCGCCCCGGCTGTCCTTTACGCCGCAGGGGCCGTTGAGGGCGGTGGCGTAGTCGTATTCCTGCCACTTCCAATGGGCGACGCGGGGCGGGGCCGCCAGGGTCTCCACCGGGTTCATCACCCTCTGGCCCGCGTGGCGGGGCATGTACAGCGCGTCGTCCTCCCACGTTTCGCCCAGCCACAGGCCGTTGACGCAGGGGAACAGGGCGCGCTCCACCTCCGGGCCGCCGTGGTTTTCCACCGTCAGGGACAGGCGGATCCGCTCGTCTCCGGGCAGAAGTCGGGCTTCCCAGCGGACGGCCACGGGCACGGGCATTCCCTCCGCCATCACGGAAGGATATTCCGCCACGATCGTGGCTTCTTTTTCCCCCTGATCGATGCGCAGGGTGGGCTTCAGGGCTGGGTTCAGGCCGATCTCCGCCGAGCGGGCGGGGCGGGCCTCCACCGGGCCGTTTTCCGTATGCAATATCAGCCGGAAGGGCGTTTCCTCCGCCGCCAGATGGTTCTTGATATAGTTGTCCTGCGCGCCTTCACAGACCAGCTCCAGCCAGCCGCCGCTGACCGCGTCCAGCGCCAGTGACACGACCCCGTTGGTCGCGTGTAGTCGGGAGTGATACATAGAGGGGGCCTCCATTCAGTTGTTTTGTCACCATGATAGCGTGAAAGCAAGGCGTTGTCAATCCTTCTGGCTCGATGTGAAAAGAATTGTTTTGTCAGAAAGCAACATATCTACTTGACATTTTTCTTTCATCTCCGTATGATGAAGGGGCTGATAAAACGTTTTTTTGGAAGAACTGGATACAACGCCCCATTTCATTTTTCACCCAGAAGCGAGGAGGTTTTTTCGATGAAAAAGGCTACCATTCTCAGCGGTATCGACCGTCTTCAGCTGGCGGACGAGCAGCTCCGCGGCCGCCGGGTAGGTCTGATGACCAACCCCACCGGCATGAACCGGGAACTGAAAAGCACCATCGACATCGTCAACGAGCGCTACAACCTGACCGCCATGTATGCCGTGGAGCACGGCATCCGGGGCGACGTGCAGGCGGGCGGCAAGGTGGAGACCTGTGTGGACCCCGAGACCGGCGTGACCGTGTTCACCGCCTTCGGCGAAACGTCCCATTTCACGGACGAAATGCTGGACGCCTTCGACGTGCTGGTTTTCGACATTCAGGACGTGGGCGCGCGCTTCTACACCTATCTGTATTCTCTGGGCTACGCCATGGAAGCCTGCAACCGGGCGGGCAAGTCCATGGTGGTGCTGGACCGGCTCAACCCCATCGGCGGCCTGAAGACCGGCGGCACCATCCTGAACCCGGCGTTCAAGTCCTTCGTGGGCGACTACGAGCTGCCCACCCAGTACGGCCTGACCATCGGCGAGGCCGCCCGCTACATCCGGGATTACCAGAAGCTGACGCTGGAACTGACCGTCATCCCGCTGGAGGGCTGGGAGCGGGGCATGTATCTGGACGACACCGACCTGCCGTGGGTGGCTCCGTCTCCCAACTGCGCCACGCTGAACGCCGCCCTGTGCTACATCGGCACCTGCGTGTTCGAGGGCACCAACCTGAGCGAGGGCCGGGGCACCACCCTGCCCTTTGAGGTCATCGGCGCGCCCTTCATTGACAACGCCCTGCTGGAAAAGAAAATGAACGGGCTGGGCCTGCCGGGCGTTCACTTCCGCCGCACCTCCTTCTGCCCCACCTTCAGCAAGCATCAGGGCGTTCTGTGCCACGGCGTGCAGATGCACGTGCTGGATCGGCAGAGCTACGATTCCTTCACCGACGGCCTGCTGCTGCTGGACACCATCCGCAGCCTGTACCCCGAGGAGTTCCAGTTCGTGCGCTGGAGCGAAAAATCCCCCTATTCCATCGACCTGCTGCTGGGTACGGACGAATACCGCACCGGCGCGCTGACGGCGCAGGGCCTGATGGACAAATACGCGCCCAAAGTAAAGGAATTTGTGGAGGCCGCCAAGCAGTACCGGATGTATTGAACCGCCTGACTTCCTACATTTTCAATCAGGAGGACTTTTTTCATGAGTTGGACGTTGAAACCCCTGACAAGGGAGCACATTTCCGCCGCTGCGGCGCTGTTTAACCAGAGTGTCGCCGACGGGGAAATGATCTTCTCCCCGCTGGACGAAGCGGTCTTTGAACGGCGCTTCTTTCAGCCCGGCGCGCACGCCTTCGCCGCTGAAGAAAACGGCGAACTGATCGGTTTTATTCACGGCGCGTGCAAGACGGCATTCCTCAACAAGGAAAACAACGAAAACACCCCCGGCTATCTGTCCGTGGTGGTGGTTCGGAAGGACAAGCGGCGGCAGGGCGTGGGTTCCGCGCTGGTGGCCGCGCTGGAGGACGCTTTCCGCGCCGCGGGCAAGCGCAGGGCCGCCTGCAACGACAGCACCCCCGTCCACATGAACTGGACCATCCCCGGCACACCCGGGCATGACCACAACAACGCCCCCGGCGTGGACGAACGCTGCGAAGGCTATCCCTTCCTGCTGCACCGGGGCTATCAGGCCGCCTTCACGGAGATTGCCATGTATCTGGACTTGAGCAAATTCCAGTGGGATCCCGCGCTGGATGCGAAAATCACCGCGCTGGATGCCGAGGGCATCCGGGTGGGCCGTTGGACGCCTGACTGCGGCACGGAGCACGACCGGCTCTGCGACCACGTGGGCAGCGAGTACTGGCGGCACGTGCTGGATACCGAGCTGGAAGCGTGGCAGAAAAATGAGCCCAACGCCGACCCGTCCCTCTGGCCGGAAGGCCGCCGCCCTGCCGGGCCGCGCCCCCTGCTGACCGCCACCACCGGCGGACACATCGTGGCCTACACCGGCCCTGTGGATCTGCAAAAAAGCGGCCGGGGCTGGTTTACCGGCATCTGCTGCGACCCGGACTACGGCGGCCGCGGCATCGCCTCCGTCCTGTTCAACCTGCTCATGCGGGAGTTCGTGGCCGAGGGCGCGAAGTTCAGCACCCTTTTCACCGGCGAGACCAACTTCGCCCAGAAGATCTACAGCCGCGCCGGGTTCCACATCGTGGCCCGCTTTGTGGGGCTGACCAAGGAACTGTGATCCATCCATCCTTTCTTTTCGGGGACTGCTTCCGCCGCGCCAAGGCGCAGGGGAGGCAGCCCCTCTTTTTCCGTGCTTTTCCGCCCCTTCCCCCGCCGGGAAAAAGATGCTATAATCTTTTCTGCTAGAGCGTTCCCTCATCCGGGCCGCTTTTCCTCAATTCAACAAGGAGGTTTCCTCAAATGAACGAACCGATTTTGGGCGTTATTTTCGATCTGGACGGCGTGATCGTCTCCACCGATGATTGTCACTATTTGGCTTGGAAGCGCATGGCCGACGAAGAAGGCATTCCCTTTGACCGCAAGGTGAACGAGCGTCTGCGGGGCGTGAGCCGTATGGCCAGTCTGGAGATCATTCTGGAAAAGGCGACGAAGACCTACACCGAGGAGCAGAAGGTGGAAATGGCCACCCGCAAAAACGGCTACTATGTGGAGCTGATCCAGCAGCTGACGGCGGACGCCATGCTGCCCGGAGCCATGGCCACGCTGGAGATGCTCAAAAAGCGCGGCGTGAAGATCGCCATTGGTTCCTCCAGCCGGAACACCCCCATCATCCTGCGGCAGATCGGGCTGGACGGTTACTTCGACGCAGTGGCCGATGGCAACCAGATCACCCACAGCAAGCCCGACCCGGAGGTTTTCCTGCTGGGCGCGAAGCTGCTGAACCTCGACACCAAAAACTGCATGGTGGTGGAGGACGCGGACGCGGGCGTGGAGGCGGCCCTGAACGGCGGGATGCGGGTGCTGGGCGTGGGCTCCGCCAGCGCCAACCCCAAGGCCACCTTTACCGCCGCCAGCCTTGCGGACGCGGACTTTGACGAAATTCTGAAATAACTCATCCCAAGCGAGAGGAGAACGACCGAATGTTAGACAAGCATCTTGCCATGGAAGCGCTGGACGCCGCTCTATCCACCGGCGGCGACTTTGCGGAGATCTTTGCGGAGGACCGGCGGGATCAGGCCGTAGCCCTGCAGGACAGCCACGTGGAGCGGGTGAACTCGGGCCGTCTGCACGGCGCGGGCGTGCGGGTATACGACGGAGCGTCCGCCGTATACGCCTACACCAACGATTTTGGCCGGGACGGCCTGCTGAAGTGCGCCAAAGAGGCGGCTTCGGCCATCCGCGCCCGGCGGCAGGGTCGCACGGCGGTTCAGCCGATGGAGGAGCAGCATTTCGTCAACCGTCATCCCATCTGGATGAAGCCCTCCGAGGTGGACACTCGCCGGAAGATCGACGTGCTCCGGGCGGCGGACAAGGCGGCCCGCTCTGCGGGCGAGGAAATCTCTCAGGTGCTCTGCGCCTTCACCGACAGCGAGCAGAACGTGCTGATCTGCAACAGCGACGGCCTGTACGTCGCCGATACCCGCGTTTATTCCCGTCTGCGCTGTCAGGCGGTAGCCTCCAACGGCACGGAGAACCAGTCCGCCGGTGAAGCGCCCGGCGCGGCCCGGGGCTTCGACTATTTCCTTGACACCATCGACCCGGCCCTGATGGGTCTCCGGGCGGGCAAAACGGCGGTGAAAATGCTCCACGCGCCCTTCTGCCCCTCCGGGGTGATGCCGGTGGTCATCGGCAGCGGCTTTGGCGGCGTGATCTTCCACGAGGCCTGCGGCCACAGTCTGGAGGCCACTGCCGTAGCCAGCAACATGAGCGAGTTCTGCGGCAAGCTGGGCCAGCAGATCGCCGCGCCCTGCGTCACGGCCATCGACGACGGCACCCTTCCCAACGAATGGGGCAGCGAGAACGTGGACGACGAGGGCATGCCCACGAACCGTCTGGTGCTGATCGAAAACGGCATTTTGAAGAACTACATGATCGACCGTCTGAACGGCCGTCGGATGGGCATGGCCCCCACGGGCAGCGCCCGCCGGGAGAGCTACGCCTACGCGCCCACCTCCCGGATGCGGAACACCTTCATTGCCCCGGGCTGCGACGACGAGGCGGAGATGATCGCCACCATGGGCGACGGTCTTTACGCAGCCAGCATGGGCGGCGGTTCGGTGAACCCCGCCACGGGCGAGTTCAACTTTGCGGTCAACGAAGGCTATCTCATCAAGGACGGCAAGATCGCCCACCCGGTTCGGGGGGCCAGTCTGGTCGGCAAGGGCGGCGACATTCTCCTGCAGATCGACCGGGTCGGCAAGAACATGGTCATGGCTCAGGGCATGTGCGGCAGCATGAGCGGCTCCGTTCCCGTCAACGTCGGCCAGCCCTGGATCCGCGTCAAGTCCATCACGGTCGGCGGCAGGCAGGGCTAAAGCCCTGCACCCGTCACTGCGCGGCTTTGCCGCGCAGGGGCGTAGAGGACTTGCAGGTTGGCCGGGGTTTTACCGCCGTGGCACGACGGGTGCCACGGCTCGCCGGTCTGGTCGGCGAAATGCTGGTTGGCCGGAAATGGCCGCCGCTCGGCGGAAGGTCTCGCGCAAGGGGCACTGCCCCTTGACCCCGGACTGCGCGCCGCAGGCGCGCAGGGGGACATGGGGTGGGATATGACCGCAAAGGTTAAAATAAACAACGATTTCTCAACGACTTCAGAAATGAGGTTATCTTATGAAGCAGGATTACATCAAGGAACTTCTATCTCAGGCGAAGGCCGCCGGCGTCGAGGCGGCGGAGGCCTATCTGAGCGAAAGCGAGAGCTTTTCCGCCATGCGAAACAACGGCGCGCTGGAGGACTATCAATCCAACCACACCCGGGGCTTGGGCTTCCGGGGGCTGGTGAACGGCAGCATGGGCTATGCGTCCACCGAAGCGCTGGACGACGAATCCATCGGTCAGCTGATCCGGGGTGTGATCGAGTCGGCTACGCTATGCGAAAGCAAGGACGAGCAGCCGCTCTATCAGGGCGGCGGGCAGCTCCCGGAAGTGGCGCTGTACAACCCGGAGCTGGACAAGGTTTCTCCCGAAGCCAAGCTGGCGAAGATCGAAGCCATGGAGAACCAGTGCAAGGCCACGGACGCGCGGTATCTGAACGGCTACAATATGATCGACACCACAAAGCACACCGTGCGCATCGCCAACAGCTACGGCATGGATCAGACCTACACGGAGAACTTCTGCCAGCTGTACTGCGGCGCCAACGTCAAGGAGAACGACTGCGTTTCCACCGGCGGCTTTGCGCAGATCAGCCGTGACTTTGACGTGCTGGATCCCATCGCGCTGGGCCGCGACAGCGTGGAGCAGGCGGTGAAGGGGCTGAACGCGGAGCCGGTGGCCTCCGGCAAATATCGCGTGATCTTCTGGAATGAGGCGCTGGTCAGCCTGCTGGGCGTATTCAACACCATTTTCTCCGCCGAGACGGAGCAGATGGGCCTGTCCCTCCTGTCCGGCAAGCTGGGCGAGACCATTGCCGCGCCCTGCGTCACGCTGGTGGACGATCCCCTGCGGGCCGACTGCGTCGGCAGCCGTCCCTTTGACGACGAGGGCGTGCCCTCTCATCAGCACATGCTGGTGGAGAACGGCGTTTTCCGCACCTTCCTGCACAATCAGAAGACCGCGAAAAAGGCGGGCGTGCAGTCCACGGGCAATGGCAGCAAGGCGGACTACTCCTCGCCGGTGCGGGTGGCTCCCTCCAACCTGTACTTCGAGCCGGGCGTGCTTTCCTTTGACGAACTGCTCCGGCAGGTGGGCGACGGCGTTGTCATCACGGAAGTAAGCGGCCTCCACGCGGGCGCGAACCCGGTCAGCGGCGATTTCTCCCTGCTGTCCAAGGGCTACACCATCAAGGACGGCCAGCGGGATCAGCCGCTGGAGCGCATCACCGTGGCGGGCAACTTCTACGAGCTGCTCAAAAACATCCGCGCCTTTGCCAGCGACCTCCGTTTCCCCTACGGCCCCATGGGCAGCGCCAGCGCCGACGCGGGCGAAATGACCATCAGCGGCAAGGCCTGATTTTCCCTTCGGAAAATGGAATAACGTATACGATCGGAGCCGAAATGGCTCCGATCGTTTTTCCCATAACAAAACGCCCCGGCGCAGGGCTTTTCTTCCCTGCGCCGGGGCGCATTCTATATTCCGAATTTCAGCTTAGTCCCCGATGGCGTCCGTCCGCCAGATAAAGCGCACCACGCCTTCCGCGTCGTCGGCCTTGCCGGCGTAGGACTGGTAGGCTTCGGTGTCATCCGCCAGAGCGCGGGCGTTCTCGAACAGGGGCTTCCATTCATCGTTCACCATGGAGGTCAGCGTTTGCAGGCCGTCCTGATCCAGCGTCTGCAGCCCCACGTACAGCTGGGCCGCGCCATCGTTCAGAGCCGTAGCGCCGTCCGTCAGGGCGGGCATGTTGGCGCTAAGCTGATCCACACCAGCGGTGTAGGCGGTCAGGCCGGTATAGAACTGGTTGTAGCTGTCCAGCTGGGCCTTAAGCACCTGCAGACTCTGGAAAGCCTCCGTCTTAGTCTGCTTGGCGGCGGTCATCTGCTGGGTCAGACCGTCCAGCACCTCGGCGTAGGTTTCCACCGTCAGGTCGGGCACTTGGGGATTCAGGGCCTTGAGCTGCTGGTTCGCAGTTTGCAGCAGCAGCTGGAAGACCTGCAGCGCACCGGCGTTCAGGGACTCGCTGTTTTCGCTCAGGGTGCTCAGACCGCCGGCCACCTGACCAACGCCGTCATTCAGCGTCGCAGCGCCCTCGGACAGCTGCCGTCCGCCGTCCAGAAGCCGGGTCATGGCGTCCGTCAGCTGATCCATATCACCGTCGGCGGCGTCCGCCAGGCTCAGGTCAACGTCCTTCAAAAGGCTGCTCCATTCGGTAGTGGCGGCAGTGACGGTCAGGGGCAGGGCAAAGTTCTCCACATCGGCGGTGATTTCAACGGTCTCGGGCAGCTTGCCGTCCTTGTCCTCCACGTCCAGATGGGCCTTCAGTCCGGGCAGGGCCGCGCCCAGCGCCACCAGCCGGTCGCCGTCGTTGATGACCGCGCCGTTGGTCACTTCCACATTGGTGAAGCGATCGCTGTCCAGAAGGGCGGCGGACAGAACGGCAAACTGGGCCTTCTGCCCGTCGGCGGGGGTATAGGAGAAACGAATGGTCACATGGCCGCTCTTTCCGGCCATATCGGCGGCGGGAACCTCCTCGCCGTCCACCAGATAGGTGATCTGCAGCGTCAGGGGCAGCTCCTCGTCGCTGTCGCCCTGATAGTAAACGTCCTTGCCGTCCGCGTCCCAGGTGAGGCGTTCGCCGTCCCGTTCAAAGGTGGCGTTGCCCTCCACCATGGTCAGGTTCTGCAGGCGGGTCGCGTCGGTCAGCTCATCCAGCTTGTCCGGGTTCTTCAGCCAGTCGCTGACGATGATGCGCCGGGCCTGACCCTGCGCGTCGGAGAGAATGTACACGGTTTCGTCCTTGGCGGCAGCTTCGGCCATCGCCGGGACGGCGGCGCAAAGCAGCAGCGCCAGAGAAAGAATCATCGCGGAAATGCGCTTCATTTTGCTTTTTTGGCTTTTCATGATGAAAATATCCTCCTTAGTTTTTCACTTTCATGCCCAGCGTGGTCTTGCAGACCGCCTTATCCAGCAGCATCAGCAGCGCGGGCAGGAACAAAAGCACGCAGCCCATGCTGACCAGCGCGCCGCGGGCCATCAGCATGCACATGGAACGGATGATGTCCATATCGGAATACAGGGCCACGCCGAAGGTGGCGGCGAACAGGCCCAGACCGCTGACCAGAATAGAGGGCGTAGACGCGCCCAGCGCGGTGGTCACGGCTTCCCGTTTGGCGCTGCCGCCCACGCGCTCCGCCTTATAGCGGGTGGTCATGAGGATGGCATAGTCCACGGTCGCGCCCAATTGGATGGTGCTGATGCAGATCGGGGCGATGAAGGGCAGGGACTGGCCCAGATAGTGAGGCAGGCCCAGATTGATGAAGATAGCCAGCTCGATGACCGCGATCAGGATGAAGGGGAGCGTCAGGCTCTTTTCCACCAGCAGGATGATCAGGAACACGGCGATGATGGACACGGCGTTGACCACCTCAAAATCGTGGCCGGTGGTGTCGATCATGTCCTTCATGCAGGGGGCTTCGCCGATGAGCATGCCGGAGGGGTCGTATTTCTTCAGGATGGACTGAAGGCCGGTGATCTGCTCGTTCACCGCGTCGCTGGCCACCCGGTACTCGGAGCTGATGAGCCAGAGCTGCCACTTGTCGCTTTCCACGATGTTGCGCACGCTGTCCGGCAGTACGTCCGCAGGCACCCGGCTGCCCAGTACGCTCTGCAGACTGAGCACATAGCGCACGCCGTCCACGTTCTCCATTTCGTCCTGCATGGCCCGCAGTTCCTTGGAGGACAGGCTAGTGTCCACCAGCACCATGTGGGTGGAGGCAATATCAAAGTCGTCGATCAGCTTATTGTTGGCAATGACGTAGTCAATATCCTGAGGCAGGCACTGACCCATGTCGTAGTAAACCTCGTCGTTGGTCTTCTGATAGCCGTACAGGGCCGGATAGACCAGCAGCACGAAGATCACCAGCATCACGGGGAAGGCCTTGGTGATGCCCTTGGCAAAGTCGTTGGCGTTGCGGATCAGGGGACGGTGACGGGTCCTTTGCAGGGGGCGGTCCAGCAGCAGGATCAGCGAGGGCAGCAGGGTGACGCAGCCCAGCACGCCCAGCAGCACGCCCTTGGCCATGACCAGGCCCAGATCCCTGCCCAGCGTGAAGCTCATGAAGCACAGGGCGGCGAAGCCCGCGATGGTGGTGGCGGAGCTGCCCACCACAGAGGAAAGGGTGGCGTGAACGGCGTTGGCCATGGCCTCGTTGGGGTCGCTGACCTTTTCCCGCTGCTCGTTGTAGCTGTGCCACAGGAAGATGGAATAGTCCATGGTGACGGCCAGCTGCAGCACCGCGGCCATGGCCTTGGTGATGTAGGAGATTTCGCCCAGCATCACATTGGTGCCCAGATTATAGACGATGCTCACGCCGATGGAGAACAGGAACACCAGCGGGGCCAGCCAGCTGTCCAGAAGGAGCATCATGGCGGCGCAGGCCAGCAGCACGGCCAGCCCCACGTACACGGGCTCCTCCTTCTCGCACAGATCCTTCAGGTCGGTGACCAGCGCCGACATGCCGGTGACGAAGCACTGCTGCCCCGCCAGCGAACGAATCTGCCGGATGGCGTCCATGGTCACGTCCGCCGAGGTGGCGGAGTCAAAAAACACGGCCATCAGCGTGGCGTTGTCGGTGTTGAATTTCTGATAAATGCTGTCCGGCAGAAGCTCCATGGGCAGGCGCAGGTCGGCAATGCTGTCGTACCACACCACGCTGTCCACGTGCTCCACCGCGGCGATCTTCTCCTTCAGCGCCGCCACGTCCTTCGCGGGCATATCCTCCACGATCACCAGCGAGAACGCGCCCTTGCCGAAGTCGCTCAGCAGCTCGTTCTGGCCGATGACGGTATCCATATCCTCAGGTAAATAGTCCAGCATATCATAGTTGATGCGGGTATTGACCATGCCGAGCACAGCCGGCGCCAGCAGCACCAGCGCTACGATCAGAATGGCCACGCGGTACTTGACGACCGCTTTGGAGAAACGCATGAGGCAAATCCTTCCTTTCTCTTTGGTCTGGCCGGATCACACGTCCAGCCACCGGCGGGGGGAGTCGGGCTGTTGATTGTGGACCACCTTCACGGCGAAAAGGGCCACGCAAAGGTTCAATACCCCCTCCACGATCATGGAGGCCCCGGCCAGCAGGGTCATGACCACGGCGCTCTCCGTGGGATGAAGGGCCAGCACCGCGCCGATCAGGCCCGCCAGCACCGCCAGCGCCAGAATGGCCCACCAGGAACGCAGGCCGAACTCCTTCGCGTCCAGAGCGGTTTGCAGCTTGAACAGCCCGTCGGCCAGAATGGCTACGCCCAGCATCAGGCAGACGAAGCTCATGGCCCGCTCCGGCTTGGCCAGAATAATGGCCCCCAGCGTCATCAGCAGGATGCCGAAGGCCAGATCAAACTGAAAGGCCAGCCGGTACAGATCCTTGGAAAAATAGCCCAGCAGCTTCACAATGCCGAAGGCAATGAGCATCACGCCGGTCACAACGCCAATGAAGGAAACCGACCAATTCCGAAGGACGATCAGCAGAACGCCCAGCACGCAGAACGCGACGGACGTAACGATATAGCTGATCTTGGCCGCCCGAATGGGATTTTCGGAACGCACGGTTTCTCACCTCCCTCACTTGGATTTCGTGGGAGAGTATAGCACCGAAAAAACGGCAGACAAACGGGCACGTTGCCGCGCCTGTTCAAAAAGCAGACAGGGGCGGCAACGTGCCCAAAAACCAGACAGGAGAGAAAATGTGTCTGGAAGGAGGTATGTGTTTTCAGCAAAAAGCGCCGGACCGCCCTTCCCGGGCTTCCGGCGCCAGAGGGGCCTCTACGCCTGTGCGCAGCGTTCCAGCATCTGTTCCAGCATGCCCTTGCGCAGCTCGCACAGGCGCTCCACCCGCTGGGGGAACTCGTCGCTCAGGTTGTTGTTCAGCCAGTCGATGAACAGGCCGAAGCACTGGCAGCGGTACACGGCCACGATGATCTCCCGATCCTGCCGGTCGATCTTCCTGTCGCCCAGCAGAGTGTTGAGGTAGGTTTCCACAATATACTGGCACACCTGCATCAGGTAATGCTCGTAAATATCCCGGTTGGAGGAATTGTAGATGTGCAGCACCGCCCGCCTGTTCTTCTGAATTTCCTGAATGGCCAGCCGAATGCATTCCTCATAGGAAGTGATGGTGGGATGCGTCTGAAACAGCTCCGCCGCCTCTTCCTGCACGATGGCCTCGATCAGGGCGGGAATATCGCTGAAATGATAATAGAAGGTATTGCGGTTGATGCCGCAGTCCTCCACGATGTCCTTGATCGTGACCTTATTGATGGGGCGCTGATCCACCAGCTTCATAAACGACTGCATAATGGCTTTCCGGGTGAAAGAGGGCATAGGGAGTCGGCTCCTTTCGCGATCCATAGGCCGCCGCAGGTGCGCGGCAAAAAATATTCTGAACGAAAAAGCATCCCTATGGAGTATAACAAATTCCGACATTTTTCGCAATGGTCACTCTGCTTGCCGTGACTAAAAAACAGGCGGCGCGGCCATTTCTGTTCGAAAATCAGACAGGACGCAGCAAATGTGCCGATTTTCGGCATGACCCTGTTTTTGTCCATTGCGGTCAAAATTCCAAACCGATAGAGTAAAAAGGAACCAACCGAAAAGCGCCGGGCGCGCATTCGGACAAGGAGGATTTTTCCCGATGAAATACAAGGCGATCAAAGAAATTGCACTGAAGACGGCGCTGGGTTATCTGGAAAAGGACCCGGAGAAAAACATGCCCAAGCTGATGAACTGGGTGGACAAGCTGGCCGGCACCGGCCCGGACAGCTTTGAAAGCCAGCGGGCCGCGGTGCGCGCCGTGGTGGAGGATCCCACCAACAATATGCATCAGCTCATCCTGAACCTGTTCAACGACGTGGATCGGGATCAGCTGAAGACCTTCTTCACCAACTTCATCCTCAACGCCAACATTTTGGGCTGGCCCATCGAGGAGGAATACCGCAGGAAGTACAACTGCAACATCCCGTGGGTCATCCTGCTGGATCCCACGTCCGCCTGCAACCTGCACTGCACCGGCTGCTGGGCGGCGGAGTACGGCAACAAGCTGAACCTGAGCTTTGAGGAAATCGACTCCATCATCACTCAGGGCAAGGAAATGGGCGTGTACTTCTACATCTACACCGGCGGCGAACCGCTGGTGCGCAAGGACGATCTGATCAGGATCTGCCGCAAGCACAGCGACTGCGTGTTCCTGTCCTTCACCAACGGCACCCTGATCGACGAAGCCTTTGCCGATCAGATGCTGGAAGTGGGCAACTTCGTGCCCGCCATCAGCATTGAGGGCTTTGAGGAGGCCACTGACGGCCGCCGGGGCCACGGCACCTATCAGAAGGTCATCCATGCCATGGAAATTCTGAAGAAGAAGCGCCTTGCCTTCGGCCTGAGCTGCTGCTACACCAGCAAGAATATCGACTCCATCGCTTCCGATGAATTCATGGATCACATGATCGACTGGGGCGCGAAGTTCGTGTGGTACTTCCACTATATGCCCGTGGGCAACGACGCGGCCCCCGAGCTGCTGCCCACGCCCGAGCAGCGGGAATACATGTACCACCAGATCCGCCACATCCGCGCCACCAAGCCCATTTTCGCCATGGATTTCCAGAACGACGGCGAGTTCGTGGGCGGCTGCATCGCAGGCGGACGGCGCTACTTCCACATCAACGCCAACGGCGATATGGACCCCTGCGTGTTCATCCACTATTCCGATTCCAACATCCGGGAAAAGACGCTGCTGGAGGGGCTGCAGTCTCCCATTTTCATGGCCTACCACGACGGCCAGCCCTTCAACCACAACCATCTGCGGCCCTGCCCCATGCTGGAGAACCCGGAGCTTCTGCGCCAGATCGTCAAGGAAACCGGCGCGCACTCCACGGATCTGCAGTCCCCGGAGACGGTGGATCACCTCTGCGACAAGTGCGAGAAGTACGCCGCCTGCTGGAAGCCCAAGGCGGACGAGCTGTGGCGGCAGTCCCATCCGGAAAAGGCGGAGTAAGGCTTTTTCTCAACAATCGTATTTTTCACGGAGCCGGGAGGTCGGCTCCGTTTGCTTGCGCCCCTTTTTCTATGGTAAAGAAGCGCTTCGGCTTCTGTTTCAGCCTTCGTCCAGCTCTTTCAGCCTTTTCAGCCATTTGACGATGCTTCCATTTTTACAAAAGCGCAGCAAAATTCCTTCGCAAAATCGTTCCTCCCGCACAGCGCCAAGCAAAAGCGCCGTGACAGTTTTCCCGTCCAGCTGATTTACATCCATTTCCCATACAGAGTCACAGCCCTGCTCGTTTCTCTTTTTCTCGAGGATGGTTTGATACTGATTCAGTTCAAATTCCGGGTGCTTCTCTGCGAAGCAATGCATTTCTTCCATGAGATTGCAAGCCGCGTCGCCATAGTTTACAAACGGGAATTGGATCGGGTGTTCCTTGGTCCCATCATTTTTTCTGTCAACTATCCATTCCCCGGCTTGGCCATTTTGAAGTGCCGGGATAAGGCAGGTCAAAGATTCGTACAAAGAGTTTCACTCCATTCTATGGATTTGTGGTATACAAGGCTCTTTTGGAAAGAAAGTGGGATTCCATATCACCATTTTACGATACTTTGCCCGCGATGGCAAGAAAGGAGGATGGGCATGACGCGCCGGTTACGGCGGGGAAATGGAGCTTGCTACCCTATGGGACGCACGAACCGAAGGCGGAAATGACTCGGAGTTCAGGCAACCAAAAAGCGGAGCGCACGGCACGCCGATTGTTTGCCCCGAGGAAAGCCTCTGGCCTTCGGTGGTACGCGGCCATTTTGCCATGAGTGCAAGGGATGAAGCTTCCATGGGTTCTTCGCCGGCTTTGACGCCCGAAGGTTTCCAAAGGGCGAGCGGAAAGCCCTTTGGTGCGCCCGCAGGCGCA
>OLQL01001575.1_pt1 | contig 18290 bp, 20 predicted proteins | sample 1672971 | NCBI WGS metagenome assembly OLQL01 (sample SAMEA3136742, study PRJEB25190) | human gut metagenome | biome: human gut; feature: human-associated habitat; material: faeces | place: Austria | collected 2013
CTTATATTTTCTGCCGCTTGGATATCTCCATCGACAGGGACGGTAACTCGCCCCGGTTATTTCGCTAACCTATGATAGAAAGGTCTTTTTTTACCCCTTCCACATCAAGTTTTTTATTTTCCATATTTTTGAGCATAACAGCCCTGTAACTAAAAGCATTATATACTCTTCCATCAAGAGTGACCTTATTGTTTTTGAATCTTTCTTCGTCACTTTTTCCGGAATCACAACAATAATAAAAATATTCTCCAAAACCGCTTATTTCTGTAAGGGCTCCGCGATCCCCCAGCTTCGTCTTTAGTTTCTCAAGAAACGTGGCCGGGGCAAAATTCTGAATCTTTTTCCGACGGATTTTTTTCACCGAATATTCTGCATCGCTCTTGTCCGGATCATAATTTTCTTTCTTGGTACGATAGCTTTTCTTCTCTACATAAATATCGTTCCCCATTTCGAGAATTTCTTTTATGACCACATTCTGTGTGATCGCCAAGGTTTCCCGGCGTTTTCTCGTCATTTCTTTTTTCTCTTTCGCGGCTCTTTTATACTCACAGGATTTATTCCATGTGAGGCGCCCTCTTTTTATCGTCCCGTTTTCTTCATAATTATTTGGATTATTCAATCTTCTGAGATATTCGATTCTTGTTTCTATCTCTTCCATTGCCTTTTCGTACTCTTTGAAGTTTTCGTCGAGTTTAAACATGCGGGACTCTTTATCTGATACTGCATAAACATTATTACCGTCAATCACAAGACCAACCTTGCCTTCGCCTCTTTTACACAAAGGCTCGCCTTTTTCGTCTGTTCTTTCGTATGGCGCTCCGTCAACCGTAAGCTGCACATAATATTTATACCCGTTCTCATAGGCTTTCCTAACCAGACGTACAATGAGAATTTTCCGAGAAATCATATCCCGATCGTAGTCCGTTCTCGTATCATATAAATAGACCTTTAGCGGTTTTGCCTTCGCCTTTTGGTTAGACAAATAGAGATAATACCCTTTTTCATCCTGCTTGAGCAATATTCCGCTCTTGCCGTTTGAAGCAAGGGAATTTAGCTCCCCAGGGCGTTTATATTTCACTTTTTTTCCATCCCCGTACAGGAATTTATCTATGCTCGACCATACAGGCGCGCCAATACCAACGCTGGCCATATTACTCGACACGTTTTTATTATAATATCTCGCGTGCTTTTGCGCAATTTTAGCAATTCCGAATTTCGTAAGCAATGCCTCTTGGTACTGCTTCTGTCTTTTATTAAAAATATCTTTAATCTCTTGCGGAATTTTTTCTCCCGCTTTTCTTCCAGAATAAAAAGCCCGGACTTTCTTTTGATCGTCCTGCCACTCTCTTGTATTTATAATCCGATTGTAATTTTTCATTGTCTCCGACAATGTGGCATTATAAACAGCCCTCGCGCATTCCATCTTTTTGTCTATAAGACTCTCCTGCCACGGCTCTGTTTTTAATCTCATTTCGAGAACGCTGCATACTCCCATTTTTATCCCCTTTCCTATTCGTCCCGAAGGCTCTCTATATATCCCTCAGAAAGCCCCGTGATTTCCGATATTTCTTTATCTGTCAGCGCGGTTTTGTTAAGAAGCCGGACGCTGATATTCTCCCGCTCGACATTTACCGCACTCGCTATTTTTTCCTCGATGTATTTTTGCATTAGTTCCGTCATATATTTTCCTCTTTTTATACAAATGCAAACAACACTATATTACTGCTCTTTTTACAACACTTTCTTGAGAAGAGATATTATATTTTCTCTCACTTATACAATTCTATACTGTCACATATCCGCCACCCTATATAATGTCGCCCAAGCGGTTATATCCCCTCTTTTTATACAATCCCACGAAGAGGTTTTTTATTTCCCTGCTTCACCGAAAATCACTCAGGAGTGCTATATACTTCCTCTTTCTTACACAAAAATATTTTACTATGATGGTGAATCATTTTATGTCTCTATTATACTAAAAACTAAGGCGTATGTCAACGAAGACAGAGAGCTTGTTATCCATGCGAAACGAGGGATATTACACCTAATCCGCTCGTCTCCCGCTCATCCCCACACATCCCCGCTCAAAAAGGAAAAGACCTCCTGCGGCAAAGCAGAAAGTCTTTAGGGATTCCCACGCCTAAACGGAGGCACGGGGATTTATTGGGTTGTTTTTATTATAGCTGTTTCGCAGGAATTGTCAACCTGAAGAATGAAGAAAAGCCCCGGAATCCATACCCGGAGCTTATCTTGGGGAGAAAAACAAAAAAAATTCTTCTCTTATTTTGGGGAGTAGAGGAAATATTACTTCCTCTTGTGCTTACGAATTTATTATAACGTATAACCGTTAATATGTCAACACGTTCTCTTCTGATTTTCCGACTCTCGGATCGCTTTTACCTCAGCAACCCGAATATTTGTCACCTCCGCGATCTTGCTGTCACTCAGTTTTGTGTGTACCAACTGACGTACAATCCGGATCCTTGCTTTTTCCATTCCCCGAAACCAGCCTTCCACAAAGCCATCCTCGTATCCGGGAACATCAGATTTGCCGTTTTGCTCCGCAACGCGCCTCGCAACTTCCGCAGCATCATCTTCCTTCATCAACTCCAACACCTTATCACCCATAGTAACCTCCTCCATTGACCGGGGCGGATCATTCCGCTCCTACCCCTTGTTTCCTCTCGTCTTATTGTATCCTTTCGCAAACGCATTGTATGTAGAGATCGTATCCTTTTCCAAGGCATTTATGGAATCATACCCGCTTCCTTGAAACGGAATAATTCTTATGGAAAATTCATCACCGTATTTATAGTCCGCATACACATCCCCGTTTCCCTTCCCGGTTAAATGGCTGTTTACCCGGTTGAAAACCTGCGTCCCCTGTCCTACATAGCACAAATTTTTAGTCTTGTTATGCAAAACATACACCCCAGGGAAATTCTTTCCCTCCTTCCGAAGAGAGAAAAATTCCTTCGGTGTCAGTTCCGCCTCCTGATTCGCAAGATTTTTGATTTTCCGTATTCTCCTGCGCTTTGCAATTCCTCCGAAAATCATTTGTCCGAACAGTTCCAAAACCGCTAAAATCACAATAATCGCTATAAATCCCTCAAAAGTCATTTTTCTCTTTTCTCCCTTCTCGCTTCCTTGCTAAAGTTTTTCTAATATATATTGTCTAACATTCTGTTTCGCTGTTGTTGGCTCTGCATAAATCATGCAACCACTTATAGTACTGTCACAAATACCCGTGTCCGAAAAATCAGCTCCTTTTTCGGTAAGCCAGTCGGTTAACTGAACTTCTACATCTTGTAAGTGAAACGCCAGTTTTTCCCTTCTCTCAAGAAGTTTTTCGATCCTCTGTGGAATTTTCATAAACATTCCTCCTACATTCTTAACAATCTGAAATATCTTCGTGTTTTCCATTCTCTTCCTTTTTTGATTGTTCTTCATATTTTTTCAAAAGATCTTCCCTCTCACGCTCCGGAGCCATCAGAACATCCAAGGTGTCAAAAGGGGAATCCTGAGAAGAATAGACCGGACTCTCTTTGGAAAGAGTAATCTCCGCAGCTTTAACATCTGCTTCGTGCTGTATTTCCTTTTCCCGGACACTCTGTATCTGATTAACAATATGATCCACCGCCGCGCCGAGACTTCCGGAAAACTGGCTTTCGACAAGTGCCGCAAGACGTTTTTCTTCCTCTGTATCGCCGCGTTTTTCTGCCTTATTTATTCCTTTTAAACACTCATTTAACGCCGAAACAATCTCTTCCAGATACGGTGTTAACCCTTCGTATGTAGAAACATATTCTTGATGATATATCGAATCCTTATTCTGTGTCAATCCCCATACTTCTCGAATAGGGGACAACACCGTTTTTTCGATTGTGTCCATTAGCTTATTATTGTCTATGTAATTTATTTTAGCCTTTTTCGCTCTCCCTTTTCTTCCAATTACCGGGAGATAGTAGGGGTTACTTAGGGAAATATTCGCTATACCAATCAACAAATCTATCATTCCGATTGTTGTTCCCACCAGCCCTATTGCTATACAAGTCCAAACGGCGAAGTCATAAATGAAAGAAAGCTCTCCTAATATAGCACTTATTCCCAGTGTTTCACCAAAGCCCTTCACCATTACCGCAGAGATCAAAATTGCAAACCCCCCGGCTACACGCCCGATTCCGTTAACACGATCCATCCGACCTCACTCCTATCTATTTGGTTCTTCCCCTTTATTATCCTTCCGCGCCTTCTCCATTTCCTTCTCGATATAATCAATCAGCTTTCCAAGCTCGCTAAATTTCCCAGCCTTAAGAGCATCGCAAAGCATTGTCTGAGAATCCATATCGTTAGAGTTATATGCAATATTGCTCATTCGCGCAAACTCGTTTGAACACTCTACAATCCTGTCTATCTCCGGTGCCAGCTCAATATACCGTTCGACACATGCCTTTTTACAAGGGGAATCCTCCTGCGTCAATTTCCACGCCTTACGGAGAGGAAGAATAACCACCTCAGAAAATATTTTATCCGCCGCGTCCGATTTTATCGGGACAACCCTTACTTTTTTAACAGCCTTTGACGATTTAACCTTCGGAACAAAAACGCCTCTTCCGAAATCCCGGTCAAAGCAGATGGAATCTACGAAGGAAACAATTATCAAAAAAAAGGATGCTAACAAAATCAGCCCGGCAATGCACATAAGAACATAAATAACTACCGTCCAAGCAAAAAGCCCTTTCCCCAAAAGCCCCTTCGCATCAGGCATACTCAAAGCATACCTGCCTACCATACCGACAATAATTACTACCAACGCACTCACAAATAACTGCAAAAAATCGTCTTTATTTATCTTTTCCATTGTCTACTTCTTCCCTGCCTTCTCTGCTTCTTCCTTGACTTCATCAACCAGTTTGCCAAGCTCGTTAACATCTTCCTCTATTGATCTCTCCAGCTTTATATTCGCCGCCGAAATCATTACCAACCCATTCATGGCAATACCCAGCCCTAAGACAAGGAATGCCGAGCAAAACACTCTTCCCGCAAAACTTGGCGGAAGAATCTTTGCCTCGTAAATCAGCACAAAAACAGAAAGAGCCATCACCATAAGGATCAATCCTAAAAAGGCAAAAATTGTCCCTCTCTTTCTTTCCGTTTTATATTCCTCTTTTGTATATTCCAATCTCTCTGGGTTCTTCTTGTCTTCCATTGCTCCACCTTCCCTCCTATTTTTCTTTTAATCTCCGCACAAACTCTTCCAAAAACTCGATCAGCGGCATGGAGTTTTCCTCCACAGGATAAGCCTCTACAAATCTCCACGATATCCTTTCCCGCCTTATCCAGCAATGTTTTATACGCTTCGACTTCTTCCTCCGTAAAATCCTCTAATATATATTATTTTCCCCTTCCTTCTCAATCCAGTTTTATATTAAGAGTGTCTTCTCCTGTTCCCGCCAGCTCCTTTTCATAAAGAATCGTATATGCGGCCTTACCGGAATCACCATCATTAGGATCATAAACATTAACAGTAAATTTATATTTATCCGCAGGGAAATTATTATATTTGAAATGTTCCACAATTCCTTTTTGTTTCATTGTATCCAAACATGATTTGGATGGATACATACTGACAGTAATCATATTACGATTTAATTCATATGTAGCTTCTCGAAGAAGAGTAGTATTTTTAGCCTCCTGTTCTATTTCCACCAACATCTTCTTATAACCTCCCGCTACAAGAACTAACGCGATCAAAACAATAATACCTATTTTTTTCATTTTTACATTTCTCCTTTTTTATTTAATATTGTGTAATAGTCATTTCTTGTTGTTATTATATCATATTTATTTGTGTATGTCAATTATTCTTGCTTCGTAGGCAGGCGCCGAGAGGGGGTTACTTTTTCCGTTTTCAACTATTTTTTTGCAAAAAAATAATCGCTAATGCCTTAGCAAAAGCGATTACTTTTTATTTTATTATTCCCGCGAATCTCCATCGCCACAAGGCGCATCATTTTTTTGAGATGTATTATCTTCCCGTGGGGCATCACTTTCCTGAGTGTTATTTCCAGAAGAAGTCCCACTATCCTCTATGCCCGGCTAATTATTCCAAATTGCAAATTTTTATCTTATTCGCATCGTTCGTTTGCGGCATTATTGTTATACGATTTTATATATGTCATTTTGTCGGTTGCTCTTGTTGACGGTTCCCTCCCTAACAGCAGGGGGAGCTTGTCGACCCTTCCTCAGGGGAAGATTTCCACTTCCTCTGTCCTCAATTCTCCATATTTTTTCTCAAGGTTTTGTATCTGTTCTGCAAGCTCGCTCTTCGTATGAACCCAACGCACGTAGACAATAGAGAATCTATATAACATACTAAATAAATCAGTGCTCCCATAGTCCACTTCCCCTTCTTCAACCATCCATCCCCCACCCCATTCATCGCCTACCTGATAGCTTCTTGCTACCACTCGGCTATCATTCTTCGGTGAAGCCCGGTAAAACGTCATTATGCCACTCATTTTTACTCCTTTTTCTCTTTCTATATTCTCCGAGAGTTTTTTCTTGTGTTTTTCTATATTTCTATTATAATGTACTCTCTTTTATATGTCAATTTGCCAGCGGTTTTTGCTTCATTCCTTCCTCCCGTTTTATCCGTTTTATCCGTTCTAACCCACTATTTTCCGCCAGGCAGACTAATTACAAAGGATTTTTTCCGCCTGCCATAGTAACCGATCTGCTCCAAAGCAAGCCCACTCTCAAAGCCTTCTCGAACTTCCCTCATTTGAGGCCACTTAAATTCCGGGTTCGCATAGACCTCGATCTGTTCCATCGTAAGTCCATGCTCAAAACCCAAGCGAATCTGCTCAAGCTGATTGCTGGCTCCCCCGAGATTTGAGCTAAATCTCGGCGCTGCATAAAATTCCACCTGCTCGGCGGTAAGTCCATGCTCAAAGCCCAGACACGCTTCCTTAACGAGTGCATAATCAAGCCTTTTTTCGACAAACGGGCGTATCTGCTCGATGGAAACGCCATGTACAAACCCCTTCCAGAGACTTTCCATAAGAAGGAAGTTAATTTCCGGATGGGCATAAAACTTAACCTGTTCCATTGTTAGCCCACACTCAAGCCCCCGCCGAATTTCCTTCATTTGATTATCATTACCACAGTCAAGATCGCAGGCAGTAAACTCCGGTTTTGCGTAAACGCCCACCTGTTCGATCGAAAGCCCATGTTCAAATCCAAGTCGGAGTTCCAATACCTGCCCATAATCAAACTCCGGGTTTGCACAGACCTTCGCCTGTTCGACCGAAATTCCGTGTTCTAAGCCGAGGCGAATTTCCCGCATTTGATTGTTGCGGTTGTCACACCCGTAATTATATGAAGGTGCCGTAAGCTCCGGCTTTGCATAAACACTTACCTGTTCCACGGTTAACCCATGTTCAAACCCTGTCCGGATTTCTTCCATCTGAACAATGGAAAGTATGTCATTATATTCATTTCTGTCTCCTCTTTCTCCCCTATATTTCTCGCATCAAGAGATCATACCATATCGTTTATTTATGTTTCTATTATAATATATACTTTTGTATATGTCAATTTAGCCTAGTGGTTTTCAACAGTATTTTTTTCGCGGGATTCATACCTTTTGGCAAGTGTGATATAATAGCAAGAAACGAAAGAAGGGAGATACAACCACAGAAGAACAGCAGAACGATTTTTTCAGCCAAAAGAACACAAAGAACATTGCGGAACTAGAAAGACGCATTAAGCGCCTGCGCTCCGGAGAAAGCAAATTGACCGAACATGATCTAATCAACCCGGACGACGAGAAGGACTAAAAAAAGAGAGGGATGCCTGCTACCCTCTCTTTTCCTCGTGAAATTCAGATTATTAACTCACAATTTATTTTATTATACTATTTTTCTCCACTTATGTCAAGCGGTGTGAATGTCGTGGATTCTCCCTCCGAAGGAGTAAAATGCACCACGTTCTTTTTCCATTTCTCCACAAGCTCCCTTAATTCTTCCGGATCGGAAACATATGTGAAGTCAATTCCATCTTTCTTTAATGTAGCGAAGCCGCCCTTCGTCGTTTCTGACATTGAGGCATCTAAAACCTCCGCGATCCGTTCTGCCCCTTCCGCATCGTTAACCACAAAATTATGAAAAATGCTCTCTGTCACCATTTTTTGCCTCCTTTCTGCCGTCTGGAAATCACGATTCCTCATACGAAGGAAAACAAACTCCAGAGCAAAATACATTTGTGTTTTTATTATACCGTGGTCACAAGAAGATGTCAAAATCCCTTAAAAAACAAGATTGTTCCGAAATGAGGGATAATGACGGGCTACGCTTCATATCGGAGGCTCTTAATCTTTTCTTCCGGGATAGTCAATCACTCGGTCACTTTATTCTTCCCGAAGGTGTCTGTATTATATACAAACGCAGAATCCTCACAGTAGCAGGTATTATATACCACAGCCCCGAAGGTTTTTAATCCCAATGTTTTCGCGCAAGCATAGAGGTAGCGGGTCAACTTATTCCCTATTCCCCTACCATTATCCTCGCAGATTATACACGCGTTTTGTTCTTCTTCCGGAATCCGGACGTCTTTTTCATAGTACCGGAATTTTAACTCGCTTTCCGCGGTCATTATATCCGAGATCAGCGCACAAGGACCACAGGTATCATACTCCTCCTGTGCATATTCGTTAAACGCCTCGCAATCTCCATCCAAATACCGGGCTAAACACCGGGCGTTCGGACTTGCCATCTTCATTTTCGCGAGGACGTCACTATGCTCTGCAAGGAAATCAATAAATCCCTTCGGTGTGCCATCGACATAGAACCCAAAGCCCTTAATATGGTTTCGCACCATTTCTCCTTCGGTATTAGGGAATATACATTTAAGAATCTTCTTTGCATCAAGATCGCTAAGCACTCTCTCCTCCTGCGTATTTTCAATGATGTTATATCCAAATAAATAATATACCCTTTCCGTACTCTCGATATAATAAATTTCTGCCTTACACTTACATGCGTATTTATCACATTCCCACGATACTGTGATTTCAGCCGTTGATTCCGCCCCTGCACTCAAAGCCTTTACTTTTGAGCTTGGTTTTTCTTTGATCTCGATTCCGGCTCCGGAACCTATATATTCTCGCAGTCGCTCCTGCAGTATCTCAAACGATTGAAGCAGCTTAATGTTACAGCAAAAATCCAAGCATCTCTTAATATCGTCCACCACCGCAGACACCATTTCCTCGATACTTTCTTTTTCGTACCCGCAGGCAGTCAAGAGGTCATTCAGAGTCACCCCGCGCATCTTCGGCGCAAGTTTCTCTAGCGTCGCCTTTCTCGGTCGCGATATCTCCTCTGCATTTAACATTCTGTTGATTGTCGGCTCCGCCATATTGACCTCGTTTGCAAACTCCTTCTGGGTTCTTGTCCCAATGCCTTTCCGCAGCAGAGATCTAAATTCTTTAAAGTTTTTTACACCCATACTTATCGCTCCTTTTTAATAACATTTTCTTAACTTTGTATTGCTATGGATTTATAATATCATCAATTTGTTAATTTGTCAACCGTTTTATTGATTTTGTTATGACTTATTTATGAGAAATGATGATATATGTTTGGTTTTGTTAATTCAAGCGTAAAAAAACTGCCCCTGCGGAGCAGAGGCAGAAAACACCAAAAGCGGAGTGTGTTTACATTATTATAATATCATAATTATCCAGATATGTCAAACGATTCTAGGATCTTTTCCAGAAATGTAGATTTGCAGCAAAAGCAGCCCTTGTTGCCGTTAGTCTGAAGAAAAATAATAAAAAATAAAGCCCCGCACATAACGGAGCTTTATTTCTTTTACATTACACATTTTTCTTTTGGAGAAACAAAAATTGGATTCGCTTCTTCAAAAGATTTTGGCACACGATAGGTTTCGGCTGGCAGATTAGAAATTTTTTCAACGGGAATATATCCCTTTTCGATATTAACTGCCTGCAATAGACCTATTATGGTATCACTAAATAAATCACCCATAGTTTTATTCCTCCTTTAAGATTTGAATGATGGCAGCAAAGGCTTTTTTCTCCTCTGCCGACAAATCCGTTTGTTCCTTTTTTGTGTAAACATTGATTAAGTGAATTTTTTCCTTGATTTCAATGTCTACATAAAGAACTCTGGCACCTCCTCTTTTCCCATGTTCTTGATATGGTATTCTTATTTTCCTAAGACCACCAGTACCTTTTATAGCATCTCCAGCTTTCGGATTTTCTAATAGTCGATTTTGTAACGCCATTAAATCATCATCATTTAGCCCAAGCTCATGCCATTTTTTTGTAAACATAGGTGTTTCTACAAATATGCGTGTCATTTTTTCCTCCTTTTCCTTATCCATAAGTGTCACAAGATAAGCACGTACAGAGGAAAAATCCTCTCAGGCATCATCCTAAAATCTTTGACACTTAGGACTTTGCCTTTATGTTCTTCCTTGATAATCTCTTCGCGTTTTTCATTCAAGAACTATCAGTATTTACACCTATATTATATGAGAAAATGAGTGAAAAATCAATATATTCCATAAAATACAAGCGTCATAGCTATATGTGCAGAATTTTACAAACGAAAAAAATGCTTCTTTTTTATTGGCTTTAAACAGATCCCCTACAAAGTAAAAGCAACACTTGTTGCCGTTAGTCTGAAGGAAAATAATCTTATTTACACGGAAATTCCATTTTGACACAACATTGGCAATGTGATATAATCACCTTAACAAGAGGATGTTACCGCAAAGCAAGCGGTTGCTCCGAAATTACATTTTTTTATTTTTCAAAAAAGTAATCGTTATTCCATTCGCATTGGACGATTACTTTTTTGCTTTCTGTATATCTCTGCCGAGCCTGTAACCGACTCCGGTGCAAAATGCGATCAGAGCGATCAAAGCCTCGTATGACATCGTTATCATTGGCAAAATCTCCTTTTCTGAAACTGCGGCACAATTTACCATCTATGTAAACTGGGCTTGTACTCCCAGATTGGAGAGCAACCATCCTACCGTTTAGGCAACATCCTTTTTATATTATAACATATTACAGAAAATGTCACAAGAAAATTGGGAGGTTTGAGTATGACCGAAGGACAAGTTTATCCATTGTATATACTAAATGCATAATCATTACAACTAGATATAAACTGATAATCCCAATCCAAAAAACTACTAATGTGATATGATTTAATGCCTTTTCTTTCTGCTTCCCTTAAAAAAGAAATCACATCATCCACATATACTACATCATTCAAATCAATATTATGAGTTTTACAATATTGTAAAATTGTATCAGCTTTTGATTTATCTTCGTATACTAACAATCGCTCTTTTATCATTGGATAATATTTATCAAGCCAAGGCTGTTTATCTTCCATTTCTTTTTTGACTTGGCAATGTCCCATTACAATATTCTCTTTCGCATTACATGTGCCTAGCACATTCTGCATATGCTTTGATGGTTTTCTGGTAAGAAAAACCCCATCTTCAATTTCTTTTAAGCTCATTCCATTATTTGTGCCATTAGGGTCTGCAACATGATTATTAAACCTATAAGGAGCCAAGGTCCCATCTATGTCCCAAAAAACATACTTATTTTCTAAATCTTTCATTTGTGCATTTTCATCCATTATGTTATCTCCTTTGTTTTATAATATAATTATATATGACAGAAAAATAAAATTTCTCGCCCACTATTTATATATGCAAGATAGAATAGAGTTATAACATGAGTAATCGCTGTGTTATCTCCAAACCATCTTATACTCAAGCCATTCATCGCAACCGCCTCCGCAGGGTAATAAAGCAACCGCCCCTACTCTGTTGGAATAAGGGCGGCTATAAGGAGATTGTAGCAACAAGCGTACTTTTGTTATTATATTATCGCAAACATCAAATAATGTCAAGTGATTCTTACCATCACTTGGTTTCTGTCCTTATTTTTATTGACAAATTCCTTATTTTGCCTTAATATAATAAAAAAGAAATGGGTTTTCACCGTACAGCTTTATTGCTCAAGCGGGCTGCTCGTTTCTTTTTTTATTGTCGTAATATCATGTAGGTATTTATATCCGTCCTCAGAATGTTTAATCAGCAAAATTGCCGTAAAAACATTATACCTATCCAATTCCCCCGTTTTGTCATTATACACAGGGATTCCAAACCTTATATCATATCTGTACCAGCCATATTTCGCATCCCGATTATGCTTTTTTTCTCGGTTCTCCTCCCACCGAGGATTTCTTGCAATCTTAATCAATTCCGGAATCCCTTGTGCAGCTTCCGCTTTCGCCTTTTTTCTTGCGCCCTTCAACGCTATCCGGCTCTCCGATCCCGTATATTCCGCCGAGAACTCTTTTCCTATATAAACAGGTTCCTTCGTTTCTGTTATCTCGTAACAATTTGTAACATATCCCTTTAGATAATCTTCTACCCGGTTCCAGTCTTCTTTTGTTGTCCCTCTGAATCTTTTGTCCTTTATTATAACTACGGGATTATTCTCTTTATCATATATAATTTCTACGTTTCTGTCCGTCATGCCTTTCCTCCTTCGCTTCTTGCTATTATACCACGGATTTTCATGGCGAACAGCCAAGAAAAAAGGAGGAGACAAAAAATCGCCTCCTCTTATTTCCTTGGTTTATTTACCACCATTTAGTTTCATATTTAAGGGTTTTAATAACGCTCTGAGACGGAGATCCAAGGCTCAAAGTGTCTGCATTCCCCTTAGAATCAACAACATTGTAGAGATATTCCCATTCGTCTTCTGACGCCCAATGGCGGATTTCTACCCCGCATCCCCCATCGCAAGCCCACGCCGAGGTGCGGTGTTCATAACGAGTCTCAAACCCCTTTGTAGAACTTAAACCCGTCGAAGGACAACGATGACTTGACTTTGTTGTTCCTTCTTTTGTGATGTCTGTATCACAATACTTGCAAAACTCATGTGTAACCCCAGTGTTCTCATTCGGTTCCTGTCCTACCCAGTTATGCCCGGAGCATTTGATCTCCCCGCCGCAGGACTTGCATCTAAACCCAAGGGACGTCACTTCCCACGAAGAATGCCTGCAGGCGTAGAAATCGCCCGTGGTCTTGTCCTTCAAGCCGTCGTACAATACTTCCCAATCGTGATAATAAGCCTTCTGCTCGCCGCACTTGGAACACTTATACCCCGCCAGCGTCACAACCGAAAAATCGTGATCGCATACCGGAGGCGCCGGGATGTCCGTCGTGCCGCCCGTGTTCCCATTGTCCTTGCCAGTATCGCCCTTGACCGTATCCCCCGTGCCGCTTCCGCCGCTGTGGTTTCCAAGTGCCGTCAGAACATTGTTGCTCTCTGACCGCAGGGACACATAGCAAGCCGAGGCTGCCGAAGTCACGCCGTTAAACGTCGCTCCCGGAGCCTTGTCCGTCTTTTTCACAAGCACGATCTGGATCGCTTCAAGTCTCTTTGCGAGTCCCGCTGTACCTGCTTTCTGCCCGTTTGCCGCCCAGTTCATCCAGCCGTAGCTCTGCGCATGAACGCGATAATAAATATCGTAGTAGTTTGCAACCTCTCCGGTAAGATACATCTGGATCGCCTCAAGGCGCTTTGCCTGCCCGGTCGTGCCCGCAGTAAACCCGTCGCTCTTCCATCCGTTCCATCCATAGGTCTGCACCTGCGTCTGATACTTTACTGATCCCGAATACTTACCCGACACCGAAATCTGGATACCCTCAAGGCGTTTTGCCTGTCCGGTCGTTCCGCTTACCGTGCCGTCTGACACATCCAGCGGCTCCCATCCGTAGGTCTGTCTGTGTACCCGGTAGGATACCGACTCTTCCTTCGTGCTTGCATTCTTCGATTCCTTCGGAACGATCTGTACCTGCAGCTCCTCCAGTCTCTTACCGAGGTTTCTCGTTCCGGCATACGCGCCATTATACACCCATCCCTGCTGATCGCCGTAGGTCTGGATATGCACCCGGTATCTCACATCGTAGTGCTTGGCAAGCTCCCCGGTCAGCCTGATCCGGATTCCTTCCAGCCGCTTCGCCTGCCCGTGGGTTCCTGCCCGCTGTCCGTCACTTACCCAGTCCGTCCACTCATACGTCTGGCGGTATGCCTGATAGGTGATGCCGCCGGAATAACCCGTGTTATTCCGAAGCTTTACTGCGATCTCCTCCAGCCGCTTCGCCTGCCCCCGCGTACCAAGCACCAGCGTCGGGTACCCGCCCGTGTAAGTAATCCTTCCTGCGGTGTCTCCGTAGGTCTGAATATGACTGTAGCTTCCGCCGTTCGTCCCAAGGGCAAACGACACTCCGGTATCCGCAGAGTTATATGTCACATCCACTCCGATCAACCCGCCAAACATAAGGCACAACGATATAATTATTGCTATTCGTCTTTTCATCATAGAAACACTCCTCTCTTTCTTAATTATCTGAAAACTACATTTGTCTTTCTTGTTATTATTATATTATATTTATCCGTGTATGTCAAATAACTTGGAACAAAATCAGAAAAAAAACTTATTATCTCTCAGATATGAAATATTATAGCGGAAAAATAGGAGTCAGACAAGGGATTTAGGGAAAGGATTTCCTGCGGATGCGCCGTCAAGGAAGGGAAACTCCGGATTGACAGCGGGCAGGCGAAAGCTGCACGAAAAAAGAGCCTCTGGTATGTCGCGTAAACCCCCGGTTTTTAGATCGGGGAAATTTGTCGAACAGAGGTTCTTATGATATAATATAGGTGTTGTCGCATCCCAAACTGACATCAGGGAGGGGGTGTTTATTACGAACTATCCTTACGGGATTCTTGTTTCTATCGTCGCAAATGTACTTAGTCACTATATTTGCAAATGGTTAGACAAGAAATCGGACAACAAAGACTAACTTCGGAAGCACTCCGCCGAAGCAAAATACATAGCGGAGGAGAAAACCCCGGTAGGTGCAACTACCGGGGTTTTCGTTTTGGTGTTTATCACCTTATCCTTACGGTTCTTTAGTAGCATTATATCATATGATAATCCGAATTGCAATATGCATATTTTCCGCAAGAAATCAAAGACTAACTTCAGAAACACTCCACCGAAGCAAAATACATAACGAAGGAGAAAACCCCGGTAGAGCCGACTACCGAGGTTTTCGTTTTGGTTTTTATCACCTTATCCTTATGACGCTTTCGCCGCTTACCCACTCTGACAACAGGAACGAGGTGACACCATAATAAAAATGCTTATGACAACACAAATTATAGCATGCTCTCCCCCTGATTGCAACACGTTCCTTCCAGTGTTCCACCAGGTACCAAGCTCCACGCGATCCGTGTTTTCTCCACTCTTCCTCTTTCTGGAAACAAAAAGGGACTTGAAAAACCAAGCCCCCATAGTTATAATTGAGTTAGGAACAAATCGGGATGTTGTCTCCGATCGCCCCTCCTGCTAATTCCTTAACAGTTTGGGCCTGTTAAGGATGCGTGTTCAATTTGTTACTTTTTGTCTATGTACGACAGAGCCGCAAAAACGACCAACAGCAAAGTGAGAACTTCGAGTGTGTTCATAGGCACCCCTCCTTTGTGAAATATCCAGAGGGACTAAAGCAAAAATCAGAAGACAACATCCTATATTCCTAACCTCATCTATTTTATCACAATTTCCGGCTTGTTGCAAAAACCAAAAAGGGACTTGAAATATCAAGTCCCCGCATGTATAATCTAATTAGAAAGCAAATCGGGATGTTGCTTCCGATTTCGCCCTCAGTAGTATTTAAGATTTAAGCATCTCAAAACTTTGCCGAGTCCGGGATGCTTATTTCTTTTTATTGTGATCGTCGATATACGTCAATGCCGCAAAAACAACGAGAAGCAAAGTTAATACTTCCAACGTATTCATTGGCATCACCCTCTTTCGTGAAAAACTAGAGAGCGGAAAGAAACAACATCCTACACTTCCTATTTAGTTATACTTTCGTGATTATACCATATTCCCCATGTATCTTCCACAATCAGAAGCCCGAAATCATAGCAAGACGTGTTTCTTTTACGCCTTTGTAAAGCTCCACCCCTCACAACGGCACTCAAAACTGACGTTGAACTTTTACACCTTTGTAAATCCAAAAGGCTCCAAATCCTCAAAGGCTATATAAGTACACCCAGCTTCTCAATCCTCCCACCGAAGCAGGAGAAAAATACTTCCTGGGTTCCTTATATTTTCTGCCGATTAGATTTATCTACCGACAGGGACGATAACTCGCCCCGAATATATTTTTGTCTAAACACGAAAACTCTAAAAATCAGAAGGATCCAAACCATCACGAGTCCAAAGCTCTTACTTTTACACCTTTACAAGAAGGTATAACCCTCAAAAGGTCATACAAGTACACCCGGCTTCTCTTATCTCCCACCGAAGCAGGAGAAAAGCACTCCCCAGGTTCCTTATATTTTCTGCCGCACGAAATCCATCGTCGACAGGGACGGTAACTCGCCCCGGTATATTTTTTGTCTAAACACGAAAACTCTAAAAATCAGAAGGCTCCAAACCTCTATGCTTCCTGGTTTTTTCATATCCTTACATTTACACCTTTGCAAAGAAGGCTCTGAACCCCTCAAAGGTCATACAAGTACGTCCGGCTTCTCTTATCTCCCCTCCGAAGCAGGAGAAAAACACTCCCCGGGTTCCTTATATTTTCTGCCGATCAAAAATGCCGACAGGGACGGTAACTCGCCCCGTTTGTTATCCCTCATATATAAAGGATATCATTTTGTATTTAACACCGCTATCGGTTCTTTCGTTTTGTCGATCCCCTTGTATTCCACTCTCTTTGCTACAACCACAAACTTCCCGTTGTAAGTGTGATAAGCGCATGTGACCAAAGAAATCAACTTATCTCCATATTCCGCCGATTCTCTTGGGACATATCCCGTTTTCTCTCGGCTTTCTTCCACGTAAGTATCGAACTCCTGCTTATTCGGGTTTATATATTCCCAAAACTTAAAATCTCCGTCGTGGGTAGAAGTCCGGTAAGCGGCAATTACCTCATATTTACCAAGCCCGTCCAAAGTCTGATACCATATTACCTTGTTTTTCTCGTAATAGGACTCATCCTCGAAATTCATTATCTGCCGGAACATCGAGCCGTCGGTCATGTGATGCCCGTATAAAATTACATTAGAAGAAGGAAATACTGTATCGGATTCAGCGGACGCATAAATACTTCCGCCAAAATAATAATTCTTATTAAAATCCCGATGGAGATAAAAGTCCGCATCCTCCAAAGAGGACTGCATCACCGGGTAATCCACTTTTGTCCCGGGTATCCGAATCCATCCCCGCGTATCAGAATTTTTCATATACAGGTCTTTAAGATTTTCCTGCACATATACGCCGTCAATAATATAATACCCAAGACTTCCTTCCGGGATAGAATCATCGTCCGAAAGTTCCGCAATATTCTCCGGTTGAAGCTGTTCTACCTGTTTCTCCCGGGATTTAACCATATAAAAATACCAGATTACTCCGGACACAGCCAACGCAAATATAATTATAAATACACAAACAAAAATCTTTTTTATCAAACCGCACCTTCCTTTTCGTGCCTTTATTTTTTCCTTATACCTTTACTCCTTTGTAAAGAAGGTTTCAATCCAACGCTGTTATCAAGTCCTTTACTCCTTGTAAAACCGAAGGTTCCAAACCACGTAGTCCCATACTATCACGTTTCTTCTCTTTTACACCTTTGTAAATTCTAAAGGTTCCAAACCATTAAACGCACATAGTTCAACAGCTATGGTCTTTTACACCTTTGTAAATTCTAAAGGTTCCAAACCCTCAAAAGGTCACATAAGTACCTCCGGCTTCTCAATCCTCCCACCAAAGCAGGAGAAAAACACTCCCCGGATTCCTTACATTTTCTGCCGCGCGGCAATCTCCGCCGACAGGGACGGTAACTCGCCCCGGTATATTTTTTTGTCTAAACACGAAAACCCTAAAAATCAGAAGGCTCCAAACCTACACTTAGCAACGAATTTAATTCCATAACCTTTTACACCTTTGTAAACTCTAAAGGTTTCGAACCAATAAAGCAATCGTCACTAAAGCAACTCCACTTTTACACCTTTGTAAATTCTAAAGGTTCCAAACCTTCTATTTTTGTTTGGTAACATAAACCCCCCTTTTACACCTTTATAAAGAAGGTTCTAAAACCTCAAAAGGCCACATAAGTACCTCCGGCTTCTCAATCCTCCCGCCGAAGCAGGA
>OLQL01001577.1_pt1 | contig 18267 bp, 18 predicted proteins | sample 1672971 | NCBI WGS metagenome assembly OLQL01 (sample SAMEA3136742, study PRJEB25190) | human gut metagenome | biome: human gut; feature: human-associated habitat; material: faeces | place: Austria | collected 2013
TGCGGAGCAGCTGGTTGTATTTTGCCTCCCGGTCGGTGCGGCTGGGGGCCCCGGTTTTGATCTGGCCGGCGTTGAGGGCCACGGCCAGGTCGGCGATGGTGGTGTCCTCGGTCTCGCCGGAGCGGTGGGAGACCACGGCGGTATAGCCGGCCCGGTTGGCCATCTGGATGGCGTCCAGGGTTTCGGTGAGGGTGCCGATTTGGTTGACCTTGATGAGAATGGCATTGGCCACACCTTTCTCAATGCCGGTCTTCAGGCGCTGGGTGTTGGTGACAAAGAGGTCGTCTCCCACCAGCTGAACCCGGGAACCCAGCGTCTTGGTGAGCAGGGCCCAGCCCTCCCAGTCGTTTTCCCCCATGCCGTCTTCCAGGGAGATAATGGGGTAGGTGTCAGCGAACTTTTTCCACATGTTCACCAGCTGCTGGCGGGTCATGGTTTTCTTGGCTTTGGGCAGGTCATAGCAGCCGGTTTCCTCGTTGTACCACTCGGAGGTGGCGGCGTCAATGGCGATCATAAAATCCTCATAGGGGCGGTAGCCGGCGGCTTCCACGGCGGCCACAATGGCCTTCAGAGCATCCTCGTCCTTTTTCAGGTTGGGGGCGTAACCGCCCTCGTCGCCCACGCCGGCGGCGGGGGTGCCGTTCTCCTTCAGCACCGTTTTCAGGGTATGGAATACCTCCGCGCACATGCGCAGGGCGTCCTTCCAGCTCTTGGCCCCCACAGGCATGACCATGAACTCCTGGATGTCCACATTGTTGGTGGCGTGGGCACCGCCGTTGAGGATGTTCATCATGGGGACGGGCAGGGTCTTGGCGTTGACTCCGCCCAGATAGGTATACAGGGGCAGGCCCAGACTCTCACTGGCGGCCTTGGCGCAGGCCAGGGAGGCCCCCAGAATGGCGTTGGCGCCCAGGCGGCTCTTGTTGGGGGTGCCGTCCAGCGCAATCAGGAGCTTGTCGATGGAGGGCTGATCCAAGACGTTCAGGCCGATGAGAGCCTCGGCAATGTCTTTGTTTACATGCTCCACTGCCTGGGACACGCCTTTGCCCAGATAGCGTCCGGCGTCGCCGTCCCGCAGCTCACAGGCCTCATAGATGCCGGTGGAGGCGCCGGAGGGTACTGCGGCCCGGCCCATGGTGCCGTCGTCCAGGTAGACCTCTACCTCCACGGTGGGGTTGCCCCGGGAGTCCAGGATCTCCCGGCCCAGAACGTCAACGATTTCGATCATCTGCTTCATGTTCATACGCTCCTTTTGCTGTGTTTCCCATAACCCGCCCCTGTGGGGCGGTTAGTTGATAATAAGAGTTTTGCCGTCCATCTCTTCCGGCTGGTTCAGCCCCATCAGGTCCAGCATGGTGGGGGCGATGTCTGCCAGCCGGCCGTCCCGCAGGCGGACCGCGGCGCCCACAATGCAGAAGGGGACCGGGTTGGTGGTGTGGGCGGTGAAGGGCTGGCCATTCTCATCCAGCATCTGGTCCGCGTTGCCGTGGTCGGCGGTGATGAGGGCCACGCCGCCCAGGTCCGTGGTGGCATTGACCACCCGGGCCACGCAGGTGTCCACGGTTTCCACGGCCTCCACGGCGGCCTCAAAGACACCGGTATGGCCCACCATGTCACAGTTGGCGAAATTTAGGATAATCACGTCATACTTGCCGCTCTCAATCCGCCGGATGGCCTCTTCCGTGATGGCGGGGGCGCTCATCTCCGGCTTGAGGTCATAGGTGGCTACCTTGGGGGAGGGGATGAGGCAACGGTCCTCCCCGGGGAAGACCTCCTCCTGACCGCCATTGAAGAAGAAGGTCACATGGGCATATTTTTCCGTCTCCGCAATGCGAAGCTGGGTCAGGCCCAGTTTGCTGAGATACTCGCCGAAGATATTTTTCAGCTTCTCGTGGGGGAAGGCCACGGAGACGTTGGGCATGGTGGCGTCGTACTCTGTGGTGCAGACGAAATGCAGGGGGAGAAACCCACGCTTGCGCTTGAGCTTATCAAAGTCGGGGTCCACCAGGGCGCGGGTCAGCTCCCGGGCCCGGTCGGGGCGGAAATTGTAGAAGATGACCCCGTCCCCGGCGTTGAGGCGGCCCTCCCGGGTGCAGATCACCGGCTCCATGAACTCGTCGGTGATTCCCTCGTCGTAGGAGGACTGAATGGCCTCCAGAGGATCATCGAAAAAGTGCCCCGTGCCATTGACCATGGCGTCATAGGCCCGCTGGAGCCGGTTCCAGCGGCTGTCCCGGTCCATGGCGTAGTACCGTCCCATCACATCGGCGATCTGTCCAATGCCCAGGGCCTGTATTTTCTCCTGGAGTTGGCGGACATAGTCCCGCCCCGAGGTGGGGGAGACATCCCGTCCATCCAAAAAGACGTGAATATAGAGCTGTTCCAAACCGTGACGTTTGGCCAGCTCCAGCAGGGCATACAGATGGGTGATGTGGCTGTGGACCCCGCCGTCGGAGAGCAGACCCATGAGATGCAGGGCGCTGCCTGTTTCCTTGCAGGCCTGAATGGCCTCCAGGTAGGCGGAATTCTCGAAAAAGGTACCGTCCTCAATGGCGTGGCTGATTTTGGGCAGGTCCTGGAACACCACGCGGCCGGCACCGATGTTGGTGTGTCCCACCTCGCTGTTTCCCATCTGCCCGTCGGGCAGCCCCACGTCAAGGCCGGAGGCCTCCAGCTGGCAGAAGGGATACTGGGAAAACAGGTAATCCAGCTGGGGGGTGGCGGCGGCCAGAACCGCGTTGCCTGGGATTTCCTCGCCCAAGGCGAAACCGTCCATGATGATAAGTGTCGTCGGAGTTTTCATAAAACCTTTCCCTCGCTGCCCGGAGCCGGAGCTCCGGGCCAGTGTCTTGTCAGTCTTGGTTGGCGGTCTGAATGATTTGGAGGAATTTTTCCGGGTCCAGGGCGGCGGTGCCGATGAGACCGCCATCCACATCCTCCTGGTGGAGAAGGGCTTCCGCATTGGTCTCGTTCATGGAGCCGCCGTACTGAATGGTGGTGGACCGGGCGATCCGGGCGCCATAGAGCTTGCGCAGCACGCCCCGGATGGCGGCGCAGACCTCTCCGGCCTGCTCGGGCGTGGCGGTGTTGCCTGTGCCGATGGCCCAAATGGGCTCATAAGCAATGACCACCCGGCGCATGGCCTCAGGGCTGACCCCGGCCAGGGCGGCCTTCAGCTGGTAGGTGATGAACTCCAGGGTGACACCCAGCTGCCGCTGCGCCAGGTCTTCCCCCACGCAGAGAATGGGCCGCAGGCCTGCGGCCAGGGCGGCGTGAATTTTTTTGTTGATGATGAGGTCGCTCTCTCCGAAGTGGGCCCGGCGCTCGCTGTGGCCGATGATGACGTATTCCACGCCAGCAGCCACAAGCATCTCCGCGGACAGTTCGCCGGTGTACGCGCCGGACGCCGCCCAGTGCACGTTTTCCGCGCCCACATGGATGTTCGAGCCTTCCGCCGCCGCCTTGACCGCCGCGATGTCCACCGCCGGGACGCACACGACCACGTCGCAATTTGCGTCCTTCACGAGGGGCTTCAAGTCATTGACCAGCGCCGCCGCTTCCGCGGGGGTCTTATTCATCTTCCAGTTACCCGCAATAATCGCCTTACGCATTCCAATCACCTCATAATTAAAAGTACGACTGGGGCGTTGCCCCAGACCCCACAAGGGACTCTGTCCCTTGACCCCTTTTCGCGATTCAGTTGGTGACTTCTCCATACTGTGTCCGCGTGGGAGTGCAGGGATTTTGGCAGGACAAAGCCGCCCCTGCGGTTGGCAGGGACGGTCTTGCCCATGAAAATTACTTCTCGTCGAGGCACGCAACGCCGGGCAGCGTCTTGCCTTCGAGGTATTCCAGCGAAGCGCCGCCGCCAGTGGAGATGTGGGTCATCTTGTCACCCAGACCCATCTGCTCCACAGCCGCCGCAGAGTCGCCGCCGCCGATGATGGTCACCGCGTCGGAATCCGCCATTGCCTGCGCAACCGCCAGCGTGCCAGCCGCCAGCGTCGGGTTCTCGAACACGCCCATCGGGCCATTCCACACAACCGTCTTGGCGGACTTCACAGCCGCCGCGAACAGCTCACGGCTCTTCGGGCCAATATCGCAGCCTTCCATGTCCGCCGGAATGGCGTCCGCATCGACGGTCACGGTGTCAACCGGCGCGTCGATCGGGTTCGGGAAATCCTTGATGCACACGGTGTCAACCGGCAGCAGGAGCTGAACGCCCTTTTCCGCAGCCTTCGCCATCATGTCCTTGCAGTAATCAATTTTGGTTTCGTCCAGCAGGGACTTGCCGATTTCATAGCCCTTCGCCTTCAGGAAGGTGAACGCCATGCCACCGCCGATAATCAGCGTATCAACCTTTTCCAGCAGGTTGTTGATGACATTCAGCTTGTCCTCAATCTTCGCGCCGCCCAGCACCGCGACGAACGGACGATCCGCATTTTCCAGCGCCTTGCCCATCACGGCGAGTTCCTTGCCGATCAGATAGCCTGCCACGCACGGGGACAGGAACTTCGTCACGCCCTCGGTGGAGCAGTGCGCGCGGTGGCAGGAGCCGAACGCGTCATCCACATAGCAGTCCGCCAGGGAAGCCAGTTCCTTGGAGAACTCCTCGACGTTCTTGGTTTCTTCCTTGCGGAAGCGGGTGTTCTGCAGCAGCACGACGTCGCCGTCCTTCATCGCCGCCACAGCAGCCTTGGCGTTGTCGCCAACCACCGTGTCGTCATTGGCAAACACGACGGGCTGACCCAGCAGTTCGCTCAGGCGAACCGCCACGGGTGCCAGAGAGAACTTCTCTTCCGGGCCGTTCTTCGGCTTGCCCAGATGGCTGCACAGGATGACCTTGCCGCCGTCAGCGATCAGCTTCTTGATGGTAGGAAGCGCGGCCACGATGCGCTTGTCGTTGGTGATCTTGCCGTCCTTCATGGGGACGTTGAAGTCACAGCGAACCAGCACCTTCTTGCCAGAAACCTTGATGTCGTCAATCGTTTTCTTAGCCATTGTTGATGCACACTCCTTCAAGATTGCTCTTTTGGTTGCTTGTATTTGAAACGTCATTCACGCTTCGGTGTCTGACGAACAACCCGTATTTGTTTTGAGGATGGCAAGTATCTGCTTTGCCGCACCCTCATCCGTCACCAGCAGCGTATGCGGATCATGCCGCAGGACGGAGATGATGGCTTCCGCCTTCTTTGCGCCCGCCGCAACCGCAATCATGCGGCAGTCCGGCGTCAGGCGCGCCAAATCGACGCACACGCCGGATGATTTCAGCAGGCACTGCCCATCCCGGTCGTAATACGCGCCGAAGGACTCCCCGACCGCGCCCTTCTTCATCAGCAGGCGCACCTGCTCCACGGGCAGGCGACTCATCGTCTCCTGCGCGCAGCCGATGCCGTGCAGGATAATGTCCGCACGCTGGATGCGCTCCATCGTCTCGCGGATTTCAGGCAGCCGCAGCATTTCCTGCTTCGCCTGCTCGTCCATGTGGTCTGGCAGATGCAGCAGCCGATGATGTCCGCCGAGCCGCTGGGCGATTTCCGCCGCCAGCGTGTTCGCCTGCGTCTCCATTTCGCGCCCGAAGCCGCCCTGTGCGGGAACGACCATGACGTTCATGGGAGCGCTGCTCTGCATGGCGTGTGCCGTCGCCGCGATGGTCGAACCGCCCGTGACTGCCAGCGTCGACCCGGAATGCAGCAATTGCCGCACGCCCTGCGCCGCCAGCCGCCCCACGTCGGACAGTACACGCACATCCGCATCAGCATCCCCCGGCGCAACGAAAACGGTTTTCACCGGCAGAACCTGCATCAGCGCCGTTTCCAGCGCAGTCAGGCCCTGCGTCTGCCGGGCGAAGCTGCGGGCTCTTTCCAGCCAGCGTGACGCATTCGGCGTCGGATTCATCCCGGCTTTGTCCAGCGTAATCAGGCCAGCATCGCGGAGCTTCTCCACGTCCGCGCGCACTTCCCTTTCCGCCAGATTCAACCGGAGCGCCAATTGCCGCCGCCCAACCGGGGCTGATTCCGCAATCGCCGTCAGCACCATGGCACGGCGCGCCATTGCTTCCGCCATCTCCGGCGCAATCGCCTGCATCAGCGCCACAAAATCCTCCGCCATGCCATTCCGCCCCTTCCGGCTCGTCAGAAAATCCCCAATGTCTATCATACCACGTTCGGCACGAAATGGCAAGATTGTTTTTCCGCTTCCGCATACACTCTTCTTACAAAGGAGGAGATTTGTATGTGGATTTTGCTTCCCGCTTTCGTTTTGACGCTGCTGCTCTGCCGCTGCTATCGCCCCGGCACTTGGGGCGCGCGGCTGCTGAACTGCTGGACGTTTGGCACTGTGCTGTTGATGGCGTGGAATCTGCTGCCCCTGCCGCACGTCGGCATCAATCCGATTTCATCGTTGTTGACAGGCGCGCTGGGCATTTCAGGGCTGCCCCTGACGGTGTTTCTGAATATGATGCCGTAATCAGCAGCAGACGATTTCGATGCCCGCCATGGCTTCATCAATCAGCCCATCGATGTCGAGCTTGCTCTCGCCCTCAAGAATTTTCTCCATCTTCGGGTGCGTCGCGGGATGGCGCGGTGTGAAGACCGTGCAGCAGTCCTCGTAGGGCAGGCTGGACGTCTCGAATGTGCCGATTTTTTCACTCACGGCGATAATTTCTTCCTTGTCAAAGCCAATCAGCGGGCGGAAAACAGGCATATTCACCACCATATCGGTCGTACCGAGCGCCGTCATCGTCTGACTGGCGACCTGTCCGACCGATTCGCCGGTAATCAGCGCCTCGCTGTTCTCCTGGCGCGCCACCTTTTCGGCAATGCGCATCATGAAGCGGCGCATGATGAGCGTCGTGTACTCCTCGGGGCACTTTTCGTGGATTTCCATCTGGATTTTGGTGAACGGCACGATGTGGACACGGATGCCGCAGCAGCTTTCGGACAGGATGCGTGCCAAATCCAGCACCTTTTCCTTCGCGCGGTCAGACGTGTATGGATAAGAGTGGAAATGTACCGCGTTGATATGCACCCCGCGCTTAGCGATCATCCACCCCGCGACCGGGCTGTCAATGCCGCCGGACAGCAGCAGCGTCGCGCGGCCGTTCGTCCCAACGGGCATACCGCCGACCGCCGGAATCACCTTCACATACAGGTACGCCATGTCGCGGATTTCCACGTTCATGGTGTGCTGGGGCTTCTTCACGTCCACGGACAGGTTCTTGTTCGCCGTCAGGATGCGGTGTCCCATTTCGATGTTGATGGCGGGCGAATCCATGAAGTAGTTTTTGTCCGAGCGGCGCGCCGTCACGCGGAACGTGCCGGACAAATCCGCCATCATGGCAACCGCCTGATTGCAGAGGGCGTCAAAATCGTCTTTGGGCATTTCGACCGCCGGGCAGACGCTGTGCACGCCGAACACCTTCGTCACGCGGCGGATGCACTCATCCAAATCGTCAAAATCCGACACGAGAATGCGTCCGTCGTGCAGCAACACCGTCGCGCCGAGGTCTTTCACGGCGTACTTGATGCGCTTGACCAGCGCGCGCATAAAAAGCGGGCGATTCTGCCCCTTCAGGAAAATCTCGCCATAGCGGACAAGCAGCAAATTGCGCACAGGAATTTCTCTCCTTAATATGTAGATTATCGTCTGACGTAGGCTTTCAGCAGGTCATAGTGCTTCTTGACGCACTGCGCCACATCATCCATTTCCGCCTCGGTATTGTCCGGGCAGAGACTGAACCGCAGCGTACAGTCCGCTTCCGCCGGGGACAAGCCCATCGCCGTCAGCACGCCGGACACCTTCTGTTTATGCGCCGCGCACGCCGAACCCGCACTGACATAGATGCCATCACCTTCCAGCGCGAACAGCATCGTCTGACTCCGCACAGGCGACAGGCTGACGCTCAAAATGTGCGGCGCGCAGAGCGGGTCATCCAGTGCGGGGCCGTTGCGTCTTGCCGTGGGAATCACCTCCTGCAAGTCCGTCAGCAGGCGGGTTTTCAGCGCCATCATCTTCTCCGCCGCGCCCTGCGGATAAGTGCGAACCGCCTCGCCCAGCCCAATGATGCCGGGGACGTTTTCCGTGCCGGAGCGCAGGTTGTCCTCCTGCCCGCCGCCGAAGACGATGGGCGACAGCTTATGGTCTTTGCGGAAAATCAAGCCGCCGATGCCCTTGCTGGCATGAATCTTATGCCCGGAAAAGGCGTAGGACTGGATTTTGAGCGCATTGAAATTCAGCGGCACACGCAGAAAGCCCTGCACGCCGTCCACATGAATGGCGGCATTCGGCGCAAGGCGGTCGCGCAGCGCGGCGACTTCCGCAATGGGCTGCACCGCGCCGACCTCGTTGTTGACCTGCATGAGCGTAATCAGGTGGACATCCTCGCCCAGCAAGCCTTCCAGCGCGGGCAGATCCACCACGCCGCGGCGATCGACTGGAATCGGCACAACCTTGTGCCCCATGCGTTCGGCTTCCTGCGCGCAGTTCAGCACCGCAGGATGCTCCACGGACAGCATCAGCACCCGCCCCGGCTTATGCTTCGTGCGCAAATGCCCCAGAATGGCGATATTGTCCGCCTCCGTGCCGCCAGAGGTGAACACCATGCGCTGGTTCGCCGCGCCTGCCGCTTTCAGGCAGATTTCACGCGCATTCTCGACGGCTTTCTCCGCATCCATGGCCGGGCGGTACAGCGCCGACGGGTTGTACCAGCCATTTTCCAGCGCGTCCATCATCGCGGCAATCACCGCGGCGGAGGGCTTCGTCGTCGCGCTGTTATCCAGATAGATGGTTTTCACGATCAATTCTCCTGATACGCGCCGAAGGGCAGATAGTGGCGGATGTTATCCACCATGGCTTTGCTCGGCTCAAACACAATTAGGGACTTCTTGCCGTCCTTGGAGAAGGCGAAATAGTACAGCTCCGCATCGCGATTGAGGAACCAGCGCAGCTGCTTCACGCCCGGCGCGGACACATGCCGATGGAAACTGCCGCTGGCAACCTTGCCGAACGCATCCACCTTTGCCACGTTCAGGCTGCCCAGCGCCTTGCGCTTGCGGTTGTTGAACACCTGTGCGAAATCCATGGAGCCGTTGGTGAACGTGTAGTCGTACTCCGTGCGCAGGCGGTCATGGAAGAAGAAAATGTACACCGCAATACCCGTGAACAGCAGCGTCATCACCAGCATCGAGATGCTGAAACTGTAAAACATGACGTTCAGGTACATGAACGCCAGAATCGCGGACACAATCATCACGACCCACGACGCGTAGTACAGCACCTCTTCCGCCGCGCGGTGGTGTTTGCTTACAGATTCCTCCAGAAAACGATCCATTTGCGTAAATCCTCCTCAAATCACATAAACAGCAGGAACAGCCCTGCCGTCAGAAGCCCCACAATTACGCCGCCGATGACCTCGACATGCGTGTGACCGACCAATTCCTTCAGTTCCTCATCCGTGATGCTTTCGCCATTGACGAACATCTTCTGCACGATTTCGTTGATGACAACCGCCTGCTTGCCCGTCTCGCGGCGGACACCCGTCGCATCGTACATGACAATCGCCGCCATCGTGAAAGACAGGGCGAAAATCGCGCTGTCGAAGCCCTGCGTCGCGCCAATCATCAGCGTCAGGGAGACGACGAACGCCGTATGGCTCGACGGCATTCCCCCGCTGCCGAAAAAGCGGTGCCAGTCCCATTTCTTTTCGACCAGATAGTACGTCGGAATTTTGAGCGCCTGCGCCACGAACCACGCCGTGATGCAGCACAGCAGCACCTGATTGCTGAAAAGCCCCAGAATGTTGTGTAGTTCCATTTATTTCCGCTTCCCTTTTGATGAATGATAAATCAATCCGGCGCAAGCGCACGAATCCTGTCTCTTATTGTACTCTGTTCAGGGTGCTTTGTGCAAGGGTTTGCAAAAATTTCATATCTCCGCCGATTTTCGCTGCCGCATCCACCGCCAAGGCCGTTTCCCGTGCCGCGTCCTCGCGCGTGCCCTCAATGCCGCGAATGGCAATCCACGTCAGCTTCTCTTCCGCGACGTCCTTGCCGATGCTCTTGCCCAGCGCTTCCTCCGTACCGATGACATCCAGCAGGTCGTCCACCATCTGGAACGCCATGCCGAGGTGCTGCCCGTACTCGCAGCCATATTTCACCTGATTCTGCGTCGCGCCCGCCAGCAGCAGGCCCGCCTCCACGGGGGCAGTCAGCAAATCCGCCGTTTTGTGCAGGTGGATGTAGCGCACCTTGTCCGCCGTCGGCTTCGTGCCCTCGCTGGTTACGTCCATCGTCTGCCCAGCGACCATGCCCGTTACGCCCGCGTGACGCGCAATCGCTTCCATCGCCAGCGCGCCAGAGCAATCCCCCGCCTTCGCCAGTTTCGCAGCCTGACGCGCCATCAGCTCCATTGCCGCCGACAGCAGCCCATCGCCCGCCAGAATCGCCACGTCCTCACCGAACTTGCGATGATTTGTCAGCTGACCGCGCCGCAAGTCATCGTTGTCCATCGCAGGCAGGTCGTCGTGAATCAGGCTGTATGTGTGAATCATTTCCAGCGCACAGGCAAACGGCAGCGCCTTTCCCGTATCACCACCAATGGCTTCGCATGATGCCAGCAGCAGCACCGCGCGAAGCCGCTTGCCGCCAGCCAGCAGAGAATACTCCATCGCCTTCAGCAGAATATCCGGGATTTCGCCGAGCGACCGCAGCTGCCCCGAAAGCGCCTCTTCGACCTGCTTGCGGTATTCCGCGTATGTCTTCATTGCTGTTCCTCCATCGGCACCTCGATGTCCTCGCCGCTTTGCTGCCGCAGTACCGTCAAGCGCTGCTGCGCCGCCGTCAGCTCCTTTTCGAGGGCGTTCAGCGCATTCAGCCCCGCTTCGTACTGCTGCATGGCTTCCTCTAAGGGCATTTCGCCGCTCTCCATCTTCGCAATCAGTGCTTCCACCTGTTGAAGCCTTTCTTCAAACGTCAGCTTCTTTTTCGCTGCCATAAGCACCCTCCTTATTGGGCTGCATGACCCGCATTTCGCCATCCCGGAAACGAATCGTCATCTGCGGATGCGTCCGCGCCGCCGCCCGGTCAGACAGCACCCTGCCGCCGTCCAGCACCAGCGCATAGCCGCGCTCCAGCACTTTCTCCGGGTTCAGCGCCTGCAAATGCAGCTTCTGCCGATGCAGCCGCTCCATTTTCCGCTGCAAATTCTGCTCCGCCGCGCTGTCCAGCCGAATCCGCGCCATCCCCAATCGCGGGGTCAGCGCCGAAATCCGCTGCGACATTTGATGCTCCAGCCGCATTTTTGCGCCGCCGAGCCGCTTCTCCAGCGCCGTCAAGCGTTGGTTCGGGTCGCACGCCGCCAGCCGCTTTTCCAGTGTCATCAGCGCCAGACGCGTTTCCTGCAAGTGCTGCGAAAGCGCCGTCTGCAAGTGCTGCCGCATTCCATCCAGCCCCGCGAGAATTTCCCGCAAGTCCGGCACCGCCATTTCCGCCGCGTTTGACGGTGTGGCGGCACGCCTGTCCGCCACAAAATCCGCAATCGTGAAGTCGGTTTCATGCCCAACCGCGCTGATGACGGGAATCGGGCAGTCATAAATCGCACGCGCCACAATTTCCTCGTTGAACGCCCACAAATCCTCCATCGAGCCGCCGCCGCGCCCGACGATGACGACCTCGACCTCCGGGATTTTCGCCGCGCGCCGAATGCCCTGCGCGATGCTCTCCGCCGCCCCTGCGCCCTGCACCTGAACCGGCACCAGCACCAGCGGCACGCCGGGATCGCGCGCCCGCGACACCATGCAGATATCGTGCAGCACCGCGCCTGTTTCTGACGTCACGACCGCGATTTTCTTCGGGCGATACGGCAAGCGCCGCTTGTGCTCCTCGTCGAACAGCCCCTCCGCCGCCAAACGGTTTTTCAGCGCCTCGAACTGCTGATACAGCGTGCCGACGCCGTCCGGACGCATACTGTCGCAGGTAATTTGGTAGCTGCCGCCCTCGCTGTACAGCCCGACCTGCCCGCTGACGATGACGGACATGCCGTCCATCGGGCGAATCGACATGCGCATCGCGTTCTGGCGGAACATGACCGCTGCGATTCGGCACCGCTCGTCCTTGAGCGTAAAGTACCAATGCCCGGACGAATGGCGCTTGAAGTTGCTGATTTCCCCGCGCAAACGGACTTTGCGAAGCGCCGGCTCGTTTTGCAGCAGCTGCCGGACGTACTCGTTGACCTCGCTGACCTCCAGAACCCACTCCGACATGGCGCTTTCACTTCCTACTTGTATCGGCTTATTTTGCCGTCTGCTTCTCCGCCGCTTCCACCGTGTTTTCCAGCAGCTCGACAATTGTCATTTTGCCCACGCCGCCGGGGACAGGCGTGATGTAGCCCGCAACGTCCGCCACATCAGGCATCACGTCGCCGACGACCTTGCCGTTCACGCGGTTGATACCCACGTCGATGACGACCGCGCCGGGCTTGACCATGCTCTTGGTGATGAACCCCGGCTTGCCGACCGCCGCAACGAGAATATCCGCATTGCGCGTGTGCTGGGCGAGGTTCACCGTGTGGCTGTGGCAGATGGTGACGGTGCAGTTCGCTTGCAGCAGCAGCATCGCCATCGGCTTGCCGACGATGTTGCTCCGCCCGACGACGACCGCTTCTTTGCCGTCAAGGTCAATCCCCGTGCGGCGGATCATCTCCATTGCGCCCTTGGGTGTGCACGCAACCACGCCCGGCTGTCCGCTCATCATCCGCCCCGCGTTGAGCAGGTGGAAGCCGTCCACATCCTTCTCCGGCGCGATAACCGCCAGCGCTGCCGCCTCATCGAGGTGTTTCGGCAGGGGAAGCTGCACCAGAATACCGTGGATGGTGTCGTCCGCATTCAGACGAGCTATCAGCTTTTCCAGTTCGTCCTGCGTTGTCGTTTCGGGCAGGTTGATGGTCACGGAGTGGATGCCGACCTGATCACACCCGACGCTCTTGTTGCGCACATAAATCTGGCTGGCGGGGTCTGCGCCGACGAGAATCACCGCCAATCCCGGCGTGACGCCCTTTTCGCGCAGGCGCGCCACCCGCTGTGCAATTGCCCCGCGAAGCTCCGCTGAAATCGCCTTACCGTCCAGTATCTGTGCTGCCATATTCTATCTCCTTCAGCGCTTGCTGTTCGCGCCATTTTCTTGCGCCAATGAGCGCCACGCCGACCGCGTTGTCCCCGGAATACTCCGGGCGGCCGAAATGCACGCGCAAATCCGGCTGACGCTTGGCAGTCCGCTGCGTCACCAGCTCCCGAAAGAGCCGCGAGGACGCAACGCCGCCCGCAATCAGCACCTGATGAATGCCCGTCTGCTGGGATGCCGCCGTTACCATGCGCGAAACGGTTCGCGCCAGCAGGTCGTATACTTCGCGGGCAATGTCTTCCTTGGGCATCGTCCCCTGCGCAATCCAGCGCTGCACCTGCGTTTCCGCGCCGGACAAGTGGCAGTACAGCCCGCCATCCGCCATAGCGACCGGCAGCAGCGCCCTCGCTGTGCCGCGCACCGCCAGCTCCTCCAAATGCGGTCCCGCCGGGAACGGCAGCCCCAGCGCCACGCCCGTGCGGTCAACCACCTGCCCCGCATGGAGGTCAAGCGTCCCGCCAAGCAGCGTCAGGTGGTCATCCACCAGCGACAGCACTTCGGTCGTGCCGCCGGAGAGATGCACTGCCAGCAAATCGCCCGCTGCCACGCCGCTATCCACCTTCGCGGCTTCCACATGCCCGCGCTGGTGCGTCGTAGCAAAACAGGGAACGCAAAGCAGAGCCGCCAGACTGCGGCCCTGTGCGTCCCCTGCTTGAAACACGGGCATATACGACGCTTCCTCATCCCGTGGACGGCGGGAAGCGCACACCGCGACGATTTCGCAATCCGTCAAATACGCCGACAATTCCTCAATCAGCCCCGGCAGCTGACGGACATGCGTGAACACCGCCTCCGACTGCCGCAGCCCGCGCTGTCCCTGCGGAACAGGCAGCAGCTTGCGGCAGCTCGCAATCACATTGCCCTCCGTGGTTACGGCAGCAGCGGACGTGGTGTAGCAGCTTGTGTCAAGCCCGACAACGACGCGCCTCACGGGTTTTCCGCCTGCTTTCTGCGCAGAATCGTACCCAGTACGCCGTTGACGAAGCGGCCGCTCGTCGGCTCGGAGAAGCGGTTGGCGAGGTTGACTGCCTCGTTGATGGCGACCGGGCCGGGGATTCCCTCCTCGTAGAGGATTTCCCACGCCGCCATGCGCAGGATGGTCAAATCCACATGCGGCATCCGGCTGATTTCCCAGCGCGGACTGGCAGCCTGAATCGCTTCATCCAGCTCGTCGAGGTGCGCCAAGACGCCGTCGAGCACCTCGGTGATGTACGCCCGGTCAGATTCGCTCGGCTCGTTCTCTGAAATGCTGTCCACACCGGGAAGTCCTTCCTTGCGCAGCGCCTCATACACCATTTGCAGCGTCTCTTCGCCGCCTTCCCCGCCCGCCATATGTTCAAAAATCATCTGCATGACCGCCGCACGCGCAGTCGTCCGTGCCATATTGTTTTTCTCTCCTATTCCACACTAAAAATGCGTATTGTTGTTATTCTGCTGATTTTTCGCCGTCGTCTGCCGCGTCCACCGTTTCCCCGGCGGATTCTCCTGCCGCAGCTGCTTCTTCCGCCGATGCTTCCGTTTCCTCCGGGGCATCCTCGGCATCCTCGACTTCATCCGCTTCGGGCGCTTCCGTCACTTCCGGCGGCGCGGGCACAAACGCGGGCTGCTCCGGCGTGCCGAACAGGCGCTGATGCAGCGGACGTTCGTCGTCCTCGTCATCCTCCGGGGAAATGAACGTGTCCGGCACTTTCGGCTTCTGCTCCGGCTCGGTCGCAGGAATCGCAACAGGCTGTGCCGGGGGCGTAACCATCGGCTTTTCCGCCGTTTCCTCCGCCGACGGCAGAGGCGTCACGTCCTGCACCTCGTAGGTGGACGCAACCGGAATGCTTGCGTCATTCTCCACCATCACGCGGATTTTGTACACATCCACGCCCGTGCACGCCGTCACATACTGCTTAATCTGCTTTTGCAGCGCGCCGACGGACAGCGGGATATTCACACCCGCCGCCTGAATAATGTGCAAGCCAATCGCAATGCCGTCACGGCACTCTTCGACCGTGATGTCCGCCTTGGCAATCGCCTCATGCTTGTCGATGCAGGTGCGAATCAGCCCCTCGATAGCGCGAATTGACACCCCGATGGAGCCATTCTCATTTTTCTGCATCACATAGCCGCGCTGACTCGCCGTGCGGTGCGGGAACACGCGCCACAGGCACATAAGCGCCAGCGCCAATGCCAGCACTGCCACGGCGATACACGCTATGCCGCCCCATACGCCGCTGCCTTGCAGCCACGCCGTCAGTCGAATCAGCTGCCACTGTTCACCCCGCACGGCTTCCACGCCGACCAGCGCTGTTTCAGCAGAGAGCGCCAGCAGTACCAAAAAGGACAAAATCATCACCGCAATATCGCTCACACGACGCTTCATTCCCGGTTCGCTCCTTTCGTTTCCTTCGCTTGCCGTTTTCACTTTTACATTGGATAGCAACTTCAAAACCGGCAAGGCAAACACCCTGCCGGCAGTATGAAGGCATCAGTTCTCCTTGCCCTCTTCTTCAGGCACTTCCGCGGAATCTTCCGCCGCTTTTTCCTCGCTCTCAGGGGCTTCCACCAGCGGCGTTTCCTTCTTGTCCTCTGCCAGCGCCTTCTTTGCACCGGCGTTCAGCGCGTTGTTCTCTTTTTCAAAGCTAACGCCCTGCACATGCACATCCACGCGCACCACATGCAGGTTCGTCATCGTTTCGATGGCCTTGCGAACGCTTTCCTGCGCGTCATACGCCGCCTTCTGGATGGGCGTGCCGTACTCCATGATGACATACAGATCCACGCTGGCTTCTTCGGTGCCGATTTCCACCTTCACGCCCTTGGTCACGGCGCGGTTCTTGCCCAGCAGATTGCCGGAGACATTGCACATACCCGCAATGCCCTCCACCTCGCTGGCGGCGACGCCCGCAATAATCGCGACCACTTCATTGGCGTAGGTGATGCTGCTCCCCTGATCGGTATCCACATCGACATTCACGGGCAGATTATCCTTCTTCAGCGCCATAACGAAATGCACCTCCTAATTTCAATCCAAACTCCTGCACACAAAAGCACATGATTTCGCGCAGGAAATGGCAAAACGCAGTCTACCGACTTTGTTTCATCCCATTATACCATAGTTTTGCCGGATTGACAAGCGTTCAATCCGGGTTTCTTCCCGTTCGGCAGAAAAAAGGCGGATGAGGATTGTTTCCTCATCCGCGTGCGGATTATTCTTCGACTTTCGTGCAGGCGATATGCAGTTCATCCAGCTGCTTCTGATCCACCTTGCCGGGTGCGCCCATCATCACGTCCTGCGCGTTCTTGTTCATCGGGAACGGGATGACTTCGCGAATCGTCTCCGCGCCCGCCAGCAGCATCACCATGCGGTCAACACCGGGAGCAATCCCCGCGTGCGGCGGCGCGCCGTAGCAGAAGGCGTTGTACATCGCCGGGAACTTCGCCTTCACGTCCTCTTCGCCCAGGCGGACGAGCTTGAACGCTTCGATCATGATTTCCGGGTCATGGTTGCGGACAGCGCCGGAGGACAGCTCCACGCCGTTGCAGACCAAGTCGTACTGGTACGCCGTGATGGTCAGCGGGTCAACCTCGCCCGCCGCCGCCTTTTGCAGAATTTCCAGACCGCCGTTGGGCATGGAGAAGGGGTTATGGCAGAATTCGAGTTCGCCGGATTCTTCGCCGATTTCGTACATCGGGAAATCGACAATCCAGCAGAATTCGTACTTTTCGCGGTCGATATGCGCCGGGCAGAGGTCAGCGACCAGACGGCGCAGCACGCCCGCGGTCTTTTGCGCTGCCAGCTTCTTGCCGCAGGTCAGACCAACGAACGTGTTCGGCTTCAGACCCAGCTTTCCGACCAGTTCATCCTTCTGCTCCTTGACGAACTTCGCAATACCGCCGGCGATTTCGCCCTTCTCATCCAGCTTGAACCAGTAGACCTTATTCGCCGTCACCACTTCGACATCCGCGCAGAGCTTGTCAATCTGCTTGCGGGTCGCAGTCATGTCGCTGACGACAACCGCCTTGACGGTGTTGCCCTCGAAGGGCTGGAAGCCGCAGCCGCCGATGAGGTCGGTCACATCCTGCACTTCCAGATCAATGCGCAGGTCGGGCTTGTCCGAGCCGTAGCGCTCCATCGCGTCGTTGTAGGCGATGCGTTTGAAGGGCGCGCTGGACGCGGTGTTGTATGTGCCGTACTTGGCGAAAATGGGCGGCAGCACATCTTCAAGGACGCTGAACACGTCCTCCTGCGTCGCGAACGCCATTTCCATATCCAGCTGATAGAACTCGCCCGGGCTGCGGTCGCCGCGCGCATCTTCGTCGCGGAAGCAGGGGGCAATCTGGAAGTAGCGGTCGAAGCCGGAGGTCATCAGCAGCTGCTTGAACTGCTGGGGCGCCTGCGGCAGGGCGTAGAACATGCCCGGATGCTTACGCGCCGGAACGAGGTAATCGCGTGCGCCCTCAGGGGACGAAGCCGTCAGGATAGGCGTGGTGATTTCAAGGAAGCCGTGCTCGTTCATCGCCTGGCGCAGGGCGGTGACGACGTTGCAGCGCATGACGATGTTCTTCTTCACATCGGGGTTGCGCAGGTCGAGATAGCGGTACTTCAGGCGGATGCTCTCGTCCGCCTCGCGGGAGCGGTTAATCTGGAACGGCAGCTCATTGTAGCGGCAGCGCCCCAGCACGTCGATTTTCTCCGGCTCGACTTCAATGTCGCCCGTGGGAATTTTCGGATTCTTGTTGTCGCGCTCGCGCACGATGCCGGTCACGGAGATGACGCTCTCCTTGTTGAGGCTGCGGATGATTTTCATCTGCTCCTCGTCATCAATAACGACCTGTGTCGTGCCATAGAAATCGCGCAGGATGACGAACGCGAGGTTCGCGCTGACGATGCGCACGCTATCCATCCAGCCGGACAGCTGCACGCGCTTACCCGCGTCCGACAGCCGCAGTTCGTCGCATGTATGGGTACGGTTCTGCATATTTGCAGCTCCTTTCTTAGTGGCGAAAGGGAGACGCGAGGGGCGCTGCCCCTTGACCCCGCCAAAGGGTCTTCGACCCTCTGGACTCCCGTTTTCGCGATTGAGTTGGTGACTTCTTCTTACTT
>OLQL01001578.1_pt1 | contig 18255 bp, 18 predicted proteins | sample 1672971 | NCBI WGS metagenome assembly OLQL01 (sample SAMEA3136742, study PRJEB25190) | human gut metagenome | biome: human gut; feature: human-associated habitat; material: faeces | place: Austria | collected 2013
GGCTCTTCCACCGCTTTGCCCAGGAAGTCGATCTCTTTCTGCATCAGATAGCCCACCACGGAGGTCTTTACGAACTGGGTCACGCCGACGTTGGAGCAGTGAGCCCGGTGAGCCGTGCCGAACGCGTCGTCAACAAACACGTCGCAGAGGGAAGCCAGATCCTTGCTGAAGGCCTCTCCGTTTTTCGTCTCCTCGGCGCGGTAGCGGGTGTTTTCCAAAAGCACCACGTCGCCGTCCTTCATGGCCGCCACAGCCGCCTTCAGCAAGCCCTTGTCGTCGGGCTTCTTCGATTCCAGCGCCGCCGTCGGGCACACGGTAGCGCAGGTGCCGCAACCGATGCAGCGTTCGGGGGCCACGGCCAAGTCGTTGCCTTCCACGAGAATGGCACCCGTCGGACACGCCTCGGCGCAGCGACGGCAGGAAGCGTTGCGATTGCGCACCACCACGCACCGGCTCGGCTGCACCGCCAGCGACTGGCTCTCAAGCTTCTCGAAAAGTCCCAGAATGTTGTCCATGGATATCCTCTCCCACTAACCGCTGCATGGCGCAACAAAATACGGCCGGCTTTGCACAGCCGATCCGCCTGGCGCCTCGATATCCATGTTAAAGATCAAAGAGGGCCGAATCGTTGCGGTCATGGTGGTTCCTTCCACAAATCATCGTCCCCAAACCCACTGCTCAGTATGGCGAAAACGCCCCGCTCTGTCAACGAAAAAGAAGGGGGAGAAATCCTACCGCCAGCACCCGCCCGCGACTACGCGAATCGAGGGAGGCCAATCGAGAAAGCGCGTCACGGCACTGCTCGGCGGTGGGCTCCGGCGGGATGACGAGCACCCGCACGGTCGGGTCGATCCGCCGTGCCACCTCACTCACCAACGTGGTCTTCCCGGCACCGTTGGGGCCGGTCAGGGCGATGTGATCGGCGTTCCCGACAGAAAACGGGGGCACGAGAAGCCGACGTTCCCCAAGGGCCAGCGTCAGCTCCGGCTGCCGGTGGAGAACCTTGCGCGCGCTCGGCTCGGCGCGCATCCATAAGTCACCGTCGTAGCGCTTCTCCACCTTAACCGACGCCAGCGTCTCCTCAGCGCGAGACAGGCGGCCCTCCATACGGGAGCTCAGCTTGCCGGCCACGCCGTCCTTTCCCGTGTAGACGGCCAGCTTGACGCGCGCCTTCCCGCTATGGTCCTTCGGGTCGAGGTTGCGGCAGCTGCGCATGCCGGCCGCCCGCGAGGCCTCCTCCCGACGGCGCTGGGCCTCCCCCGCGAGGCGCTTTCTCTCGCGCTTCGCCTGATCGCGCCGGCGGACGGCCGTTTCCCGCTCGAGCTGCTCCTGCCCGCGCCCCTGGCTGTAGCCGCCGGGCCGCGCCGTCACCTGACCGGCCGCCATGAACAAGCACTGGGAGCACAGCGCATCCAGCAGGGCGCGGTCATGGGAGATCAGCAGGCCCACGCCCTTGAAGCGCGCAAGAGCCGCCGTGACGGCCTCGCGGGTGGGGACATCGACGTGATTGGTGGGCTCGTCCATAACAAGCAGATCGGGACGCTGCCAGAGCGCGCAAGCTACCTGCAGCCGCTTTTGCTGGCCACAGGACAAGGTGTCGTGGCGCCACGGCCAGTCGTCTTCCACGTCTAAATCACGGCGAAGGGCCACGGCGTCGCGGTCGTAGGCAGCGCACTTTCCATCTCCCGACAGATCCGAGCCGACCCCGAGCCTGCAATTCCCTCATTCAGACAAGAAAGCTCGCGCACGAAGACAAGATTTTCGAGTTGTTAGGCATGCGCCTGCAAAACACCGTCAGGATTCATCATGCCGTAAAATCACTTCGTCGTAAAACACCAGTTCGCAATTATTCTAACCAAACACTAAACTTCCTGTCGCGCTCTGCATCTCTCTTCTCGTGTCTAACAACTCAAAAATCTGTACCGCAACCGACGGAAATCTTTTCCGGCGGCCTTGACGGCTGTGTATAGGTGTGTATATACTGTGCATGTAGGGTATATACACTATTCACGCCCTTGCCGCGCCCGGGACGCTGGGGCGGCAAGGGCCGAAACTAGGACGGCACATCGCCGCACCTTGGGCGCTCGTCGCGAAGACGAGCGCTGCCGGAGCTCGCGATACGCCGTCTGCGAAAGAGGCACCTTGGACATCATCATTTCAAACGGAAGCAGCGAGCCCATCTACGAGCAGATCACGCGTCAGATCAAGGCGGCCATCATGGCCGGAGAGCTGGCCGAGGGCGATCCCCTTCCTTCCATCCGCGCCCTGGCGAACGATTTGCGCATCAGCGTCATCACCACCAAGCGGGCCTACGCGGAACTGGAAGAAGCCGGCTTCATCGACACCGTGCAGGGCAAGGGTTCCTTCGTCGCCGGAGGCAACCTGGAGCTTCTGCGCGAGGAGCGGCTGCGCCAGGTGGAGGGACACCTCGCCCGCGCCGTGGCCGAAGCGGAAAACGCCGGCATAGAAGCCGCCGATCTGCACGCCATGCTGGATGTGCTGCTGGAAGAAAACTGAACGAGGAGCGGACATGACTTACCTCATGGAAATAGACAACCTGGGCAAGCGCTACGATGACTTCGAGCTTTCCGGCGTGAGCCTGGCCGTGGAACCGGGCTGCGTCGTCGGCTTCATCGGATCGAACGGCGCTGGCAAGACCACCACCATCAAGGCGGCCTTGGGGATCATCGCCGCCGACGAGGGTGCCGTGCGCCTGTTCGGCCAGCCCATCGCCTGCGGCAGCCCCGAGCTGGACGCCATCAAATCCCGCATCGGCATCGTGCTGGACGCCTGTGCCTTCCCCGACACCTGCCGCGTGGGCGATGTGGGCGCTATCGGGCGGGCAGCCTACCGCGAATGGGACGCCGTCCAGTTCGCCGCGCTGTGCGACCGCTTCAACCTGGCCCCGAAAAAGAAGGTGGGCGAGCTCTCGCGCGGCATGGGCATGAAGCTGACGCTGGCCTTCGCGCTCTCGCACAACCCGGAGCTGCTCGTGCTGGACGAGGCCACCGCCGGGCTCGACCCCATCGCCCGCGACGAGGTGCTCGACCTTCTGCGCGACTTCATGGCCGAGGGCGATCGCGGCATCCTCATGTCCACCCATATCACTTCCGATTTGGAGAAGATCGCCGACGAGGTTGTCTGCGTGGACACCGGCCACATCGTGTTCAAAGCCCCCAAGGATGCCATTACCGACGAGGCCGGCGTGGCCCGCTGCCGCGCCGCCGACGTGACCGCCATCTTGGATGCCGGCTTCTTCGCCCCCGGCGAGGCCCGCATCCTGCGCCACGACTACGGCTGCGACGTGCTCGCCCCCGACCGCTTCGCCTTCGCCCGCGCCTTCCCCGATATCCCCGTGGACAAGGCCACCATTGAAGACTACATGACCCTCATTCTGAAAGGGGAATCCCGATGAAAGCCATGATCGTTTCCGACTTTGCCGTCCTGCGGAGCGCCCTTCTGCAACTACTGGGTATCTGCGCCATCATCGCCCTGTTCATGGGATATGTCATGGGCGCAGTGGGCACAGCGGCTGCCATTGCCGCCATGGTTCCCTTCATGGGTCTGTTCAGCCTCGCTGCCTACGACGAGCAGAACAACTGGGAGCGCTTTCGTCTCACGTTGCCCCTCACTCGCCGTCAGGTAGTGTTCGGACGCTATGCCTCCATCGCCCTCCTTACAGTAGGATCCTTGGCCCTGGCCCTCGTGCTGGGCTTGGGAATTGCAGCCCTGGCGGGACTTCTGCCGACGGAATGGTTGCCCGAAAGCCTCTCGCCGGCCGAGAACACTCCTGAAATGATCGTAGGGTCCACAGTAGGCGGCGTGTCCGTCGTCGCCATCGCCATGGCAGTGGCGATGCCCGTTATTACGCGCTTCGGAATGACAAAGGCCGCCCGCATCGTTCCTATTATCGTGGTTCTCATCGTCGCCTTCGCCGTCGCCTTCTTCGGCAACGGCGTCCAGTTCACCGGCGTGCTCGCCGACCTTGTGCAGTGGCTCGACACCGGCAGCAACTACCTCTTCCTCGCCGCCGCCCTAGTGGCCGTCGTCGCCCTCATCTACGTGGCCAGCGCCTTCGTCGCCGCCAAGCTCTACGAGAAGCGCGAGTTCTAGCCCCCAAACCTCTTGGAAACCTTGTGAAGGCCTTGCTTTGGTCTGATTTCGGACTATACTAGCGAACTCGTTAGTCCGAAATCAGACCAATCGCATTTTGAGGTACAGAAAGCCCATGAACGCCGACAAGATCGCGCTCAACGAAAACACCGCGCTCGACGAGAAAAGCCAAATCGTGGAGACAATCCGCGCCATCGATGATTTCTATCGCCAGGCTGACGAGCTGTATCGTCAAACCGCGTGGCGCATGGGACTCCCTGATTGCGCCTTCGATATCGTGTACGCGCTCGTCAACGAAGATGGGCTCACGCAGAAGCAGTTGTGCGAGCTCGGATTCTCTTCGAAGCAAACGGTGCACTCGTCTATCAAGCGCATGGTCGACAAAGGCGTAGTCGAGCTGCGAGGAGACACGCCCCGCACTCAACGCGTTTATCTGACTGGTTACGGGAGAAAGCAGTACGAAGCCCACATTCAAGCCGTACTGGCCGCCGAGCATGAAGCCGTCGCGATCTTCACCGATGAAGAGCAGCGCCAACTTACCAGCGCCATGAAGCGCTACATCAACGCGCTGAACGAAAACCTCTCGGCTCTCACCTTCCACTAGAGACGCCCGCTTTCCTTGCTTGTTCTGCCCTCTTTTCTCCGAAAGGTTTCCCCATGTCAGTCGATATGTCCAAACATTTCTCCACCAGCACCCTCATACGGTTCACGCTGCCCACCATCGCCATGATGATCTTCACCTCGTGCTACACCATCGTGGACGGGTTCTTCGTGTCGAACTACGCGGGGAAAACGGCGCTGGCAGCCGTGAACCTGATCTTCCCCGCCGTGATGATACTGGCCTCGGTGGGCATGATGATCGGCACCGGCGGCAGCGCGCTTGTGGCCAAGACCTTGGGCGAGGGCGACCGGCCCCGGGCGCGGCGCCATTTCTCGTTGCTCATCATCTTCGCCTTCGTCGTGGGCTCGGTGCTTTCCCTTGGCGGCTGGTTCTTCATGGAGCCCACGGCCACCATGCTCGGCGCCACGCCGGGAAGCCAGATGCACCATGACGCCGCGCTTTACGGCCGCATGATGATGATCTCGCTGCCGTTCTTCATCCTGCAGTACGCCTTCCAGAGCTTCTTCGTCACGGCGGGCAAGCCCAAGTACGGCTTTCTGGTCATCGTGGCGGCCGGCGTGGCGAACATCCTTTTGGACTTCCTGTTCGTCGGCGTGTTCGGCTGGGGGCTTCCCGGCGCGGCGCTCGCCACGAACATCGGCGAGCTCATCGGCGGCGGCATTCCGCTCGTCTACTTCGCCCGCAAGCGCTCGACGCACCTGTACTTCGTGCGGCCGCATCTGCGCTGGCCCGTCATCGGGCACGCTTGCGCCAACGGCTCGTCGGAGATGGTCACCAACATCGCCATGAGCCTCGTGGGCATCCTGTACAACTGGCAGCTTCTGCGCTTCATCGGCGAGGACGGCGTGGCGGCCTACGGCGTCATCATGTACACCGTGATGATCTTCTCGGCCGTGTTCATGGGCTACTCCGTGGGCACCTCACCGCTCATGAGCTTCCAGTACGGCGCCCAGAACCACACCGAGATGCGCTCGCTTCTATGGAAGAGCCTCGGGATCATCGGCGTGGCGAGCATCGTCATGTTCCTGCTCGGCCAGTGGCTCGCCGCACCGCTTTCGGCCATCTTCGTCAGCTACGACGCGGCCCTGCTGGAGCTCACCGTGAGCGCCTACAAGCTGTACGCCCTGTGCTTTCTGTTCATGGGATTCGCCATGTACGCCTCGGCATTCTTCACGGCGCTCAACAACGGGCTCGTCTCGGCGCTCATCTCGTTTCTGCGCACGCTCGTGTTCCAGGTGGCGGCCGTCATCGTGCTGCCGATGCTGTTCGGCATCGACGGCATCTGGCTCTCGGTCACGGTGGGCGACGGGCTCACCTGCCTGGTGGCCGCCACGTTCATGATCGCCCTTTCGGGCCGTTACGGCTACCGCAAAGGCGGCCTGAGCCCGAAGGCGAAAGCGAAGGCAGAAAACGGGGACTAGGCCACGTTTTCTGCATCGTAGTCAACTTATCTGCATCATTTCGGCACCCCTTGATGCAGAAACCAAGTTTACTCGGGCGGGTGGGGGACGCAGCGCACCCTCACCCGCCTTGCTTGATGTCGCAGCACCTCCTACACGGCGTCGGCGCGCAGGGCCTCTACCACGTTGTCGGCGCGGCAGCGGTGCATGCCGTAGGCCACCGACGCACCCACGGCGACCACGGTCATGGCGGCGGCCAGGGCCACGTAGCTCCAGGGCAGCGTGAAGGGCAGCCCCGTCATCGATCCGGAGATCACCTGCCACAGCAGGAAGGACACGAAAAGCGACAGCAGCACGCCGGGCACGAGGCCGCGGACGCACCAGGCGACGCATTCCTCGGCCACCATGGCGCGGAACTGCCGGTTCGAGAGTCCCACCGACTTCATGACGGCGAACTCGCGGCGGCGCAGGATGAGGCTGTTGGTCACCGTGTTGAACACGTTGGCCATGGCGATGAGCGCCAGAATCACCGCGAACAGCAGGCAGAACACGTTCACCACCGTGGCGATCATCTGGTTGGAGTCGCGCTGTTCGATGTAGTCGTTGAAGGAGTAGAACGCCAGCCCGTAGGGACTCTTGTCGTGGAAGTACGCGCTGCCGGCCGTCGCCAGCTCCTCGGCGAGCGCGCCGTGGTCGCCATCGGCGGAGTCGAAGTAGCCGTAGAAGATGGGGGCGTCATTGCCGAAACTCTGGTAAGCCGCCACAGACTCGGGCACGATGAGCTGCAGACCCTCTCCGCGGGCGCTGGCGATAGCAGGCGCCTCCTCGGCCAGGGCGACAACCTCAACGGAGACTGTCTGCACCTCCGCCTCCTCGAGAGGGAACCATTCGACCCCGTCGTCATCGCCTTCAAGGTAGGGTTGGAAGGCGAAGGCCTCAGAATTGCCCTCTCCGGACGTTGCGCCGACGCCGATGCCCGCCGCCGGCTCGCCGTGATAGGTCGCCGCCGTAAGGGCCTCCAACGTGCCCGGCTCGCGCAGCACGTTGAGCAGCTGGTAGACGCTGCCGTTGTTGCCGTAGCCTTGGGCCAAAGCGATGGCCCGCAGGTGAGCCGGATCGCGGAAGTCGGCGGGGTCAAGCCCCAAGCTCTTCGCGTAGTCGTCGAAGGCGGCGTCGTCGAGGTAGGCTACCGACCCCACGGTGCCGACGCGGCCGTCGGCCATCTTGCCGCCCATGCCGTTCTCCTGATCGACGAGGGCCTCCCCTGCCATGGCCTCGGGCAGCATAGCGTACAGCCCCGTCCCCATTTTCCAACCCACTGGCTCGGCGTCGGCCACCTGGGAGAGATCGTGGAAGGCGCCGGCAAACACCTCGGCCTGGCGGGCGAACAGCTCGTTGTTCGCGGCCGCTACCGCCTCGGGCGTCATGGGAGCGGCGGGCTGGGTCGCAGCGCTGTCGGCACCCGTCGCGCCATCGTTGCCGGCTTGCACGTCCCCGTCGGCCGTCCCTTCGCCCTGCGGCGTCTCCACATCCAGTTGGGCCATGACGCCCACCTCGCCGGCCAGCTCGCCGCCGCCGGTCACCACGTCGGTCAGGGTGCCGAGGAACACGCTCAGCGAGCCGGCAGTCATAAGCAGCACGATGGCGAGCGCCAGCGACACCGAGGCTGCCCGGCCCTTCCCCGTGCCGCGCTTGCGGCTGATGCGCGCCAGCATGCCGCCGACGCCGAGCACGCGCCCGGCCGCCCCACGCGCCTTCCACAGCGACGAGGGCGCCGTGCACTTCGCGGCCCGAGCCGCCCCGCGCCGGGAAACTCGGCTGCCACTGGCGGCCCGCAGCGAGTCGATAATGTTCGTGCGACTCGCCCGCTTCGCCGGAATCCACACGGACACGAGCACGGTGACGAAGGTGAGCACCGAGGCCACCAGCAGCACCCAGCCGTTCACGGCCACGCGGAAGGGAACTTCCACCGATCCGGCCAGCTGGGCGAGCGCCGGCCCCAAGGCGGCGAAGGTGACGGCGCACCCGGCCAAACCGATGAGAAGCCCGCAGGGGATGCCGATGACGGCCACGATGGCCCCTTCCAGCACCACGGCGCGGCGCAGTTGCCGGCGCGACGCGCCCACCGAGGACAGAAGCCCGAACTGCTTGATGCGCTCGGCTACCGAGATGTTGAAGGCGTTGAAGATGAGCGACACGCAGGCCACCACGATGACCGCCGCCAGCACCACGACCAGGCCGTAGAACGTCGTCCAAATGGAGGAGTCGCTGGAAACGCCCATGTAGCGCAGCATGGCCGTGTGCAGCACCACGTGCTCGTCGGGGAACAGCGCCTCTGCGGCCTCTTCCACCTGCTGGGTGTTGGTCACGTCGTTCAGCGTGAGGAACACGTCGGTAAAGGCGTCGGGCGCAGCGGCCCCGGCGGTCACGCCCACCATGCCCGCAGCGGTGGAAAGGGCGTAACCCGGACGGTCGTAGAAGCCCACGACGGTGTAGGTGCGCTCCTCGGTGTTCGTGACCTCCTCGTTGAAGATGCCACCGTCGATGTCCGCCTCCAGCACGCCCATGGAGGAGTTGAGCGGCGCGCCGTCGGTGATCTCGCTCTCGTGGGCCTCCCCTTGCACACCCCACGAGGCGGTCATGGTGCCCGCGGACATGGAGCCCTCCTCGCCCGGGGCGAGCCGTGCCACCCGCTGGCCCACGTTGAAGGTGACCGTATCGCCGAGGCTCACCCCGCCGTATACGCCCAGCGCCGCACCCGCGGGAATAAGCCAAAGCCCGCAGAACACCAGGTTTTCCAGATACAACGCCAGCAGCTTTGCCAGCATTACGCTGAACGCGGGCACCGGCAGGCTGAGCATCAAATCCATATCCCGCCCGCCGTACACAATGCCGCTTGCGCCGAACATGGTGAACATCAGGCTCATAAAAATGCCCAAAAGCGCCATTACAGGCATCAGGAAGCCCAAAGCGCCGTTTTCGCTCATCCATTCGCCCAGCAGAAAGCTGTACACGCCGGAAAGATACAGCGGCAGCACCGTCAAAAGCACCAGCGTGCCAATGCCGCCTGCCCTGCCCTTTTTGCTGCGCCCGAAGTTCAGCGCCGCCAGCATGGCGCGGAAATCCACTTTTACAAGGCACCACAGCTTACGCATGGCCTTCACCTTCCCTCGCCAGCTCCAGAAATACGGCTTCCAGGTCCGACTTGCCCACAATGTCCGCCGTGGGGCCCTCTTCCACAAGGCGCCCGCCCTTAATGATGGCAATGCGGTCGCACAGCTTCTGCGCCACCTCCAGCACATGTGTGCTGAACAGCACGCTGCCGCCCTCGTCGCACACCCGGCGCAGATAGCCCTTCATCACAAAGGCGGCCTGCGGGTCCAGCCCCACAAAGGGCTCGTCCAGAATCAGCAGCCGTGGCTTGCGCATCAGCGCCGAAATAAGCGCCAGCTTCTGCTTCATGCCGTGGCTGTAGCCTCCAATGGCACTGCCCAAGGCCTGCGTAAGCTCGAAAGCATCAGCATATTCCTTTACGCGGCGGGTGCGCTCGTCTGCCGGGATGCCGTAGATATCCGCAATAAAGGTAAGGTACTGCACGCCCGTCATGAATTCATACAAATCTGGGTTGTCAGGCAAAAAGGCCGTCACCTGCTTTGCGGCCACCGGCTCGCGCGCGATGTCGTGGCCGTCTATTTCGATAGTGCCCTCAGAAAAATCCAGAATACCTGCCGCACAGCGCAGCGTTGTGGTTTTGCCCGCGCCGTTGTGGCCGATAAAGCCCACAATATGCCCCGCGGGCACCGTAAGGCTCAAATCTTCCACGGCGCGCTTTCCGCCGGGGTATGTTTTGGAAAAATGGCTGATGTTCAGCATAAATATTTCCCTCTCTTCCTTTCCGGGGCCGCACTGTGGGTGCAGCCCCATGCCGGCATCATCATTTAGATGAATGTCTAAACGAACAATAGCAGAAAGGCCGCGTTCTGTCAAGATGCGGCCCCGCTTTTTTTGAAATTTTCGTCCCCGTAAAATGCTTCGTGCCCGCCATGACGGTTTCTGCCACAGCAGCGCGCACTGCAGCCCGTCAAAAAATGAAGCTGCCTGCCCATGACAGAAAACGGAGGGATCCCCTCCAGTGATGGTGCAGCATTCGTGGCCCGTCTTTCCGGGCTGTTCTCCGGCAAGGGAAGAAAAAGCTGCTTCCCCAGCCGGCCAATGGCCTGCATGCCTTTTCCCGCAAGACAGGCAGACCTTTGCCCGGGCCTTTTCACCGAATTTGCCCCTCGGCGGCCGGGCCTTCGGCCGCGGGCCGCGAGTGAAAGAAATTGCCCGCCCGCACGCAGGCATGAGCAAAACGGACAGAACAGCGCCTGCCGCCTTCAAAAAATTTCACAAGCCCTTATTCGCCGCGCTTAAATACTCCGCTACCGCCTCAAGGCTTTTGGCGGCGTCCTCTCTTCCCAAATCATACATTTCCTGTATTCTTTCAACATTTCTTTCGAGACGTTTGATATCGACAAGCCTTGACGGGCGTATCACAAATATCTTCTTTTCCTTTGCCAATTCATTCACTTTATCTAACTGGCGGTTATATACCAGATACCTGCTGTTTATAGCGGAAACAAGGCCGGGATACTTTCGGTAACAGATTTCGGGAATCAGCGCATTCGTCTTTTTCTTTCGGTAATTCTCCGGCCTTGTAAGTATCACAATGACTCTGTCGTAGCCAAGGCTCATGATTTTATCAATTGGAATGCTGTCTGCAATTCCGCCGTCCAAATATTTTTTGCCGTTGATGCAAACGGGCTTTGACAAAAAGGGCATAGAACCTGACGCACGCAAATATTCCATTTGCTCTGCATTTCTCAGGTCATCTATTTTGATATACTCCGCTTTTCCGGTTTCGATGTTCGTCACAACCGCATAGAATTCCTCTTTGCTGCGCCGATAAGCATCGAAATCGACAGGGTCCAGCTCGTTGACGATTTTGTGAAAGCAGAAATCCTCATTCATCACATTCCCAGTTGTGAGCAGCGAGTGCAGCCCCATGTAATTTCTGTTTCCGGCGTAATTCCTGTTGTACCGGAGCACCCTGCCGGGCTGCTTCGATTTATAATTCATTCCAAACAACGCCCCTGCCGAAACAGCCACGATGCCGTCAGCAGAAATATTGTTTTGCATAAATACATCAAGCACCCCCGCGGTATATAACCCGCGCATTGCTCCGCCTTCCAGCAGCAGCCCTGTTTTCATCTTATCCTCTCCTCAAGCCTCTGCAGCAGGCCGCGCCGCGAAGGCGGGCTCAGGCCCCTTTTTCTATCTCGCCCGCACGCTGCAAGGTCCATTTTGCCACGCCGGGGCCTATCAGCTCATAAATCAGCGTGCCGCACAAAATGACGGCGCGTATCACTTCGGCATACTGCGGCACCACCTGCTGGGCCACCACGGTAAGGCCAATGGCAACGCCCGCCTGCGGCAAAAGCGCCGGGCCAAGGCAGCGGCGCACAGCCGCGGGCCCGCGCATCAGCACGGCGCCGAACCAGGCGCCCGCCAGCTTGCCCAACACGCGCACCACCACATAAATGATGCCTACCAGCCCGATGGAAGGCAGGATGGAAAGGTTCAGCCCCGCGCCGGACAGCACAAAAAACATCATATAGATGGGATTTGTAAAACGGTCCGTCACTTCCATTACCTGAGCAGACTGCCTGCAGAAATTGGCAAACACTGCGCCCATGGCCATAGTTGTAAGCAGGGCGGAAAGGCCCAGCATATCCGCCACAGCCGTGGCCGTAAGCACAAACGCAATGGTGAGCGCAAGACGGTTGTGCCGCGCAGGCAGAAAGCGGATAAGCAGCGTGTGCACCGCGCCCAGCACAAGGCCAATGCCCAGCGCCTCAAATATCTGAAGCACCGGCGCGGCCATGCTGGCAAGCAGCGAGGCATGCTGCGGGCTTTCCAGCGCCTGGGCGATAGCCACTGCAATGCCGAAAAAGATAAGGGCCGTGGCGTCGTCCAGTGCCACCACGCTGAGCAGCGTCTCTGTCACAGGGCCGCGCGCTTTGTACTGCTTAATCACCATGATAGTGGCCGCCGGCGCCGTGGCCGCCGCAATGGCCCCCAGCACCAGAGAAAAGGGCAGCGCCTGCCCCGATGCCACCAGGGCCGCCACTACGAACACAACGGCGAACAGGCTTTCAAAAATGGCAATGACGATGGGCAGAAAGCCCACGCGCCTGAAATAGCTTATTTTGAACTCACTGCCGATGGAAAATGCGATAAACCCCAGCGCCACACTGGAGACTAGATTCAAAGATTCCACCCCTTGTGCACTGAGCAGGCCCAGAACAGAGGGCCCAATGATAAGCCCGCCCACGAGAAAGCCTGTGACGTTGGGCAGCTTCAAAAGCTTGATAAGGCGTGAAAACAGCAGCCCTGCGAACAGCAGCGCCGCCATGTTAAGCAGCGTATTCGTGCCAAACAACTGTGATACACCTCTGTTCTCAGTAATTCTTATTCAGGCCGCGCACATCGGCCACGGGCAGAGTGAACGCCACACCCGTGCCCGGCGCGTCAAAGCTGCCGTTGATTGCCTCGATGGCATCCAGCGCGCGGGACACGTCCTCATCCTTCAAAAGAGCAAACACCGTACGGTTATCTTCACGGTCCGGCTCCATCACGGCCCGCAGAGACCCCAGGAACGAGCCGTCAAAATAGCTTTCCAGCGCGCGGGCCATGCCCTTGCTCTCCAGAATGGTGGCGCCTCTGATGCCGATATGCTCGAATTTGTTCAGCACAGGTTCCAGATTCTCCACCTTATCCAGCACAAACACCAACAGTTTCATGGATATCCTTCCCTTCTTTCCACATTCCGGTATCCAGTATAAAACGGCGCAAAGAGAATGTAAAGGGCATGCCGGCGCATGCAGCGCATTTTTCCGGGCATGCTAGATGGGAAAGGAGCGAGGCACCATGAAGCATGAATGCAAAAAACCCGGGCCGCGCCCGGCACAGGCACAAAAGCATATGGAGGCGCTGGCTGAGGGCGGCATGCGCCCGGCCCTGTATTATACGAACCAGGGGCAGGCAGCCTGCGCCAAAGGTGTGGTGGAGGCGCCGCACACCGTGGCCCACCGCGTGAAAAGCAAAGAGGAATTCCCCCAGGGGTAACCCCGCGCGCGGCCTGCCGCGCATCCGCACGGAAAAGGGCCGGGGAACGCACCGCCTGCAAGGCGCGCGCCCGGCCCTTTTGCTCTTCCCATAAGCATCGCGTGCCGGCTGCAGAGCCCGCACGCTTTATTTTCCTGCTTCTCTGTACGGCACGCCGCAGGCCTTTACAAGCGGGGCCAGCGCGGAAACATCCACAAAGTCTACCGGCGTGCGGAAGGCGGCCAGCAGCGCCCTGTCGTCCTGCGTCATCCCGCCGCCCTTTTTCAGCAGCATGCGGCGCATCATGCGCATCATAGTTTTGTGCACAAGGCCCAGCTTCTCAAAGCAGAAGGCGCCCCGCAGGCAGAACAGCCGCCCCGGCGCAAGGCTTTGCCGCGGGCCGAGGCCGCGCTGCACCTGCCGCTCTATTTCATCGCGCACCGCCTGCTGCTGCGTCTGGGCCAGCCCCACAGTAAACAGAAACACGTCCTTGCCGGGAAAATATTTCTTTGCCCTGCAAAGCCCGGCCACGCCCCCTGCATACAGGCCGCCGCCATATACGATACGCCCGGCGCGGTGCACGGCCTGCATATCCTCTTCCCCCAGCGCAAAGCAGGGCGCGCCCAGCGCCGCGGCCAGCGCCCGGGCATATCGCTCCGTGGCCCCGTAATGCGAAGTATACAGCACCACTGTGTTCATATTTCCCCCTCCTGCATGGCCCTCATGTTTTCATCCAGCTTTGCTATTACATCCAGCGCCGCTTTTATATCCTTCTGCGGCACGCCCGCAAACAGCGCATGTATGAACGCCTGCTGTTTTTGGAGGTAATTCTCCCGCAGCGCGGCGCAGGCCGGGCCCGGCAACACGCGCGTGCGGCGTGCATCAGCCGCATCGCGCCGGAACAGCACATACCCCTTTTGCGCCAGCTTCAGGGCAAGCTGTTTTACATTCTGGTGCGAACAGCCCATGGCACCCGCCACCTCGCCCAGTGTAGGCGGCGTTTCGAACAGCTCAAGGCATGCCAGCAGAAACCACTGCTTTGTGGTGACCTCTGTATAAAAACCGTCGCCCAGTGTCTGAAGGCGGTTGCCGTATGCCAGCAGGGCGCCGAACAGAAGATATTCCGCCCCATAGGCGGGCATGCGCGGGGCCTGCCTTCCTCCCTCATTCTCTTTCACAGCGTTTTTCTCTTTCCTCTCATTTATGTAATATATTATATAATTAGGTTATATCATGCCGCCGCTTGCCTGTCAAGCGCAGATGCGGTATACTCTTGTGCAGAGAGGTGATGTGACATGGCTTTTATCACGAAGGAAAACAGCATCGTATATGAAGAAAACGGCAGGGTGCTGGCCGAGGTATGCTTTCCCGAAGGGGAAGGCGGCACAGCGGCCATCACGCGCACCTTTGTAGACGAGGCTCTGCGCGGGCAGGGTATGGCCGGCCAGCTGATGCAGCGCGCGGCAGAGCATCTGCGCACAGGCGGCAAAAAGGCCGTGCCTGTGTGCAGCTACGCCGCAGCGTGGTTTGAAAAGCACCCGGAATATGCAGACGTGTTGGCGGAAGCTTAAAATACACAGTCAGGCCCCCGGCAAAGCCGGAGGCTTGCGTAAGCTCTGAAAGGGTATCGTACCGGCAATCCTCAAGAGGCACTGAATTCTCTGTCTCCTGCATCGCTTGCTCCGCCTCCTGTAAACGTGGTTCTTCCCGTTGCGTGATACACCTTTTTGGTATTGAATACCCTATCCCGCTTCGCACGGAACTGGCAGCGAAAGCCTTTTTACTCTCCACAACACAGCCGGGGGCGTTTCGCTACTCAGGCCCCCCGGCTTTACTGGGGAGCCTGAGTAAGCCCTGAAAGGGCATACTGCCGGCAAGCTTCTCAAGAGGCGCTGAAAAAATCCGCCGCCTGCATCACTTGCCCTGCGGCCCGTAAACGGGCGCCGTTTATCCAAGATTATCTTTCTGGCAATCGTAAAGTTGTTCATCTCTTCCCGCTTCGCTCGATGCTGGAAGCCAAAGCTTTTTTACTCTCCCCAGCTCTGCTGGGGGGTGTTATTTCGCGAAAGCGTACAAAACAAAAGCCCCGCACACAGTGCGGGGCTTGCAAGTCTTTTCAGCCGCTTAGACAGCGCGCGTTACCTTGCCGGAACGCAGGCAGCGGGTGCAGGCGTAGATATAACGGGGAGACCCGTCCACTACCGCTTTCACTCTTCTCACGTTGGGCTTCCAAGTTCTGTTCGCACGGCGGTGGGAGTGGGACACCTTAATGCCGAACGCCACGCCCTTGCCGCAGCAAGCACATTTTGCCATTGTACTGCACCTCCTCTTCATAAGTAGCTAGAATATAATAACAAATCCTGCCGCAATTTGCAAGCCGTTTTTTGAAAAAATATCTTTGCCTGGGCTGCGCCGCCCTAAAATGCGTGCTTTCTGCAGCGCCAGGCGCTTTTTCAGGGTGCAAAGCACGGCCTGCCCCCCCCACCAGACAAAAGCTGAAGGCGGGGCGGGCATCACTTTTTTTTCTGAAAAAATTTGTATTCCGTACCCGCGCGGATGCGCGCAATGTTGCCGCGGTGCAGCCAGATGACAAGCAGGCCCACCACAGCCGCACCCACGCTGGCGGCGCCTACCTGAGCAGCGGGCGCATGCACGAAAAACTGCTGGTAGCAGAGCGTCACCAGCGGGTAGGCCGCGGCGCACAGCACGCTTGCCAGCGACACCATTTTGCCGCACGCCAGCGTCACAAAGAAAATGGCGGCCAGCGGCACAAGCAGCACGGGCTCCAGCGCGGCGATGGTGCCCGTTGCCACAGAGACGGCCTTGCCGCCCTTAAAGCCAAAATACAGCGGGTACACATGGCCAATGACCGCAAAAAAGGCCGCCAGGTACACCCCGATGATAGCGCCGCGGTAGTAGATGGCGTCGTTCAGATGTGCGCTGAAAAACCACTTGGCCAGCAGCACAGCCGCCACGCCCTTGCCAATGTCGCCCGCAAGGGTAAGCGCCGCCGCCCCCTTGCCAAAGGTGCGCAGCACGTTTGTCATGCCGGCGTTGTGCGAGCCATAGTTTCGCACATCTTTGCGGAACAGCAGGCGCGACACAATGATGGAAAAACTGAGCGACCCCAGCAGATAGGGTATGACGGCGCAGAACAGCACATACAGCAGCGCGCTTTTTGTATCGGTAAACATGGGCGGCCCCTCCTTTTCCGTCTATATCTTTTCCCCGCGCTCGCGGATGAGGATGCGCACAGGCGTGCCCACCAGGCCGAACGCCTCACGAATCTGGTTTTCGATATATCTCTGATAGGAAAAATGGAACAGCTGCTTTGAATTGCAAAAGCACACAAAGGTGGGCGGGCGCGTGGAGGCCTGCGTGATATAATACACCTTCAGGCGCTTGCCCTTGTCGGACGGCGGCTGCACGCGCGCCGTAGCACGCGCCAGAAGCTCGTTCAGCACGCCCGTCTTTACGCGCAGGGCGTTCTGGCTGTCCACGCTTTGTATCAGCTGGAACAGCTTATCTATCCGCTGGCCTGTTTTAGCCGAGATGAACACGATGGGCGCATAAGACATAAAGCTGAAGTCGTCCTCCAGCGTTTTGCGCATCTGCGCCATGGTTTTGTCATCCTTTTCCACGGCGTCCCACTTGTTCACGGCAATGATGCAGGCCTTGCCCTGCTCGTGCGCAAAGCCCGCCACCTTGGAATCCTGCTCGGTGAAGCCCTCGGTGGCGTCGATGAGGATAACGCATACGCGCGCGCGCTCCACAGCCGCCAGCGAACGGATAACGCTGTAACGCTCCACCCCGTCCTCCACCTTGCCGCGCCTGCGCAGGCCCGCAGTATCGATAAATGTGAATTTGCCGTACTGGTTGTCCACGTCGCTGTCCACCGCGTCACGCGTGGTACCCGCCTCGTCGGCCACTATCATGCGCTCTTCGCCCAGGATGTAGTTCACAAGGCTGGATTTGCCCACGTTCGGCCGCCCTATCACGGCCACGGCGATGCGCTCATCATCCTGCGGCACCTGTGTGCCCTGCGGCAGATGTGAACACACGGCCTCCAGCACGTCGCCCGTTCCGTGCCCGTGCACAGACGAGACGGGGTACACTTCACCAAGGCCCAGTGAATAGAAATCGTACAATTCCAGCGGCGGCGCGCCCAGAGAATCCACCTTATTCACCACCAGCAGCACGGGCTTGCCCGAGCGCAGCAGCATGGCGGCTATCTCCCTGTCCTGCGCGGTGACGCCTGCGCGGATGTCTGTGACGAACAGGATAACCTGCGCCGTGTCGATGGCAAGCTGCGCCTGCTGGCGCATATGGCGTAGAAGGCCGTCGTCCGTGCCCGGCTCGATGCCGCCGGTGTCCACCAGAAGAAAGCTTTTATCCTGCCATTCGCAGGCGCCGTACAGCCTGTCGCGCGTGACGCCGGGCGTGTCCTCCACAATGGCCAGGCGCTTGCCCGTAAGCTTGTTGAACAGCGTGGATTTGCCCACGTTGGGCCTGCCCACAATGGCCACGATGTGTTTTGCCATAATATTTCCTTTCTTTACCTGCACAGCGCCTTCACAAGCGCGGCGCCGTCCTGCGGGAGGATGCGCACGCGCACGCCCAGCGCGCGCTCCAGCTCTTTTACGGTGATATCGTCCAGGAACTTATCTTTTTCCTCGCGCAGCATCACTTCCGGGATGCCCAGCGTGCGGCTTTTCAGCCTTCCCTTCACCTGGCGGATGATGTCCGTGGCCGTCACAAGCCCGGCCACACCTACATTGCCGCCGAAGAAATCGTTTTTGATGCAGTGCACGTGCACATGCACGTTGCGGTGCAGCCTGCCCAGCGTCTGGCACAGCGACGAGATAAGCGGGTAGGCCAGCTCGCCCGTCACCACATCCAGCCTGCGGGGCAAAAGCGTGCGCTTCTGCCCCGGCAGCGCGGTGAGGAAGTCGTCGTGCAGAAGGCGCCACATGC
>OLQL01001585.1_pt1 | contig 18231 bp, 17 predicted proteins | sample 1672971 | NCBI WGS metagenome assembly OLQL01 (sample SAMEA3136742, study PRJEB25190) | human gut metagenome | biome: human gut; feature: human-associated habitat; material: faeces | place: Austria | collected 2013
GTAGAAAGAGAAAAGGCGCGTGTCTGCGGAATGCCTCCATGCGTGCCGGATAGCGCCTGAAATATTTCACAAACAAAATAAAAACATGGGCACATAGCTGCGGCATGCGCGTGAAAGATTCATGAACCTTCTGGCGGGCAAACCGGCAGACCGCGTCCCTGTTGCGTTTTTCCATCACTTCTGCCCTCCTAACGAACGGGGAAAAGGCCTTGAAAATCAGGAGACTTTTGAACGCAGCGTCATCGGCCGTAAGCTGGCCCGGAAAAAGTTTGGCCCGGACGCAATCAAAATCATGAACGGCACCCTGATGATGATCCCAGCAGATGGCTCCTTTGAAAAAAACAGCAAGCGGTTTGCGCAATGTAACACCCCTGCTGTGGATTCTGCCTTTGCCAAAAATTCTGGAGCTGGCCAAAGGGTGCGCGACTTCTATGAAGATTCCGGCGCCCCCTGTATATGTCACCAGCTTCTCTCCGTCCCAGATGCTGCAGCATTCTGTGCCCATGCATACCGGGCCGGAAGAATGCGGGCGGTGTTGGGACCTGCAGTATGCATGGATAAATGGAAAACCGCGGCACGCGGCAGAGGCAAAGCACACACACGCCGTACTTTGAAAGCGCTGGCCCTGCGCAAGCGGGTATCATGTAAAAGCACATGCAGGCCGGGCGCGCTCTGTCTGCCCAAAAGGGCTTGCTTTTGGCGGCGGAAAGAGGTAAAATGTAGTTATATTGGGTGCCGCATGCAGCGGCGCGAGGAAAGGGGCCCCTTTCCATTCTCCGGCCATGCCGGAGAAACTGCCTGTTTCACACAGGGGGCGGGGGCTGAAAACCTGTGAAGGAGAGAAAAGGCATGAAGAAACGGAAACAGCTTATGTGCGGCCTGCTGGCTGCGGCCCTGCTGGCCAGTGCTCTGCCCGTATGGGCAGAGGATGCGGCGTCCGCCCCGGCGCCTGTCCAGCTGCAGGCCGCCGCGGCTCCGCAGGCCGAGTGGGGTGTAGATTACGAGACGGCAGACGAATTCACCATTTCCACCGAGGCCGAGCTGCGCTCCTTTGCCGCCATGGTGAATGAAGGGAGAAACTTTGCAGGCAAAACGGTGAAGCTGGCAAACAGCATTGCCATGAGCGGCGGGCTTTGGGTGCCTGCCGGAAGTGTGGATTTTACATCAGGCGGTGACGCAGGAGACCGTTTTTTTGCAGGCACCTTTGACGGACAGGGCCATACCATTTCCGGCCTTGTCATTGACTGCGGCAAAGGTGAAAATGACCCGGCGTATGATGCGGTGGGCCTGTTCGGCTATGTGTGCGGCACAATAAAAAATGTGTCTCTCACGGGGCTTTCTATTTCTGCTGCCACAAACTTTGTCGGCGGCATTGCGGGCTGCCTGATGGATCATGCCGTTATTTCAGGCTGCACAGTGAAGGGCAGTATCTCCGGCGCCGTATATGAAGGCGACGGTGATGCTTATGGCGCCCAAATGGGCGGCATTGCAGGCACAACTGAAAACACCTGTGAAAATGTGCGCATTGAAAACTGTGTCAGCGAGGCGTCCCTCAACGGTGAAACAGATGCAGGCGGTATTATAGGCAGGGCAGACGGGCGGTATGAACAAAGCGTCACGCTGCTGAACTGCACGAACAGGGGCGAAGTAAACGGCGGCTCTTACCATGTGGGCGGCATTGCGGGCAGCGCGGACGGCACTGCCATAACGGGCTGCCTGAACGAAGGCGCTGTCACCGGCACATATGATGATACCATTCAGTTGGGGAACAGGGGCGTTGGCGGCATCGTGGGCAACGCAACAGATGAAGTTGGTATTACAAATTGCCGGAACAGCGGTAACATTACAGCCCCCCGGCAGGAATGGGTGGGCGGCATTGCAGGCTGCTTGCACCAGGGTTCTTCAGTGAACGGCTGCACCAACAGCGGTGCTATTCAAGGCGGCGATAGAACTGGCGGCATCGTGGGCTATGCAGATGCCTATGTGGACGGCTATGAGGTGGCCGGCTGCGCCAATACGGGCAGCGTGTCGGGCGCGGACGCCGTGGGCGGCATCGTGGGGCATACCTCAGCCTCTGAGGAAGAAAACACCAATGTCCGCGTGACGGGCTGCACCAACAGCGGCGCCGTTTCTGGCAATAGTGCTGTCGGCGGCATTGTGGGCGACCACAGCTCGGATTATGCAGCGAGTGACGTACATACAGCGGCCACGGTGCAGGGCTGTGTCAACACGGGCACGGTGCCCGCGGGCGGCGGCGCCATTGTGGGCAATAACAATGAGAAGGAAGGAAAGCCCGGCAAAGTGGAAAGCTGCTTCTGGCCGCAGGAGCAGGGCGGGGCCGTAGGCACGGGCGCGGGCTCTGCCGGGCAGCCCAGCGATGCGGTGAAGAACAATTCCTCATACGACGGGGCGGGCAGGCTGAACACGCCGGTGGAGGTGAACGGCGAAACGAAGTACGACCTGGCCGGGGCCCTTGCGGGCGCAGTGGGCGGCGGCAGCGCGGCCAATGTGCCGGACGCGCTGAAGGTGACAGTGCGCTTTGACGCAAACGGGCATGGCACGGCGCCGGCCGTGCAGCAGGTGGTGCTGGGCACACAGCTTGTGCTGCCGGACATGGCAGATGCAGACGGCCATGCGTTTGCGGGCTGGCAGCAGGGCGGCCTCACCTACAAGGCCGGTGAGGTGTGCGGCATCATGGCGGACACTGTGTTCACCGCGCAGTGGAACAGCGGCACGCAGGGCGGCGGCGCGGGCAATACGCCCGCCCCATCGCCCGCTCCCGCACAGAAGCCGAACCCCCAAACTGGCCTGTAATACAAAAGAAAGCAGAGCGGCAGGGCCCCGGTTTTCGAAACCGGGCCCTTTTCTTTTTCTTCGGGCGCCCTCTTTCTTTCGTGGCCTGAATTTTAATGCTGTAAAAACGGGACCGTAAAAAGACAATAACATATGGATAGCAGTATCTGCCGTTTATGCTTTTGGAAGCATGGGAGGTGTGGGCTTGCCCGGTTATGGAAGCATGTGGTAGAATAAAGAAAATTTATGCTGGGCGTACAGTGCGCCCGGCGGCAGGGAAAGGGTGCAGAGCATGGAGCTGCTGGAACAGCGCATTCGAGAAGAGGGTGTGGTAAAGCCGGGCGGCGTTTTGAAGGTGGACGCCTTTTTGAATCATCAAATGGACGTCACCCTGTTCAGCGCTATGGGTGCGGAGTGGAAGCGCCTGTTTGCAGGCGCGCCCATCAACAAGATACTCACTATCGAGGCCTCCGGCATCGGCATCGCCTGTGTGGCGGCCCAGCACTTCGGCGTGCCCGTGGTGTTTGCCAAAAAGGCGAAAAGCGTGAACATCGACGGCGACGTGTGGGCCACGAAGATAGAGTCGTTTACGCATAAGCGCGTATACGATGTGATAGTTTCAAAAAAGTATCTCGGCCCGCAGGACCATGTGCTCATCATCGACGATTTTCTGGCCAACGGCTGCGCGCTGCAGGGCCTTTTAAGCTTGGTTCGAGCGGCAGGCGCCGCGGTGGAGGGCGTGGGCATCGCTGTGGAAAAGGGCTTTCAGCGCGGGGGCGAGCTGATACGCGCACAGGGCGTGCGTGTGGAGAGCCTTGCCGTTGTGGACGCCATGGACGCGGATACGGGCGAGATTATATTCCGGCATTGACAAACCGGGCCCGCCGGGCCTGTGCAAAGCCGGGCGGGAACAGGAAACACTCAGGGGGGAAAAGCATGAGCAAGGCGGGCGCTGTGCTGGAGGAAGTAAAAAAGGCCGTTGTGGGCAAGGACGAGGTGCTGGTGCAGGTGCTGCTGGCTATTCTGGCGGGCGGACACATTCTGCTGGAGGATATTCCCGGCGTGGGAAAAACCACCATGGCCCTAGCCTTTTCGCGCGCACTGGCGCTGGAATATAACCGCGTGCAGTTCACGCCGGACGTGCTGCCCTCAGATGTGACGGGTTTCTCTCTTTACAACAAAGCTGTGGGGAAAATGGAATACCAGCCCGGCGCCGTGCTGTGCAACCTGTTCCTGGCCGATGAGCTGAACCGTGCGACCAGCCGCACACAGGCCGCACTGTTGGAGGCCATGGAGGAGGGGCAAGTGACCGTGGACGGCGTAACGCATGCGCTGCCCCGCCCTTTTATCGTTATTGCAACACAGAATCCCGCCGGAGCGTCGGGGACGCAGCTTTTGCCGGATTCCCAGATGGACCGGTTTATGGTGAAGTTGTCCCTCGGATACCCGGAACCGCAGGATGAGCTGCGCATGCTGCGCCGGAAACAGAAGGGCAATCCCCTGGATGGCGTGCAGCAGGCTCTGGACAAGGCCGGGCTGGCGGCGCTGCGCGCACAGACAGACCAGGTCTATGTGAGCGACGAAGTACTGGACTATATTGTACGGCTCGTGGCGGGAACAAGGACCTTGCCGGAACTGGTACAGGGGGCGAGCCCGCGCGCCACACTGGCTGTGGCCGCTATGGCAAAGGCCGCGGCGCTTGCCCGGGGCGCGGATTATGTCACACCTGCGGATGTGCGGCGCATCTTTCACTGTACGGTGGCACACCGGTTGATCCCCGCGCCGCAGACAAGGGATGTGGACGCGCTGCTGGACGATCTGATGCGCAGTATAAGCGCGCCGCAGCTCAAATGAGGGTGTGGGCGGCGCGCACGGTCTATGGGTTGGCGCTGGGCGGGGCCGTGCTGTTTTATTGCTTTTATTTCGGCCAATTGGCATGGTATGTTCTGATGCTGGCCGTCTGCCTGCCTTTGTTTTCCCTTGTGGTAAGCCTTCCGGCGATGCTGACAGCGGGTATCGTGCTGCACGCGCCCGCGGCGGTAGAGCGGGAAAAAACCTGTGTTTTACAGGTATATATGCTGGGATGGATGCCTGCCGCGCGTATGGAAGTACGTATTTCGGTGGAGGACCGGACGCATCCGGGCCAGGACTGTGCGCGGTGGCTTCACTTGCGCGGGGAGGCTCCTGCGGAATGGGAGCTGGACACTGCGCACTGCGCGGCACTGCGGTGCAGCGTGCGGCGTGCGTGGGTATATGATTATCTGGGCCTGTTCCGTCTGCCTGTGCGCAGGCCGGGCGCGGTCATTGTCACCGTGCGGCCGCGGCCCGTTGCCCTTTCGCCGGAGCCGCCGCTGCCGGGGGCCGTATCCGGCGGACCGATGAAGCCCCGGGTGGGCGCGTATGCCGAGGAGCATGAGCTGCGGCCCTACCGCCCGGGAGACCCTATGCGCACGGTTCACTGGAAGCTGACGGCAAAAACAGGAGAGATGATCGTCCGGGAGGCGCTGGTGCCCTGCCGGGCGCGCGCCCTTCTGCTGGTGGAGAGGCGGGGCGGCCCTGACGCGCTGGACCGGGTATTGGAGCATTTGTGCTGGTTGTCCGCGCGTCTGACGCAGCAGGGAGTGTCTCACACTGTGTTGTGGCCCGGTGAGAACGGCGTGGTGCACACGGCGCTGGTGGATGAGGCCGGGCAGTTGGATGCGCTGCTGTACCGTCTTTTGGCTGAACCGGCGGACGGTGCGGACGGCTGGGCGCCGGGTTGGGCGCCGCCGCAGGCGGAATGGAGCTATACCCTGCGCGTGGAAAAGGAGGCGGCGGATGATGCGGGATAAACGGCGAAAGACGCCCGGTATTTCGCTTTCTGCTGCGGGGCGGCATACCCGCCTTGCCCCGGGGCACGCCGGCGCCGGAAAAGCCGGGACGCCCTTTTGGCGCAGGACAGACCGGCACAACGCTCCAAGAAAAGCGCCGTTGTGGAGCGCGCTTTCCAGCCTTTTGTTGTTGTGGCTGGGCGTGGGAGGAACGGTATTTGCCGTTGTCACAGGCTTTGACCTGCCGGTTGGGCGCGGAGCGGTAGCGCTGAGCTGTGCGGCGGTTCCGGCCGTTGTATGGTTTTTGGCGCTGCCGCTGCGTGCGGCGCGCCTGCTGCGCCTTCCTGCGCTGCTGCTGGGAGCGGCGCTCCTGGCGTCCGCAGGGGAAAATGCCCTGCGCGGTGCGGTTTTGACCGCACAGAATATCACACAGGCGTACCATGCATATTTTCCGGCGGTCCCCGTGTGGTTTTCCGATGTGCCAATGACGTTGGGAAACCGTTCCCTGACAATATTTTTTTGTGCTTATGCGGCGATTTTAGCGGGGTTGCTGGGCGCGGCTCTGCTGTGGCAGCGTTCGGCTTTGTTTTCGGCCGCGCTGACAGTGCCGCCGTTTTGCCTGCCGCTGGTAGTAACGCAGGCTGCCGCGCCCGTTCCGCAGCTGATGTGCCTGTTGTTTTGGACGCTGCTGCTGCTGACACATGCGCTGCGGCGCTCCAGCCCGGCGCAGGCCGGCCGTGTTACCTGGGGCCTGTTGGCGCCCGCTCTGGCGCTGCTGCTGGGGCTGCAGATTTTTCTGCCGGACAGAGACTTTATCCGGCCGTCCTGGGCGGGCAGGATGCAACGGGACGTGATCGCTCTGGTGCAGGGAAATACGCCGTCTGCATTGCCGTGGCGTGCATCCTCCGGCGGCGGACTGCGGCTGGAGACAGCAGGTCCCCGTGTTTACACAGGCCGTACAGTGCTGCGGGTGGAATGCGGAATTGACGGTGTGTTTTATCTGCGCGGCGCGTCCGCCGGTGATTATACGGGCCGTGCATGGAAGGATTGCAGCCTGGGTGCGGTGCAGCTTGCGGCGGAGGGCACAGAGCCTGCGCCGCACCCGCTGCAGTTGCCCGCTCTGAACCTGGGGGCGCTGGGCGGCGAAGGCGAGCAGATGACGGTGACAAGCGTCGGAGATGGTACGGATCTGTGCTATCTGCCGTACTATCCTTTGGCTGTGCCGGGGATGACATATGTTTCCGATGGCAGTGTGACGCATGATTTGGACACGCAGAGCTGGACAACGGAATTTTACGGCGAATATTGGCTGGCGGGCGTACCGCCGGATGAGCAGGAATGGACGGAACAACGGATCTATTTGGAACTGCCGCTGCTGCCGGAGCTGGAACAGCCGGAGCGCTTTTATAGAGAGGCCGTCTATCGGGAATATACCGCGCTGCCCGCGGATACGGCGCAGGCAATGCAGGCGCTGGCGGCGAGGGCGGGCATCCGCACCGACGGCGGCACGGCAGAGACAGCCCGGCAGGTGGCGCAATACATCGGAAGTGCGGCCCGGTACAGTCTGGATACGCCTGTCCAGCCGCGGGATGAAGACTTTGTGCTGCATTTTCTGACGCAGTCCCGCCAGGGTTACTGCGTGCATTTTGCCTCGGCAGCAGCGGTTATGCTGCGCGCGCTGGATATCCCGGCACGGTATGTGAGCGGTTATGTCGCTGTTGTACAGGGCGGCAGGGCCGATGTGCCGGACAGCGCCGCCCATGCATGGGTGGAATATTATCTGGACGGCTTCGGCTGGCTGCCTTTGGAAGCGACGCCGGGTTTTGCGCGCGAAACCAGTGTGCTGCCGGAGGCATTGCTTTCCGGTGAAGGCGTGCCGGAGAACGGGGAAAGCAATGCCTCCTCCCGCGACACTGCGTCATCCGAAACGGAAGGACGAAAGGAACAGGGAGCAGACCCTGCGGTGAACGGCCCGGACCGCGCGCCGGGAACAGAACGCTCCGAAGAGGAGCTGGGCGGGGCCCGTCCGGACACGTCGGGGCCGGCGGCCGCGGGGGCGGATTCGTGGCAGCTGCCGGTGCAGGCGCTGTGGCTGCTGGCGCTGCCCGCATTGGCGGCTGCCGTATGGCTGCGCCGCCGCCTTGTGTTGGCGCGCAGGGCGCGCAGGATGCAGGGCCCTGCCCGCAGCCGGGCGGCGCTGGCCACGTGGGTCTATCTGGAACGGCTGTGCCGGGGCGCTGCGCCGCCGCCCGCGCGTCTGAGGGAACTGGCGGAAAAAGCAAAGTTCAGCAATCATGTGCTGACACCGGAGGAGCTTGGGGCGCTGACCGAATATGCCGGCCAATGCGCGGCCCGACGGGAGAAAGAGAGCGGGCCGCTGCGCCGTTTTTGGGAAAAATGGATCTTATGCCTGTACTGACCGCAAAAAGAAAGGAGAAGGCTTCGGAATGGAGCATGAGCAAATTGCAGCGCAGGTGAAAAAGCTGACAGGGAAGAACAACGACGCCGCATATGCAGCCCTGTGTACGCTGGAGGCGGAAAGTGAAGCTTCGGCCGCGGTGTGTGTCTTTTGGGATGCTTTTGCGGCAATGCTGGACGATAAACGCACTTATGTACGCATGCGGGGCATGGTCCTGCTGGCATGCAACGCACAGTGGGCGGGCCCTGAGCAGGTAATGGAGATGCTGGAGCGGTATCTTGCCCACATCACAGACGAAAAGGCGGCCGCTGCACGCTGGTGCGTTCAACGGCTGCCCCAGTTTGCAGCAGCCTGCCCGGGCTGCTTTCCGCGAGCCAGACAGGCGCTCCTGTGCGCGGACCTTTCCCGTTACTCCGAAAGCATGGCCTCTTTGCTGGAACGGGATATTCGCGCCGCTCTGAAGCGGCTGCCGGAGAAATAAAACAGAAAACGCGCTTTCCCCAAAGCGGATGTCCGTTTCAGGGAAGGCGCGTTTTGGGTATGAGCGTTCAGCGAAGCACGTCGGCATATTCCGGATGCTGGCCGAACCATTTTTTTGCATAGCTGCAGGTGGGGATGGCTTTGCGGCCCGTTTCGCGCAAAGAGCGGGCGATGCGTTCCATCATCTGTGCGGCAACACCCTGCCCGCGCAGCGCTTCGTCGACGAAGGTGTGGTCAATGTTTACAACGCCCGGCGCGAATTCAGGAAAAGTGGCCTCTGCCAGCAGCTGGCCCTCCTGCACATATGCAATACGGTTTTCCGTCAGAATGAACGGCATACAAATCACCTCTCTGTCCATAGTATAGCACAAATCGCGCGGAACTTGACAATTTTTTATTTGTGTAATATATTATATAAAAATGTAATATATTATATAAATTCAGAAGGAGACTTTGCATGGAGCTGAAAAATTATCCCGCACCCTATGTGCTTTTTGGCTCGCTGCTGGCAATGGGAAACCGCCTGCAAGCCGCCGGGGACCGGTTTTACGATGAGATCACGACAAAGCAGTGGTTTGTGCTGGCGGTGCTGGAGACCTTTTCAGCTCCGCCAACACTGGGCGAGCTGGCGCGCGGTGTGGGAAGTTCGCATCAAAACGTGAAGCAGCTGGTTTTGAAGCTGCAGCAAAAGGGATATGTGGCTCTGGCGCAGGACGGGCGGGACGCACGCAAGAACCGCGTGCACCGAACCCCAAAGTGCGCGGAGCTGCCGGAAAAATACGGCGCACGCCAGCAGGAATTCATGCGGGCGCTGTATACAGGCATCCGTGCAGACGAGGCTGAACAGGCTGCCGGAGTGCTGGCCCGTATGCTGGAAAACCTGGAGAAGATGCAAACGGTGGAGGAGGGGTTGGAATGAAAACGCTGGTGGTATACCGTTCCCATTATGGCAGTACACGCCGGTATGCTCAATGGCTGGCACAGGCGCTGGATGCCGATGCTGCGGAGGAAAGGCAGGCGGACGCGCGCCTTGTGCAGAACTATGAATGCGTGATATTTGGCGGCGGCCTGTATGCGGGGAGCATTGCCGGCGCTGCGCGTATGGCAAAGCTGTATGGCGCATTGCAGGGGAAACGTCTGGCAATGTTTACAGTGGGGCTGTCGGACCCGAGCGACCCGGAAAATGTGAAAAAGATCATGCAGGATGCGGCCCGGGCCTTTACGCCGGAAATGCTGGAGAATATCTGCTTTTTCCACCTGCGCGGCGGGATGGATTACCGGAATATGAGGCCTGTACACAAGGCGATGATGGCAATGCTGAAAAAAATGCTGCTGAAAAAACCAGAGAGCGAGCGCAGTACGGAAGAAAAAGGGCTGCTGGCCGCATATGACAGGCCGGTGGACTTTACAGACAGGGCCGCGCTTGCCCCGCTTATCGCCTGGTGCAGGGACGAAGCATAACGCCGTCGGGCCGTAAGCCAAACGGAGCGACGGCAGAAAATGAAGGGCCATAGAATTGGGGCGAAACAGAAAATCGGGTTAACGGTGAGTTTTGTGGGAACAGGAATTGTGATATGCGGCTTAAACGGTGCTGGAAAGAGTACATTGGGAAAAGCGCTTGCTGAGAAATTGGATTTTTATTTTATAGATAATGAAGATCTGTTTTTCCCTAAGACAGACCCAAATTATATCTATGCTTCTCCACGCACGCGTGAGGAGGCTGAAAAAATGCTTTTTCATGCGATTAAGGTACATGAAAATTTTGTTTTTGCTGCTGTAAAAGGAGATTATGGAGAATCGATTTATCCCTTTTTTCAGTATGCTGTATTGATTGATACTCCAAAGGACATTCGGGTGCAACGGGTTAAAAAGCGCTCTTTTCAGAAGTTTGGCAATAGAATGCTGCCAGGTGGAGATTTGCATGAACAGGAAGAAAAGTTTTTTGAGTTTGTTACATCCAGACCAGAGAGTACGGTTGAAGAATGGATACAGCTATTAAGTTGTTCTATCCTAAGAATTGACGGAACAAAACCCGTTGAAGAAAATGTAGATTTTATCATAAATCAGATATAAAAAGTGTATTTCAGTTTATAACTGTCCTCCTTGCGCGGGCGCAAAAAGCACCATCTAAAGAATTTACTTTAGATGGTGCTTTTCTGTAAATTTTTAGGGACAAAATCCGATGCTCGTCATCTCTGCAGATGTGGGATTAATTACTTCTTTACGGAGAGGGCTCCAAACGGAGCCTTTTTGCATTATCCCTGGGGGAATTCTTCCTTGCTTTCCAGCTTGCTGGCCACCGTGTGCGGAGATTCCCACACGCCGTTGGCGCAGGGCGTCTGCTCCTGCTGCGTGTAGTACAGCGGCGGACGAAGGTTGCCGTCCCGCAGCGCTTGCATGCGCCGTCGGGCGTGAGCGGGCAGCACAGCGCTGCCGTCCGTATGCCCCGTGCTTTTTTCGGGAGTGTTGTGTACATCGTTGGGTTTGTTGTGGACTTCTCCGTGATATAAACTGCTTAATATACTCATAGTAATATTTCGCCTCCACAGTTAGGATTCCCCCGAAGCCTGTGGATATGCGCACATTTGCGAAGGCTCGACAGTATTTTCCGTGAGGGTGAAGCAGGCGGTCACCCAAGCGTCCTCCGGCAGGCAGCCCCGGCCATAATCCTCCAGCTGGAGACCCAGGCGGTATGTGCCGGGAGTAAGCGCCGGGTACCACTCCAACGGAAAGCGGCCGGAACGTTCTGTTTCGAGCGGATCGGCTGTTCCGCAGAAGACGGCATCGCAGGGGACAGCCTCCCAGCCGCCATCCGTCCGGCGTTCCAGGCGGGGAATGAGTATGACGCCCAGCTCCAGCCCGCTGGTGTTGGTGATGGTGTAGGAGATAGAGCCGTCTCTTTCCGCAAGGCCGGACGCATCGGAAGAAGTTTCCCCAGGCGGCGGAAGGTTTTCGGCGGACAGCGTCAGCGTCACGGCGCCCTCCGCCAGCAGGATCGACCCGTCTTCCGCAGGCAGAGCGTCGGCGCTGGAGGCGGAAATGCTTTCGTCCATGGGAGGCCTGTCTCCGAATGCGGAGGCGGAAGCCGCGCCTTGCGGCGCGCATGCAGCCAGCAGCAAAGCAGGGCAAAGCGCACAAGCTGCAGCGAATGTCGTGCGTTTCATGGAACTGCCCTCCCGGTGTACTTTTGTACGTTTATTTGTATTTGGGCGGTGTGGACGGCGGAGCGTCTTTGCCTGTTTCAGCCTCATTGCCGTTCTGCGGCGCATAGTCGGCGGGCGTGCGGGGTGCAGGAGCCGGGCGGCCGGCCAGCCTTTTTTTATGAAGGCGGACGGCCGCGCGTGCGGCCGTCACGGCCACTGCGGCCAGTACGGCCAACACCAGCAGCGTGGGCAGCGCAGCGACAAAGCCCACGGCAAAGTCCTGTGCACCGTAGCCGAAGTCGCGCCAGCTGCGGCGGAAGGCGTCGGATACGCGGTCGCCGAACGTCTCGGTTTTTTCGGTGATCTGCTTTACCTCCTCTACCGTTACATCTACGGTAGAATAGGAGATCAGGTCGTCATAGGTGCGCTGCTGGGCGGTATAGCTCTCGATCTGGTACTGCACTTCTGTGAGCTGGTTCTGGATGGCGAGCAGCGTTTCCAGATCACCGGCCTGCTCCATCATCGCGTACAGGCGCTCCTCCTGCAGCTTCAGGCTTTTCAGGCGGGCCTCCACATCCACATAAGCGCTGGTCACATCCTGGGTGGATTCCTGCTTGCTCACCAGGTTGCCGGCGCTGCCGGCGCCCTCCAGAAAGACGCTGTATTGCTCTGCCGGGATGCGGAACTGATAATATGCGGTGCGGTATGCACCCTCGTAAGCGGGCGTATCGATGCTGGTGGAGGAGACATATCCGCCGCAGGACTGGGCGGCCCGCGCCAGCGCCGTACAGGTGGCGTTGAAGTCCAGCGCTTCGATGGAGAGCGTGGCGTTCAGGATGATCTTCCGCCCGTCCTGGGGCAGCAGATCCGCGCTGTTCTGCACGGCGTCGGACAGGTCCGAGGTCCCGGCCGCTTCGGCGGCGGTTCCGCCTGCATCCGCGGCATATGCCTGGGGCGCGCTGTCCATCGAGGAATAAGAAGCACGGGCCGCGGCCGTGCTGCTGGCCGCGCCTCCGCATCCCGCCAGAGAGGCGGCGAGCGCCAGTGAAAAAAGAATACTGAACAACGTCTTTTTCATCGAGTTCCCTTCCTTTCTGTGTCAGGTTCTGCTACTCTATATACGGCGTACAAGCCGCAGATATTGCGTCGGAACGATGTCAAATCGTTATCAAATTTGTAACAAGCGTGTATTTTTTGGCGTGCGCACTCGCGGCAGGGAGAAAAACATGCTATACTGGAACACGTAAAAAAACAGGGCGGGCGTGCCGTGCGTCCGCGACAAGGGCGCGCTTTGCCGGAAAATGCCGGCCGGGCGCGGAACGCAAAGGAGTGGAAAAAATGGGTAGAAATGCGATCGTCGGGCAGAGCGGCGGCCCCACCGCGGTTATCAATTCAAGTTTGGTGGGTGTGTTCCAGGCGGCGAAAAGCCGCGGTGCACAGCATGTTTACGGCATGCGGTACGGTGTGAAGGGCCTGCTGGAAGAACAGGTGGTGGACCTTTCGGACACGCTGCGGGATAATCTGGACATTGAGATCCTCAAGCGCACGCCCGCCTCATACCTGGGCTCGTGCCGGTACAAGCTGCCCGTCCCGGCAGAGGACCCGGCTTTGTATGAAAAGCTGTTTGGTATTTTGAAAAAGCTGGATGTGGGCTACTTTTTCTATATTGGCGGCAATGACAGCATGGACACCATCTCCAAGCTTTCGGACTATGCCTGCATGACAGGCAGCGACATCAAGTTCATGGGCGTGCCCAAGACCATCGACAACGACTTGATGAACACCGACCACACGCCGGGCTACGGCTCCGCGGCCAAGTACATCGGCGCTATTATGAAGGAGATCACCCGCGACAGCCTGGTATACGGCACGCGCAACGTCACGATTGTTGAGGTGATGGGGCGTAATGCGGGCTGGCTGACGGGTGCGGCGGCATTGGCCAAAGCGGAGGACTGCGAAGGCGTGGATATGATCTGCCTGCCGGAGGTGGCCTTTGACATCGACCATTTCATCGAGCGGCTGGACGTCCTGCAGCGCGCCAAGGCAGGCGTGGTCATCGCGGTGTCTGAGGGCGTGCGCGTACACGACGGCCGTTATGTATGCGAGCTGACGGAAGAGCTTGGCCCGGTGGATGCGTTCGGGCACAAAACGCTGACGGGCGCGGCGCGCTTTCTGGCGAACAAAGCCGTGCGGGAGCTGGGCTGCAAGGCACGCGCCATCGAGCTTTCCACCCTGCAGCGGTGCAGCAGCCACATGGCCAGCCGTGTGGACATCACCGAGGCGTTCCAGGTGGGCGGCGCGGCGGCCAAGGCTGCTTTCGAGGGGCACAGCGGCGAGATGGTGGGCCTGCGCCGCCTTTCCAACGACCCGTACCAGTGCACCACCGAGCTGCACGATATCCATACCATCGCGAATTTTGAAAAAAAGGTTCCGGGCGAGTGGATCACACCGGACGGCGTAGGTGTGACACAGGAATTTCTGGCATATATGCGGCCGCTCATTCAGGCGGAGCTTACCCCTATTTATGTGGACGGCCTGCCGCGCCACATTTATATCAAATAGGACACGGCATCAAAAAACAGGCGCGCCGCATACACAAATTTGACTTGCGGCGCGCTGTTTTTGCGCCTGTACGCGCCGCAGCCCTTTTTTTTTGTGCGGCAGAGTGCTATACTGATAGATGGAAACAGGGATAAAGAATCGGAAGGGGGTCAGACCGGGAATATGAAAATGCTGATTTTTGTGCTGAACCGGGTAGAAAAGCTGGAGCCTGCACTGAATAAGCTGGAGCATGCAGGCTTGCGCGGAGCGACCGTGCTCTCCAGCCGGGGCATGGCCATGACGTTGGACAAATACTGCGACGGTTCGTTTCTGGGTTCGCTGCGGGCCATGATGGAGCCGGACCGTGAGGAGAACCGGACGGTATTTATGGTGTTGAAAGACGAGGATGTGGAGCGTGCCGTTGCCGCCGTGGAAGAGGTGGCGGGCAGCTTCAATACCCCCAACAGCGGCATCGCGTTTACGCTGCCGGTGGATTTTGTGAAAGGCATCCAGTAAGGGCAGCCCCTGCGGACGTTATGGTGTGAGAGACAATGGAATTGGGTACGCTTTTTAACTTTGCGATCCTGCTGTTCTGCGGCTTGATCTTCGCAAAGATTATTCGCTATTTCAAACTGCCGGACGTGACGGGCTATCTCATCGGCGGGCTCATCATAGGGCCGTCAGTGCTGGGCCTGCTTTCGGCGGACGCGGTGGCCGGGCTTTCGCTCGTATCGGACGTGGCGCTGGGCTTTATCGCATTTTCCATCGGCAGTGAGTTTAAGCTCAGCTATTTCAAGCGTGTGGGCATGACGCCTATCGTCATTGCCATATTTGAGAGCTTTGTGGCTGTTTTGTTCGTGACGCTGGGGCTGGTTCTCAGCGGGCAGACGCTGCCGTTTTCATTGGTGTTGGGCGCTATTGCGGCGGCTACCGCGCCTGCAGCCACCATTATGGTCATCAAGCAGTACAGGGCCAAAGGGCCCGTTACCGAAACGCTGCTCAGTGTTGTCGCCATCGACGACGCTACGGCGCTCATTGCATTCGGCATTGCTGTGGCCGTGGCGCAGACGCTGACCAGCACGGCGGACGTTTCGCTGGTGCTGAGCATCTTGAAGCCCGTGCTGGAGATTGCCGAGGCGCTGCTGGGCGGCGCGCTGCTGGGCGTGCTGTTCACTGTGATGCTTCGGTTCTTTAAGGTGCAGTCAAACCGCATGGTGCTGGCCATCGCTTTTGTGCTGGTGACGAGCGCTGTGGCCAACGCGCTGAATATCTCGGCGCTGCTGACGACCATGGCCATGGGGGCAGTGTTCGCCAATTTGTGCAAAAACTCGAGCGAGGTCATGTCCTTATGCGATCATGTGACGCCGCCTGTTTTTATGATGTTTTTTGTGCTTTCCGGCGCGGGGCTGAATTTGGCGATATTGCCGTCCATCGGCGTTGTGGGTGTGATCTATGTGGTGCTGCGCGTGATGGGAAAAATGGCGGGCGCATGGTTTGGCGCCACCGTTATGAAGGCGGACCACAATGTGCGCCGCTGGCTTGGCCCGGCGCTCATACCGCAGGCGGGCGTCGCCATTGGCCTTACCGTGGTGGCGCAGCAGGTCGTACCGCAATATGCCGAGGTCGTGCGCGCCGTGGTGCTGTGCGGCACGCTGATCTATGAGCTTGTGGGCCCGGGTGTCGCAAAATGGACGCTGCAGAAGGCGGGAGAGATCGAGCCGGGACAATAACGGGCAAGGTGCGGCCTGTGCGGCCGCGCCGGTAAAGTGCGGCAAGCAAATACCGGGGGGAGCGAAAGAAAATGAAACCCAGACAGGCCTTTGATGCAGAACGGGAGGAGGCCGCGGCCCTGCCGCGGCCGGCGCGCCGCGACCCGGCGCTTGCAATGGCAAAACGCCAGGTGCTTGTACTGCTGGGCGCGTGGCTGGCGGTGCGCGCGCTGCTGATGCCCGCGGCGCTGCTGGCAGAACGCGGATTTTTGGATCAGCGGAGCGGTGGGGCTCGCCGTCAGTGTTCTGGTAGCCGCGTTTATTCTTTCCGGCATGCGTGCGCTTGCGGGGCTTGCCATGCTCGCCATGGCGGTGTCGGCTGTGCAGACGGTGCCCGCACTGCTGGAATATTTTTCTTACGGAGGAGGTCCGGCAGCCTATGCGGCGCTGTTTCTGGCAGGGCAGGCAGCACAGCTGGGACTATTGGCCTGTCTGTTTTTCCTGCCCGGTGCGAAGCTATATTTCAGTGTGTGCGGGCGGAACGGAAAAAACGCTGAACAATTACCAAAACCCGGCCCGCATCTGTAAGCGGAATCGGGTAAGACTGTTTTTTGAGCTATAGCGAAGTTGCAGCGAACCGATACGGAATAGCCGGGGAGGAAAGCACCGTCAAACGCTCTGTCTGCATTGTTGTCTTGCAGGCAAAGAGACGAATGGATTTTTGCGTTTGAAAAATGAGGGGAAGTGCAGCTGCAGGACACGAAGGGAACCGATACACAGCGGTTGCTGTCAGGCCAAACTGATCGACTGATTGGCCGCCAAAGATGTTGGGGAGTACCGAATAGATTCTCATAAACCGGGGGCAACCCATTCTGAATTTTTTATTGCTCCGCAATAAAATTTATCGCGCCAGCCACAGCCGGGAGAGTGGCCCAAATGGCCTGAAAACAATTTGCGGCTATTTTCGAAATCAAGAGTCTGTTTAAGCCAGGGAAAATTAACGGCATGCGAAACAGCAAGGGAGTTTTGCGCAAAACAAAGATTTGGCGCAGGAATATTGAACATAGGTTATGAAAATCAGCAAAGCATGGCGGAAAAGGCCCCACAGATCGGGTATGTTGGCACTTTTCGAATAAGGCCGAGTCGAAGCATGAAAAAGACAATTTTTCTATATAGGTTTTTTGAATTGTTTTTGCGGTATTTTACATGATACAATCAAAATCGGAAAAATAGCTCATGATCTTTCCGGACATGGAATTCCATATCCAGCGCTCCTATTTGGGCCGACAAACAGAGCCGTTTTTTATCGACAGAAGATGCTGCCAGAGCCTGCAGAGCAAACAGTGAGCCATCTTCCGCCGGAAAGACAGCAGCGGCGTTATGATGGGCAGGGCCGCCGAAGGCATGGGAACATTGGAAATGATTTTTTAGGGCAACGAGGAGAATCCGATATGCAAAAAACAATTCGACTGCCGTTCCCGGCCGCCGACCCATTCATTCTGTGCGCTGCGGATGGGCGCTATTACCTCTACTGTACGAGCGAAGACGGCAGCGGTTTTCCTATCTACACTTCCGAAGATCTGCAGCTCTGGGAGCGTTGCGGCACCGCTCTGGGCAAAGAAACCTCCCGCTGGGGCGTGGGATGCTTCTGGGCACCGGAATGCTATGAGATTGACGGCATATACTATCTGTTTTACAGCGCAGACTGGAAAGTAAACCCCACCGGCGCTTTGGAAAACTTCCGCATCGGCGTGGCGCGGGCCAGCACCCCGTCCGGCCCCTTTACGGATATTTCCGACCATCCGATTTTTGACCCCGGCTACCCTATCATTGACGCGAACGTATTCGCCGAAGATGGGCGATATTATTTGTATTACTCCCGCTGCTGCTACGAGCACAAGGTCGACGGCCTGGAGGAGAGTTGGATCTATGGTGTTGAGCTGGCTCCGGATTTTTCCGGCGTGAAGGGAGAGCCTGTTTTGCTGCTGCGCCCCGAGCAGGAATGGGAGGGACGCAGCGCGGCGGCTACCGGCCGGCGCTGGAATGAGGGTTCTTATCTGATGAGGCATGAAGGCCGGTACTACATGACCTATTCCGGCAATTTTTTTGCAGGGCCGGATTATGCAGTGGGCTATGCTACTTCAGCGCACCCATTAGGCCCGTATGCCAAAGCGGAAGAAAACCCTATTCTGGAACGGAGCCGTCATGTTACGGGCACCGGACACAGCTGTATGTTCCGCACTACGGATGGTACCCTGATGATTTGCTATCACGGACGGACCAGGGCAACCGGCCGGGACCGTATCGCCTTTATCACTCCCGCGCATTTCACGCCG
>OLQL01001587.1_pt1 | contig 18219 bp, 17 predicted proteins | sample 1672971 | NCBI WGS metagenome assembly OLQL01 (sample SAMEA3136742, study PRJEB25190) | human gut metagenome | biome: human gut; feature: human-associated habitat; material: faeces | place: Austria | collected 2013
ATTAACGAATAATGTTTCAGCGTTTCCGAAAAGTACCCGGAGCCGGGATCGAACCGGCACGGCCATTACTGGCCACAGGATTTTAAGTCCGGCGTGTCTACCGATTCCACCATCCGGGCGCAGTCTTTCGCCGAAAGACGCCGGCAAAAGTACGAAAATATTTACGATTTGCCAAAATCTATGTAATTTATCATCGCCGCATCGTCGTCGGGACGGAACCAACGGATTTCCGGATCGCGGCGGAACCAGGTGAGCTGCCGTTTGGCATAGCGGCGCGAATTGCGCTTGATCAGTTCCACGGCCTCGTCATAGCCGATACGCCCGTCGAAGTAATCGAAAAACTCGCGGTAGCCGACCGTCTGCAACGCATTCAGTTCCCGGTAGGGGTACAGCGCCCGCGCCTCGGCTTCCAGACCGTCGGCAAGCATGCGGTCCACCCGGCGGTTGATGCGGTCGTAAAGCTCCTCGCGCGGCAGGTCGACACCGATTTTCACGATCTCGAACGGACGCGCACGCCGTATGCCGGTACGCTGCCGGGAGTAGGGCATGCCGGTTTGAAGGCAGACCTCCAGCGCACGCATGACACGCGCCGGATTGTCGAGGTCGACAACCCGGTAATACTCCGGGTCCAGTTCCCGAAGCTTCTCGGCAAGCGCCCCGAGTCCCTCCTCCGCCAGCTGGCGGTCCAACTCCCCGCGCAGCGATTCGTCGGCCTGCGGCAGGTCGTCCATACCTTCGCACAACGCCCGGACGTAAAGCCCCGAACCGCCGACGGCAACGACGTAATCGTGGCAGGCAAAAAGTCTTTCGAGCCGCGCAAGGGCCTGGACCTCGTATTCCCCGCAGTTCAAGCGATCCTTTATATCATGCGAGGCAATAAAATGATGTTCAACGGCTTGAAGCTGATCGGCAGTGGGCTGCGCCGTGCCGATCGGCATTCCCCGGTAAACCTGCCGGGAATCGGTCGAAAGGATCGGTGCCGCGTAATGGCCGGCCAGACGGATGCTCAAATCCGTTTTGCCCGAACCCGTCGGCCCGACGACGACCAGCAGCCGTTTAGTACTCATCGTCGTAATTATCGTCGCCCTCGAAATCGCTGAATTCGCTCATCACATCGCCGAAAATCGACCCCTCGTCGTCCACGCGCGTTTTCGACGGGTCGTACTGGTCGGGAGCGGCGGCCTGCGCATAGATTTCACGCGGATAGGAAGCCCCTTTATCGGCCTCGAAGGTTCCGGTAAGTTCCAGAAAATAAGCCCGGTCGCCGAACATGTCGAAGAGATAGATCAGACGGTCGCGGCGGTTGTGGATGATCTGGCCGAGCGTCACGCTCTCCATCGCCGCGGGAGCATCCCCGGAGCCGTCGCCCATGTCCACGATCGTGAATTCGCGCTGTTTCTCCCAGCGGTCGTCGGCCGTGAAGAACGAAGCCATACAAGGCTCGTACTCAAGCGACTGAAGGATGAAATTATGGAAATCGAGCAGCGTCATGTCGTACAGCGCCTCGTAATCGCGCACGAAATTGTCGTTCTCGTCGCTCAACATCCGGAATCGGAAAACCATCGACATTGCAGTAGTATTTTTAGAATATTGTTCCGTTACGACACCAAATATAACACTTTTTGTCAATCCAACGCCGCAAGCCACGCAAGAACGTCGCGGTCGTCGGGATAATCGGTCAGGGCCGGGGACTGTGCGCAGCCGAAACCGGCGCGGCGGCTGTGGGGGAGACACCCGGTGACGACGCATTGCAGTTCGCCGTCGTGCCCGGCAAGCCATGCGGCCACTTCGTCCAACGCCGTGTAGTGCGCATAGGCGATCAGGCTCAACGCCGCCGGAAAGGCGCATTGTTCGACAGCCACGGCACATCCCAGATCGACAAACGGCCGTCCCTGCATCTCCAGCAAGGCTCGCTGCTGTCTGTAATTGTTTATATACTTATCGTTTACAGGCGGCATTTGAAGCGCAGGTTCATATCCTTCCGGCATGAAAATCAGCGACACGCTGCGACACCCCAGCCCGGAATAGGCCCAGATGTCGTCGGCCAGTCCGGCAAGCTGTTCCGGCGTCTCACGTCCCGAAAGCACGGCTACCGACTGGCGGCTGCCCCGCAGCAAGGAGGGAATGCCGGCGTAATGCGCCCGGAAATAGCGGTTGGCGTTGTCGCTGCCGGTGGCGATCACAGCGTCGACGGGCGACGTTCCGTCGTACAGGTGGACCGGCACGGAAGGGTCGATTTCGCGCAGCAGCCCCACGACATATTCCATCAGCACGGAATCCTTGGCGGAGGGCTTCACGAGGCAGCCGTGGCCGCTCACAAGCACGCACAGCAGGTCGAAAAAACCGACGAGCGGGATATTTCCGGCCATGACGACCAGCACGCGCCGCGGCGCCGCAACCGGAAGGGCAGGGTAGTTCGCCAGCCAGGCTTCGAGCTTTTCGCGTTGCAGCATGTCGCAGGCGACCGCGCGCACCGCACGGCGGACATCGGCGGGCGCAAACCAGCCGTTGGCACGACAGGCGGCGTCCATAACCGCGCGCGTCGCATCGTCATCGCCGAAACCGAGCAGGCGCGCGCCCAATGCGGAAAATGTTTCGATCGTGTTCTTCATGGCTACAAAGATACTATTTCGCGTTGTAATCCGCACATTTTTCCCAAAGTTGTGTTATTTTTGCAAAAGGGCATACAATAACATGCCAACGACTATGGAGAGAAATCTGAAAGAGGCGCTGCAACACCGGCGCAGTTATTATGAACTGACCCCCGAATCCCCGATCGACGACGCACGGATCGAGGAAATCGTGCGTTTCGCGATACAGCACATCCCGTCGGCCTTCAACTCGCAGTCGACGCGGCTGGTGCTCCTGATGCACGAACAGCACAAGGCGTTCTGGGAGATCGTGAAACGAACCCTGCAAGCCATCGTTCCCGCGGAGGCGTTCGTAGCCACGGAGCAGAAGATCGACCGCAGTTTCGCATCGGGGTACGGCACGGTGCTTTATTACGAGGACACGACCGTCGTGCGGAAACTGCAGGAACAGTTCCCGCGCTATGCGGACAATTTCCCGATCTGGTCGGAGCACACCTCGGCCATGCACCAGCTGGCAGTATGGACGATGCTCGAAGACGCAGGGTTCGGCGCGTCGCTCCAGCATTACAACCCGCTCATCGACCGCGAGGTGCGTGAACGCTGGAACCTGCCCGGAGCGTGGCGGCTGATCGCCCAGATGCCGTTCGGACTGCCAGGCGGAGAACCGCAGGAAAAGAGTTTCGAGCCTTGGGAAGAGCGCATACGGATATTCAAGTAAAGCACCCGGAGGCCAGCATATCGTAAAAAAATTGCAGAATGCGTTTGAAAAATTTGGAGTTTCGGATTTTTTAGCTACCTTTGCACTCGCAATTACGAAACATGCTTTTGCGGAAATAGCTCAGTTGGTAGAGCGCAACCTTGCCAAGGTTGAGGTCGCGGGTCCGAGTCCCGTTTTCCGCTCCAAAGAGGTCATTTTGACCTCTTTTTTTGTTGCGCAAAGCGACGCAAATAGAAGCAAATAATCCTGTATATCAACGATATGCGGGATTATTTCGTTTTCCGGACATAGCAAAGGAACGCATACGAAAGCAGGTCACTAAAGTGCTTAATCGTGGTACATGGGTACGAGTTGTGAAAATGTACCACGCGAATGGTGATAATGCGCTGAACGACATCGGTTTGCTCCAAACATTCAGGGCTTTTCAATCGTAGGGATTGTTAAACTAAACCGAATTTTGGACGATGGAAAGAAAACGATTTTGCGTGACCTTTTTTCTGCGCAGGGCACGAACCAACAAGGCGGGACTGGCCCCGATTCTCGCCCGGATCTCCACGAACGTAGGGTTGAATTTTTCAAAATTAATTGATTCCCTCAAAAATAAGGATGATAAGAATTCGTAAATAATAATATATAAAGCACTTATGATCTATTTGTCCTTTCTGTCTTTTAGTTCTATATCATGAAAGAATTCCTCAAAAGAAATATCATAGAATTTGCATAATGCCGATAAGGTACTAACTGTAATATTAGAGTTGCCAGATTCGATGCGCCCCAAATGTATACCTGAAAGTCGATAAGCCTCGGCTTGAGTAATACCTTTTGACTCCCGTAAGCTTTTCAATTTTATAGCGACAAGGTGCATTAATACTTCGTTATGTCTTTGATTTTTCATACAATACACGTTATGGATTAGGCATACCTTTGAAAAATTCTTTCAAAGACACATTGTAATAGGTGCAAAGTTCCGCGAGCGTACTCAATGTTATATTGTACTCTCCGCGTTCGATCCGTCCCATATGTAGTTCTGTATCAATATAAACAATTTGCTGGGATAATCCTCTGTCTTCCCTTAACTGTACTAATTTTTCAGCTATAGCCTTAATTAATACATCATTACGCCTTTGTCTTTTCATAATACAAAGGAGCCTATTAATGACATAAACATCTGGGATGTATTTGTCATTAAAGCCAATAAAAATTACTATCTTTGTTCCCGAATTATAAAGGCAGAAAACGGGCCATCATTTGAAAAAAGATGAAAAGATGTTATCTTTGTATTTGAATAGTACGGCATAGCCGACGGACATAACATATAAAGGGTAAACAACTCTTTATACCGTTAAGCAAACGTGGAAACCTCTTTCGGGAGGGTTTGAATCAGGTATAATAGTTGTCAGTCCTTGTTATGTCCTGCCCTTTACGGGCGGGGCAGACAAGGGCGCAGGACAGCTTACTGATTCGGGTTTTCCACGACCTGCTATGAGGGGCTGCAAATGCGCCCCTTTTTTATTTCCATCCGGGGCGCACTCCCACCTCAACCCCGGTATTATGTCACGGCAAATCAATCGAAAAGAGGCGTTTTCGGCATTCGTCGGCCCTTGGTCGGCGGGCATTGCCGTGTCTGCCGGGGGCTTCACAAGGACGGCGGACATGGCCCTGAAATCTGGTAGTAACACGCAAGTAATCCCGTGCCCGGCCGTCCTTTTTATTTTGCGGATGCGGGCGACCGAAACGAATTCTTCAATCTGTAAAGTTGCGTCACTTGATTGTTTCGGCCCCGCATCCGCTTTTTAATCCGACAACCACAAACTATGGAACCAGCCTTTACCCTCGGCATTCTGTACGGCTGCGGCCGCAGTCTCCGCACGGCGCAGTATTTCGAACAACTCGCCGCATACTATCTGAAATCCATGTCGCGCGTCCAGGTGCTGATCGCCCTGACGGGCAAAGCCGAGCGGTCGGTTGCGGCCTGCCTTTTGGAACAACGGGCGAAGCACTCCGGGTTGGAGGTCGCCGTCGTGCTGACGGCCCGACAATGGCGGGAATATCAGCAAAACGTTTTGCACGGCAAAGCCGCCGAATGCAACCCGATAATCGACGCGGCGGATCGTCGGGAGGTGATGGAGCGGTGCGCGGAGCGTTTTTCGCCTCCGGAGCTGTTCCGGCTGTTTATCGAGCGTTGCGACCTGCTCGTTTTCCAAGAACACCATGCCGGGGCGCAGATGGTCGGACTGCTGCACGAACTGCTGACGGATATGGCCGTGCCGCTGCCCGTGCAATACGAACTGCTCCATCCCGGCTATGCGAGCCTGCATTATCCGGCCGACCGGAAGCAGTACCGGATATATGAAAGTCCTTATTACGATCCCTGTCAGGAGATTCGGCAGAGCGTCGCCTACCTGCGGCGCAATAATTTCGTGATCCGGGCGGAACACCTGCCGACGGTCTTCGTGCGCAAATGGCGGTCCGAGCCGCCGCCGGGGTGGTATCATTACCTGACGACCCCGGACGATACGGATGCGATATTCCGCCTGCGGGAAACGCCGCGCCACGATCATCTTTCGCTCAAGGTGTTCGCATACGCCTATGCCGTAAGGCATGATATGTGGGCGGGAGGCCGGGAAACCCCGTCGGGGGTCGACGCGATAAGGCGGTTCCGGCAATTCGGGCAACTGTTGGAGATCATAGCCGCCCGGCGGGAAGCGGGGGAGCGGGTGGAATCGTTCGACCTGATGGATTTCGACGGGTACGATAAATTGCTGAAACAATATGGCTGGGTGCAAAGGCCCGATGAAATGAACACAAGACTGTGCGATGAATAACGAAATACCGCCTTTGAACTGCGCATGGTTCAAAGGCGGCATTTCATTGTCGGGACGGATTAGTTCGCTGCGGCGAACTCCTCGCCGATTTTCTGCATTTCCCGGCCGATAAGCTGCTCGGAGAATTTCGCATAATGACAGGTCATGTTCGTATTGGTGTGGCCGAGAATAAAAATCAATTAGAGTTCTTCTTTGAAAAAGAGTTGATAATAGTACATTCCAGTTGTTTCGTCATAACCTTTCTTTATGTATTGGTTATTGCCATGTACATAAATATGAAAATTTTTATCAAGTTTGATGACGCTTTTAAAAGCTCTTGATTGTTTTTTTACGGCAGAATCAGATATCGCAAACTCGTCCTCAATTTGAATGTCTCGTTCCTGTTCGTATTCATCTTTGAATCGATTGAAACTTTCAACGACTTTTGGGTCGGATATTACTTTTTGTGAAAATTCATCAAAGGAAAAATTGTCTTGTTCTTTGAAATATTTTATTGTCTCATTTAGAATCTCTGCTTGATCAGCTTTAGTAACCATAAATTCGTTAGGCAAATGCTTGGTAACATAATTTTTACACATTGCCATTACGTTGTGAGTATTATAATACTCGTCTTTTCGTTGTCGGACGTGCAAAAAATCATCAATCCAATACCGGGCATCAATCCCCCGATTGGTATTATCTATTACACATACGATATATCCATTTTCTTGATCGATATTGAAAATGATGCATCCTTTATCAATTTTATTGATATTTATTCCAGATTCAGCTTCAATGGATGCATTACCTTCTTGTTTACTTATTTTTAGAAAGGTATCTTTATTTTCTGATTTAAATAATCCAATAGCATTTGCTAATTGCCCATTAACTTTAATATTGGAAAAATATGTTAGGCAGAATTCTCCGTACTTAATATTGGGATGTGAACTTTTTTCAAAAAGATATTTAGCAATGTCTATAGATATATCTAGACACTGTCCCGGATTAGTAAATGCAGATGTGATTAAATCATAAACTACATTATATTTTATATCTGTATCATGGTAAAACTCATACAATTCATCACTTTTAAATGAATTGATATAATATTTAAGAAGTGTTTCTCGTAATTTAGGATCTGATATATCAATGGCTCCTTTGGAAAAGGATAAATCCCCATCTATATTGTTTCCAACCCAATGGGTATATACTTGTTTGATATTACAATCAATATATTCTATCATATCTAATCAATCTATTTCAGGTCCCCAGATATTAGTTATTAGGGTTAATTCTTGATGATCAAAATGGTCGTTCCACTTGTTAATTAATGAATATTCGAATTTTTCTAAAGCATACCAGATAATAAATATTTCGGGTTGAGTAATATTAACCACCTCGTGGAATCGACAACGATTTTCTGCAAAAATACTTAATATTTTGGATTCATTACTTTGAATAAATGATTCAATGTTATTATTTATATCTTCTATTTCGGTAGATTCAAAAATGGCTGATAGTTTGTTTGTGTAATATTTGGTTATATCTCTATCATAATCAATTTGAGCATACCTATAGAAATACTTCTCTAATTTTTGTACAATATCAAACGCTGGATTGGAGCTATGTTGTTCGTGTAGATACTTATGAATATTTTCTATTTCTTGATCAGCAAGTTCGTATAGGGTTAATAGACGATATAGTTTGTGCTGCATTTCATCTGGTAATACCGTGTCCTGCTTATATGATAATTGATGGGCGGCATCAGACCATGCATGTTGATTTAACGTTCTAACCTGAATTTCGAAAATGTAGTTAGAAGAGTCGGTTGTATCTTCAAATGTAATAGCGTCATCTTCATTAAGGAAAACATCATAGTGATTCGATTGATAGCCTAATTCATTAAATTTTAAATTCTTTTTTTTATATTCAATAGAATTAACCTTAAATGCGTTTTTAATTATAGCGTCAATGGTTTGTAATTCAGACTCAAATATGCAAATTATTCTTAACCCAAGACGATCTTTTAAAGTGTAATATTCGCATTTTTTGCCATCTTTTCTATGCTTATCAATTTTTTTTATTATACTATGGAGTTCTTTTGTTCGATATGATATTTCAGCTAATATCCCATTTTTTAATAGCAGCGTTTTTAGATTCGTGGTTGCCTTTATGCCTATTTTTAAATATTTAGCTTCGTCTATAGTCCATGTATGGACTATAGATCGAATTTCATTACCGTCAATCATAACACTTTCTTTATTTGAGATATGACTTCGGCCTTATGTTCTCCTTTATGTTCTCCTGATTCAATTCGTTCTAATTTTACATTATTGTCAAATGTCCCTTTGTCGCCTACTATTGATATGCCATTAGCGAACTTTAATTGTATTTTTTTGATTTTATTGTCTATTAGAGTTGAATCTTTGAGGAAGGCGCTTGTATATGAGAAATTCTTTTCCTTAATATATGTCTTATAGTTGTTTTGATGTTCCGTAGTTTTTAAATAATCTTCTGCAAATTCTCTAGCTGATATTGTGGCACCATTTTTTTGAATATATGAATTTAAATCTTGGATATATTCGGCTTTTTGTATTTCATCATCTAAGGAATCTATGAAGGTTCGGGTTAGATTGTAAAATTTTTGGGTTGTAAATTTGGGATCTGCAAATGGTTTATAGCCTAAAAACTCGCTCATAAAAAATGTGCGGATTTCTTTTTTTGCTTTCATGTCGATCTGATAATCAGTGAGCATGCCATCATAATTGATTTTTAAAATATCTCGGTTAAGAAGTAAAGCAACCTTGAAAATCTTTGTCTTTTGAGTAAGCATAAGGTTCTCTACGTCCTGCAAATCAAAAGATTTTGTTTCTTCATTTAATTTTAATTGAACGCCTTTATCTCTCTCTAACTTCATAATAACACAGGCTTTCTCTTGAACTATTTTACATAGGATAACTAATAGAATTCCTGCTGTGTTAACTCCATCTTGTGACTCCAATAATTTATCGGCTATCTTCTTTGAAAGGTCTATAAATAAGTTCTCTTCTTTAGTCATAATGTCGTTAACCCAAAGAGGGACCATGCTAGTATTGTCGGTGTCGATGCAGATTTTAAAAGCTTTTTTATTGTTTAATGCTTCAATTATTTTATCTTTGAAAAAAAGTCTCATCCCGTCGGGAGTTATACTCTCTCGTTCACTATATAGTGGTTTGATGTTTTCATCATGTTTGAGCCGTTTGGGAATGTCATGAATTATTAACCGCTCAATCTGGATTGAAGATAATTCGATGCGACGAGGTCTGACCATAACAAAAATTTTAAAGGTTCATTTTTATAAAATTACTATTTTCTTCTTGTTTGTGCAATATTTTTATATTAAATTATTTTGTTGGAGTAGATCGTTTATAATTAAGTCTGAAAGATATGGCCGATCTTCTGCATTTCCCGTCCGATAAGCTGTTCGGAGAATTTCGCGTAATGACGGGTCATGTTCGTATTGGTGTGGCCGAGAATTTTTGCCAGTACATCTATCGGCATCCCGTACTCGACGGCAAGGCAGGCGAACGTGTGTCGTGCGCAATGCGTCGTCAATTTTTTGTTTAGTCCGCAGATCGTGGCGATCTCGGACATATAAGCGTTCATTTTCTGATTGCTCGGTACGGGTAGGAGTTTGCCGGATTCCATGCAATGCAAGTCGAAAGCATATTTTTGTAAAATAGCTTTGGGTTGTTTTAGTAGTGGGATCGTACTCATTACCGCTGTCTTTTCGCGGGGCTTGTGAATCCACATATTGCCTTGTTCGTCAGTCGTAAGGTGTTCGCGTTTCAACTCTTTGACATCGGCGAACGCCAATCCGGTCAGGCAACAGAATACGAAAATATCCCGCACGTTTTCCAACCGCAGGTTCGGCATCTGCTTCTCCATCAATAGCTCGATTTCTTTTTTCGAAAGGTGTTCTTTGGGTGGTGGTGCAACTTCTTTCAGTTTGTAGTTTTTAAACGGATTTTTCTCGATCCACTCATTGCGCAGGCAATAGAGCATGAAATTCCGCAGGCAGTCCAGAATATTGACAGCGCCGTTGTGGTGGCAGCGGTGGGCGGTCTGCAAATAAGTGTTGAACCCGTCGAGATAGCCGTATGAAACAGCCGACAAACGAATATCATCCTTTTTACATTCTTGTTTGGTGTATTCGCGCAGGTAACGGCAAAGGCGGTAATATTTGTTGGATGTGAGTTGTGTGATGCGCACGCCGACCTCTTTCTGTCGCTTTTCGCAATAAAGTGTCAGTTCTTCCAGAAACATTTTTGCCTGTTTGCCGGGGCTTTGCAGGCGTTCCTTAATTTCAAAAGCATTCCCCTCGAAGCCCTCGGCTTGCAGGGTACGGTAGATTTCGACGACCTTTGCCCGAAAGTCGTCGATATAAGCGTTTACCTCGTAGGCGAGTTTGTCGCGTCCGGTCGCCCGGCCTTTGGCCGTGTCCCACTTATCGACCGGGGTGCGGCATTGGGTGTAAACTTCTCGCGCAATTCCATTGACGGAGATTCGAGCCATAATCGGGGCTGTCCCGTTTTTCATTACTCGGTCGCGGCGGAGAAAAAACGACACGAAGAAAGTTTTTCTGTTCTGCATTTCAATCAATTTTAATTGTTAATACTACGATTGAAAAGCCCGGAAAGTTTGCGGCAAAACAATGCTTATCAGTGCATTATGCACTTCTGAATCTACCAAGAATCGCTAAAATCTACCATGCACACACTTTGGTAGATGCGAAATGTGCTTTTATCGGAACAGCTTTGCTCCGGCGAAAGATCGTAAATTCGATTGTAAAGTATTGATATACAGATTTAAATTCTTTTGTTTGCGTAGATTTGCTCACAAAAAAAGTCTCCAAAAGGAGACTGAAAAGTGCGGATAAAGGGACTCGAACCCCCACGCCGTAAGGCATCAGATCCTAAGTCTGACGTGGCTACCAATTACACCATATCCGCATCGGTAGGACAAAGGTAGATAAAAATTCACAAAACACAACCGGCACGGGCCATTATCCGGCTTTTTTGGTTACTTTTGTAAGTAATTTTTTGGACATGCCGCAGCATATTACCCTTGTACTCACGCCGAAGCAGGCAGCCGATGCGATGTTTTACACCTCGCAGGCGGCACGGCGCCTGGGTGTCGGCGAGGCCGATATTGCGTTGGTGCGGGTCGTGAAACGGTCGATCGACGCCCGGCAGCGGCAGGTGAAGGTGAACCTGACGCTCGAAGTGTACGCCGACCGCGAGCCGCAGCCCGCGCCGGTGCATTTCGATTATCCGTCGGTCGAAGGGCGCACGGAGGTCGTGATCGTGGGATCGGGACCTGCGGGGCTGTTCGCGGCGCTGCGGCTGATCGAACTGGGCCTGCGGCCCGTGATCCTGGAGCGCGGGCGCGACGTTTCGGCCCGCAAACGCGACATCGCGCAGATAAACCGCAACGGCGCCGTGAACCCCGACTCGAACTACGCCTTCGGCGAAGGCGGAGCCGGAACCTTCTCCGACGGTAAGCTATTCACCCGCAGCAAGAAACGCGGCGACTACAACAAGGCGTTGCAGACGCTGGTGTTTCACGGCGCGACGCCCGAAATCCTCTTCGAAGCCCATCCCCACATCGGAACCGACAAGCTGCCGGGCATCATGCAGCGTATCCGGCAGACGATTGTCGGAGCGGGCGGCGTGTTCCGTTTCGGGAGCCGCGTCACCGATTTGAAAATCGAAGGCGACCGGATAAAAGGCGTATGGTGCGGCGACGAACTGATCGAAGGAGCCGCCGTCGTGCTGGCTACGGGCCATTCGGCGCGCGATATTTACGAACTGCTCCACCGCCGCGGCGTGCGCGTCGAGGCCAAGCCCTTTGCGATGGGGGTGCGTATCGAGCATCCGCAGGCGCTGATCGACTCGATCCAATACCATTGCGAGACGCGCGGGGAATACCTTCCGGCGGCCTCCTATTCGCTCGTGAGCCAGGAAAACGGCCGCGGGGTCTACTCGTTCTGCATGTGCCCGGGCGGGTTCATCGTCCCGGCCATGACCGATGCCGCGGAGTCGGTGGTCAACGGCATGTCGCCCAGCGGCCGGACGTCGCCCTACGCCAATTCGGGGCTGGTCACGGAGGTTCGGCTTGCGGATTTCGAACATCTGCGTGCCGAATGGGGCGAGCTGGCGGGGCTGAAATTCCAGCAGCGGTTCGAGGAACTGGCGCGGGAGCGGGGCGGGGAGCATCAGATCGCCCCGGCACAGCGGGTCGCCGATTTTGTGGCGGGACGCGCCAGCGGGTCGCTGCCCCGAACGTCGTACATTCCCGGCATCACGCCGTCGCGTTTGGACGAGTGGATGCCCGGCTTCATCGCGCAGGGACTGCGGCAGGGTATCGCGACCTTCGGCCGCCGGATGCGCGGATACCTGACTAACGAAGCGGTGGTCGTGGGCGTGGAGTCGCGCACCTCGACGCCCGTGCGCGTGCCGCGCGATCCCGGGACGCTGATGCATCCCGAAACGAGCGGTTTGTTTCCCGCAGGAGAGGGGGCCGGTTACGCCGGCGGCATCATTTCTGCGGCGCTCGACGGCGAACGAATCGCCGAGGCGGTAAAAAACTATATTCGATAACCGATGGAACCGAAAGTCAGCATTATCATTCCGGTCTACAACGTCGAGCCGTTTTTGGCTCGCTGTCTGGACAGTGTGGCGGGGCAGACCCTGCGCGGGATCGAGATTATCTGCGTCGACGACGGAAGTCCCGACCGTTCGATCGACATCCTGAACCGCTATGCGGCGCAGGACGGCCGCATCCGGGTCATTTCGCAGGAGAACCGCGGCCTGGGCGGCGCCCGCAACCGGGGATTCGACGCCGCGACGGGCGAATTCATCCTTTTCGTGGATTCCGACGACTGGATCGACCCGGCTTACTGCGAGCGGCTGTACGAGGCGGCCCGGGAGGCGAAGGCCGACATCGCCTGCGCCTCGATGCTGAAGATCAGACCCTCCTACTCGAAGTGGACGATCCATTATACGGAACGGCAGGTGGTTGCCGATACGCAGGAGAAATTCCGCATCTGCCGCTGTCCGCCTGATTTCTATGTGATGAACAAGCTGCTGCGGCGCGAGATGCTGCTGCGGCTGGGACTGCGCTTCCGCGAGCGGGTCTGCTACGAGGATGTGGAATATACGATGCGCCTGCTGGGCGAAGGGGGCGTTTTGGTGACGGTTCCCGACGTCGTTTACCGCTATGTGGTCAACGGAGCGTCGATCACCAAGAGCCGCCAGACGCCGAAGAAACAGCAGGACAAATATCTGGCTCACAAGGCCTTCGTGGCTTATGCCGACGCCCGCGGAATCCGCCTCGACGCGCGGTTCCGGCGCATCACCCGCCGTTCGTTCGACCGCTGGGGACTTACGTGGCTGAAAATCAAGGAGTGCGACGGCTGGGAAACCTGCCGGTTGTTCGACTTGATTCCGGTGTGGCGGAAACGTGTAACCGATAAACATGCATGCAATGGACATTGATCTGGTATACCTTTGGGTCGATGGAAACGACCCCGTGTGGTTGACGAAGAAAAATGAATTTCTGCCGGCCGACAGGCAGGTGGATCCCCAGGTGGCGGGGGAGTGCCGCTACGTCGAGAACGACGAACTGCGTTATTCACTGCGCTCGGTGGAGAAATATGCGCCGTGGATACGTCGCGTCTACATTGTGACCGACGACCAGACGCCCGCGTGGCTCGATACGTCGAACCCGCGCGTAAGGGTGGTTTCCCACCGGGAAATCATGCCTGCGGAGATTCTTCCCGTATTCAATTCGTGCACCATCGAACTGTTTCTACCGCGGATTCCCGATCTGGCCGAGCATTTCCTCTATGCCAACGACGACATGTTCTTCAGCCGTCCCGTCGATCCCGGGTTCTTCTTCGACAGGCAGGGACGCCCCATCGTGCGGCTCAAGGTCCAGTCGTTGAAAAAGCACGATGACGACATCTATTGCCATACGATCCTCCGGATGCAGGATCTTGTGCGGGCACGTTACGGCAGGTGCTCGTCGCTGGCTCCCCACCATAATGTCGACGCTTACCGCCGCAGCGATTTTCTCGAATGCTGCGAGATTTTCCAAGCCGAACTGGAGCATACGAAACACGCCCGGTTCCGCTCGCGCGACGACTGGCAGCGTGCCCTGGTGCTCTACTATGCATTGGCGCGCGGACGCGCCTCGCTGCGCAAGGTGACCCGCTTCAACAAACTGCGCAGCCCCCTGCGGCTGCTTCGGGCGGCTTTCGGCTCGGGTTGCGGCAGCGACTCGCGTTGCATTCCGGCTTATCTGCCGAATCTCGAATTTCTGATGGAAAAATACGACCCGTCGCTGTTCTGCCTGAACGACGACGCGCGCATGACCGATGAAGACCGTACCCGGGTCCGGGCGTTTCTCAAGACCCGTTTCCCCGAAAAGTCATCGTTTGAAAAATGAAATTATAGCTTCATGAAAAAAGCCGGATGAGTCCTCGCATCCGGCTTTTTTCTATAAATCTGATTCTAGGATATAGCCTTGTATTCTATTAGTTGTTCCATTGTCCCATACATAACCATGATTATTCAGATAATATATTGCTTCATTGTAATTTGTAGTTATAAAGGTATTGGATGCTTTAGAACTATACATCCTATATATTGGAATTGTATTCGAGCTTGTGCTATTTTTGTAAACATATCCGAGGATGTAATTTGTTTGTGCATTATCTGGATAATAGCCTTTCTGTTTGTAAGAATCCGCTTCTTGATAAGAAGTTGTAAAGAATGTATTACGTTTACTTGAATTATATAGTCTTAATAAAGGAACTGTTCCAGGTTGTTCTTTTTCAAAAATATAGCCTTGTATATAATGATATTGTCCATAATCAGGAGTATATCCCTGTTGTGTATAATAGTTAAATTCTGCTAATGATGATGTAAAGAATGTGTTTCTCCATTTGCTTGAATACATTCTATATAGAGGCTTCACTTCAACGACTGTTATTGTTTCATTTTTTAAATACTTCTCAATGGCTGCTTTTATTGCTGCTTTTTTAGTTTGATCTGCAATAAAATCATAAATTGGGAAGGCCATATCCCAATTTATCTGGATAATTGTAGCATTTTTATCATTAACGGAGTTTTCCCAAGAAGAGAGGTTAAATGTACTTCCAGTGATACCGGATTCTGCGTTATATGAAAAAGTAGTACCAGAGTTTTCTCCCCCGAAGAATTCTATTTCAGTATTCCAAGTCGCATTTTTTTGATTAGATGTAATAACCTCTTGTTGGGTATAAGAGTTAGAAAAATCTGCTCCGAATATCCCTATAGTGAATTTTACACCAGCTTCAACAATCCTTTTTTTATCAACTGCATTAGATGTTTCAAAAATAGTTGAACGGTAATTAAATTGAATTCGGCCTCCGATAGATATGTCGAGTAAAACATGTGTGCCATACGTTTGGACAAATTCATCAGGGGTTTTTATCGTTAAATCTCTTATAAATTCGGGGTAAAGATAGTTTTGTAACATTTCGGGTGTTGCATTTAAATATATTCTTTTTACTCTTTTTGTAACATCTCCTCTGGCATAAGAATATTTGGAGCTATATTCGTGTCTAGTGAGTAGATCACTTTTGAATTTATTATTCCAAGATATAAATAATTTCATGTCAGAGTTTATTTCATAATTTGTTGCTATTGACTGTGAATACTCTTCAGCATCAGCACCGGCTGATATTATAGTCTGGCTATGGGTGGTTGGGTTTTGTACATATGAATTCGGGTTGTCTTTTAAAAAAGCATCGATATCAACGACTGGAAATTTTGTGGCATCAATATCAAGATAATCACAGGTGATATCATAGCTTGTCCCCAATGAGTGGTACCCTTGATTTATTATTCCTCTTGTTTGAGGTGGAGTGTTGTTATTTATTTCTTCCGATGAAAAATTGATATTATTACATGAGCATGCAAAAAGAATGACCGGAATGGCCGTTTTGAGGAAAGATGTTTTTTTCATAATCATATAGTTGTTGTTTGATAAATGTATATTAATAATTTTATATAAGACCCTGTTTTGTGTTTTATAGACTATTTGCGGTATTATTGAGTCGATATAGGATGTTTATTAGGAATATTAATTGATATGGAAGTTTTTTTGTCGTGATGTATTGCTAAATTATTGGGTAGAATCATTTTAAGTTATGATGGAGGTTTATGCTGTATTCTTGTCTTCTGCTGAATTTTGAATTTCTGATGAAAAAACGCGATCTGTTGCTATTCTGCCTAAACGGTGACATATGAACAATAAACCCAGATGGAGTATTTCTCAAGAAACACTCCATCTGGGTTTATTGTTCGAAAAGTAGCGCGTGGGGGACTCGGAACAACCGGGTCAGCCACCGACGACGACGGCTGACCCCCCCCCGGTCTCATAGGATATCTTCGGGGTAAGATGCCGGTCGAGTCCCTTCTCGCAGCGGGTCCGGTGTTCGCGGATGCTGTCTTTGTAACGCTGTTCGTTCTTGGATTTGTTGTCCCGGGAAGCCTCTTTATGGTAGATGTGGAACACGATGCCCCGGAACTTCATGCAGCGTTGTTCCACGCCGCTGTTGTTCAGGCGTAGTACCAGTTCGGTATCTTCGTAGCCCCAACCTTCGAAACTCTCGTCGTAACCGTTCACGCGGATCAGGTCCTTGCGCCAGATGGCCAGGTTGCAGCTTCTCGGCGACCGGGTAGGCCCGAACATCCGGTAGAGAACCGCCATGATCGGAATCCGCATGGCATTGTTGCTGTTGCGCACGCCCTTGGTCATGGCCGAGAGCGAGGTGATCTCGCCGCTGAGCACTTTCTGGGCCAGCATCTCGGTGATGACGCCCCGGGAGCCTGAAACGTAGCATCCTTCCCGGGCGAAGATCATGTGATCCTGGATGAAATTCCGCTGCAGGATCAGGTCGCCGTCGACGTGGATGATGTATTCACCACGGCTGGCGGCAATGGCTTTGTTGCGGATGGCTGCCACCCGGAATCCTCGGTCCTCATGCCAGATATGGTGCACGGGAACCGGCGAGATGTTCTCGAAGTGCTTTACGACATCGCGGGTGCTCATGCCCGATCCGTCGTCCGCAATCAGGATTTCGGAGGGCATGACGGTCTGTTGCATCACGCTGTCGAGGCAAAGGTAAAGCGCCCGAGGCCAGTTGTAAGTGGAAATGATCAACGATACTGTCATCGTACTGTAAAACTATTGGTTAGGTTAGGAGTTCGAGGATAGGCAATAGCGAGTGTGCAAAATCTCTGCCGGGGTGTTGAGCGGAGAGATTCTGGCTGAAAAGAAAATGACGTTGCTGAAATCATTTTGCAAAAGTAGCAATTTATCCGTTATGATCGTCATATGGCTCTTTTTATATATAAATGCACTTTTCGGCCGATACTGCATGCCGAATGAGAAAAGTTTTTTGCAGCCTTGTTTGTATGTATGCTATATATCTTATTTTCAGATGTATGTATGCTTTTTCCGGCTGGTGATATTAAAAAAACTCAAAAATTTTGAAAATTATTTTAATAAAAGCTTGCGCGGATGGTTTTTTCGCCTTATCTTTGCAGTGAAGTTTTAAGGTTCATTTAGGTTAGTAGTTTTAGGTTGGTGAGGAAACTGGGAAAGACGGACTGCGGTCCGGTTCTAGGTTTCCTTTTTTTGCGTCTTTTCGGAAGGCGCTTTTTTTATGCCTGCTTCCGGACACTTCTCTTTTTGTGCGTCCGGATTTTTCCGGCCCTCCCCCGGCTTTCGAAGTATTTGCCCGTTTTTTTGTTCAACGGTGTTAACCGATTCCAGTTTTCGGAAAATCCCGCCGACCGGGGTTTTCAGGCTGCGGTGTTGCGTTGAATGGGTTTAGGATTAAATACTTGCGGGAGTGTTTACTTAATCGGGTAAGTAGTTTTATTGGTTTGCCAATGTTACCAAATTGTTAAATATATTTAATATATTCGTAAAATATTTGCGTAATTGAAAAATCCCCCTTATCTTTGCAGTGAAGTTTTAAGGTTCATTTAGGTTAGTAGTTTTAGGTTGG
>OLQL01001592.1_pt1 | contig 18182 bp, 19 predicted proteins | sample 1672971 | NCBI WGS metagenome assembly OLQL01 (sample SAMEA3136742, study PRJEB25190) | human gut metagenome | biome: human gut; feature: human-associated habitat; material: faeces | place: Austria | collected 2013
TATTAAATATTTAATAATGAGTATTATCGCTGAGTGCGCTACGAGAAAAGTCATTGTTTTGTAGTTTGAAGACTTGTTGGCAATTACTAAAATATTGTATTGATCTTGGTACGACATGTAATATCATCTCTTCATGTAGTCCAGGCTTATCTGTAACTCTTTTTACAAATCACTCAATATTGAAAACAACCCCAGAAGGTGTGTTTTTATCAATAAAAATCCGCAAACACAAAAACATTATTACTTTCCTCATCTTCAAGAAGTGAAGCAACCTGTTCTTTGAGTTTACCGCTGAGCTTGTTTTTGTAATATGCTTCTTCGAGTTCAGCAAAATCCAGTTCAAAGTGGTATGCATGTTCATAATAATTTAAAAGCCGGGGATTGATATACAACTCTTTTCCTTCAAAATCGGAAAGAGTTATTTTTGGGCGAAACAGTTCTCCTGTTGCTTTGTTGCGCATATAATACTTTGGTGTCGGAGATTTCGCTGTTTCCCGATAAGGGTAAACCGCTATAAACTGATATTTTCCCGCATCCATGCAGATATCCATAACCGTCATTGGGGTTTGACTGCTCAATATTGGTTTTTTGTGCATATATGGAGTTAAACGCTTTTCTTTGCTGTAATGAAAAACGGTGTCGGATTCAGGATTGTATAAAAGTAATCCGTCAGCCGACTTTCTCACACGTCCGTAACTCACCTGACCAGTAAATACACTGTTCAAATCTTTATAACTCAGATCTATATTTTTGTTTGGTAGTGAGATATAATCCAGCACTGTACCATCCAATTTAGAAATAAGAAAGAAAGCTGAATCAATGGTTTGTACTATATCTGGGGCATTGCTTTGCATGATAGATTTCCACAATTTCGTGTTATCATACACCAATATGGACACATCGTCAAACAAAGCCATTTGTCCGTTAACATTCGTATGAGGTAAATTTATTTTCCTTTTGAATTCACCCAATGATGAATAGACCATAATATGATCGCTAAAGTCGGGCGAAACAAACACTTCATCATTTGCTTCGTCATACATTACCGAATATGCATCTCTGTATTCTTCCGATCCCTGTCCCCTACGGTTAAAATGTGATTTGGGATTTCCCTCTTTTGAGAAAAACAGCACGCTGTTCTGAGAGCGGTCTATAACAATAATATTGTTTTCGGTTACATAATCAATGCTGCCTTTATAGAGATAATCATCATTTTTCGAATTGAGGTACAGATAAGAGACATCCGCAATATCGGTGAGCTCAATTTTCTTTTCGGGATATTCTTTGGTGACATCAATAAATGCCAGTTTCTCTTGCAGTTCCTTATTAGAGGTGCAACTTGCAATTACAAGTGATAAGACTAAATAAAATACTTTTCTCATATTCATGATCTTCAATTTTAATTAATTAACAGAGCCTTATCATCCGCCAAAATAGATGATAAGCATTTAATAAAGAGTAAGTTGTCTATTATGGACAACAAACAGACTCTGAATTAACTTTGCAACAATGTAGATTGCCATTAGAACACCTGAATACATACGGATAACCATCTGGGCACAACGAAGACCCGCTTCCCCCGAAAATCACCTTCATTTCCAGACCTTCCAATACTACTGCATTTTGCAGTTTGTTTAGAGGCAGTAAAAAAAATTCCTAACAAAGTTTCCATATCAGTCTGATAGTTGCTTTCTTTGAAGTGACCAAACTTAAAAAAAGATGTATCAAACTGATTTAACGAAAACAGAGTGGCAATATATAACAAAAGTGTTGAACCCGCAAGCAAGAAAGCGAAAATATGATTTACGAATGATTTGGAATGCAATCTTTTATTTAGTGAAGACCGGTTGTCAATGACGTATGCTCCCTCTTGACTTGTTGTTAGAGAAACTACGTGGATATGTACTTGTAAAACGGGGTCAAAATATGGAACCAAGTGTAGAACGATATTTCTTGATAAAAAGAAAACCAAATTAATTTAAAATACTTCAAGCACCCCAAACAAGATTAACAAATTTTGGAAAAGAATATTTGCTATCATCTATAAGACTTACCATATTTGTAAACAACACCATAATATTATGAAAAGAACAAGTTTGATTTTAGTAATTTTGAGTCTATGTTTTTCATCATATGCTCAATATACTGATCATGAAGAATGCTAATGGTAAATACAATGGCTATTTAGGGGTTGACTATTTCAAAAATTGCAAAGAGATACTTTTAGATTTTAAAAATATGATAATAATGGTAGAATAAGAAAAAACAATAAAGTTCAGTTTCTATACAATAGACAGGATTCACCGAATGCTTACCTTTTATTGTTATAATAATAATCGATTTCTGTTTTATCAAATTCTTTCAGATCAATACTATATACATTGCGCGAGGGATCTCCCATATAAAATCCTCCCAAAATATATAATTTCCCATCAAAGTAATACAAAGCTGGAGATTTCAATTTCAGATCTATCATATACGAACGAACTTGCCTGCTTTTTATATTGAACGTCTGCACAACACCTTGTTCAAAAATATAAATTATATCATTATGATAAGCTAAACTGGGCCAGCCAAGCCGATATAACAAATGTCCGGCATTGGTCCATGCGCCTGTCAATAAGTTATAACATTCAATACTCCAGCCGCCACCGTTACTATTTCCGATTAAATAAATACAATGATCAACCAGAATTGCATCAGGAGCTTGCCTAATCGGCATTTTTCCCAACTCATACCAATAGCCGGATTTTAAATTCCATAAATGCATTTCATCCGAATAGACTCCTTCATTATTTTGCAAAACCTTTTTAACACCGCCTAAAACAATCATATTATCTTTATACACAACGGATCCCAATAAAGTCGCTTGATGCGGATTAGTATAATCTGTCCAGACGGTATCACGCTTAATATCATATATTTCTATTGCATTATCCAGATAATCAACAATTCTGGTTTCAGACAATCTCTTTCCCCCTAAAATAAAAATTTTTCCATCATAATAACCCGCCGTATGATATGCCCTTTCTCTAAACTTATGCCTGATCGTCTCCCACTTATCTTGCTTGATATCATATCTATACATCATGTTACTATATTTTTCCCAAAATAGAGTAGAACGTATATTACTCTGAAAGGGACCGCACGATGTACTCCCTCCTACAATATAAATCTGCCCATCTACCAAGACCGAAGCAAACGAATAGACTCCTCTTTTCAATGGAGACAATATTTCATAATGCAAAAAGCGATTTAAATGCCTATTGCTAAAAATAGATACTTCTTCCAAAACCCGATTATTCTCTATTAAAAAAACGGTACATCTATTTTTAATAAAATCACCATAAGACAATTTCTTGTGCAAATAATTAATATGAGAAAAATATAAAGTATCATTCAATGACAACGAATCATATTTCTCTAATGAGAACACACCCTTTTCATCACTGATAGCTATGACTCTCCTATCTTTCAAACAGATATATACATTTGAAAGAGGAATACTATCCTTTTCACTCACGACACACGCTCTGTCCTGGGCTTTCCCAGTTACATAGCAAAAAAGGAATATTAAAAACAGATTTCTCATATAACAAATATTAAATAAAAATCAACCTTGAACCATAACATTAATAGGTTCCAATGCAATGATCCAAGGTTGACTACCTATATTTAGCAACATATATTCAAGCTAAGGGGACATATACAAATACCTGTCAATAAAGATTCAAAAGTACTAAATATAAACATTAAATTATTCAGCATTTCCAGTTATCTTTAACTCCAAAGGAGAAGCGGAAGCATTGCAATATAGTATAATAGTTTTATTAAAGTGTTCCGGATGGTCCGCTTTATAAGTTACTTTAACTGCTAAAGACTTTCCGGGCTGAACAGGTTCTTTCGAGTATTCAACAGAAGTACATCCGCAAGATGTCTTATTATCATAAACGACTAAATTATTATCACCAATATTGTGTATCTCAAAAGTTATATGCTGCTCTCGCCTCCAATCAAAACTCCCCAAATCAACCATATCTTTCTCTATTTTTATCACAGTTCGCATATTTGAAAGAGAATCTCCATCTATTCCTCCTGAAATAAGATGGATATAGAGTTCTCTTACATCGTAATTATGGACCGGATTTCCTATCGCAATTACATGATTGTTTCTATCTAATAAAAAAGTTTGAAAATTTAGCTGTGAAGGAACCTTATTCACTTTATTAAAAGTATCTTCCGTATCCATACAAACAGGATAATCAAAACGATTTTGTTTTAACACAGACCTCATCTCGCGAACATTAGCAGGATGAAGAAAAAAAAGAACCGGTATTTGATAGCCTACTATAGAATCCGCATATTTCATAAACTCCTTCCATTTAGGCAATTGCAATTTACAACTGGAATAAGCCAACGAATCGACATAGGTCACGATCTTATAATCCGAAGCAGGGATTTTAAAATCGACAGGAGTTTTTCCATATAACGTAAAACTAAGATTTGTCGGAAATAGTACCTCCTTCCCATTCCAATTTTTAACAAGTTCTTCAAGTTTTTCCTTCTCGGTCTGCTGACATGAGATTAGAAAGAGAAAGCAACCCAGTATAAATATAAGATTTTTCATTTAAAATAAAATTTGATTAAACAGGGGTTATCATCTTCTAAACGCTCTTCCAGCTTCTTATATTCCTTTGGAGGAAGCACTTTTTCATAGTTTGGAAAGTCTTCATTGAAAACAATACAAGTCAGGAAATCTTCATTAAAGGCTAAAGGTTCAAAATGAATGTCTTCTGTTGTTTTTTCAAAAAAGAAACTTTTGCCGTCTTCCTTCCGGTAAAATAGATTTTTCGAATGCTTAAGCCCAAACACCAACATGATATAATAGAATTTATCATTCTGATATTGATCGCATAAAAAATAAGGCACAGTAGAATCACGTAAATACTGCAACATTAATTTATATTCTTCAACCTTTTGATCCTCTAATAAAGTGAATCCATACTCCTTCAAATCAAGATTATCTTTTCCAAAATCCCAACGGTATGCAACCCGTAAACTATCTGTCCTTACTTCATATACTTCATTTTGATAAGGATTGGAAAAATATACTTTATGTTCATAATTATAAAAAGGTTTAGAATTCAGAGTAGTGAGAACGGGAGGTACATGCCAAAATTCTTTCACATTCTTGAAAGACTCTTTAGAAATGACGCTGATACAATTATCACTCTCAGAGGCAGGTAATGTCCATGTAACGAAATACTTACTCTCCAGCTCCTCTATCAACTGATAATTCGCCCTCGTTGGCAGTTCTATTTCTTTTATGAATTTTCCATCCAGAGAATACACATAAAGAGAGCCAAATGGAGATAGCATATACACTGCATTTTCTTTTTCTTTAATAACGGCATCGTATATTTCACGATACTCTCCGGGACCTTGTCCCTTTTTACCTATTTTATGCAAAAGATGCCCTTCTTCATCAAAAGAAAACACAGCCGGAACCCCTTCATCGACAATATAATATCTGTTATCTTTAATAATAACTTTCACAGGCCTTACAAGAAAGGAACTATCATTGGTTTCCAATGGAATGACAGATATTTTAGAAAATAATTCTTCCGTTGGAACAGGGCGTTCAACCAAATCGACATGTAATACTTCACAGTCGGTTTTATCTCCAGTACTTTTACATGAAAAAAGTACAAACAAGAGAAGTGGTAACAAGATATTCTTCATAACTTTATTAGATTAGATTAACAATGCAGGAAGTTATACCAAGAAATTTGTAATAATCATCTCCTCTCCCGTATTTTAAAAAAGGAAATGAAGAAACTCTAAACTTTTGGTATAACTTCTTCTTAATAGTTAACAGGTACAAGAATATAATTGACTACCGTCAAAATGACAGTTTCCCCACTTATCAATGGTCTTGTAGCAACGTCCTACTCCATCAGAACACGTACGGGAGCAAGTGATAGTAGCACCACCCTCAGTATCGCCTGCCAATGCTTCGACATTAGCCATCACCAAGTCTGAAACTATTTTCTCTGTTTTCTGTGACTGATATATATTGTAGCCTGCAAAAGTTGCGACTACAGCGACTATCAGGGCCGCAAAAACCTTTTTACTCATAATCTACTTTTTTATGATGTTAATTATTCTGTTGTTTGTCGTGTCTCTCTTTCGGGGAGCCACCTCCTCCGTAGAAAAAGTAAATGCTACATTTACTCATTCCAATTAATTTTTTGCTATCTTCGTACCGGGCAACCTCCTTTTTTAAAGGTTATCCGGGAGTGGACAATTCTAAGACTTTTCCCAGGACGTAGATCGTTCCACTCCCTTTCTAACCCAAGTTAATAATGCAATGAATGATTATAATGTGATAAGATTTATATAAAAGAGTCCTCACTCCCCAAGACTAAATCCTTGAACCACATATTCTACTTTGATATGGTTAATAGGACAATCTACAGATCCGTCACCTAAGCAACCTAAATTGGTAACGTGTTCACCACCGGCAAGCGCCTCTACATTTTGCAAGAATAGGGAATTCACTCTCTTAGGAGTTTTCGCGGCAGGCCAATACCCGATCAAGGCTATTAAACCAAGCCCAAAGATCAATTTCATATAGTTTTTCATGGTTTCAAAGTATAAGTGTTAATAACTGGCAACAAAGGTAAAAAGAGATTTTGGATAAACCGCTATCAATTTTATTGCCATTTATTGCCATTTATGTCAAATCATTGTCAACAAGGTCGTCTATGAACAACATACGATAACGATCGCTTCCAAAACGCCTGAAACAAACACCACAACCAGTTTGCTCTAACCTCTTCCCTAATTTGTTTCCGGCAGAACAAAACATATTTATCTGAACGTTCGATTGACCTTTCCAAATAAACTTAATGATATCCTCATCAGTCACAGTATAATCGGGAGCATCTAAAAAAAGCTTTAGAATCTGACACTGTTGGGGGGACAAAGACATTTTCTTGCCATTACAATTAAGAACTCTATTCTGGGCATCAAAAACAACTCCATGACGTAAACTATATAGTTGTCCTTCTACTTTACAAATCTGCTTTATTAGAGGTACCTTTTCTTCCGGAGATGTTTCTTTTTCAACTATTATATCCCCAATGCCGGAAAATACAATAAAGAGAGTCTGTAAAGGTCATAAAATTTGTATAAAAAACCTCCCGCTGCCGGAAAATTCCGATACGGGAGGTTCCGCAGAAGACAACGGAGCCAATGAATATGATTCATTAAGCGACTATCTGAGCGAAGACGATATCCCCGACTACAAATTGCAGGAAAACAACCGTAGCAAAGGTGAACAGGCTGAAGAAATACCTTTCTCCGATGCTACTTCTTTTTACGAAACTCTGAAGGAGCAACTAAGCGAACGTGACCTGACCGAGCATCAGCGTGAACTGGCGGAATATCTGATCGGATCATTGGATGACGACGGCCTGCTACGTAAGTCTCTGGATAGCATCTGTGATGAACTTGCCATCTACGTCGGCATCGAATGCACCCAGGAGGAATTGGAAGAAGCACTGAAGATTATCCAGGACTTTGACCCCGCCGGACTTGGCGCACGCAACCTGCAAGAATGCCTGCTCATTCAGATTCATCGCAAGATAGAACAACAGCACTTCACCCCGAACCCTCTACTTTATATAGAAGAAGCGATCATCTCCGAATGTTACGAAGAATTCACCCGTAAGCATTGGGACAAGATACAGCAGAAGCTCGGACTGGAAGAAGACGCTTTTGAACAGGCTATCAAAGAGATCTGCAAACTCAATCCGCGTCCGGGTGCCTCCCTGGGTGAAGCCATCGGCCGGAACATGCAACAGATCATCCCCGACTTCATTGTAGATACATACGACGACGGTACCATCAATCTGGCTCTGAACAACCGGAACGTTCCGGAACTGCGTATGAGCCGCGACTTCACCGAGATGGTGGAAGAACATACCAAAAACAGGGCTAACCAGTCGAAAGAGTCGAAAGAAGCCATGATGTTCCTGAAGCAGAAAATGGATGCAGCACAAGGCTTTATCGATGCCGTGAAGCAACGTCAGAATACATTAATGACTACTATGCAAGCCATTATCGACCTGCAACGTCCGTTCTTCCTCGAAGGAGACGAATCATTGCTGCGTCCTATGATATTGAAAGATGTTGCCGAACGTACCGGACTGGACATTTCAACCATTTCCCGCGTCAGCAACAGCAAATATGTGCAAACCAACTACGGCATCTATTCACTGAAATTTTTCTTCAATGACGGATATGTCACCGAGGACGGTGAAGAAATGTCTGTACGCGAGATTCGTAAGATATTGAAGGAATGCATTGACAATGAAGATAAAAAGAAACCTTATACGGATGATGAACTGACGGATATACTGAAAGAAAAAGGATATCCGATAGCACGCCGCACGGTAGCCAAGTACAGGCAACAGTTGAACATACCGGTGGCAAGGCTGAGAAAGTAATTATAAAATGATAAGGTGGTAAATGATTAATGAATCCAATTGTAAAATTATAAATTAAAATGGTTGAAGAACAACATATTGTGGCAGACAGGAGCTTAATCCGGACAGCCCGGGTGATATCGGCTATATTCACGCCGTTTTCTATCCCGTTCCTGGCGTTTCTGATTCTGTTCCTTTTCTCATATCTGCGCATCATGCCTATACAGTATAAGCTGATTGTGCTGGGAGTAGTGTACTGCTTCACCATTCTTATGCCTACGCTCACCATCTTCCTGTTCCGTAAGATCAACGGTTTCAGTCCCGAAGACTTAGGAGAACGTAAACGGCGTTTTATGCCATTCCTACTTACTATTACTTCATACGTATTCTGTCTGGTGATGATGCATCGCCTGAATATTCCCTGGTACATGACAGGTATTATTCTTGCTGCATTGATCATGATGGTTATCTGTATTGTTGTCAATCTGAAATGGAAGTTAAGCGAGCATATGGCAGGTGTAGGGGCTATTGTAGGAGGATTGGTATCTTTCAGTGCCCTGTTCGGATACAATCCGGTATGGTGGCTATGTTTGTTCATCCTGATTGCAGGTGTCTTGGGCACAGCACGTATTATTTTACAGCATCATACATTGGGAGAGGTACTGGTAGGTTTTGCCGTAGGATTGATTTGCTCCTTATTGGTGCTTCATCCACTGAGTAATATCCTGTTCCGCATTTTCTTATTCTAAGATAAGTAAAGAATTAAGAGTGAACAAAGAATCGTAATTTATAATTAGTAATTTGTAGTCGGTGATTTGCAATGACTCATAATTCGAAGTTCACAACTTTTCTGAGCAGTGCTTTCGGGTCATGGCAGAGGAAACAAGCACGTACGAGGTCTTTCCCCGAAGTGTCCACTCCTTTTCCGGGTTGTGTGTTTTCGGCGTCATACATGCAGTGGACGTAGTTCATGGCCCAGCGCACCGCCTCCGTGCTGTCTTTTCCGATAGGGCAGGGTACAAAAGCCTTTACACCTCGTCCGGTAGGGCTGATGAACACCAGTACCGGTGCGAGGTAAGGGTCTTTGAACAGTAGTTGCTTCAGGCGTCCGGCTTCGTCAGGCGAGTCGAGATGGTCTACGTCCACCACCACCAGTCCGGAGGGTAGCTTTAGGCAGTCGCTCCGTCGTCGGGTGAATACGCCGCAGGGGGTGACGTAGGGTAAGGTTTGCTGTTTCAGCATCCGGCAGTTGTTATCATCGCCTTGTAGGGCAGCTTCGCGGATGGCTTGTGTTAGGGTGATCAGCCGTTTGTTGGCTGTGATGAGTTGGTAAACTTCGTTCAGTTCTAAAGTACGCAGGGGGGTAAGCGTGGCGCTTTTCACGATTTTCCCGGTCGCTCCGTCCTTCATCGGTGAGATGGGTGGCATGAAAAGCGACATTTTAAAAGATTTTGGCATATTATACGTTTAAATAGTTGGCTCAAAGGTATTCATTCTCTTTCGTTGAATCTTTCCCACATGTAAGAAAGATTTTAAAGGAACAAAGTAAATAATAACAATATATAACATAATATTCTATCTAATTACTTAAAATTTATCTAAATGGGCAAAAATTTTATTCACCCTTCATTGGGCTTTTTTATCGAGCGAACGAGAAAACAGAGTGGAGTCACTATTGAAACTCTTTGCAAGGATTTGCATATTTCTCCATCCACGTACATAGACTTAAAAAAAAGGGTGTAACGCCTCACTTAGTACATACGAAACTCTTCTGCGATACTATATCGATGAACTGGAGGAACTGGATGATGACGAAATCAGGAAATTGGCGGGGGAATGGGTGGAGAAATGGCTGGAGTCTAGGAAAACAAGGTAGCTGTTTTATTGTCCCACTTAAAACAGAAGGATATGATCCTTACATTGATTATCTGAAAGGCGTTAGCATATTCTTTGTAGTATTGGCTCATTGTTTGTTGATATAAAATTGCTTGTTGTTCTCTCTTTGGGGAGTACAGTCAGTTCCCTTGTTTCTATTGATACAAACTTTTCATGTTCATAAGAAGGGGGGGATATGGCGGTTAAACTGCCGGATTTCAAAGAACTGTTACTTTATTTTTAGTACCAAACAGAGGCCGTTCCTCATAGAATGTCTCTTCAGGCATTCTGTTCAAAGAATAACGTCCCTTACAACATTTTTCATAAATGGTATAAGGATACCCACAGAAAAATAGTAGAAGTTCAGGTGAACGGTGTCCCTCAGGTTCAACACCGGAGTCCGTGCCGTCTTCTCTTTCAGGGGGAAAAACTGTAAAGAAGGCGAGTCCTTATTCCCTCTTGTTGGGCACAGACACCGGAAGCCGTACAAAGCCCCGAGGGTACTTCCTGTGCGTATATCCGTGGAGCTAACTTTGAGTAGTGGCCTACATATCCTCCCAAAGGATTTGGATTCTCTGGACCTATACCGTCCGAACCAAAAACAGGAAGACCCGTGTCGAGTATGACATTTATATCGTCGTTGAAAGACCGTCGTATCGTTTGCCTGTTCGCTTATGATAATCGTTCCTATAGTCTTTTCGAGAAAAAGTTTATTGCGAGCTATCAGTTTGATAATCAAAGATGACGGAGGTAACGAGGTTGTCTATCGGATAGACTGGAAGGACGTGGTCTTTCAGTTAGATAATTCTGTGATTAAATCATTAAAAATAAGATGATTATGTCCTATATTTATATGGTTATATCAAGTTTTTTGTATATTTATATCGCAAAAAGCGGGATATGGATACGGACAAATTACAATAGTTGATAGTTCAGAAGCGCGAGCTTCTGGCGCATGAGACCTTCTCGCGTCGTGCCTTTGCTGCTGTGAGGATATGTCTGATGAAATGAAGAGCCAGTATGTGGAATACTTGATCGAACGTCTGGAAAATGCGGAACTGGATAACCGTGTGATGAGACTGGTGTTGGAGGATCTGAGCAGAGAGTTACCCCACTCCAATCAGATGTTAGAAAAATCAAATGAGTTGCAATCTCTTCTTGAGGAAGAGCGTAACTTGTGTAAATCCTTGGACTGTGAGATATAAAGCTGAAGGAACAATTCGAATCCATCTGCAAATACTGTTTCGGTTCGAAGAAATAGTCCGTAAAAAGGATGGTTCCGGTTCGGATGCACAAGATATCTTTGAGTCTGTCACCGTAAAATATAGACTTGGCTGTATGTCAATAGTTAAAAATCAATTGAATTTGATAGTATTTTTTTAGGCATCCATTCTGGTGCTTTATAAAAAGGATATGCTCAAAATTGAGTATTAACGGTATGCCCTAAACAGAGTGCTTACGATTGATTGCTAGTCTTTCATAGGTTACCTTAGTAATATGAATATATCTTCTTTGTTTGCCAAATCTATATGGTTTGGGATTGTCCCTAAATTACCGACATTTATAAATATACTTATACTTCCTTTAGTGACCCCTTATCTGTCAGCTAGCGATTATGGCGTATGGGGGATTATTTCAAGTTATATGGGTATCTTTATATCTATATATACTTTGGGATTGCACATGCACTTAAGCAATTCGTATTATGAATATGGCGATAAGTATAGACTTGTCTGGGGGCGTATTTTGTTTCTATTACTATTATTATCTACTTTTTTTTCGTGTATTCTATTTTTTATTATTTGGAGTACATTTGATAATTTAGATTTTGATAATCGTATATTATTAGCTTTGTTGTCTGTTTTTAGCTTGCAATTCAATGCTAATAATTTGATGGGACAATGCCTATATACACTGCGTGGAACTCCTATTCCTTTTGTTGTAAGAACATTAGTAGGTGGTTTAATTGGGATTGCGGTAACTTTTATATCTATTAGATACTTAAGAATTGGATATTTAGGATTTGTTCTTGGTTCTGCACTGAACTATATGTTTTGTTTCTTTTCTTTTATCTACCCTTTGTGGATGAAAGAGAAACTTTATCCAAGAATTGAGATATCTAAAGTAAGAATTTTCAAATTACTGAAGATATCGTTACCGGTTGTTCCTCATGCTTTAGGATTTCTGCTGTTGTCCTCTTCAAGTAGGATAATAATGGCTCTCTATGAGATACCTATAGAAGATATTGGCATATATTCCAATGGTTATATTTTAGGTGATTATATAACTATTGTGACAACAGCTTTGGCTTTTGCACTTGCTCCTTATATGCAGACTACTTTTAGAAGCGAAAATTATATGTGTTATCGTTTCTTATTTTTCTTGTGTCAATCTATAGCATTGGTATCTATCTTTATTTTTTGTTTGTGGATGCCGGAGATTTATAGCATTTTGATAAGAAATGAGAGTCTGCAAGAAAGTATGGTTATTTCTCAAATATCATGTTTTGCTAACTGCGTATTCCCGTTATATGTTTTTATGTCAAACATCTGTTTTATAAAGAAAGATACTATGCAATTACTCTGGTTAGTATTTATACCCGGTCTTTTGAATATTATCTTGCTCTTGATTTTTATCCCATTGTTTGGCTATAGAGTTGCTGTGATTACAACCTTGATTTCTTATTGGACTCAAATGTTTATCCCATTTTTCATCAGGTATTATAAGGAGCAAATTTCGTTATGGTTAGGTAATAGGTCTAAATTGGTAGAATTGTTTTTGATATCTGTTTTTGCATTGGTGACATCTATAATTCTTTCAAAGTACTTTATGGCTAAATTATCGATGACTTTATTAATCATGGTAATTATTATTTCTAATATAAGTAAAATTTCATATAAACTAAAATTTTTGTAGGATGAAATATTTGTTTTATGGAGGTTCCTCTATAACAATGCCTCATATGGGAGTGTTATTAAATGAATCTTTGGCTTTAAATGAAAAGGGGGATGAAATAGTATGGGTATATTGTAATGCTAAATATCAATCTTGTATCTCCAATCTGAGCTCTAATTCTGTAATTTGTAAGAATTGTGTGAATAGAGTTCATAGGCTTTTAGGTAAATACTCAAAGCATTTGACTACTATACCTTTATTTGATAAAAATAAGTGTGTAAAAGATGCAAAAGAATATTTGTTCTGTGATATAGATGAATTGAAAGACTTTACATTTCAGGGTTGTAACCTAGGTTATTCTATAGCATCGGCCTATATTTCAGCAACAAGAAATTCTATAATGTCTTTTTCGGAGAGACATAAACAATATTATTCAAAATTAGTTTCACAAGTAATTGAGAGATTTATTTGTTTTGAAAAGATTGTAAAGGATTGCAGACCAGATTGTATCGTAGTTTTTAATGGCCGTTATTTTGATGCAGCCATATGCATAGAAATAGCAAGGAAGCATCATATAGATTACCAGATAAAAGAAGTGCTGGATGGCCCTAGATGTAAAAAGCCATTTTTTATTGAAACTTTTTTTAATTGTAGTGCATTTGATATCAATAATAAAACGAAAAAAGTTTATGATACATGGAATCAGTCGTCGCTTTCAGAAAAAGAAAAAATTAAAATTGGGAGCCACTTTTATGAATGGAAAAAAGGAGGAGATTGTGTTATTGATAAATCTTATGTAAAAAAGCAACAAATAGGGTTACTTCCTCAAAAATGGGATTCGCAAAAGAGGAATATTGTTATATTCAATTCTTCAGATGACGAACTCGCTGCTATCGGAGCTGACTATGATAGTTATTCTTTGTTTAAATCTCAGTATGTAGGCATTTGCTCTATATTAGAACACTTTATAGGGGAACGAAATTTCTGTTTTTATCTGCGTATGCACCCTAATTTGTCCCAATTAGATAACCCTTTTGTGAATGATTTATTGGAGCTGGCTGATAAGTTTGATAATATTATAGTTATTGCACCAGCTGAAAAAATCAGTAGTTATTCGTTGATGAATGCGGCTGATAAAGTTATTTCATTTGGATCTACTATGGGGGTAGAGGCAAACTATTGGGGAAAGCCATCTATACTCTTGTCTGCCAGTGAATACTATAATTTAGGCGTATGTTATCTTCCCAGTAGTATAGAAGAATTGTGTGAGATGATAAAGGCCGATTTGCAGCCTCTAGCTAAGGAAGGAGCTCTAAAATATGCGTTCTATTTGTTGGATAGGGAAGTGAGATGCCATAGAGCAAATTTTGTTGATATATCGTTCATTAAACGAAATATGCTTTTCAAAACAATATATACATTCTCTTATGATAAATTGTTATATTCTTCTTTTTTAGCGAGATTGGAGTCTTTATTGTATCGTAAATTATTTTCAAAATTTATTCCTGACAAGAATAAATTTCCGGAGCAAATTGTTTTAGATAATATTTAGTAACCTCATAATGTTGTCTGAGCGAAAAATCTATTATTGGATACCTTTATTGGTAGAGGTATGTGCACTTTATAATAGTATACTTATTAGGTATGGAATACGATACGCATATCTTTTCTTTTTGATATTAGGATTATCTCTTTTATTTAGAAGAAAAGTTTTATGTAAGTCTAAAATCTATTTTTTTTCTATTGTCATATATATAGTTAGTGTCATTTTATCTTCCATTTTATTTTTATTATCTCAAGCAACCATATCCATAATTATGGGGATGATTATTTATACATTGCCATTACTATATTGGTTGCTATATGATGAAAGAAAAATGCTACTCTATTTTCCGCAGCTTATTTTAGGGCTAAAATATCCGGTTTTGTTGATTGCTATATTAGGGGTTATACAATTCTATGTTTCACCGGGGATATTTGGATTTATAAACTTGAGTGGACCTGTTGATCCATATGTACTGAAAGCTACTTCTGACGTGTTTCCTAATTGGATGATTTATCTAAGGGCAACTTCTATTTTATCATCACCTCAAGTTTTTGGTTTGTTTATGGTATTGTATGCAGTCTCATTTTTTCTTTATAGCAAAAAAAACGCTTTAAATTTGATCCTAATGTCTATTTATTTATTTGCAGGGGCTCATTCAGGTAATAAATCATTTTTTCTGATACTTCTATTGTTTGGGGGGTATTATATTTTGAATACAAGAAATATGAAAAGTAAAATTATGACACTTTTAGTTTCGGTTGTTTTACTTTTAGTAATGGTTTATTTTTCAGATGAGGTTTCTTTTTTGTCTAGAATAGTTAGTGTGGAAAATATTGCGGGAGAGGAAAAAGAAGGTAGATTAAGTGTTTATCGGGAATTGCTTGAGAAGGTTTCTTTTTGGGGAGATGGTGCTGGGACTCATCAGATCCTGGGAGGAGAACAGAGCGCAGAAGCTACTGAAAGCTATTTTTTACAGATATTAGTAGAGCTAGGGATGATTTCTTTTGTATGCTTTTTACTAATATTTTTATTGGGTTACTTAAAAGATAAAAAAAGTATAAACATAATGCTCTTTTTCATAGCTCTGTCAATGGTATTTGTTCACTGCTTTAATGCGTTTGTGTTTTTTATAATGTGGGGTTGGTTTTTTATATTGCCACCATCAATAAATATTGGTAAAAAAATCTAATAATACTGTTCCATATTCATGAGATACGATTTAATTTTCATCTCAACTTGTACATCTCTTTCTCATGTTCATTATTTATTGTCAAGTATTGCAAGCAACAATGAAAGTTTAAGAGTGCATGTAATCATTTTATTTCAATGCGGTTTTGATTTGGATGTTGTTTATGATACTTCTTATACTACAATCACCAAATTGAAGTGTGAAGAACTTTGCAGTTTATCAAAGGCTAGAAATATAGGTATTAAATATATAAGAGAACATAATTTGATAGCATCTTATGTGATGTTTCCTGATGATGACAGTACATTTGACAAAGAGTTCTTTGACAATTTTGTCTCAGAAGTGTATTCTGATACATTGATTAACGTTTTTTGTGAGGGGACAAATATACCATACCAGAAAATGCCGCAGTTAAATTATTTGGAAAAAACAAATAATTATCAAAATGCCATGTCTGTTAATATGATTATTCAATATGACCATTTTATAGAAATTGGATTTTTTGATGAAAGAATGGGAGTTGGTGCCAAATATGGAGCAGGAGAGGATGGTGATTTTTTTCTTAGAATCTGTGAACGATTTGGACCTTTTGTATTTAATCAGCATTTACACACATTTCATCCGGCTTCCGATACGAAATTTGCAACAATTTCTTTAAAAGCTTTGATTGAAAGGTATAAGAAATATGGTGAAGGTGTGGTCTTTTTGCTCTGCAAACATAAAAAATATAAGCAGGCTATACATTGTATAATAATGGGAATATTGGGAGCTTTCAAAGCTTTAATAATTGATTTTGATGGAAAGCTATGTTTTGCCAGAATAGCAGGATTCTATTATAGAAGTAAAATGTTACTTACTTTAATCACAAAATGATTCACAATTCTGTAAAGTTATCTTTTGTCATTGTAGAATATTATTCTATTGATGAAATCTTGCTTTGCCAAGATGCTATATCCCGGAATATTCCTAGGGAAGTTTTATATGAAGTTATTGTTTCATCCAACTCTGTTTATTCTAAAATAAAACAAGAAGAACTGGTGAGAGACTATAGTATGCTGAAGTGGATATTCAATGAGCAGAATGGTGGATTTGCATATGCTATGAATCAAGGGTTGAAAGTGGCTAGTGGTGATGTATTAGTGATAATGAATCCAGATGTGAAACTAGGTAAGGGGGTTGATAGGATGTATGCTTATTTAATGCAGAATGATTCTATTGGTGTCATTGCACCACAGATAAAGAATGTACAGGGTGTAATACAAGATAGTTTTCGTCGTTTTATAACACCCATGAATTTTGTTTGTCGCCATTTGCACCGGATGCTGGGTATGGAGAGAGTGGAAATTGCATTAAATATACAGTCGGTAGATTGGGTGATAGGTGCATTTATGATGATACCACGTCAGGCTTATGAGGTAGTAGGGGGGCTGGATGCGCACTACTTTTTGTATTGCGAGGATATGGATTTGTGCAAGAGAATGCATCTGGCAGGATATTCTGTTGTTTATTTTCCAGAGGCAGAAATTGAGTATGAGGGGACACGATCGGCAAGATATTCTTTGAAGTATGCTTGTATATTTCTCAAGTCATTATTGCGGTATTGGAAAAAATTTGGTATTTCAATTTAGGGTTATAAATTGAGTAGTATATCTATACTGAGAATTTTGAAAATTGAGTCATATAAAAAGCAAGAATCGGTAGAAGGAAAGTTTGTTACTTACACAAGCAATAAGGAGAATTTGGATATTGTTATTGGAAAATGTGATGATATTGGATGTGTTATTGGGGGAGGAACTATTGAACAGGCTTCATTCCCATATAAAGTTTGTGTTCATATGAAGGTATACTTGTTGTTGAAGTTGAGGATATTTACTTTATCAAGTATATGACCAATAATCACGTTTCTGGTCAGTATATTTTATAGAATAATTCCATGAACATATTAATCACTGGAATCCACGGCTTTGTGGGCTCCAATCTTGTTATTGCCCTAAAGGAACGTCATTGTCTTTACGGGCTGGATATTGTTGCTCCTGAAAAGGCGGGGGTGATAAAGACTTTTTTCTGGAAAGATATTGAACCGGCTTCTTTTCCGATGTGGGATCTTCCTGAATTCGATGCCATTATTCATCTGGCTGGTAAAGCCCATGATATGAAAAATCGGTCCGCAGCCCAATCCTATTTT
>OLQL01001612.1_pt1 | contig 18035 bp, 17 predicted proteins | sample 1672971 | NCBI WGS metagenome assembly OLQL01 (sample SAMEA3136742, study PRJEB25190) | human gut metagenome | biome: human gut; feature: human-associated habitat; material: faeces | place: Austria | collected 2013
ACTGGGCTGTTCCGTTCGCTGCGCAACCTGCGCGCGGGGACGCCCGCCCCGTCTCGCGTCTGCTGCGCCGTGATTGAATACTAAGCGTTGATGCCGAGTTTGATGGCTTGGCGGTTCTGCTCCAGCTTCTCGGGCTTTTTGCCGGCCACCTTCGCGATGGCGCCGTCGAGCGCCTCCTCGGAACAAAAGCCGGTCTCGGCCCACAGCTTGCCGATGAGCACGATGTTGCCGAGGCCTTTGAGGCCGGCCTCCTCGCACATCTTCGTCGCGGGAATGCCGATGACCGTCACGCCCTCAGGCTCGGTGAGGCTCGGCACCATGGCCGTGTCAACCACCACGATGCCGCCCTCTTCCACGTTGTCGATGAACTTGTCAAAGGAGGGCTGGTTCAGGGCGATGAGTGCGCGCGGGCGCGTGATCAGCGGGCTGCCGATGGGCTCATCGGACAGCGTCACCGAGCAGTTGGCGGTGCCGCCGCGCATCTCGGGGCCGTAGGAGGGCATCCACGACACCTCGCGGTCCTCGATGAGGCCGGCCGTGGCGATGACCTTGCCGGCGAACAGCGATCCTTGGCCGCCGAAGCCGGCGACGACACAGGTAAGATCCTTGCCCATTAGTTGCCTCCTTCTGACACAGCCTCGGGATGGGCGATGGGGCAGGCGGCATTGCGGGCGCTCGCCGCCTCGGCAGCATTGGCGAAGCCGTCGGCGGTCACATCGCGCACCACCCCGAGCGGGTAGTACGGCAGCATGTTCACGCGCATCCACTCGAAAGCGTCCTGCGGCGTCATGCCCCAGTTGGTGGGACAGGTGGAGACCACCTCGATGAACGAGTAGCCCACGCCGTCGATCTGGTTCTGGAAGGCCTTCTTGATGGCCTTTTTGGCCTTGCGCACGTTCTTCGGCGTATCGACGCAGACGCGCTCGATGTAGGCCGGGCCGTCCAGCGCGTTCAGAAGCTCGCTCACGCGGATGGGGTTGCCGGCTGTGGACACGTCGCGCCCGTAGGGGCTCGTCTGGGTCACCTGGTTCGGCAGCGAGGTGGGGGCCATCTGGCCGCCGGTCATGCCGTAGATGGCGTTGTTGATGAAGATGATGGTGATGTTCTCGCCTCGGGTGGCCGCATGGACCGTCTCGGCCATGCCGATGGAGGCCAGATCTCCGTCGCCCTGATAGGCGAAGACCACCTTGTCGGGATGCACGCGCTTCACCGCCGCGGCCACCGCGGGCGCTCGGCCGTGGGCGGCCTCGATCATGTCGCAGCCGAAGAAGTCGTAGGAGATGACCGAACAGCCCACGGGCGCCACGCCGATCGTCTCGCCTTCGATGTCCAGCTCGTCCATGACCTCGCACACCAGACGCTCCACGATGCCGTGGGGGCAGCCGGGGCAGAAGTTCGTGACCACGGGCAACAGGGAGTGGGGTCGCTCGAAGACCACCTTCATTTCCTTCTCAGTCGTCTCGGCCATGCTACTCACCTACCTTCTCGTTCAAAGCGACAATGGCCGCCAGCACCTCGTCGGGGGTCGGGATGACGCCGCCGGTGCGGCCGTAGAACTCCACCGGCACGCGGCCGGCCACCGCCAGACGGACGTCCTCCACCATCTGACCCATGTTCATCTCCACATCGAGGAAGGCCTTGGCCGTGGGAACGACCGCCTCGATGGCGCGGGTCGGGAAGGGCCACAGCGTGATGGGGCGCACAAGCCCCGCCTTGATGCCCTGCTCGCGGGCGGCGTTCACCGCCGAGCGGGCCACGCGGGCGGCACCGCCGAAGGCCACGAGCACGATGTCGGCGTCCTCGGTGAGGTAGGTTTCGGCCTCCTGCTCGGTCTCTTCGATGACGGCGTAGCGCTCGTAGCGCTCGCGAACGAGGTCCTCCAGATCGGACGCGGTCAGATACAGCGAGTTCGCCACGTTGTGGGGGCGTTTGTGGCCGTGGCCGCAGGTGGCCCAGGGCTTCTCCGGCAGATCCTCTAAGGCGAGGGCCTCGGGCAGCACCACGGGTTCCATCATCTGGCCGAGCATGCCGTCGGCCATGATCATGACCGGCACGCGGTACTTGTCGGCCGTGTCGAAGGCCTTGAAGGCGTAGTCGGCCATCTCCTGCACCGTGGAGGGCGCGTACACGACGATGTGGAAGTCGCCGTGGCCGGTGGCCTTGGTGGCCTGCCAGTAGTCGGCCTGGGAGGGCTGGATGGAGCCCAGACCCGGGCCGCCGCGCTGCACGTTGACGATGACGCCGGGCAGATCGGCGCCGGCCATATACGAGATGCCCTCGCTCTTCAGCGAGATTCCCGGGGACGACGAGGAGGTCATCACGCGGGCACCGGCCGCCGACGCGCCGTAGACCATGTTGATGGCCGCCACTTCGGACTCCGCCTGAAGGTAGGTGCCCCCCACCTTCGGCATCATCTTCGCCATATAGGCGGCCACCTCGGTCTGGGGCGTGATGGGGTAACCGAAGAAGAAGCGGCAGCCGGCGCGCATGGCCGCCTCGGCCATGGCCTCGTTGCCCTTCATGAGTACTTTCTCAGCCATTGAACTACCTTTCAACCGTGATGGCCACATCGGGGCACATGGTCGCGCAGGTGGCGCAACCGGTGCACTTGTCCTCGTCGGTGCAATGGGCCGGGTGATAGCCCTTGGCCGTGATGACATCCGGATCGAGCTCGAGGATGCCCACCGGGCAGACGTCGGTGCACAGCCCGCACCCCTTGCAGAAGAAATCGTCGATGGTGACTCGCGCCATGGAAACCTCCCTTGCTTAACTCGCGCACGGGCCGCTGCGCCCGCGCCTCTCTCTCATGCTGAATGGGCCGCCCTTAGGACCAGGGAGGCTTGACGTACACGCTCACAGCATAGCCATTGGGAATGCCCGACAGTGCTGTTGACCCCGTGTTTTCTCGCTGAATGGCCTGAATGGGGGCGGTAATGCAGGCAACGGGAAGGCCTGCCATCGAGGCCACGGCCTGGGTATACGGGACACTTTCGGCGATGTGTCCCATAGTTGTCTCGCCCTGCAGGTGGGAGTTGCCCACCACGGCCGTGGCCTCAAGATGGCTCTTGGCCTCTATCTCGCGCAGCACCGCCACCGCATCGGCGGAGGTCTGCGTGAGGTTGCGGAAGGCGTTCACCACGTAGAGCATGGCATAGGGCCCCGCCGCGAGGGCCGGCGCGAAGCGCGCGAGCGTCGTGGCGCCCACATCGTCGCCGCCGGCATCCACGATGACGATTGTGCGCCCCGTCTCGTCGCGATAGGCCTCCGCCGCGGCCACGGCGAGCTCGCCGGTGACCGACGGGACGTCGAGGCTCGTGCCCGTGTGGCCGAACACCGGCGCGATGAGCCGAGCCCCGGCCCCTTCCAGAAGATCGCGGTACTCGTTCGAGCGGAAGTACGGATTCACGACGTCCATGTCGGCGAGCGTCGCGCGGTAGCCGGCCGCCGCGGCGTCCAGGGCGAGGTTGAGGGCGAAGTTGGTCTTTCCCACCCCGTAATGTCCCGTCACCACCACAACCGGCTCCAACGGGAACGGGAGCCCAGTAGATGCGCCCGCCGTCATCAGATGAGCCCCTCGGGGGTCTTCTGAGAGGCGTGGTGGGTCTTGTCCTGCTCGCGGATGGCGGCGCGGCGAATCTTGCCGTTGACGGTGCGGGGCAGCTCGTCGACGTACTCGATGATGCGCGGGTACTTGTAGGGGGCCGTCTGGCGCTTCACCCACTTCTGCAGCTCGGCGGTAAGCTCGTCGCTTCCCTGCCAGCCGTCGGCAAGCACCACCGTCGCCTTCACGGCGAAGCCGCGCACCGGATCGGGCACGCCGGTGACGGCCACCTCGCGCACGGCGTCGTGCTCGAGCATGACCGACTCGATCTCGAAGGGGCCGATGCGGTAGCCGCTCGACTTGATGACGTCGTCGTTGCGGCCCACGTACCAGTAGTTGCCCTCCTCGTCGCGCCAGGCGGTGTCGCCGGTGTGGTACCAGCCGTCGTGCATGGCCTCGGCGGTCTTCTCGGGATTACGGTAGTACTCCATCATGATGCCGGCCGGATGCGGATCGATGGCGATGCAGATCTCGCCGGTCTCGCCGGTGTCGCACTCGGTGCCGTCCTCGCGGAGGACCTTCATGACGTACATCGGCACCGGCTTGCCCATGGAGCCCGGGCGCGGCGTGGAGTTCGTGAGGTTGCCCACGGTGAGCGGGGTCTCCGTCTGGCCGAAGCCCTCGTAGATGGTAAGGCCGGTATGCTCGCGCCAGAAGTCGAACAGATCGGGGTTCAGCGCTTCGCCGGCCGTGGTGCAGTACTCCAAGCTGGACAGGTCGAAGGCGTCCACGTCCACCTCGGTCATGAGGCGGTACATCGTCGGTGGGCAGCAGAGAGTCGTCACGCCGTAGCGACCGACGAGGGAGAGAATCTCGGCCGGATCGTAGCGGTCGAAGTCGTAGGTGAGCACTGCGGCCTCCATGAGCCACTGGCCGAAGAACTTGCCCCAGACCGCCTTGCCCCAGCCGGTGTCGGCGATGGTGAAGTGCAGCCCCTCGGGGTTCACGTTGTGCCAGTGCTTGGCCGTGATGAGGTGCGCCAGCGCGTAGCCGGAATCGTGGAGCACCATCTTGGGATTGCCCGAAGTGCCCGAGGAGAAGTACATGAGCATGGGATCGGCGCCCGCCGTCTCGCGGCGGGTGAAGTCGGCCGAGGCGGCGCGCACCTCGCTGTTGAAGTCGCGCCAGCCCTCGCGCGCGACGGGGGCCGCGCAGATGCCAGCAGGGCCCGAGAGCGCCTCGCCGACAAGCTCGCCGGCGGGAGCGACCCAGTTCCCGTTCCCGTCGCGAGGGGTGAGCCCGGCGCCGGCAGGGTTCACGAGGATGAGCGTCTCCACGCTGGGGCACTCCTCTACCACCGCGTCGATGGTGTCGGCGATGTCCCCGGCCGAGGTGGCGATGATGGCCTTGATATCCGCCCCGTTCAGGCGATAGGTGAGGTCGTGTTCCTTCAGCATGAAGGTGGCCGGTACCGCCACCGCCCCCAGTTTCTCCAGGGCCAGCATCGTGAACCAGAACTGGTAGTGGCGGCGCAGGATGACCATGACGAAGTCGCCGCGCCCGATGCCGCAGTCCGCCAGGAAGTTCGCCGTCTTGTCCGACCACGTCTTCATGTCGGCGAAGGTGAAGACATGCTCCTCCCCTTCCGGATTGCACCAGACCATGGCGGTGCGCTCGGGGTCGTTGATCGCGATGTCGTCCACGACGTCGTAGGCGAAGTTGAAGTTGTCGGGCATGGTGATGTCGAACCTCGTGAGCAGACCGTTCTCGTCGTAGGCCTCGTCCACGTAGCGCAAGTTGATGTTTCTCATGATGATATCCTTGGGTGAAGTCTTGAAAGGGCGGGCGATTACCTTGGGTTCGGCGACGCCGGATGCGCGGGCGCGCGGCCGGGCCAAAGAACGCCGGCCACACCCGCGAGTCGGGCCGCCTAGATAATCTTCTCCCCCTCGGGCTTCATCACAATGGCGAGGAACACGCAGGGCTCTCCTCCGGTAGCAATCATGCCGTGGCCGCGACCGGAGTCGTACATGACTACATCCCCCGGATTCAGGATCTCCTCGTGATCCTCGTAGGCGAAGCGCATCTGGCCGGAGATGATGAAGTCGAGCTCCTGGCCCTCGTGGTGGGACAGGTGCACGGGCACGTCCTGCTCCTCTTCCAAATAGGGGGCGGTGACCACAAAGGGCTCGGCCAGCTTGTGGCGGAAATGCGGCGCCTTGTGCAGGTACTCGAAGCCAGCGCGGCGCTTGATGGAAAGGCCCGCGCCCTCGCGCGTGAGCGAGTAGCCCGTCAGGTGCGGGTTCTCGCCGGTGAGCAGCTCGATGACGTCGACGCCGAACTTCTCGGCGCACTTGTACAGGAAGGTGAAGGAGAGGTCCTCCTCGCCGGACTCTTGTGCGGCGTATTCCGCCGTCGACCGGCCCGTGGCCTCGGCCATCTCCTGCAATGTGAGGTCCATGTCCTCTCGCAGAGCGCGAATACGCCCCGCCACCTCTTTGATATTCGGCTCCACGACCTGCGACCTCCTTATCGGTTCTCGAAAATGACTGTAGCACGCTATTTTACTGGCATCTCGGCGGTCAACATTTCCAATCGGTTAAAAAGTCGGCGATGCGCCTATAGTTTTTCCCGCAGCTTCGCCATCGCCAGACGCGAAAACGAAGGCGCCCCGAAGGGCGCCTTAAGATCGCGGTGCGCGCGAGCCTAGGCTTTGCGGCGCAGGAGGGCGAGGAAGTGGGCGTCGGGGCCGCCGGGCTCCAGGACGGTGGAGAAGAACGGCAGCTCGATGTCGAGGTCGGGGTTTCGGCAGGGCACCACCTCGAAGGCGGCACCGGCCTCGGTGGCCAGGAAGGCCTCCACGGCATCGGCGTTCTCCTCGTGGGTGACGGTGCAGGTGGCGTAGGCCAGAATGCCGCCGGGAGCCACATGGGATGCCGCCGATTCCAAGAGACGTGCGTCCAGCTCGGCCGATTCGGCAATGGTTTCGGGGCGCAGGCGCCAGCGGATGTCCGCATGACGCCGGAGCGTGCCCAGCCCCGTGCACGGGGAGTCGATGAACACGCGATCGAAAGTGCGCTCGCCCACCAGGGCGTCCAAGTCGGTGGCGTCGCCGATGATGGCCTCGCTCACGTGCGCCCCGTACTGCTCGGCGCGCTCTTGGAGCAGCTTGGTCTTGAAGGCGTGCACGTCAACGGTGACGTACTCGGGGATCTGCTTGCCGTATCGCCGGTAGGCGATGCTCTGGTCGAGGATGGTCTTCGTGGCGCGGCCGGCGCCGATCTCCAAGAACGACTCCGGTGCCGTATCTCCCACCACCAGATCCGCCACTGCCTGGGAGGTGGCGTCGGATACGAGAAGCAAGCCCTGGTTTATCATGCGGCGCACACGGCCATCGAGCAGGGGCACGCCCGACGCCACTTTGTAGCAGCCGGGTACGGCACAGCCGCCCAGCTCCATGGCTTCAGGCTCAGCGTGAGCCGCTGCGAGAACCGAGACGACCTCCTCGTCGGTGGCGGCCTTCAGCGCGTTGACGGCGATGTAGACCGGAGCCGGCTCGTTCGAGGCTACCATGAAGTCGCGGGCGCCCTCGGGCCCGAGCTCTGCGATGAGCCGCTTGGCGAGCCACACCGGGAAACCGTGCAGCCGCGCATAGGCGGCGATATCAGTGCGCGGGTCGCCGAAGGGGAAGGCCTCTTTGGCGCGCGCCACGCGGCGCAGCACCGCATTGGCGAGACCGCCCGCGCGCGGCGCCACCGACTTCACCAGCTCGACGCCCTGATCGACGGCGGCATGGGGGCTCTTCTGCAAAAAGACGATCTCGTAGGCCGACAGGCACAGCGCGTCGCGCACTGCCGGGGCCGCATCGTCGGGCGAGTCCATGCAGCCCGTGATGATGTCCTCCAGGGTGCCGCGCGTGCTGACCACGCCCAGCACGAGCCGGGTGGCGAAGGCCCGATCCTCCCGCGACAGGGGCGAGATATCGATGGTCTTGGCGATGATGTCCTGGGCGAACGCGTCGCGCTCCCTCAGCTGGTGGATGGCCGCCAGGGCAAGCTCGCGGGCCGTCGTGGCCTTGTGGGCCTTCTGCCGGCGCACCTGGTCGCGGCGCGGCGCGCCTCCGCGGCCGCCGTCGCGAGGCCCATCGAAGCGCGGGCCGCGATCCTGCGGGACGTCTTGGTCGGGGGCCGCCATGAGCTTGCCGTCGATGAACACCTCGCGCGGGTGGCCCGCCTCGCGGGAATCGCGCCGAGGGCCGCGGTCTGTGCGCGGGCTGAAATCCTTGCGGGGGGCGCTCCCACCAGTTGGCTTGCCATCGCGGGCACGGAAGTCCTTCCGGTCGGCGCCGGATCGCTGCTCGTCACGCGGGCCCCGGTCGTCCTTGCGGAATCCGCCGGGCTTGCCGTCCTTGCGGTAGCCGCCGGGCTTCCCGTCGCGGGGGCCGCGATCATCCTTGCGGAAGCTACCCGGCTTCCCGTCTTTGCGGAACCCGCCGGGCTTGCCCCCTTTGCGGAAGTCGCTCGGCTTCCCGTCACGAGGCCCCCGGTCATCCTTGCGGTAGCCACCCGGCTTGCTGTCTTTGCAGAACCCGCCGGGCTTGCCCCCTTTGCGGAAGTCGCCGGACTTTCCGCCGGGGCGCGGCCCGCGGTTCTGCCGCGCGCCGCCCTGGGCGTTGCGATCGCCCTGGCTCGCTCGGTCGTAGGATCGTCTCTGGTTGTGGGATCGATGATCGTTATGCACGGGACCATGTTCCTTCCTCGCCCCGCAGCGCGGGGACGCCGGCGGCAAACGAGCGCGCGTCCATGGCGCGCTTGCCGTCCGGTTTTACTTCGGTTACTTCCAAGACCCCCTCGGCGCAGCCGAGAAGCAGTCGGTTCGCGATAAGGGCCGCCGCGCCGGAGCCCAGGCGGTCGGCGGGAGCATCGTCGGCCACGCGGGCCGCCAGCACCGTCAGCGGCCGGCCGGCGACGACGGCCCGGGCGGGATGGGCGGCGCCCGAGGCACGCACGCGGCGATCGTTCGCAACGGCGCTCTCGGCAGGATCGAGGTTCAGCTCGCCTTTGGCGATCTTCTCGGCGTAGGTGACCAGCGCCTCGTCCTGGGCCACCCAGCGCAGGTTGCCGCCCTCGGCCTGGGCCAGCGCCGTGAGCAGCGCGCTGGCGCCCAGGGCTGCCAGCTCCTCGGTGAGCTCGGCGGCTGTGCGCGAACCTGCGGGCAGCGAGCGGCACACGCAGTAGTCGCCGGTGTCGAGCCCCTCCTCCATGGCCATGATGCACACGCCGATCTCCTCGTCGCCGGCGAGGATGGCCCGCTCGATGGGGGCCGCCCCGCGCCAGCGCGGAAGCAGGGACCCGTGCACGTTCAGGCAGCCGAAGGGCGGCAGGTCGAGCACCTCCTTGGGGAGAATCGCCCCGTAGGCCGCCACGCAGATGGCATCGGGCGCGAACGCGGCGAGCTCCGAGAGCACCGCGGCGTCGCGCAGCGTGCGCGGCGTTCGCACGGGAAGACCGCGGCGCTCGGCCACTTCCTTCACCGGGGAGGGTACGAGCGCCTTTCCCCGGCCGCGCACGGCGTCGGGACGCGTGTAGACGGCCGCGATCTCGTGGAACTCCGCCAACTCGTCCAAGATTTCCGCCGCGAAGCGGGGCGTTCCCATGAAGACGACGCGCACGCTACTTCACCTCGATATCGGTGTCGCCCGGGCGGGCGCCGGCGGCCTTGGCCTCCTCGTAGGCGCGCAGCGCCTCGATGCGGGTCACCGGATCGCAGCTCTCGAAGAGCGTCTTGCCGTTCAAGTGGTCGATCTCGTGCTGCAGGCAGCGGCCGAGCAGGCCGTCGCCCTCGATCTCCCACAACTCGCCGTCCAAATCGTAGTACTGGACGCGGGCCCACGGCTGGCGCTTCACCGGCACGGTGACGCCGGGGCACGAAAGACAGCCCTCGCCGCCCTCCTCCGGCTCGCCGGCCAATTCCACGATCTCGGGGTTCACGAGCACGATGGGGTTCTTCTCCCCCTTCTCGCCGTCCCAGTCGACGTCGATGACGACCAGGCGCTTGGTGACGCCCACCTGGGGGGCGGCGATGCCGCAACCGTAGTTCTTGTACATGGCGTGGGCCATCTGCTTGGAGAGACGCTTAAGCGACTTGTCGCCGGGCTCGCACGGCTCGCAGACCGTGGCGAGAATGGGATCGGGGGAAATAACAATGGGAAGCACGGTATTCCTTACTCTGTATAGTGAAGTGTCAATGCGCTGCGGCAACCCCGGGCAGCTCTGAGGGGGCCTGGGATCGTATCAGTTGCTTGGGACATTGTGATGCGGAAGCGCCCCTCTGTCCAGATGACCCGCGAAATCTACGGACGGACGGCACTCCCCTACCCCTTCGTAGGGGCTGACCTTGGTCAGCCCTGGCGAGCGGAACGATCATGCACGACAAAAAGAGGGGCGACCAAGGTCGCCCCCTACGGGACAGCGATGGGCGCCCTAGCTGGCGGGAAGGGCCCGATGGGCGACGCGGCGGGCGGCCACGTCCATCTGAAGGGTGGTGACGGCGGCGTGCAGAAGCTCGACCTCCTCGGCGTCGGCCCCGGCGTTCATCTGGGCCGTCAGCGCGCCTATGGCCTCCTCGGCATCGCCTAAGGCCAGCTCCTCGGCCAAGTAGGCGCCGATGGCCTCCGGGGTGCTCGACGGATAGGACGACCCGGCGGTGAGCACGCGGGCAGCATGGGGCGTGGCGAGCGTCGCCTTCGTGACGATGTCGGCCGGTGCGGCGCCCGGGTTCTCGGAGAGGGTCGCCAGCACGCTCTCGGCGAGAAGCCGGTGCGCCTCCTCGTGCCACTGCACCTGGGCGAGCGCGTCGGCATGGGCGAGCCCCACGAGCGGGTGCTGGCAGGCCAGGGCCAGAAACTCTCGCTCGAAGCGCAGGCGGTTGCGCTCGGCCTGGGAAAGCGCGCGCCGCGCGGGCCGGGACATGGAAGCTTCGGGGGCGGCCTCCTCCTCGCCGGCGCTGCGGGGCACCTCCAGGGCCGCCAGGCGCTCCAGCACGTCGGCCTCCTCGATGCCGAGACGGCCATGGGCCCGCAGGCGCGACCAGGTGCGCACGGCGTAGTCCTTCGCCACCAGCGTGTCCTTGATGGGGGCGAGCACCGCCAGGCACGCGTCCAGCGCGCGATCGCGGCCGGGCGCCGTGTCCAAGTCGAAGCTGTCGAGGCGCCGCTCGAGGCCGAACTCGATGAGCGGCAGCGCCCCTTCCACCACCTTCTCCAGGGCTTCCGCGCCTTCTGCTTGCACGAACTCGGCCGGATCCTGGTTGTTCGGCAGGGTGACGGCCAGGAGCTCCACGGAGTTGCGGTTCTTGTCGGAGATGCTCTCGCCGATGAAGGCCAGGGCGCGATCGGCCGCCTTCTGGCCCGCCGCGTCGCCGTCGAACAGGTAGACGATCTTCTTGGGCGCGTGCTTGGCGAGCACCCGGATGTGCCGCATGGTGAGCGCCGTGCCCAGGGTGGCCACCACGTTGGTGACCCCGGCCTCGTGCAGCGCGATGACGTCGGTGTAGCCCTCCACCACGATGGCGCAGCCGGTGGAGGCCATGCGAGCCTTCGCCTGATTAAGCCCGTAGAGCACCTGGGACTTGTGGAACAGCGGCGTTTCCTGGGAGTTCAGGTACTTCGGCTCGCCGGTGCCGATGACGCGGCCCCCGAAGGCCACGCAGTCGCCCTGGGCGTCGAAGATGGGGAACATCACGCGCTCGTAGAAGCGGTCGCGCACCGGGCCCCCGCGCCCATCGAGGGCCACGTTGGCGCGGATCATCTCATCGGGTTTGAAGCCCAAGGCCGACAGGTGCCGCACGAGCGCGCCGCGTCCCGGGGCGTAGCCGAGCATCCACTTCTTCGGCACCTCGCCGCCGAAGCCGCGGGAGGCCAAATACTTCCGCGCCGCGTCAGGCCCCTCGCCGCGGCCGCGCATGAGCTGGGTGTGGTAGAACTCGGCCGTGCGCGCGCAGATCTCCTTCATGCGGCTCTTCACCGAGCGCGACACGCCCCCGCCCCGCGCGTCCTCCGCGATGTCGATGTGGGCGCGGTCGGCCAGATAGCGCACGGCCTCGGGAAAGTTGAAGTCCTCGGTCTTCATGATGAACGAGAAGACGTCGCCCCCTTCCCCGCAGCCGAAGCAGTGCCACAGCTGGGTGGCGGGGTCGATCTTGAACGAGGGGGTCTTCTCCTGATGCAGCGGGCAGCAGCACCAGAAGTCGCGGCCCTTCTGCTTGACGGGGGTGCGCTCGCCGATGACCGCCACGAGATCGCTCGCGTCGCGAACTTTCTGGATATCCTCGTCGCTGATGCCGGCCACGCGCCCCCGCTTTCTCTTCGTCGTTTTCTGGAAAGTATAGCACCTCGTTCGCAAACAGATGTTCCTCAAGCTACAATAGCGGCAAAACTAACGATCAGCGAAAGCGAGCGAGCCATGGCAGAGAACAACGTCCCCTACCTTACCCTCGATCCCGACGTGGAAGAGGCCATCCGGGCCGATCGGGCCGCCGGGCGAACGAGCCCCTACCGCACCGACGACGACGCCGTGGTGCGCCGCGAGGACTTCGCCCACGACCGGGCCACGCTCACGCGCCCGGCCTTCGTGCGCGACATCGAGAAGATCTTGAACCTGCCCGCCTACAACCGCTATGCCGACAAGACCCAGGTGTTCTCCTTCGCCGAGAACGACGAGATCTCGCGGCGCGGCCTGCACGTGCAGCTGGTGAGCCGCGTGGCCCGGGGCATCGGGAGCCTGCTCGGGCTGAACTGCGACCTCATCGAGGCCATCGCGCTGGGCCACGACACGGGCCACACGCCCTTCGGCCACGCCGGCGAGCGCTTTCTGTCGGCCTGCTACCACGCGCGCACCGGGCGCACCTTCAACCACAACGTGCACTCGGTGCGGGTGCTCGACAACCTGTACCGCCGCAACATCTCGCTGCAGACGCTCGACGGTGTGCTCTGCCACAACGGCGAGTTCGCCCAGCAGGTGCTGCGCCTGGGAGAGACGGCCACGTTCGAGCAGCTGGACAACTTGGTGGAGGCCTGCACGGCCGACGAGTCCACCATCAAGACCCTGCGCCCTTCCACGCTGGAGGGCTGCGTGGTGCGCGTGGCCGACATGATCGCCTACATCGGCAAGGATCGCCAGGACGCGCTGGCCATGGGGGTCATCGATTCGCTTTCCCCCTTCGATTCCGAGGCGATCGGCGTGACCAACGCGAAGATCATCAACAACCTCACCGTGGACATCGTGAACAACTCCTACGGCAAGCCGGAGATTGCCATGAGCGAGGAGGTCTTCCGCGACCTGAAGCTGGCGAAGAAGCAGAACTACGAGGTCATCTACTTGAAAGAGGGCATGGTGGACGACACCGAGAACCTCGTGGAGGAGATGTTCGAGGAGATGTACGCGCGGCTTCTGGCCGACCTTTTGGAAGAGCGCCGGGAAAGTCCCATTTTCCAGCACCATGTGCGGCGCCTCGCCGCGGCGTCGCGGTCCATCGTGCCTGCGGAATATCTAGCCGGCGAGCCGGACCAGATCGTGGTGGACTACATGGCATCCATGACTGACAGCTACTTCATGGCCATCTACCGCCACCTGTTTCCGGAAAGCGACCGCCGCATCCAAACCCGCGGTTACTGCGCCGACCTTTAGGGCTGAAAAGGCCTTCCCCACAAAGGCCCCCGCACTGATGCGCGGGGGCCTTTGTGGGGAAGGCTGAGTGAACGAATTACAACGCCGCCACGGTCTCGCCGACGATCTTGCCCATGGTGGTGGCCCACCCGATGCTGATACCGGCGATAGGGGTGCAGTACTGCAGGGCGAAGCGTCCGCCACAGCTGTTGCCCGTTGCATACAGACCGATAGCCGGAAATCTCGCCGGGGTAGGCTGTGGGCTTCGGAACGCCGAAAATGCCGCAGTTCTCGATGATGGCCGAATCCAGATGGGAGAGGATCCAGTCGAGCGCCTTGCCGCTCTCGGCCTGACGCACGAGCAGCGGATTGGTGCGGTTCATGTTGCGCCGCATCCAATCCTGCACGAATTCGATCTCGTCGATGACGTCGCCGCCATGTTCGTGGGACCAGTTGGAGTTCAGGTGCCCGATGTCGTGGCCGAGGAACGTGTAGTCCGCTTCGGCCTGCACTTCCACCACGGCCACCGAGGCGCCAGCCTCGGCCGCGGCCAGGGCAGCGCACACGCCGGAGTTGCCGCCGCCGATAACCACCACGTCCGCCTCCACCGTGTCGGCCACCGCCGCCTGGTCGATCTCGGGCGCCGCGCCGAGCCAGTCGAAGTAGGTGAGATAGCCGGCCTCCACCGTGGCGTTGGCGGCGGCCCCGCCGGCGGCCGTTGTACCAGGATATGGTGATCGTGCTGTTGCTGCTCAGCGTGTGCACCATGGTCATCGTGGTGGCCAACGCCCACAACCTGTCTGCCCAAATGAGCACCAACGAGCTGCTCTCCATGCAGCAGCTTTTAAGGGATCAGCACCTGCACTACCTTACTCAGCGCAGCGCCGCTGAGGCGGTGAACCGGCGATACCATGATTTGAAGCACGTCCTGACCCAGATCGAGCGCATCGCCGAGGATCGCGGCGCGGAGGGTCTCGACGACCTCCGGGCCTTCGCCGGTTCCCTGAACCGGGAGATCGAGCCCTTCATCCTGGATGTGCGCACGGGCAACGGCGTGCTCGACGTGCTGCTTACGGAGAAGCGCCGCCAATGCCTGGGCGCGGGCATACGCCCGACATTCTTCGTGGACGGGAGTCGACTGGGCTTCATCAACGATTTCGATTTGTGCACACTCATCGGCAACGCCGCCGACAACGCCATCGAGGCCACCTCCCAGCTGCCGCTGGGCGAGGCACGCGAGTCATCATGGTGCCCGTGCCGTCCTCGCCTTGAGTCTGCACGGGGCAGTGAGCTTCCGAGGGCCCTACCCCTTGAAGCCCGCGTCCACCTGATGGCACGCCGGGTTGTCGGCGGCGGTGGTGGCGAGCATGGCCTTCTAGGATGTAGGAGCCTCCGCCCCATCAACTTTACGCCGTCTTCATGCCGATCTCGTTTGAAAAAGGCACGGCATTTCGCTATAATACGGGTCAGGCGGTCACCCGCGGCTACGGGCGGCTGCTTCACATAAGTTTGGGTTATGTGATTGAAGAGCCGCTCTCGTAACGCAAGAGGGCGGCCTTTCTCTTTCCATCGCCCCAGCTACTTCCGAAGCGATTTCCCGAGCTTGATGGCCGCGAACAGCACGAGGACAAACGCTAGCAGTTCAGTCCAAGTAACCATAAGCCACCTCCCTTCAGAAGAGAAGCAACCCACCGCCTAACCCCATGTCGATTATATCATAAGTTGTCGTACATTTGTACGTTATTCTTTGAATCCTTTGTCTTTCTGGTGGCAGGCGGGGTTGTCGGCGGCGGTGGTGGCGAGCTCGTCGCAGCGCTCGTTCTCGGGATGCCCCGCGTGGCCCTTCACCCAAACGAACTTCACGGTGTGGGGCTCTTTGGCAGCGAGCAGCCGCTTCCACAGATCGACGTTCTTCACGGGCTGCTTTTGCGAGTTCTTCCAGCCTCGCTTGAGCCAGCCGGCCACCCAGTTTTGGTTGAAGGCGTTCACGAGGTACTGCGAATCCGAGTACACCGTCACCGTGCAGGGGCGCTTTAAGGCCTCCAGGCCCACGATGCAGCCGAGCAGCTCCATGCGGTTGTTGGTGGTACAGGAAAAGCCGGCCGAGAGCTCCTTCTCGTGCACCGCGCCCGAGGGCGCCGTGTAGCGCAGAATGGTGCCGTAGCCGCCCGGCCCGGGATTGCCCCGGGACGAGCCGTCGGAGTACAGGGTCACTTCCATGGGGGCTCCTTGGTGCTCGGGTGAGGCCGCCACGTGGCCCGCGGCGGCGAAGTCGTTGAAAGAGAAGCCGGATTGCGCGGTCATGGGCTACAACTCCGCTTCCGTGCGCTCGCCCAGGTCGATGAGCTCCTGGCGGGTGTGCACGCCACACTTGGCGTAGATGCGGCGCAGGTGCGTGTCGACGGTGTTCTTCGAGATGAAGAACTCGCCGGCGATGCGCTCGGCGGTGCGGCCGCGCAGGGCGAGCGGCAAGATCTCCGCCTCGCGCTTCGAGAGCTTTGCCGTCCGCGCGATAAGCTCGCAGGCCTCCTCGAAGCGGTCGGTTTGGGCGACCACTACTGAGAGCGCTGCCATGTCGCGATCGGTGAACAGGAACAGATACGCGTACATCACCGCCACGCCGGCCAGGGCCACGAGCGCCGCCGACACGTCGAAGGTGCCGGGGATTGCGCCTACGATGCCGCCGATGAGCACGCCGGAGATCTCGCCGGCAAACAGCGCGGCGAAACCCCGGGCGAAGGAGCGCGCCGCGTCCCCACCGCCGATGCGGCCCATGATGAGGAACAGCGAGACGAGCACCGAGAACACCCCGAGGTAGCCGGCGAGCACCACGGCCACGCCAGAGACGCCCACGCTCTCAAGCAGCGGCACGGCGACGAAACCGCCCACCATGAGCAGGATGGCGAGCCGGTAGGCGCCCCCGAGCGGCCCCACTTCCTGATCGGGCCCCGTGGGCAGCACGGCGCGCACGCCCACCGAGAGCGGACGGCCCCCGTAGAGCTGCAGCGCGGCGGCGCAGTACAGCACGAAGAGCACGAAGGTGACGGAAAGCGATGACGCGGCTCCCCCTTCGGCGCTGGTGGCAAGTGCCTCCACGGCGCCAGTGGCCAGGCCGTAGACCACCGTGCCGGCAATAATCCGCCCGGAGAGCTTGGTGGCCTCCTCGGTTGGATCGTCGGTAGTCGCGGTCTCGGCGTCGCGGTCAGCAGGCTCGCCGAGCGCACGCAGAGCCCAGGCGCTTCCCACGGGCAGCACGTACAACAGGATGTAGGCGCCCTCCACGGGAATGGCGACGACGAAGAAGCACACCGCGGCGCCCAGGGCGCTTCCGATGAACACCTCGGGCACGGACTGGTCGATGGAAGCCTTCCCCAGCACCCGGCCCCACCGGCACAGAAGCAGCGCGAGAGGGATGCCGGCGGCGAGCGCGAGCCACGGGATGCCAGGAGCAAAGCCGTGCAGCGCAACGATGAGGTACAGCGCGACCACCAACGGCAGCGCGTAGCAGCGAACGAGGCCCTCGGCCACGGCCATGAGATGCCGACGCGGGCGCTCGCAGGTCATAAGCGCGAAGGTGGCGGCCATGACGAAGAGCACGCAGAGCAAGTCGGCACGATCGATGAGGAACCCGTGCTGACTGCTCTCGTTGTAGGAGCCCAGATACAACATGGCGAAGAGAAAGGCCTGATTGCAGCCGAAGCCGAGGATGGCGTAGCGCGCTTGGCGCAAACGCGAGAGCGTCATCATCGCCATGGCCTCCCCTTTCTCGCTCGCATTAACAACTAGGTATTCTATCGCAACCAAGCGCATCGGTTCTCACCGACGGGGACATCCGACGAAATGAACCGCCTATGGCAACATGAAGAGAAGCGGCGCTGACCATATCGGGCAGCTGCCGCTTCTCTTGGGAGGGAGGGTTGAAACGAACCCCGCACCCGAAGGCGCAGGGACGGTTCACGAATGTTATTCGGCCTTCTTGCGAACGACCTTCTTGACCACCTTGGTCTCGGACTCGCCGGCGGTGGCGTAGGCGACCCCGGGCTCGTCTTCAACGATCTCGACGATCTCCTCGACTTCCTCATCCTTGTCCTTGTCGAAGGCCATGCCCTCGCGCAGGCTCTTCACGGTCTTGCCAAGAGAGGCGCCGAGTTTGGGGAGGTTCTTCGGTCCGAAGATGAGCAGCACGACGACGAGGATGATAACGAGCTCAGGCACGCCCAGTCCGAGAATCTTCATGAGATGGTCTCCTTCTTTGCTTCGAAGCCGGCTGGTTCCAACCTTGCGCCGCGCTTCACGGTTTCTTGCGTTTTGACGCCGCCCACTATGCCTCCTTCCAAGCCTCCTGCCTATCACGCAGACCCGTGATTTTGTCACGCGGCGAAGAAATTTTCCTATCACACCTTTGCGTGACAAAGCTCGTTTTCGCTGGTCAGAAGCTTACGCAAAAAAGGGCTGACCAAGGGTCAGCCCCTACGGAACAACTATGGGAGATTTTTCCTACTCGTGAATCCAGCTGAACATGCCGCGGATGCGCTCGCCGGTCTTCTCGATCTCGTGGGTGTTGATGGCCTCGCGCTGCTCGAGGAGCCACGCGTGCCCGTTCTTGCAATCGGCGACGAATTCCTCCGCGAAAGTGCCGTCCTGGATGCGGGCCAAAATCTCGCGCATGGCCTCGCGGCTCTGCTCGTTGATGACCTTCGGTCCCGCGTAGTACTCGCCGTACTCGGCGGTGTTGGAGATGGAGTAGTTCATGAAGTGGATGCCGCTCTCGTACATGAGGTCGACGATCATCTTCATCTCGTGGTAGCACTCGAAGTACGCGAGCTCCG
>OLQL01001626.1_pt1 | contig 17900 bp, 13 predicted proteins | sample 1672971 | NCBI WGS metagenome assembly OLQL01 (sample SAMEA3136742, study PRJEB25190) | human gut metagenome | biome: human gut; feature: human-associated habitat; material: faeces | place: Austria | collected 2013
CCAGAGGCGCCGCCTCTGGACTCCGCAAGGGGCATTGCCCCTTGACCCTTTTTTGCGTCCCGGCTTGAGCGCGTTCCCCTGCTATCCTTTATCCCTAATCCGCCTATCCTTTCCCCAGCATTATAGCAAAAAAACCTTCCACTAACAACCCTTAGCCGAAGCGCCCCGTGATATAATCCTCCGTCCGCTTATCCCGCGGCATCGAGAACAGCTGATCCGTCGCCCCAACTTCCACCATATCCCCTAACAGGAAGAATGCCGTTGTGTCCGCGATGCGCAAAGCCTGCTGCATGTTATGCGTCACAATCACAATGGTGTACTTCCCCTTCAGCTCCATGCACAATTCTTCAATCTTGCTCGTCGAAATCGGGTCAAGCGCCGAGGTGGGTTCGTCCATCAGCAGCACCTCCGGTTCAACCGCCAGCGCGCGCGCAATGCAAAGCCGCTGCTGCTGACCGCCGGAAAGCCCCAAAGCGCTCTTGTTCAGGCGGTCTTTCAGCTCGTCCCAAATGGCGGCGTTCCGCAGGCTGCTTTCCACAATTTCGTCCAGCTGTGCCTTGCGGTGGATGCCATGCGTGCGCGGGCCGTAGGCAATATTGTCGTAGACGCTCATGGGGAAGGGGTTGGGCTTCTGGAACACCATGCCGACGCGCTTGCGCAGCAGGTTCACGTCCATGCTGCCGTAAATGTTCTCGCTGTCCAGCGTGATGCTGCCCTCGACGCGGCAGTCGGGGATGAGGTCGTTCATGCGGTTGAGCGTCTTCAGCAGCGTCGATTTGCCGCAGCCGGACGGCCCGATGAACGCGGTGATTTTGCCGCGCTCAATGTCGAGGTTGATGCCGTGCAGGGCGTGGAATGCGCCGTAGTAGAGGTTCAAATCCTTGATGGCAATCTTTACGTCCGCAGGCGTATCAGCCGGATGTGCGGTTTTGTTCTTGATGGCTTCCTGCATGTCGATAATCATGATGCTTTTCCTCCGATTTTGCGGGAAATCAGGCTGGACAGGCTGTTCAGCCCCAGCACGAGCAGCAGCAGCACCACGCCCGTGGCGTATGCTTGGTCGTAATGCAGCCCCTCCAGCGACAGCTGATACATATGCACCGCCAGCGTGCGCCCGGACGAGAGCAGAAAATGCTTGGGCATGTCCGCGACCGTGCCGGAGGTAAACAGCAGCGCGGCGGTTTCACCCACGATGCGGCCAATCGCCAGCACCACGCCGGAGAGAATGCCCGGCATGGCGGGCGGCAGCACGATTTTGATGACCGTGCGCAGTTTGCCCGCGCCTAAGCCGAAGCTGCCCTCGCGGTAGCTGTCCGGGATGGAGAGCAGCGCTTCTTCGGTCGTGCGCAGTATCAGCGGCAGCACCATAAGGGAAAGCGTCAGCGCACCGGAGAGCAAAGTCAGGTTGATGCGCAGGGCGGTGAAAAACACCATGCCGAACAAGCCGTAGATGATGGAGGGGATGCCCTGCAGGGTCTCGGCGGTCAGGCGGATGGTGCGCACCAGCGGCGAGTTGCGCTTGGCGTACTCCGCCAGATAAATCGCCCCGCCCACGCCAATCGGGATAGCGACAAGCAGCGCAACCAGCGCAATCAGCAGCGTGTTGATGATGGCAGGTAGCATCGACTGATTTTCCGTCGTGTACTTCAGGCTGAACAGCTCCGGCGTCAGGTGCGGAATGCCCTTGACAAGCAGGTCAATGACGATGGCAAGCAGGGCGAAAATCGTAATCAGCACCGACAGGCGGCACAGCAGCCGCAGCAGCGCGCTGGCTGGATGACGCCGCCAGCGGTTGCCTTCATTGCGGAAGAAATTCCTGATGGGATGCGCGCGGTACGCGGGGGCGGTCATCATTGCTGTTCCCTCCTTTTCAGCACGGAGAAGGAAGCGTTAATCAGCAGAATAAAGACGAACAGCACGATGCCGGCAGCAATCAGCGCTTCGCGGTGCAGCCCTTCGGCGTAGCCCATCTCGATGACGATACCGGAGGTGAGTGTGCGGATGCCGCTGAGCAAATCGGAGGTCAGGCGCGGCTGATTGCCGATGACCATCTTGACCGCCATTGCCTCGCCGATGGCGCGGCCAATCGCCAGCACAACCGACGCCAGAATGCCGGATTTCGCCGCCGGGACAGTCGCGCGGAACACGCTGCGTTCATCCGTCGCGCCCAGCGCCAGCGAACCCTCGTAGTAGGAGTTCGGCACGGCTTTGACGGCGGCGGAGGTCAGCTGGATGATGGTCGGCAGAATCATGATGCCCAGCAGCAGCGATGCTGTCAGGATGCACTGCCCGCGCCCGCGGCCGCCGAACATCTCGCGGATGAGCGGCACGAGCGTCGTCAGCCCAAAGAAGCCGTAGACAATCGATGGCACGCCCGCCATCAGCCCAATCATCGGCTCGATGATTTTGCGCAGGCGAACCGGGCAGAAGCGCGCCAGATAAATTCCCGCGAGGATGCCGACCGGCGCGCCGAAGAGCAATGCGCCGCCCGTGACGTAGAGCGAGCCGACAATCATCGGCAGGATGCCGAAAATATTGTTGGCGGGCTTCCACGTCGTCCCGGACAGGAACGCGCCCAAATCATATTTCGTAAAGAACGGCAGTCCGTTCAGAAACAGAAAAACGCAGATCAGCGCGACGGCCGCGATGGAGAACGCCGCTGTCGCCGCAAAGACCCAGCGCATGACCTGCTCCTTGACTTTCATGTCCATTGATTCCTTCTTTCTTCATGCTTTCCCGCTATTTAGGATAGCACGGGAATGTAAAATGCGCGGGCGGGGGAATGTAAAGAGCGTGTAAAATCGTGAGAAGAAGGTGAAGAAAGGGGGAATGGGGACGCGTGGCATGAAAAAGTGCAGAAGATGCGGCGAAAACTTCCAGCGTTATTCAAACCGCCCATGCTGCCGTACAGCACCCCGAATTAACACAATCTTAACCTAACCTGCCTTTCCGCCTTTACATTCCCGCGGTATCATACAGGCGTACCCAAGGAAAAGACAAGGGCAACAGGACATCAGGAAGGTGTCCCGGACAGAAAGGAAGGTTTTTCTGCAATGAAGAAGTTTGCTGCCATCCTGCTCTCGCTCGTGCTGACGCTCACCGTCGCGCTGGCGGACTCCATCTACGTTGTTTCCCGTGAGGACGGCTCCGGCACGCGCGCCGCGTTCATCGAACTGACGGGCGTTGAGCAAAAGGACGCTGACGGCAACAAGGTCGACATGACCACCGTCGAAGCGGCTGTGTACTCCGGCACGTCCGAAGTCAAGACCACGGTTTCGCAGGACATCGCCGCCATCGGCTACATCTCCCTCGGCTCGATGGATGCGTCCGTGAAGGCACTGAAGGTGGCGCGCAACCCCGAAGATGGTGCGGAAGCCGTCTACGTCGAAGCGACCCCTGAAAACGTCGCCAGCGGTGATTACGCCATCGCGCGTCCCTTCAACATCGCTTACAAGGCGGATAGCCTCTCCGCGACTGCGCAGGACTTCATCAATTGGATTCTCTCTGCCGAAGGTCAGGCAATTGTGACCGCGCAGAAGTACGTCGCCAAAGAGCCGGCTGAATATCAGGCGGCGCCCGTGGCAGGCAAGATTGTCATCGGCGGTTCTTCTTCCGTCGGCCCGCTGATGCAGAAGCTGGAAGAAGCCTACGAAGCACTCCACCCGGAAGTGGACATCGAAGTGCAGATTTCTGACTCCTCCACCGGTATGCGCGGCGCTGCGGACGGCTCGTTCGACATCGGCATGGCTTCCCGCGAAGTCAAGGCGTCCGAGCTGGAAGCGGGTCTGACCCCTGTGACCATCTGCATGGACGGCATTGCGGTCATCGTGAATAACGGCAACGCGGTCGAAGGTCTGACGCTTGCGCAGATTCGCGACATCTTCACGGGCGAAATCGTTGACTGGGACGAAGTCAAGTAATCAGCCAAGGACAAATCAAACGCCGAGCAGGTCGAAAGACTTGCCCGGCGCTTTTCAAATACCAAGCGCAATAAAAAAACAGGCGCTTCACGGAATCTTGGGGGAAGAGCAGCTTGGGGGCGCGTCTGCGGACGCGCAAAGTTACTGGCAGGGACGCTTCGCTGCCTGCACCTTTGTTGAGCGCGTTTGGCATACTGGTCGCCCGCGGAACAGTTGGGGCGTTGCCCCAAACCCCACAAGGGACGCTGTCCCTTGACCCTGCAAGGGGCAATTGCCCCTTGACCCCTCCGCGCGATTGAGTTGGTCGCGCTTTCATGCCCCTTCCGCGTGCAGCTTTTTGGTGCTTCGCCTAAGCCCTTGTTTGCTTCCACAACTTTCCGTGAAGAACCAATAAAAAACAGGCCATGACCCATTCACCATAGCCTGTTTTGCCTGTACCCCTTATTCCGCTGCCAGCTTCATCAGCGCCGCAGCATAAATCTTCATCGCTTTGACCATCTGCGACACGCGGATGTACTCGTTCGCCTGATGCGCCAAGTCCTCATCCTCCGGGAATGCTGCGCCGTATGCAACGCCCTGCTTGAGCACCTTCGCGTACGTTCCGCCGCCAGTGGCGTGCGGCGCGGCGGGTTCGCCCGTCACCTCGGTGTAGGAGTCCAGCAGCGAGCGCACCAGCTTGCTGTCTGCCGGAACGTGATGCGGTTCCTTGATTTCCAGCGAATCAACGCTAAAGCCGGGCAGGTGCGCGCGAATCGCGTTCGTCAGCGCGGACAAATCCGCCGCCACAGGGCAGCGCAGGTCGAGCGACGCCGTCACCTTGCCGTCCTTGATATGCAGGATGCCCATGTTGCACGTCAGCGCGCCGGAAATCTCGTCCGAGCACGCGCAGCCCAGCGACGCGCCGTCGTGCTCCATGCCGACTGCGTCCGCCAGCGTCTTCAGCGCGCCGGTCACGCCCATCTCGCGCAGGAGCACCAGCATCATGCCGATGGCGTTGCGGCGTCCTTCGGGATACGCGCTGTGGCCGGGGATGCCCTCCGCCGTCACCCACACGCCATCCGCGGTCACCTCCGCCGTGTAGGGAAGCCCGGTCTTTTCGGCATATGCCGCCACCTTATCGGCAACCTCCTGACCGCCCGCGATAAGCGCCTTGGATTCGCCGGGGATGACATTCACGCGCTCACCCGTCCACAGTTGCTTGACCTGCAGACCGTCCTCCGCGAGTTTGCTCGTGAAGAAGCCGTGAATCATGCCCTTTTCGGTGTTGATGATAGGGAAGGAAGCGTCCGGGGAGAAGCCGACTTCCGGCATTTCCGTGTGCGCGCAGTAATACGCCATGTCTTCCCAGCCGGATTCCTCGTCGCAGCCAAGAATCAGGCGGATGGACTTCTTCAGCGGAATGCCCGCTGCCTTGATGGCGTTCATGGCATACAGCGCCGCCAGCGCCGGCCCCTTGTCGTCGCTCGTGCCGCGCGCGAAAATCTGGTCGCCCACGCGCGTCGCGGTGAACGGCGGGGTCGCCCAGTTGTTGCCCGCCGGAACAACGTCGAGGTGTCCCAGCACGGCGATGGCTTCTTCCGATTCGCCCGGCAGGGTGATATCGCACGCATAGCCGTCGAAATCGCGGGTTTCATAGCCGAACGCCTTTGCGTCCGCCATGGCCACATCCAGCATCCGGCGCACATCCTTGCCAAACGGCGCACCGGGCGTGGCTTCGCCCTTCACCGACGGCACTTCCACCCAGCGGCACAGCTGAGCGGCATAGTCCTCCGCGTGCGCATCCAGATAAGCAAATACTTTTTCGTACATGGGAAAATTCCTCCTTATGCTGAAATCATGGGGTCGAGAATGATATTTCGCGGTTGCAGGCGAAAATTCCTGCTTGATGGAAGATAAAAAAGTTAAGAAGGGCTAACCGTACGATTAGCCCTTTCTCTTCTTTTAGTCGCCGTAGTCCGGGAGCGGGGGGAAATCCCGCCCCGACAGCTGCATCAATTCACCCACCGTCACCGGGCGCAATCCCTTCACATTGATCCAATTATCCAGCGCCTTATCCAGCACCTCCGCTGTATGATACCCATTGATATGGAACTGCACCACGCACCCGCTCGTCACCCGGTCGCTCGTCACGCGGTATACCATCTGATACACCTTATCCTTATACGCGTCCGACCAGTCGCACGCGTCGATTGCGAACAAGCAGTCCTCCACACCTTCCGCGCGGGCAATGGCGGTGACGATGCTGTTCGTCGCGCCCAAATGCGCACAGAACAACCGCGGCCGTACGCCGAAAGTCTCTTCGCACAGGTCGTTCAGCTCACGGATATTCTCCTGCACACGCGCGTAGGAGACTTCGGTCATGTTGATGAGGTTGTTGCCGTGGCTGCCAAGCTCGTGGCCCGCATCAATGATGCGCTGGATGCGCTCCGGGTTGCGGCGCACGAAATCGCCCGTGACGTAGAATGTCCCCTTCACGCCGTATTTGTCCAGCGTGTTCAGCATGTCAGTCAGCTGCTTTTCTGATGCGCCGCTGCACACAATCATCACACCGACAGCGGGTTCAGAGGGGGTCAAACGGGTGACACGCGGCAGGCTGATGTCCGAGAACGCGGCGAAGGAATCCGTTTCGTTCACTTTCTCGCCGTCCAGCCAGACAGACAGCTTGTTGCCGCCCAGCATGTCCTCCGTCACATAGACCGAGAAGGTCAGGTCGTAGCGCGGATTGCGCCAGAACGCGCGCTCCAGCACTTCGCCGCGGTGGTTGCGCAGCTCCAGATACTTCTCCGGCACAGTTGCGCTGCTTTTGTTCTTGCACGATACGGTGATTTTGATTTCGCGGTCGAGATACCCGACGTAGAATCCGCTCTTGAACGTGACAATCGGCGCAACGACGGGGGTCGTGTCCTCTTCGTTCTCCTCCGCGAACGCGGCGCCGCCCAGCAGCATCAGCACCATCAGCAGCAAACTCAGCAGTTTCTTCATTTTGTTACTCCTTTTTATCCAACTTTCGTCCGTGGAAACTATGTTTGCAAATTAAACCTGCGGGCGCACAACCACCTGAGCGCCTTCCGGCACCAGCGTCGGTTCAACCACAAACCCCGCCGGGACGGACAAAATCCGCAAACTGTCCATGTCCTCCAGAATCCGCTGATTGAACTTCGTCACGCGGCAGCCCTCGATGAACGCGGGGATGATGAGTTCCGTATCCGAACCGATGTACTCGATGACCGAGTAGGTGCTGCCCTTCTCTGCCTGCCCCAGATACGAGCCGACGATGAGCGTATCGCCCTCTGTCATCAGCCCCAGCCCGACGCGCAGGTCACGCGCACGGGCGCTGAAGGGGGCGGGGAGGGTCAGCGCGTTCAGCCGGGAGCAGCCCGTCAACGCGTCATGCCCGATTTCGCGCACGGATGCGGGAATGGCGAGTGCCGTCAGGTGTGTGCAGCCGCGCAGGGCTTCGTGGTCGATGCGGGTCAGGGTGTCCGGGAGATTCAAGAATTCCAGCGCCGTGCAGTTCATCAGCGCCTGCATGGGCAGGACGGTCAGCGCGTTCGGCAGGTGGACGCTATTCAGCGCGGTGCAGCCCGAAAGGACAGCGCCACCAACGGCTGTCACTGAATCGGGGAACACGACTTCGCGCAGCGCGGTGCAGGACGCGAACGCGCGGTACTCGATGGTTTCCAGCCCGTCATTCAGCGTGATTTTTGTCAGCGCTGAGCAGCCCTCGAAGGCACTGCCGCCGATGTGTCGGAGCGTTTTAGGGAGCGTGACGGCGGTCAGGTCGGTGCGCATGATGAACGCGCACAGCCCGACGCTCACAACGGGGAGGTCGTCGAGCGTTTCCGGGAGGGTGATTTCGCCGCCTTGCCCGTAGTATTCCATGATTTCCGCGCCGGTGTCGATGGCGCGGTAGGTGTAGTCACCGCATTGCATGGTGTGTACTTCCTCATTATAGTAGTATGGATTTTGAAGCTGATTTTTTCTCCATAATGGGCTTTAGAGCAGCAGCCAGAGGGCAATGAAAACAGACGAAATCTGCGGTCGCCCTCTGAACTCCTTCGCCTTCGCCCTCTGGATGTTACTTGGATTTTATACTATTTCCAAATGAGAATGCGCCAAGATGCGCCGCGAATTTTTCGCTCTGGCTAACGGGAGTGGAATGCAGCGTAGCAGCGCTACGCTAAATGGAACGACCGGACGACAGAGCGGAAAAGGCGCAAGCAGATGGCGCAGGTGAATTTGGAAATAGTATTAGCGGGAGTTTTTTAGTTACTGCGCAGGGACGCTTCGCTGCCTGCGACCAAGGTGTCGGGCTTGACTTTTCCTTTGAAATGGTCACACGCCCAACAGTTGGGGCGTTGCCCCAAGCCCCACAAGGGACGCTGTCCCTTGACCCTTTTTTGCGCCCCGGCTTGAGCGCGTTTCCCTTATGGTTAATTTTCGCGGCTGAGTGCCGCCAGAACCGCGTTGCGCATCTGTCGAACCACCCGTGTCGTACCGGAATCAACCGTGTTCTGCATCGACAGAATCGTCATCTGCTGCCCGGGGAAGTTCGCAAAGTATGTTCCCAGCCAGCCATCCCAGCCGTATTCGCCCGCGCAAGCTAATCCGGCGATGCGCCCCGGTTCAGCGCAAATGCGCATCAAGTGCCCGTAGCTGTACCCGTCCAGCGAATCCCACATATCGCGGCGAACCGCGTCTTTCAGCTGCGGCTGCGTCATGCAGGCGACTGTCGCGGGCGAGAGAATCCGCCGTCCCTCGTAAGTGCCGCCCGCCAGCAGCATATCGGTAAAGTGGCTGTAATCCTCCAGCGTCGAAACAAGCCCCGCGCCGCCGGATTCAAAGGCGGGTTCGCGGTCGTAAACACCGACGGCAAGGTGGGTGCTTGTCCACGGCACAAGTCCGTTTTCCGTGCGCTTGTAGACGGTCACAAGGCGATTCCGCTTGCTTTCGGGAACGTAGAAGCCGGTGTCCACCATGTCCAGCGGCTCAAAGAACTCCTTGCGGAGGAACTCGCCGAAGCGCATTCCGCTGACGACCTCCACCACCGCGCCGAGGATGTCCGCGCAGGTGGAGTAGCGCCAGTGCGTGCCCGGCTGGAAGGACAGCGGCTGCTGCCCCAGACGGTTGCAGAACTCCACTGTCGGCACGCCGCCGCCCGCAAGGATTTCCTGCGTTGCTTCGTCGAACACCTTTGCGGCGTACTGCCCCGCCGGGTCGCTGTCGGGGTAGCAGACGCCCGCCGTCATGCCGAGCAGCTCCATCAGCCACGGCGCGCGGGTCGCGGGGCGAATCGTGCCCTGCTTATCGACGACGCGCGCATTTCGGAAGCCCGGCAGATAGCGGTCTACGCCGTCCATCAGATCAATCTGCCCGCGCTCCGCCAGCAGCATCACGGCGGCGGCCGTAATCGGCTTGGATTGGCTGTACAGGCGGAAGATGCTGTCGCGGTGGATCAGCCGCCCCGACGCAATGTCGGACATGCCCGCCTGCGTATAGAGCATTTCCTCTCCGCAGCGCCGCACCAGTACGCTGATGCCTGCGCATTCCTGCGCTTCGACAGCGGAGGCGAGAATATCGGTGACTTGTTCGTGAAGGGTCATGAGAATAACCTCCTTGCATGTTTTTCAGCAATCATTCGTCGCTTTCGATGAAATCCGGCAGCTGATGCAGCGTCACAAAGCTGCTATCCCGATAAATCGCTCGCAGCGACTCCGGCGTGTTCCCCTTGCTGCTGTCCGTCAGCCAGCTGGTGTGCCACACCATGAAGTACGCCCACGGGGCATTCGTCGCGTCCATCTCCGCGCGGGTCGGAATCTGTCCGCACTCGTGGAACACAATCGGCATCCCTGCCGGGGCAAGCGCGGCACAGCGCCGGTATAAATCCCCCTGCGCGCCGACCTTGTAGCTGTCGCCGCCGAGAATGTCCACCACGTCGTCCCCCGGATACCACGGGCGCAAATCCTCCGTCGCGTCAGAGAAGCCCAGCACCCAAATTAGATTCCGCAGACCGTGAACATGCGTGTAGCGGTCGTGCATCAGCCGCCACAAGCGCACAAAATTCGCCGCGCCGCCGCGTCCCCACCAGAACCAGCCGCCGTCCATCTCGTGGAAAGGTCGCCAAAGAATCGGAACGCCATCTGACTGCAAGCACTTGAGGTAGGGGACAGCGTGGTCAAGCCCATCCAGCAGACGGCGGTTCGCTTCCGTGCCGTCCACAAAAGCGGAAGCCCAGTCCAGTTCGCTTTCGCGGCATTCGGGGTAACCGGAGAAGAAATCCGCGCCCGTGTGCCAGCAGATGGTGGGAATGCCGCCGCGCGCCCACCAGTCCTTCGCGCGCTGCGTCACGCCCAGATAGTCGTTATCCATGAAATCCAGCCCTCGAATGGCAGGCTGACGACCGGTGACATCGGTCAGATAGCTGATTTCATGCTCAGTCGAGCGGCACCATTGGCTTTCCATCTGCCCGGTCAGGCACTTGCCGGAAAGCGATTGCAGGTATTCATAGACGCGCTGAGCGGCGGGCAGCGGATTTTCCGCGCAGAGGGGACGGAACATAATGCTTCTCCTTTGCTTTGCAGGAATCTGCTTGCAGTATAGCAGGAAATGCCCGCCTTTGCAACGGGTAGAAGGGAAAAAGGGAGGGGAAAAAGCATGGAAAATCAGGCGGCGGCAGTTGTCCAAGAAGAGGGTTTGTGCTATACTTATTATGGGTGTTTATTGGAATGCCCATGAACCAGCGGGCATCCCCGCTATGGGAGTTAATAAATGAAGCTGAAAAAATTGGAGCTGTATGGCTTCAAATCCTTTGCCCAGCGGACGGAAATCGTCTTTGATGAGGGCATAACGGGCATCGTCGGGCCGAATGGGTCGGGCAAGAGCAACATCGGTGACGCGGTGCGCTGGGTGCTGGGCGAGCAGAGCGCGAAAACCCTGCGCGGCGCGAGCATGTCCGACGTGATTTTCAACGGCACGCAGAAGCGCAAGCCGCTTTCGTACTGCGAAGTATCGCTGGTGTTTGACAACGATGACCATGCGCTGGCGATGGAAGCTGCCGAGGTTATGGTCACGCGCCGCGTCTACCGCAACGGCGAATCCGAATACTACTTAAACCGCACCGCCTGCCGCTTGAAGGACGTGGTTGACCTCTTCCGCGATACGGGCATCGGCAAAGAGGGATACTCCATCATCGGGCAGGGGCGCATTGACGAAATCCTCTCCCGCAAGAGCGAGGATCGCCGGCAGGTGTTCGAGGAAGCAGCGGGCATCGTTAAGTTCAAGGCGCGCAAGGAAGAAGCGGACAAGAAATTGCAGCGGACGCTGGAAAATCTGGAGCGCGTCGATGATATTCTGGATGAGCTGACGAAGCGCCTGAAGCCGCTGGAAGAGCAGAGCCGCAACGCCCGCGTGTATCTGGAGCTGTCCACCGAACTGAAGGATTTGGACTTGAACCTCTTCCTGATTCGCTCCGACCGGGCGCGGGCACGCTTGTCCGAACTGGAAAGCGAACTGCTGACCGTCCAGACGATTTTGGCGGACACGGAAAGCAACCTGACCGACAAGACCACCCGCCGCGACGAGACGCAGAACCGCATCGATCAGCTGGAAGAAGCCATCACGAAGGCGCGCACCGAACTGATGGAATGCGCCGAGCATGTGCACGAATCGCAGAAGAAGCTCTCCGCCCTGCAAAGCCGCCGCGAGACGCGCAGCGAGAACCGCCAGCGCATCGTCCGCGAGCAGGAGGAAGCCCAGGAGCGGCTGGCGGAAATCGAGAAGGATCATGCACGGATTCAGGCGGACGTGGAGAAGCAGCACAGCCTGATTGCCGACGCGGAGCAAATCCTCCGGGCGACGCAGGAAGCCGCCGAAAAGGCGCAGGCGAAGGAAAAGGAAGCGGACGCCGCGCTGGAAGCGCAGAAAGCCGCTGTCATTGACCAAATGAACCGCCTGTCCGATGTGCGCAACGACAAGACGCGCCTGAACACGATGCAGGCGCAGATGGAAACGCGCTTGACGGAAATTGAGGAATCCAGCGGGGCACTGCAGGAGCAGGAAGCTGCCCTGCGGGAAGCCTTGACTGCCGTCGAAAAGCAGCTGGAAACAGAAAATCAGCATCAGCAGCAGTGTCAGGAGAAGCTGGCGCAGGCGCGGCAAGCGTCGGATGAGGCGGATACCGCGTATGCCAATTTGCGCGCGGATGTCGAAAAGCAATCCGCCGATATGCAGGCGGCGGCGAGCCGTCATAACGTCCTGACCGAAATGACGCGCGACATGGAAGGCTACAACATGGCGGTTCGCCGCGCGATGACCTACGCCAAGCAGCGCGGCTTGACGGGCGTCAAGGGCGTACTGGCGCAGCTGATGACCGTTCCGCAGGCGTACGAAACGGCGATTGACATGGCGCTGGGCGCGGCGCAGCAGAACATTGTCACCGACACCGAAGAGACGGCGAAGGAACTGATTAACTACCTGCGCCAGAATCGGCTGGGGCGCGCGACGTTCCTGCCGATGAGCGCCATCCGCGGCAAAACGCTCTATGGCAATGAGCGCAATGCGTTGAAACTGCCGGGCTGCCTCGGCGTGGCGAGCGAACTGGTGCAGTGCGCGCCGGAATATCGCGGCATTGTGGAAAATCTGCTGGGGCGCACGGTGATTGCCGACAACCTCGACCACGGCATTCCGATTATGCGCGCGGGCAATCACGCGTTTCGCTTGGTGACGCTGGAAGGCGACGTGATGCACTCCGGCGGCTCGATGACGGGCGGTTCGGCGCAGTCGAAGGTGTCCAATCTGCTCAGCCGCGAGCGTGAACTGAAGGAATTGACCGCGAAGCTGCAAACCGGGCGCGCGGAACTGGACAAGTGCCGTCAGGAACTGACACAGCGTCAGCAGACGGCGCAGGAGAAGCGGCAGAAGGTCAGCGACGCGGTGAACGCATTGCATCAGCAGGAGATTGCCGTCGCCCGCGAACAGGCGCGCCGCGAAAGCGTATCCGCCGACCTGAACACCCATTTGCAGCGGATGCAGGAGACTGAGCAGGCGCGCGTGCAGCTGCATCAGTCGCTGGAGGACATTCGCCAGCAGCTGGAGACCATTGAACATCAGCGCACGGGCGCGCAGGGCGACCAGAGCGCGATGGAGCAAAAGACCATTGAAATGCAGAATGCGCTGGTCAAGGCGCGCGCGGAAGCCAGCGCGGAAAGCGACCGCCTGATGGTGCGCACGCTGCAATTGTCCGACCTGCGCCACGGCTTAAGCGACTTGGAGCGCGACGAAGCCCACGCGCAGCAGGATCAGGCGCAAATCCTCCGCGAACAGGAGCGCCGCGAACAGCTGCTGCACGAGATGGACGAACTGGACGCCATTGACGAGAACGACATGAAGCGCGAGGAAGCCGAATCCGCCCGCCGCCAGAAGGAGCAGCTGCGGCAGGAGAGCGCCGCGCAGGCCATCGAGCAGCGACGTTCACAGGCTCAAAGTGACCTGCGCGACATCCTCAGCGACATGGAGAACCTGCACGAAGCCTACAACCGCGACAGCGAGAAGCTGCACAAGACCGAGCTGGCGAAGGCGCGCATCGAGGGCGACCAGAAGAATCTGCAAAACCGCATTTGGGACACCTACAAGCTAACCTACGCCGGGGCAGAGGAGTTCCGCCGCACGCCCTTCGACGAGAAGGAAAGCGACCGCCGCGCCGCCGAGCTGCAAGGGCAGATTCGCGCACTGGGGACGGTCAACGTTGGGGCGGTGGAGGAATACGCCGAAACCAAGGCGCGTGTGGACGACCTGACCGCTCAGCAGCAGGACTTGAAGCGCGCGGAAATGGACTTGCGCGAACTCATCGAGCGGCTGCTGATTCAGATGCGTTCTACATTCGTCGAGAACTTCTCGAAGATGCAGGGGTACTTCGCCGAGACGTTCACGCGCCTGTTCGGCGGCGGTCACGCGGAACTGAAGCTGATGGATCCGGACGACCCGCTGAACTGCGGCATCGAGGTCAACGCCCAGCCGCCGGGAAAGAAATTGCAGCTCCTGTCGCTGCTCTCCGGCGGGGAACGCGCGCTGACGGCCATTGCGATTCTGTTCGCGATGCTGAAATTGAAGCCAACGCCGTTCTGCATTCTGGACGAGATTGAAGCCGCGCTGGATGACGCGAATATCGGGTATTACGCGGATTATTTGAAGGAATACTCGAAGGGTACGCAGTTTATCGTCGTGACACACCGCAAGGGGACGATGGAGCGCTGCAACAGCCTGTTCGGGGTGGCGATGGAGGAACAGGGCGTGAGCCGGATGGTGTCGGTGTCGCTGCAGGACTATCAGGAGTAAGGGAAAACTGAAAGGGGTATCACGGCGGACAAATCCGCCTGATGAAAAAGGAGGTTTTTCACATGAGTGAAAACGAAAACAATCAGTATCGACTGCTGTCGCCGTGGGCGTATGTGGGCTATGGCATCCTGTTCACGCTTCCGGTCATTGGCTGGATTCTCGCCATCGTCTTTGCGCTGAATGACGACAACCTGAATCGCCGCAACTTTGCGCGCGGTTACTGGTGCGGCGTGCTGGTGGCGGTCATCGTGGCGGTTATCCTGTCGATTGTCGGGATGGTGATGGGCGTGTCGATCATGGATGGGCTCAGCAGCTATCAGTATAACTACCGATATTGATGAAGGGCTTACCAGAAGCGAGGCTGCCTGCCGAGTGCAGGCAGTCTTTTTTGCTGCCCGGATGGCGCAAGCAGCGGAATCCTCTTGTGAAGTTCCACAACAATTTGGGATGCTTTTGTTAGGAATGCCAGAAATATACCATTTTGCAAGAAAACACTTGACTTTTTTCGGGGGGGGGTAAAATAGAAATAGGTATACACGAAATAAATTAGGAGGAAAACGGTGTGGAAGTTCAAAGAAACAAGAGGCTGAATCGACTTTTCATTGTGCTGGCGGTGCTTGTAATTGCGCTTCAGATATATCAACTCATTGATGTTTTTATTTATAATGGTGTGACGAATTATTTCGTCGATTTCCTGCTAAAGACTGTATATGTTGTCCTGCCGATTTTGGCAATAACTTTCAGAAAGCACAAAGCGGCATCCGTGATTTTATCAGTCGTTTATCTTATCATCACTGCATATATGGACTGGTCATCATTAAGCTATCTGATAAGCGATATTATCAGATATGGGATTGGCGTATATGCTGTGATACGGTTAGGCGAAATTATCATCAACTTTGCCATCGGCATTTTTACGCTGCTCAACGCCGTTGGCAAAGCTCAGACGAGAAAAGTGATTGCTATTGTGTATTTCATACTGGTAATCATCAGAATTATTACAGGGATTATCTCACGTCGTTATTTTTATGAATGGGATGAATATTTGATGCTCTTTGCCATCGGCATGGGAATTCTGCGCGATGTACCACCAGAAATGTTCAAGAAAAAACAAGTTCAGGAGGGCGACCATACGATGTCATCGAAAAGCAAGCAGACCGCCCTATTCCTCTCCATCTTCACCGGTGTGCTGGGCGTTGACCGCTTCTACCTCGGCTACACGGCATTGGGCGTGTTGAAGCTGCTTACCGCGGGCGGCTTCGGTATTTGGGCGCTGATTGACTTCATCCGAATCGGCGTTGATTCGCTCCGTCCGGCGGATGGTTCGCCGTGGGTGGAGGAAACGCGCGACGAGAACATCCGCAGCATCGCCGCCAACATGCAGGCAATCGCCGAAAAGCTGGAGAAGCTGCAAGCGCAGAACGTTCCGGCAGAGGCACCCAAGCCGGAAGCGGACGGCGAAAATCAGGAGACACACAAGGTGTCGCTGAAAAAATAACTTCCTAATGTCAATAACCGCAGGGCTGTCAGGCGCAGGACGCTTGGCAGCCTTTTGCGTGGGGAAAAATCCGCTTGCAAACTGCGCGAAAAACCAGTACAATAGAATCGTATTCCTGAATATCAGCATGAACGAGGTGCTTTTGATGCCTTTGTGGAAACGAACGCTGGCGGCGCTCCTGCTGGCGGTGATGATGATACTGCCCTTCGCGTCGGCGGAGGATGCGGGGGAGGCCGTGCCGGATGACAGCGTGGAGTGGACGGAGGGCGCGGCGAACATCACGCGCGATTTGACCCTGAATGATGAGGGCGACGACGTGTCCGCCCTGCAAACCGCGCTGACGGATTTGTGCTATTACAGCGGCGACGTGACCGGGCGCTATGGCGAGGCGACCAAAACCGCGGTGGAGGATTTCCAGCGAGATTTTGCCCTTGCGGTGACGGGCATGGCGGACAAAGCGACGCAGGAAGCCATCTATGCGGCGGAGTATCGCCCGCTGCGGCTGGGATGCGTGGGCGAGGACGTGCGGCAGGCGCAGATTCGCCTGATGGCGCTGGGCTACTACACGGGCAAGATTTCCGGGCGCTATCTGCCCGCGACACAGGAAGCCATCCGCCTGTTCCAGACGGCGAACGTCCTGCCGATTACGGGCGAAGCGGATGTGCAGACGCTGGAACGCCTGTTCAGCGGCGATGCCATCAGCCGGGATTCGTCCGCCGCGGCGACGCCCACCCCGTCGCCCACGCCCGGAATGCACCTCTCGGATGAAACCACCACCCCGACGCCCGCGCCGACGGTGGCGTTCGTCAAGAAACTGCAATACAACAAGTCCAAGGGCGAAGAAGTCAAGCTCGTGCAGACCCGTCTGACGGAACTGGGGTACTATTCCGGCAACATCAGCGGCAATTTTCTGGGGCATACGCGTAACGCGGTGAAGGCATTCCAGCAGCAGAACGCGCTGAGCGTGGACGGCATCGTGGGCGAAAACACATGGAACGCGCTGTTCAACGACCCGGATGTGCGTGCCGCGACCGATGATCCGAAGCCTACGCCCGAACCGACGCCTGTGCCGTTTGCCATCACGGTGGACGTCAACAATCAGGTGACGACCGTCTACGGGCGCGACGAAAACGGCGATTACACCGTTGTTGTGCGGCAGATGCTCTGCTCCACCGGCACGCGCAAGAATCCGTCGGATATCGGCACATTCACACTCAACGGGCGTACGGCGCGCTGGTGCTACTTCCCGGAGTGGGGCAGCCACGCGCAGTACTGGACGCGCATCAACTCGTCCATTGCGTTTCATTCCGTCATTTACAACACGGTCAATACCATGGATTTATCGGTCAAGTCCTACAAGAACCTCGGCAAGCGCGCGTCACATGGGTGCATTCGCCTGACCGTTGCGGATGCGAAGTGGATTTACAACAACTGCGGCGCAGGGACGCTCGTCACGATTCGCGCCGATATGCCCGCTGACCCGGAACTCCGCGCCGCGCTGAAGCTGCCCTCGCTGAACACGAAGAACATGCTGCCCTACGTCACGCCGCAGCCGACCGCCGAGCCGGATTACCGCGCCGGGGCGATGCCGCCGCAGCCCTTCCGGACGCTGAAAGTGAACAGCTCCGGCGAGGATGTGTACTGGATGCAGCGGAAGCTGACGGATCTTGGCTACTATTCGGGCAAATGCTCCGGCACGTTCCTTGCGGGCACGCAGAACGCGGTGAAGGCGTTCCAGAAGGCGAACAGTTTGTCTGCAACGGGGACGGCGGATGTCAAGACGCTGAATCTGCTGTATGCGGAGGAACTGTCAGCGACGCCCACGCCGGAGGTCGCGGCGGATGACCGCACGCCGGAGCCGCTGCCAACGCCGGCGGCGGGACAGTGAGATTCCCTGCGGGCGTGAATTTGAAAATAGTATAGAAATAGAACGCGCTCGTCAGCGGAAAGGCTGGCGGGCGCTCTTTTGATGCTGGAAGGGAAAAATTTGGGACGGGTAACTTCAAAGAAAAAGGCGAGTCAATGGAGGGACACGCAAGACGAAAGTTCTTGTGAAGATGCACAACAATTTGACGTGCTTTTGTTAGAAATACCAGAAATATATAATTCTGCAAGAAAACACTTGACTTTTTTCGGGGGGGGTAAAATGG
>OLQL01001649.1_pt1 | contig 17713 bp, 16 predicted proteins | sample 1672971 | NCBI WGS metagenome assembly OLQL01 (sample SAMEA3136742, study PRJEB25190) | human gut metagenome | biome: human gut; feature: human-associated habitat; material: faeces | place: Austria | collected 2013
GGTTGTTGATGGGGCGCACGCCGCACAGGCGCAGGCGCTCGCGCATCCAGCGGGGCGAGGGCTTCACGCGCACATTTTCCACCACGGCGCCCACATAGCGGTAGCAAAGCTGCGGGTTTTCAATATCTACGCGCAGCTTTTCGGCTGCGCTGCCGTGGCCGGGCTTCACCTGAGGCACATGGTCGCGGAAGGGCACGCCGAAGGTGGCCGCCGCCTCGCGCCCAAGGCCGCGCACGGAAAGGCAGTCCGGCCGGTTGGGGGTTATCTCAAATTCCACGCTCACGTCGTCCAGCCCCAGCACGGGCGCGATGGGCGCGCCCAGGGGCGCGGGCTCGTCCAGCACCATAATGCCGTCCTCGCGCTGGCCGGGGAAATCATGCAGGGTAAGGCCCAGCTCGCCTATGGAGCACATCATGCCGTCCGACTCCACGCCGCGCAGCAGGCCGCGGCGTATCTCTTTGCCGCCGGGCAGGCGGCCGCCGTGGCGCGCCACAGGCACATAGTCGCCGGGCTTCAGGTTCGCGGCGCTTGTCACGATTTGAATGTCCTTCTCCTCGCCCACATTTATCCGGCACACAAACAGGCTGTCGGCGTCCGGGTGCTTTTCTATATGCTCCACGCGGCCCACCACCACGTTTTCAATGGCGTCGGCCTCGCAGCTGTATGTCTCCACCTTCGAGCCGGACATCGTCATGCGCTCGGCAAATTCGTGGGGCGTGCAGGTGAAGGCGGCAAACTCTTTCGCCCATTTCAATGGCATTTTCATCGTTTCATTCCCCCTTAGAATTGCTTCAAAAAGCGCAGGTCGTTTTCATACAAAAGGCGCATGTCGTCAATGCCGTAGCGCATCATCACAATGCGCTCCAGCCCCACGCCGAAGGCAAAGCCGGAATACACCTCCGGGTCGATGCCGCAGTTTTCCAGCACCTTGGGGTGCACCATGCCGCAGCCCAGTATCTCTATCCAGCCTTCGCCCTTGCACAGGCTGCACCCCTTGCCGCCGCATTTGAAGCAGCTCATGTCCATCTCGGCAGAGGGCTCGGTATACGGGAAGTGGTGCGGGCGGAAGCGCACGCGCGTATCGGGCCCGTACAGCTTTTTGATGAACATCTCCAGCGTGCCCTTCAAATCGCTGAACGTGATGTTTTTATCCACCACAAGGCCCTCTATCTGGTGGAAAATAGGGCTGTGGGTGGCGTCCACCGCGTCCGAGCGGTACACGCGCCCGGGGCAGATGATGCGGATGGGCGGGGCCTGCTTTTCCATGGTGCGTATCTGCATGGGGCTTGTCTGCGTGCGCAGCAGCACGTTTTCCGTGATATAGAAGGTGTCCTGCGTGTCGCGCGCGGGGTGGCTTTTGGGCATGTTCAGCATTTCGAAGTTGTAGTGGTCCAGCTCTACCTCCGGGCCGCTTACCACGTCGAAGCCCATGCCCAGGAATATCTCCTTCAGCTCGCCCAGCACCAGCTCAAACGGGTGGCGCCTGCCCTGCGCGGGGCGGCGGCCGGGCAGCGTCATGTCCATGGCCTCTGCAGCCAGGCGCTGCGCCAGTACGGCGTCTGAAAGCTGCTTTGTGCGCGCGGCAATGTCTGCCGTAATGGCCTCGCGCACCTCATTTGCAAGGGCGCCTATCACCGGGCGCTCTTCGGCAGAAAGCCTCCCCATCTGCTTTAGAATGGCCGTCACTTCGCCTTTTTTGCCCAAAAAGCGCACGCGCAGCTCTTCCACCTCGGCTGCGCTGGCGGCCTTGGCAATCAGCTCGTCCGCCGTGGCCTTGATGTGTTCCAATGCCTGTTTCAACAAAACCTCTCCTTTTCTTTCCGGGACGAAAAAAGGCTTCGCCCCTGTGTTCTCAGGGACGAAGCCTGTGCGTTTCACAATGCTCCGCGGTACCACCCACGTTTTTGCTTCCAAGAGCAAACACTCTTTGCTTCTGTAACGGGAAGGGCCCGTCCGCGCCTACCAGCAAACGCCTTCAGCCCGGCCGCTCGAAAGTGAACTTCCGCCCGGCGCACCTGCAAAGCGCTTTCAGCCCATGGCGCTTTTCTCTTTTGCGCAGATGCTTCGCCGCGCGTACTCTCTTTGTCGCCGCGTTTCTGCCTGTTATTATACAACGCAGCCGGGCCGTTTGCAAGGGGCGTTTTGAAAAAGGGCTATTTCCTGCGTTTGCCGGTTTCTTTTTTGCCGGGAAATGGAAACTTTGCGTGCGGGAATAGCGTGAAAATGTTTCGGAGCTTACACTATATCAGGGCGAACAAACTTTGGATGAAGCCATGCAGAAAGCATAGAATTATGTTTTTGAAGGCCGCATAAAAAACACGTGCTGAATAAAAGAAAGGACACTTTTTGTTCCAATAAACCTATTATGTTTCGCCTATTATGTTTCTGTTTTCCGTCCGGCATGGTGGGCGCCGTGCCGGAAATACCGCTGCTTTCAAATGAAAATTTTCAGGCAGCACGCCGCAGGAGGGCCGGGCGGTAAATGCCGGGAAAAACTTCTGTGAACGAAATGCAAACTTCTGTGCCGCCCATGGCTTTTTCTGCGCGCGGGGGGTATAATGGAACTGCCGGGGCGCCTTTTCGGCGCGGCGGCATGCTTTGAAAAACGGTGCGCGCAGGAACAGGCGCATGCCGGAAAGGGCGGTACGGCGCGATGATATACGGTATTGGCGTGGACACAGCCAGCGCGGCGCGGCTGGAAAAAAGCATAGCCAGCGCGCACTTTGTGCAGCGCGTGTTTGGCCCCGAAGAGCGCGCGCTGCTGCAAAGCCGCGGCCCTTTGCACCGCGCCCAAACGGCGGCGGCGAACTTTGCCGCAAAAGAGGCGCTGGCAAAGGCGCTGGGCACGGGGCTTTCGGGCTTTGTGTGGGTGCAGGCGCAGGCCCTGCGCGCGCAAAGCGGCGCGCCCTATTTTGCGTTTTCGGGCCAGCTTGCCGGGGTTATGCGGCAAAAGGGCCTTACGGCGCACCTTTCCCTCACGCACGAGGGCGGCTTTGCCACGGCTTTTGTGGTGCTGGAGCAGGCGGCCCGGCCCGCCGCACACACAATGGAGGAAACAGAATGATAACACCAGAGCAGATAAAACAGGATAGACAGATAAAAACGTATATCGAGCGCGCGGACGACACCCTGCAGGCGCTTGGCTACACCGAGCACAGCTTTGCCCATGTGACGCGCGTGGCGCATTTTGCGCAGAAGATACTGGAAGAGCTTGGCTACGGCGAGCGCACCTGCCAGCTTGCCTGGATAGCGGGGTACATGCACGACATCGGCAACGTGATAAACCGCATTGACCATGCGCAAAGCGGCGCGGTGATGGCCTTCCGCATTCTGGACAAGCTTGGCATGGAGGCAAACGAGATAGCCACCATCTGTTCGGCCATCGGCAACCATGACGAGAGCACGGCTTTCCCGGTAAACGCCGTGGCTGCGGCGCTTATTCTGGCCGATAAAACAGACGTGCGCCGCACCCGCGTGCGCAACCGCGACAAAGCGTCCTTTGACATTCACGACAGGGTGAACTACGCTGTGGAAAAGGCCGCCACCACGCTGGATGCGCAGAAAAAGGCCGTGGTGCTCACCCTGACGCTGGACACAGAGATGAGCGCCGTGATGGATTATTTTGAAATATTTCTGGACCGCATGCTGCTGTGCCGCAAGGCGGCGGAAAAGCTGGGCCTTTCGTTCCGCCTTGTGGTGAACGGGCAGGCCGTGATGTAAAGCTGAAACCGAGTCAAACCGCCCTTATGCCGGCCTGCCCGGCGCAGGGGCGGTTTTTATTGGTCAGCTTTTGCGAAACGGCACCCCCCGGCTGTGCCGGGGAGAGTAAGAGGGCCTTCGATGTCAGCTTCGAGCGAAGCAAGACGGTATTCAATACCCAAAAGATGTATCACGCGACGGGAAAAAACCGTTTACGGGGGGGGGCGGGGCAGGCGATGCAAAAGACGGAGCATTCAGTGCCTCTTGAGAGGCTTGCCGGCAGTATGCCCTTCCAGGGCTTACGCAACCCCCCGGCTTTGCCGAGGGCATGACTCACGCACAACAGAGCAGCCTGCACAAAAAAGACGCCTCGAAACCGGCATATTTGACAATATTCCGTCTTGTGCGGGCCTGCGCGGTGTGGTATCCTTTTCTGCGTGTTAAAAACGGGTAAAGGGAGGGCCGCTATGGAAAGCGCGCGCATCGACGCCTCCGGCAGGGCGCTGTTCCGGCTGAGCTGGCCGATTTTCATCGAGCTTATTCTGCAGCTTCTCGTGGGCAATATGGACCAGGTGCAGCTCAGCCATTTCAATGAAACGGCTGTGGCCGCCGTGGGCAATGCGAACCAGATTATCACAGTGGTCATTTTGCTGTTCAACGTCATCACGCTGGCGGCCATGATTCTCATCAGCCAGTACCGCGGCGCACAGGATATGAAAAGCGTGAACAGCATCTACGCGCTTTCCACCGCGCTGAACCTTGTGCTGGGCACGCTGCTGGCTGTGGGGCTTATCTGCCTGCGGGGGGTGCTGTTCCGCCTGATGCATGTGCCGCACGAGCTTTGGGCCGAGGCGGGCGCATACCTTGTCATCACGGCCGCGGCGCTGCCGTTTCAGGCACTGATGCTGAACTTTTCCGCCTTTCTGCGCGCGGGCGCGCGCATGAAAAGCATCATGCTCATCACCGGCCTTGTAAACGTGTGCAACATTGCGGGCAACGCGGTGCTTATCAACGGCCTTGGGCCGCTGCCCCGGCTTGGCGCCGCGGGCGCGGCGCTGTCCTCCAGCGTTTTCCGGGTGGCGGGCTTCCTTCTGATGTACTATGCGTTCCGCCAAAGCTTTCCCGAGGCCAGCGCCTCCTTCCGCCAGCTTCGCCCATTTCCGGGCGGGCTGATGCGCAGGCTTGTGTCTATTGGCCTGCCCAGCGGCGGCGAAAACCTGTCTTACCAGCTTTCCCAGATGAGCTGCCTTGTGTTCGTGAACATGATGGGCACCTATGTGGTCACCACGCGCATGTATGCCGTGATGTTTGCAAACTGCATTTTCATGCTCATCTCTGCCGTCAGCCAGGCGGGGCAGGTGCTTATCGGTTACCTTGTGGGCGCGCGCAACCTGGACGGCGCCTATGCCTGCGGCATGCGCATCCTGCGCGGCTTCTGCCCGGTGAACGTGGGCATCAGCCTGCTGATGTACCTTGCCGCGGGCCCGCTGTTCGGCCTGTTCACGCAGGACGCGCGCGTTATTGCGCTGGGAAAGACGGTGATGCTCATCGAGGTGTTTCTTGAAATAGGCCGGGCGTTCAACATTGTGCTGGTGCGCGCCCTGCAGGCGGCAGGCGATGTAAGGTTCCCCGTGGCGGTGGGCATCGCCAGCCAGTGGGCCGTTGCGGTGGGGCTTGGCTATGTGTTGGGCGTGCGGATGGGCATGGGCCTTGCGGGCATGTGGCTGGCCTTTGCCGTGGATGAAAACGTGCGCGCCGCGCTGTTTTTCATCCGCTGGAAAAGCGGGCGCTGGCGCACGATAAAAACCGTGTGAAAACAGAAAACCGTGGCAGGGCGGGGAACGGCCGTTTCCCCCTGCCCGGCCTGAGAAAAGGGCTTTCGGAAAAATTTTTCTGAAAGCCCTTGACTTTTATCTTGATTGGCTATATAGTTAGTTACACAAGTAATGAACCGATAAACATGGACGCAAAAAGCGAAAGAGACCGGACCGATCTTATATCTCTGAAAAAGGAGGCGCAGACATTGACAGGAAATTTCAGCGATGGCACATCCATTTACCTTCAAATCGCAGAAATGCTGGAAAATGACATCCTGCGCGGCGTGCTGGAGGAAGAGGGCCAGGCCCCCAGCACGAACGAGCTGGCCCGCGCGTACAGCATCAACCCCGCCACTGCGGCAAAGGGCATCAACCTGCTGGTGGACGAGGGCATTTTGTACAAGCGGCGCGGCATTGGGATGTTTGTTGCAAAAGGAGGGCGGCAGCGCATTATGCAGAAACGGAAAGACGCATTTTTCGAAACCTACGTCAAGCGCCTTGTGCGCGAGGCAAGGGCGCTTGGCATCACACGCGAAGAACTGGCTGCCATGCTGGCAAAAGCGGGCGGCGAAAAGGGAGGAAACGCAGAATGAACAAAGTACTGAGTGCGCAGCACATCACCAAAAGCTATGGAAAAAAACAGGTGCTGCACGATGTGAGCATCGACATAGAGCCCGGCGTCATCTATGGGCTGATAGGCCGCAACGGCGCGGGAAAAACCACGCTGCTCAGCATTCTTACGGCACAGAACACCTGGGATGCAGGCACCGTCACCTACGGCGGCGCACCCGTGTGGGAAAATGCGGCGGCCCTGGCGGACATCTGCTTTTCGCGCGAGCTTTCGCCCGTGATGATGTTTGGCGAAAACACCTATAAGGTGCGCGATTACCTGAAGGCCGCGGCCACCTATTACCCCCATTGGGACGAAGCCTACGCGCAGCGGCTGGTTCAGCGCTTCGGGCTGGAGACGAAAAAGCGCGTTTCAAAGCTCTCCAAGGGTATGCTGAGCATGGTCACCATCATCCTGGCGCTGGCCTCGCGCGCGCCCGTCACCATTCTGGATGAGCCCGTGGCCGGGCTGGACGTGGTGGCCCGCGAAGATTTTTACAAGCTGCTTTTGGAGGATTACACCGAGACAGGCCGCACGTTCATCATCTCTACCCATATCATCGAAGAGGCGGCCAACGTGTTTGAAAAGGTCATCATCATGAAGGAAGGCGCCATTGCCGAGGTGGCCGAAACCGAGAGCTTTGTGGGCTCGTTCAGCTTTGTGACGGGTAAGGATGAAGACGTGGCCGCCCTGTGCGCGCGGCTGGGCGCTTCGAAGGTGTTGCATACAGAGCATTTCGGCCGGCAGACAGGCGCGGCCCTGCGCGTGCCGCCCAGGCAGGCGCAGGCAGCGGCGGAAGGGCGCGATGTGGATGTTTCGCCTGTGAACCTGCAAAAGGCCTTTGTGTATCTGGCCGGTGAAAAGGAGGATGCGCCATGCTGAAAACCACGCGTTTTTGCGTTTGGTCTTACCGCTGGGCCGTGCCCGGCATGATGGCTGTCATTTTTCTCATCTCGCTTATCAACCTCACAGGCTCGCGCGCGAGAGAGGGCATGACGGGCTATATCACCAGCATGGGTATCATGTACCTGACACTTATCCCGTTCCTTCTGTCTGCTCTTCAAATGCCGCAGACGGTGCGCTTTTCCCTGACAATGGGCCAGACGCGCCGCGGCCTGTGGGCAGAGCTGCCCTGCATCACGCTGGCGCTGGCTCTCTTTATGGATGCCGGCATGTGCGCGGTGTTCGCGGCGCAGTGCCGCATCTTTCTTGGGCAGTGGCTGCCGGACGTCTTTGTGCCGGCCCTGTTTGCCCTGCTGGTGGCGGCCAGCATTGCGCTCACATCGCTGGGCCAGCTTGTGGGCCTTATGGGCCACCGGTTCGGCGGCTGGGGCTGGGTGTGCGGCTTTGCGGCTTTGCTGGTGATTATCGCGGCGGCGGTGCTGGGCGTCGTGTTTGCGCCCCGCTCTGTGCAGCTCAGCCTGGTGCTGCTGTTTTTCGAGCCCGCCCGGGCAGCGGCGGCTGCGGGGGCCAGCGCGCTGGGGGCGCTGGTGGTGTGCGGCGCCGTGCAGGCGGCAAGCTGGCTGCTTTTGCGGCGCATTTGTGTGAAATGAGGTGGCTTGAATGCTGAAAGCAATCAAACGGGAATTGAAGGGCGCTCTGCCCATGCTGTGGCTGGCGCTGGGCATCGGGTGGGGCTCTGCCCTGGTGCTGGAGGCCGTTGTCAATATCATTACTGCCTCCAGCGGGTTTCAGGATGACGGCTGGCTTTCCATAGGCGGTGTGGTGGCGCTGGGCGCCGTGACGCTGGTGTTTTTTGTCAGCGGGGTGGTGCAGTTTTCCTCTTCGTTCCAGCTTGCCATCACCATGGGCTGCACGCGCCGCGCCTATCTGTTCAGCGCCCTTGCGGCAAATGTGGTGCTGGCGCTTGGCGCTATGCTGGCCACATGGCCCATCAGCCCGCTGGCCTGGCTGGCAAAGCAGGCGCTTTTTCCCGCCGCCCCGCTGGAGGGCGGCAGCTTGCACAGCGCCATGCCCGCCCTATGGGTGTTTGAGGGGCACATCTGGATGCTGCCGCTTATCGCACTGACGGCGGTGGCCGTCGGCGGGGTGATGGGCGGCGTGATGCAGCGCTTCGGGCAGGCCGGCTTCTGGGTGGTGTGGGTGTTCAGCATGCTGCTGGGCGCCAGTGTGGGCAAAGTGGCGGATATTATTGCCGCGGCCCAAAACGGCCTGTTCTTCCGCATCAGGCAGTTCTTTGCGTCCATTGGCGCGCTGTACGAATGGCAGTGGGCGCTTATCTGGCTGGCTGGTGCGCTGGCGCTGGCCGGGGCCATGTGGCTGCTTTTGCGCCGCGCGCCTGTAAAATAAAATGAAAAGGCACAGTTTAGGCGCGCCGGCACAAGAAACCATCGCCCCTGAAAAGCAATTTTTGCGCGCAGCTTCTTCAGATTTCTCCGGCAGCCGCAAGGGGTGCCTGCGGAAAGCTTCCCTGCTCTGCATCCAAAACGGCCGCTTCCGGGGTGCCGGGCAGCTTTGACCCGGCGGTTTTGGAGGCGCGGTGTGTGAAAAGGGCAGGCAATCCGGCGGGATTGCCTGCCCTTTTTTGAGTGCATCAAACCCTAAAACCATCAGCCAAAACCGGTGCTTTTTTGCGCCAACGCGCCTTTTGCCGGGCTTTGGCCGGGGCGGAAGGCGGGCCTTCCGCAAAGCGCGCCCTGCGGCAGCCATTGGCGCCGCGTGGCAAAGGGCGCACCCCAGGCCGGCGCGCCGCAGGAAAAAGACGCCGGAGCAGCCGGTGTAAAACCGCTGCTTTCCTGTGCAGGCATACCGTTTGGCGCCGCTTCTGGTTGCTTCGCGCGGCGGCGTCTGGTATGATAATAAGCATATCCATCTGCATGAAGGCCGTGTGCATAGCAGGGAAAGGGGGGCGCGGGGTGGAGCTTTCGTTTCGGGCGCGCATTTCGCATACGGCGGGGGCATATGCCGCGCTGCTGCTGGCCGCACAGGCGGGCGCCGCGCTGTGCGCCGCGCTGATGCGCGCCGTTTGGCCGCAGCTTGTGCAAAGCGGCTGGGACGTGTGGCTTGCGACAGATATTCCCCTTTACGGCATCGCCGCGCCCGCGGCCCTTGCGTGGTTGCGCCGTGCCGTGCCCGCGGGGCCCCGCCCGGTGCGCGGGCCGCTGCGCCTCTGGCGCGCCGTGCCGTGGCTGGTATGCGTGCTGGGGCTTGCCTACCTTGCCAATTTTGTCACCCTGCTGTTTGCCCCTGCGGCGCGGCAAAGCGGGCAGATAGCCTCGCTTGCGCTGGGCGGCAGCACATGGGCGAACGCGCTGTTCGGGTGTGTGATAGCGCCGCTGGGCGAGGAATGGCTGTTCCGCCGGACGCTGCACGGCGCCGTGGGCATGTATGGCGAAAGGGTGTATGTGGCGTTTTCTGCGCTGATGTTCGCGCTGTTCCACTGCAATGCGGCGCAGCTTTTATACACGCTGTGCGTGGGCGCGGCGCTGGCCGCCCTGTATGCGCGCACAGGCCGCCTGTGGGCCGCCGTGCTGGCGCACATGGCTGTGAACGCCATGGGCTTTCTGGCTGCGCCGCTTGCCCTGCGCAGCGCCACGGCGGCGCTGTGCCTTTCAGGCTTTGCGCTTTTCTGCATGTTTACGGGGGCGCTTTGGCTCGTTTTTCGCCTGAAGGGCTTCTGGCAGGGGCTGCTGCCCGGCCGGCGAAGCGTGCTGCACCCCGTGCACGAGGCGCTGCGCGCCCGCGGCCTTGTGCTGTATGCCGCGCTGTGCGCCGCCATCGCTCTGGCGGCGCTTTTGCCGGGCGGGTAAAAACGGGAAAGGGACGGTATTTTATGTGGTTTGAAGATGCGGTGGTATATCAGATATACCCCCTTGGCCTGTGCGGCGCGCCCGCACAGAACGACGGTGCGGCGCAGCCGCGCATCCGGCAGCTTCTGGGCTGGGTGGAGCATATTCGAAAACTTGGCGCGGGGGCCGTGCTGTTCAACCCTGTGTTTGAAAGCGATGCGCACGGCTATGACACGCGCGATTATTTCACCTTGGACGCCCGCCTCGGCGCAAACGAGGATTTTGCCGCCGTGTGCAGGGCCCTGCACGGCGCGGGCATCAGAGTGATGCTGGACGGCGTGTTCAACCACGTGGGGCGCGGCTTCTGGGCGTTCCGCGACGTGCAGCAGAAAAAATGGCAGTCGCCTTATAAGGATTGGTTCCACATTGATTTTTCCGGCGGCAGCAATTATGGCGACGGCTTCTGGTACGAGGGGTGGGAGGGCCACTATGAGCTTGTGAAGCTGAACCTGCAAAACCCCGAGGTGGTGCGCCATCAGTTCGACGCCATCCGCGAATGGGTGCGCCTGTTTGACATCGACGGCCTGCGGCTGGACGTTGCCTACTGCCTGCCGCCGGAATACCTGCGCGCCCTGCGCGCCTTTACAGACGGCCTGAAGCCCGGCTTTGTGCTGCTGGGCGAAACGCTGCACGGCGATTACAACCGCTGGATGAATGATGAAATGTGCCATTCCGTCACGAACTATGAGTGCTATAAGGGCCTGTATTCCAGCTTCAACACCATGAACCTGTTCGAGATAGGCTACAGCCTGAACCGGCAGTTCGGCCCCGAGCCGTGGGCGCTGTACCGGGGCAGGCCGCTTTTGAATTTTCTGGATAACCATGACGTGGAGCGCATCGCCAGCATTTTGGCAGACAAGGCGCACCTGCGCCCAGCCTGGGGCCTTCTGTTCGGTATGCCCGGCGTGCCCGCCGTGTATTACGGCAGCGAGTGGGGCGCGCAGGGGCGTAAGGCAGACGGCGACGCGGCCCTGCGCCCCGCGTGCGCGGCGCCGCAGGAAACCGGGCTGACGCAGTACATCGCCGCGCTGGCCCATGCGCGTGCCCAAAGCCCAGCGCTGCGCCGCGGCGGCTACCGCCAGGTGATGCAGACGAACCGTCAGCTTGTTTTCGAACGCGCGTGTGACGAAGGCCGCGTGCTGGTGGCCGTGAATGCGGACGCAGCGCCCTTTGAGGCGCATTTCGACGCGGGCGCACCCGCCGGGCGGGACCTTATCACCGGCGAAACCCGGCAGTTTGGCGGCGCAGTGACGCTGGCGCCGCACCGCGCATATTACTGGCATATGGGCTGAGCCCGCGTGCCGAGGAAAAGGGGAATACGATGGAAGCCTATATTGAGACGCCGCGGCTTATTCTGCGGGCCTTTTGCATGCAGGACGCGCAGAGCATGTTCAACTCTTACTGCGGCGACGAAGAGGCCGCGCGGTATATGCCTTGGTATGCGCACGAAAATGTGCAGCAGACAGAGCGCGATTTGCGTGAGCGCCTGCTGCCCCGGCAGGCCTCGGATGATTGGCTGCCGCTTGCCATTGCGGAAAAGCAGCGGCCGGGGCATGTCATCGGCAACATCGGTGCGTTTCTGAACGGGGATGTGGCCGAACTTGGCTATGTGCTGGGCCGCGCCTGGTGGAATAAAGGCTATATGAGCGAGGCGCTGGCCGCCATGGTGGAGCACCTGTTCACCCATACGCCTGTGCAAAGCATCGCGGCTTGGTACGAGTGGGCAAACCCGGCCTCCGGCGCGGTGATGAAAAAATGCGGCTTTGTATATGAGAAGGAATTTATGGATAAGCGCAAGGCGGATTCGCCCCCGCAGGACACGGTGCCCTGCGCATACTGCCGCCTTTGGCGGGGGCAGTGGGCGGCGTGCGGCGGGAAGACGGCATACAGAAGGGGAGAATAGGCATGGAGCAGCGCATCCTTCTTTCAGCATCGCAGACGGGCTACGATTCCTATGCGCAGGCGCTGCGCCTTGTGGGCGCAGTGCCGCAGGGGGGCTATTGCCCCCGGGCGGACACCTCGTGCGCGGGGCTTATTTTGTGCGGCGGCGTGGATATAGAGCCGCGCCGCTACGGCCAGCCCTTTGCGGGCACTGAAGAGGTGGACGCTGCGCGCGACGAAGCGGAATTTGCGCTGGCGCGCGCCTTTCTGGCGGCGGGCAGGCCCGTGCTGGGCGTGTGCCGGGGCCACCAGCTTTTGAACATCGTGTTCGGCGGCGGCATCCGGCAGGATATGCCGCAGGCGCAAAAGCCTTTTCACCGCCACTCCTCCGGCGAGCCGGAGGACAGGGTGCACGCCGTCCGCGCCGTGCCGGGCAGCGCCCTGTATGGGTTGTACGGCGAGGTGTTCAGCGTAAATTCCTGCCACCATCAGGCCGTGGAAACGCCCGCGCCGGGCTTTGAGGCCACGGCGTTCAGCGAGGGCGGCGTCATCGAGGCCATGCGCCACACGGCCCTGCCCGTGTGGGGCGTGCAGTTCCACCCAGAGCGCATGTGCGGCGCATGGGCCAGGCCGGACACTGTGGACGGCGCGGCGCTGTTCGCGTGGTTTGTGCGCCGGTGCGGCGCGTGAAAAAGCGGGTAGCGGCGGCTGTGGCGCGGCAGAAGAATGTTCTTTGAATATCAGGGCTTTGGAATACTTCCTTGCCATTGCGCAGAATGAGAATATCACCAGGGCGGCTCAGCGGCTTCCTGTCACGCGTTCTGCCCTCTCCTGCAAGGGCGCAGGGCTTTGCTGGGGCAGGCCGCTGTGGAAGCCGGACGGACACCTTCTGAAAAATAAAACAACACACCCCGCGGCGCGTCCTTTTTTCAGGGCGCGCCGCGGGGTGTATTATGCAGAATGCAGCCTGTCTGTCCCTGGGGCTTTACATATCCAGCAGGCTGCGCAAGTCGTCTATCACCGGCGCGCCAGTGGCGGCCAGCTTTTCGCGCGGTTGGTGGCCGCCCGAAAACAGCACACAGCGGATGCCCAGTGCATTTGCCACCTCAAGGTCGTGGTCTGTGTCGCCCACCATCACGGCGTTTTCTTTTTCAAGGCCGCTTGCGGCAAGCCAGGCAAGGCCCCGCTGCACCTTGCTGCGGCCGTAAAAATCGGTAAGGCCCAGCACCTCTTCAAAATAGCCCGTAAGGCCGAAGTGGGCAAGCTGTTCGTCCAGCATTGCCTGTTCAGATGCCGACAGCACCACCTGCCGCGCGCCGCGCGCCTTCAGCGCCGCCAGCACCTGCTGTGCGTGCGGCTGCAGGGGGCATTCCAGCAGGCGGGCGGGGTAAAGCTGCATGTATTCCGCCGCAAGCTGGCGGTAAGGGCAGCGGGAAAAATCGAACCCGGCGTCTTTATAATATTCCTCTATGGGAAAGCGGAACACGCGCCTGTATTCCTCCACACCGCCCAGCGGCGCGTGGCCGTGGCGCTGAAGCTGGCTGTTCAAAAGCTGGCTGCAAAGGGCTACATCGTTTACCAGCGTGCCGTTCCAATCCCACAAAAAGGTGCCGGGGGTGTTCATAAGCATGTCACTCCTCAAACCATTGCTTCAAAAGGGGGCCTTTTTCCACCGTGCGCACCAGCACAAGCCCAAGCCCACCCGCGCACACAGCCTGCCCGATGCCTACCGTGAGCATATTGAACAGCAGCACGGGAAGGCTGGCGGTTTCTGGCATGAAAATATACGTCACCTCAAGGCCAACCACCACGGCATTGATAAGGACAGGCGGCACGGCGGCAGCAAGGGGCAGGCCCTTTGTGCGCACATGGCGCAGCCTGCGCGTGGCCAGTGCAGCCGTCAGGGTAGCCAGCGTGCCGAACAGCATGTCCCACGGGCTCATGCTGAACAGGTTTGACAAAAAGCAGCCCATCGTCACAGCCCAGACGGCGTCCGGCGTGAAGATGGGAAGCAGCGTAAGCGCCTCGCTTACGCGGAACTGCACCGGGCCGTAGGCAAGCGGCTGCTGCACAAGGCACAGGGCTACATAGATGCCGGCGATCAGCGCGGCGCGGACAAGGCGTTTCGTATTGTGTTTCATAAAAGGTACACTCCGGCGATAAGATTTTGGCCCTGCGGCCTCGCCAAACCGCAGGGGTACCCGCGCCCGCAGGGCGCGGTGGGCACAAAATCGGTAAGTTGCCCAGCGAAGTTATTATAGCACACCGTGTCAAGCGGCCGCATATGAAAAACCGCATGCTGCGGGGTTGCCGTGCCCATATACAGGGTGCGTGCCGCAGCCTTAACGCCGCACTTGCACGTTGGCGCCGGGCAAGGTATAATATACCTTGCATCCGCGCGCAGGGCGCCCTGTTTGGGGCTTTTTGTGCGCGGCTGCCGTGCAGAAAAAGTGCTTTGCCGGCTGCCTGCTGGCCGCCGAGGGCGCAGGAAGGGGTGCCGGATGAGAGAAAAGCTATGGCGTGCGGCCTTTGCCCAGACGCTGCCCGTGCTGGCGGGCTACCTGTTTTTGGGGTTTGCCTACGGTGTGCTGATGCGCCATGCGGGCTTTTCGCCGCTGTGGGCCGTGGGCATGAGCATTTTCGTGTACGCGGGCAGCATGCAGTATGCGGCCGTGCCTGTTTTGACGGGCGCGTTCGACCCGGTGGGCGCCCTTTTGCTCAGCATCATGGTAAACGCGCGGCACATGTTTTACGGCGTCTCCATGCTGGGCAGATACCGCAGGGCAGGAAAATGGGCCCCGTACCTTATTTTCTCGCTGACGGACGAGACCTTCAGCGTGAACGTGGCGGCAAAGGTGCCGCAGGGCGTGGATGAAACGGCTTTTTACGCGGCCGCCAGCGCGCTGGACCATTCCTACTGGGTGGGCGCCACGCTGCTGGGGGCCATGCTGGGCGGTGTGCTGACGCTGGAGGTGAAGGGCATCGAATTTGTGATGACGGCCCTGTTCGTCACCATCTTTACCGACCAGTGGCTGAACACAAAGCGCCACGGGCCCGCGCTTTTGGGCCTTGCGGGCGCAGCGGTGTGCCTGGCTGTGTTCGGGGCGGCGAATTTTATGCTGCCTGCCATGGCACTCATCACAGGCGCCCTGCTTATCTGGCACAGCGTGAAGGGCGGGGCAAAGGGGGCGGCGGCATGACGGAGGTGCAGTGCCTTATCACGGCGGCGGCTATCATGCTGGGCACCATGGCCACGCGCTTTGCACCCTTTGTGCTGCTGCCGAAAAACAGGCCCGTGCCCAAGCTGGTGGAATATCTGGGCGGCACGCTGCCCTATGCCGCCATGGGGCTTCTGGTGGTGTACTGCCTGAAGGACGTGGCCTGGCTGTCCGGTGCGCACGGCGCGCCGGAGCTTATTTCCATTGCGCTTACGGCAGGGCTGCATGTGTGGCGGCGCAGCACGCTTGTCAGCATTGCGGCGGGCACTGTATGCTATATGCTTCTGGTGCAGTTTGTGTTCGTGTGAGGCGCGCGGCGCAGCTTTGTGCCGCGCGTGTAGTGCGCGCGGGGGCTGGCTCGTTGTAAGGGGTGAAGAAGGAGTGATCACCCCATGCATCACAAAAGCCCCGAGGCCGGCAGCACGCTGTGCGAGGCGCGCCCGGAATACGGCCTGTCCTGCGAAGAGGCTGCGGCGCGCGCCGCGGCCGGCCTTGCAAACGAAGCGCCGAAGCCCTTGACAAAAACTGCCGGGCGCATCGTGCGCGACAATCTGTTCACGTTTTTCAACTTCGTGTTCCTGGCTTTGGCCGCCTGCTGTGTGGCCGTGGGCGCATACCGCGACACGCTGTTTCTGGGCATCGTGGTTATCAATGCGCTCATTGGCATCGTGCAGGAGCTTCGCGTGAAGCGCACACTGGATTCCATCGCCCTGCTGGAGCAGCGGCCCGTGCAGGCCGTGCGCGGCGGCAGAGTGACGCCCGTGCCGCCGCATGAGCTTGTGCTGGGCGACATTGTGGTGCTGAACGCGGGCTGCCAGGTGCCTGCGGACGCCGAGCTGTGCACCGGCGCGGCCGAAGTGAACGAGGCGCTGCTGACAGGCGAAGCGGATAATGTGCGCAAGCGCCCGGGGGACGCGCTGCTTTCGGGCAGCTTTCTCTCGGCCGGGCAGTGCCGCGCAAGGCTTACCGCCGTGGGCAGGGACTGCTGGGCCGCCCGGCTTTCGCAGGAGGCAAAGCGCGATAAAAAGCAGCGCTCGGCCATTATGTCCGCGCTGGACGGCTGGCTGAAGCTGGTGGGCTTTTTTATTGTGCCGCTGGGCGCGGCCATGCTGGTGCGCCAGCTCACGCTGGACGAAGCCACCTTCGGCTATGCCGTCACCAGCACGGTGGCGGCGCTGGTGGGTATGATTCCGGAGGGGCTTTACCTGCTTACAAGCATTGCGCTGGCGCTGGGTGTTCTGCGGCTTGCAAAACGGCGCACGCTGGCGCATGAATTATCCTGCATCGAGGCGCTGGCGCGCATCGACACATTGTGCATTGACAAAACTGGTACCATTACCACGGGAAATATGCGTCTGGAGCAGGTGTGCCCGGCGGACGGGCAGCAGACCGCGGCAGCGCGCGATGCGCTGGCCGCCTTTGCCGCGGCGCAGACCTCTCAAAACGCCACGGCCTGTGCCCTGCGCGCCGCTTTGCCCGAGGCGCCGCGCTGGGACGTTGTGCGCGAGGTGCCCTTTTCCTCTGAGAGGAAATATTCCGCCGTTGTGCTGGAAAACGGCCAGTGCTGGGCTCTGGGCGCCCCGGAAAAGGTGCTGGGTGCCCCGTGCCGGGACAAAGCCGTGGCCGGCTTTCTGCGCCAGGGCCTGCGCGTTTTATGCCTGGCGCGCGCCGGCGGCGCCGGAGAGGACGGCGCCCTGCTGGGCCCCGTCCAGCCCGTGTGCTGGGCCGTGCTGCGCGACGAGCTTCGGCCCGACGCGCAGGCCACGCTCTCTTATTTCGAACGGCAGGGCGTGGCGGTGAAGGTGATATCGGGCGACAATACGCAAAGCGCCGCACGTGTGGCGCAAAGCGCAGGCATTGCCGGGGCGCAGAATTTTCTGGACTGCGCGTCCCTGCCCGAGGATGCAGATTTCGGCCCGTATTGCGAAGAGACGGCGGTGTTCGGCCGCGTGAGCCCGCGGCACAAGCAGGCCATCATCCGTGCCCTGCAGGCAAAGGGGCACCGGGTGGCCATGGTGGGCGACGGCGTGAACGATGTGCTGGCCCTGAAGCAGGCCGATTGCAGCGTGGCCATGGCGGGCGGCAGCGACGCCGCGGGCCAGACGGCCCAGCTTGTGCTGCTGGACGCGCAGTTTTCCGCCATGCCGCACATCGTGCGCGAGGGCAGGCGCGTCATTGCCAATATTTCGCGCTCGGCCTCGCTGTTCCTTGTGAAGAACATCTTCTCGTTCCTGCTCTCGGCCATTCTGCTTGTGTGGGCCATGCCCTACCCGCTGCTGCCGGGGCAGATCAGCCTCATCAGCGGCGTGCTCATAGGGCTGCCGTCGTTCCTGCTCACGTTCGAGCGCTCGGACGTGCGCGCGAAGGGCCATTTTCTTCGCAATGCGCTGCTGAACGCGCTGCCCGGCGGGCTTTGCGGCACGCTGTTCCTTTTGGGCACGTCTGCCCTGGGCGGGGCGCTGGGCCTGCCTCAGGGGCAGATTTCGTCCGTATGCACGCTGCTGGCCGGTGTGACGGGGCTGTGCGTGGTGGGGGCGCTGCTGGCCCTGGTGGTGAAGCGGGGCAGTCCGGAGACGGCGCTGCTGCTGGCGGTGGGGGCCGCCGTGGTGGTGGCCCTGGCCCTGGCGGGCGTGGTGAAGGAGCTGCTGGCCTTCCTGGGGGAGCTGGGGTCGGCCAGCG
>OLQL01001663.1_pt1 | contig 17569 bp, 12 predicted proteins | sample 1672971 | NCBI WGS metagenome assembly OLQL01 (sample SAMEA3136742, study PRJEB25190) | human gut metagenome | biome: human gut; feature: human-associated habitat; material: faeces | place: Austria | collected 2013
CTATGCCAATGGATTTTTCATGGGAGCTGTTATTTGAGCTGCTGGGTAAGGTTGCAGATACAATCGGTAATGTTCTCGGCGGTACAAAGAAAGATTAAATTAAGGTAAATGCAAACAGGAGGTGATGAAACGTGGGAAAACCTACGGTAATGCAGGAGGTACGGCAACTCTATTGTATTTATAAGATACAGCTAAGAGAAAGGAAAGCACCTGTATATCAGCAGATCAGCGGTACAGGGCAAAGGCGCTGGAGAATGATAAAAGAGGCTGAACGCTATCTGGACTATGCGCGGGTTGATTGGGAGTATAGGAAATGAGCTAAAAGTGATGGAGAAGAGAACAAAAAATATTTTCGAGTAAAGATCAATCGAATACCACCATATTACCCTATAAACGCAGCTTACGACTTTGAAGAGGATGTGTGGGCTTACTCAGACAAGGGAGCAGAAAATAAAGTAAAAGGGCAGTATAAGAAATGTTACGGAAGCCATGTTATAGAAAAAGTTATAGAAGTGTCTAAGGCTGATTTCCGTGGAGACAAAAAAGTTGTGATGTAAGAGAAGAAGAGAAAATTCTATGTTCAATTACTACTGGGGATGTCGAAATGAGGTATTAATCGACATCCCCTTTTGGGGTGCTAGAACAAATGAAGAATTCTAAAATTTATGAATGGAATTGACTAAGAAGTTGAAAGTATAGACATTAAATGATATAATTTTCATATATAACAACAGGAGGTGCGTATTATGTTTGCTATGCAGGAAACTATCAGACCATCAGCGGATTTAAGAAATCATTATAATGAAATTTCCAAGCAGTGCCGTGAGGGAAAAGAAGCTGTTATCATAACTGTAAATGGAAGAGGCGATACAGTGTCTCTGTCCTATGAAGAGTACAAGAACATGAAATCAAGAATAGAATTGCTTGAAATCCTTACTGAAGCAGAAGATGATGTAAAGAATGGTCGCGTTGCGCCAATCAGTGAAACTTTTGATGATTTACGTGCTATGCTGCAGGAGGGCTGAGTTTGAAATACAATGTTGTTCGTACTGATACCGCAGATGCTGGTCTGCGAAAGATTGTATTATATATTGCACAAAATTTCGGCAATGATGTGGCATTGAAAAAGTTAGACGAAATAGAAGATCGTATACGACAGCTGGGAGAAAATCCAGATCTTGGAATTGATCCAAGATACCTGGTATTAAAGCGTCAGGGCTATAAAGTATTGATTCTTGAAAAAGACCTTGTATTTTATAAAGTTAATGAAGCCCGAAAGGAAGTTATTATATATGCTGTCGTAGACCAGAGACAGGATTATTTGAACATTATCCGAGGGCTGTGAGGCAAACGCCGAAATATAACTGACCAAGTAAGTCAATTAAGGTTCGCCTTCGGACAGAAGAATAAGCGGTGGGAGTACTAAAATGGATTTGTGAACTTGAAGCGTGGAAACTGTCTTGATTATGAGGCGAAAATATCACAAAAGTAAACATAATTTTTTGTGCAAAAGGTAGAAAAAGTAGAATTTTGTCGATTTTTAGCCGATTTTCTTCATTTTTCCTGTTTTCAGCACCTTTTGGCAGCAACGTCATTTTAAATTGACCTATAATCGCTCCCAAATTGACCTATCACATCTGAAAACCACCGAAAATGTAGTAAAAATCAGTAAGCCAAATAAGGAAAAAATCACCTTTCAGAGCCACGAAAAAGCGTTTCAGAAAAAATTTTAAAAGTCCCGCAAAGCCAGTAAATACGCGGCTTCCGGAAATTTCATAATACGAAAAAAGCACCTCATCTGAGGTGCTCCACTTAGCAGGGCTACAAGGATTCGAACCTTGAAATGACGGAGTCAGAGTCCGTTGCCTTACCATTTGGCGATAGCCCTATGCGCTTTAGCAAGTTGTTTTCTCGCTTGCGACATGTTGTATTATATATCAACACCCATATAAAAGTCAACCCCCTTTTTTCAAATTTTTTAAAAAAATTTATTCAATTCGTGCAAAGCCTTGATTTTACTGGAAAAAATTAAGATTTCCAGTGCCTTTTCCCTGTGCATTTCTGGATGAATGTGTTATAATCAAGCAAAATATACGGAATCGCATAGGTCGCTGGCGGGAAGCTTTTGGAGTTTTTTTTCAGACACACTCTAAGGTAGTAGTGCCAGAAACTTTTTTACTTTATAGGAAATTACTTCGCTTTGTTCCTGTGAATTTATGGTTACCGTATAAAATTTTTATAATTAAACAGCCTGTCTGGAGCCTGTTTAAAATTATTCAGGTAATTGAGTCTCAGACTGGCCTCATTAATAAGGAGAATAAACATGAGAGCAAATAACCTGACTCTGCTCACGGATCTCTATGAACTTACCATGATGCAGGGGTATTTTAAGAACCCAACTGACCAGACTGTCGTATTCGACATGTTTTACCGTGATAACCCATGCGGAGGCGGTTTTGCTATCTGTGCAGGACTGGAGCAGGTAATTGAATATATTGAGAATCTGAGATTTACAGACGCAGATATTGAGTATCTGCGCAGCCTTTCCATATTTGAAGAGGATTTCCTGGAATATCTCAGTTCTTTCCATTTCACCGGAGATATTTATGCCATCCCGGAGGGGACTGTTATTTTCCCAAGAGAGCCAATGGTGAAAGTGGTAGCACCGATTATGGAAGCTCAGCTTGTGGAAACTGCGATTTTGAACATTATGAACCATCAGAGCCTGATCGCTACTAAGGCGGCCCGTGTCTGCTATGCAGCGAAGGGAGATGGAATCATGGAGTTCGGTCTTCGTCGTGCCCAGGGACCGGATGCCGGTATTTTTGGAGCTCGTGCAGCTGTGATCGGTGGTTGTGTCGGAACCTCCTGTGTGCTGACCGGTCAGATGTTTGACGTGCCGGTACTTGGAACCCATGCACATTCCTGGATCATGAGCTTCCCGGATGAGTATACTGCGTTTAAGACATATGCAAGAATGTATCCTGAGGCATGCATCCTTCTGGTAGATACTTATGATGTGCTGAAATCTGGTGTTCCCAATGCAATCCGCGTATTTGAGGAAATGCGTGAGGAGGGAATCCAGCTGAAAAAATATGGTATCCGTATTGACAGCGGTGACCTTGCTTATCTTTCCAAGGAAGCATATAAGATGCTGGCTGCAGCCGGATTTGATGACGCTACCATTTCCGCTTCCAGTGACCTTGATGAGTATCTCATCGAGAGCCTGAAAGCACAGGATGCTAAGATTAATTCCTGGGGCGTTGGAACACGTCTGATCACTTCCAATGATAATCCGGCATTTGGTGGTGTATACAAGCTGGCGGCAGTGAAAAATCCTGAGACAGGTGAATTTGTTCCGAAGATCAAGCTTTCTGAGAACACAGCTAAGGTAACAAACCCTGGAAATAAGACAGTATATCGTATTTACAGCAAGTCCACAGGCAAGATTAAAGCTGATTTGATCTGTCTTGCTGACGAAAAGCTGAACCCAGATGAAACTATGGTAGTATTTGACCCGGTTGACACCTGGAAAAAAACTAAGATTCTGGGTGGCACTTACGAGGTTCGTGAGCTTCTGGTTCCGGTTATTAAGGAGGGAAAACGCGTTTATACGTCTCCGTCAGTAATGGAACTTCGCGCAATCTGCCAGAAGGAACAGAGCACTCTCTGGGATGAGTCCAGACGATTCTCCAACCCACAGAAGGTTTATGTGGATCTTTCTCCAAAGCTTTTTGAGGTGAAGAGAGAGCTGATTGAGGAGATGAGCCGTAAGGATCTGGAGTTTGAGGAAGAGTAATTTAATAAGAAAATAAATGGGGCAATGTATCAGCGGAAACGATACATTCGCCCCATTTTTTGTTGAAATTAATCAGAAAAGTGAAGAAAAAAACATAGTGTACAGAATGTAAAAATGGTAAACTGTAGGAAAGGAAATTTTTTACAGGAGGAGTGTATGAAAAAAAGAAAATCCATTGGTCTGTGTGTGGGAATCTGTCTTCTGCTTCTGGGAATACTGGACGTTGTAAATGTTTTTGCTGCAGTGACAGAGGGAAAGGCCGGGGAAACACTTACTGGGGAGTATGCAGTGATTATTAATACAGATACATCTGATTCGAGGAGCGCAGGCACACTGATCTTTGATGACAGTGGAAGTACTGCGTCAGTTTCAAGTGGAAGTGAGCTTCCCGCAGCTCAAAGCCTGGCCGGGCTGAATGCAGGGAGCACCCGCTCAGTCACTGCGCTGAATGAAAAAAGCGCTATTTCGTCCATTACATCAGCAGATGAGACTGACGATGGTATATCCGTCCAGGCAGCGACTACCACTTATGCAATAGGAGAAGAAAAATATATTTACAGAAGCAATGGCAGCGGCAAGACCTATATATGCATTGGGATTGGTGAACATTGTTATATCTGGATGGACAAAAATATGAAAGCGGATTATGATGCCGCTGGAAAAACATCTCTCATAGCATCAGACATGGCGAGTATTTATGACAGACAGCCCTATCAAATCCTGAAAACACTGGCAGGAGGCGATCTTCCCTGGGAAGATGGATCCGGCAAGCTCTCTATTGTGCTGGAAACCTTAAGCGGCGCAAGTGGTCAGTTTCAGTATGATGAGGGAATTACAGTAATCCATATCAACACTCCGGTGGCAGCATCCTATGTCTCCGGTGAAATGACCAGAAGAAACGGTCTGCTGGTTCACGAGGGACAGCACGCAGTATTCTGGTTGAAAACAAAATTCAATGCCTCCGAGAAATATATGTGGATAAACGAAGGTCTTGCAGTAACGGTCATGGATTATCTGTGGGGCGGTACGGACACAAATGGCTGGATGAACGGAATTGCAGGAAGTACCGCTATTCGTAACGGCTCTTCCTTGATGTATAAGAGTTATCGCGATGATATTGCCCAAGACTATGGAATGCCATACCTGTTTGTCAGATACGTAATTGACCGTATGGCAGGAAGCTATGAGCCTATGGCTGTATTGCCGAGATTTTATACAGTAGATGCTTCCTCCCTTACCTGTGAAGCTTATCTGGAGAAGGTAACAGGAATTCCGTTTAAAACACTTCTTTCAGATTTTTATACAGCTGTGGCAGCAGGAGAAGCTTCTGGTATATACAGTTTTCCAGGCGATCGGATAGCGGCAAAAAAGGCATCTGCATTTCCGGTATTTTCCGGAGACAGTGGCTCAAAATATTCCATTCCGGCAGCTTCCGCGATCCTTGTGAAACTGAAGGATGGAAAATTTACAGTCCCATCTGATGGGGAAAGCGGAATTGTTTATCGTGTAATAGGAAGCCGGACTTCATCTGTGAAACCAGCTGGCGGAAATGGTACAAGCAGCAGTCCTTATCAGATTGATTCTCTGGATGATCTGAATTTGATCGAGGAAAATCAGGGCGCATATTATCAGCTGACCTCAGATATCCAGACACAGGGAAGAATTAATTTTACCATCTCTTATTTTGGTGGAACGCTGGACGGAAACGGACATACGATCTATGGATTGAAGAAGCCTCTGATAGCCATGAATCAGGGAAAAATTAGAAATCTGCGTGTAGTTGCAGATTTTAATGATGATATGCAGAACGTGCAGGGCGTCATCACACAGTACAATGAAGGAAATATTGAAGACTGTATGGTGACAGGAATGATTAGCGGATATATGGGCGGAAACGGAGCTGTTGTATATCCGGAATTTGGCGGAATTGCAGGTGAAAATGCACTTGCCGGAATTATTTTTGGCTGCACATCAAAGCTGAATGTTAATTTGACAATAGCTCCTATGAAAAGCTGGGTAGGTGGAATTGCAGGTCTGAACATTGGTACTATAAGCAAGTGTGTCAGCACCGGTACGATTCGTGTTACCCAGACAAACGGAAACGAATATCCGGTCTATGTGGGCGGAATTGCGGGAGAAATCCAGAAGTTTGGGGGCATGGGCGGTGTGCTCAAAGAATGCCTCCATGCAGGAAAAATCACAGTAACTGCAGCAAACAACCGTGTAGGACAGATGTGTGGAACTGCTGCTGATAATGTACTCAGCTCTTCTTACGGTTTAAGCGGACATGTGCTGAACTGTTATGGAAAGAGTGGAGAGGGGAATCTTGTCGGCGGAACTGATGCTTCCATTGGAACAGGTGGACTTCTCACAGAGGCACAGATGAAAGATTCCAAATCTTACGTGGGCTGGGAGTTTGGAACTGACTGGAAGATTTCAGAGGATGGTTTGCCAGAGCGGGTGGAGAATCCGGAGATTACTTCATTAGAGGTAAAAAACAACTGGACTTCCTGCTACGTGGGAGAAAAACCCTGGTATTGGGGCAGGCTTTTGATAAATGGTACAACTTATTCTGAGATTACAGCCGATATGATAAGCGGCTTTGACAGTTCTGCTGAAGGAACTACTCATGTTTATGTAGAATATAAGGGCAAACAGGTTGCTTATTCAATGGAAGTTGTTGCGCCAAAAACCAGTGATATCAGCAGCATTGTAATATCAGGACAGCCGAAGAAATCTTATGTGGAAGGAGATGTATTCAATCCATCCAGAGCCAGTATGTATGCAACGATTGGTGGTCGTGCAGCTTATATTTACAGTGGATTTACCTATGACAAAACAGGTGCACTGAAAACCTCGGATACTCAGGTTACTTTTGATTACTTTGGAGCAAAAATACCGTGGGCGATTACAGTTGCAGCGAATGCACCAGCGGCCTTGACTATGCTTGCAGCTCCTGAGAAACTGAATTATGTAGCAGGAGATAAACTCGATCTGACCGGAGTGAAGCTTCAGATTACATATAGCAATGGAAAAGTATCGCCGGTTATTACAAGGGCTGATCTGAATACTTATGGAATACATTTGGCGCTTGGAAGTGGAAGCGGTTCATCGGCAGTGATTGATAATGGCAGAATAACAGAGTCATCAGATAATGGAAAAGATCTTATTGCTTATGCGACTGATAAGCTGCCGGGAGAATATGGTGCCGTGATCGCTGTGCTCGGAACAATGAGCGTAACAGAACCATTGGCGATTACAGATACTGAGCTGTACGCGGTTACAGGAACTGGAAAAGAGCAGTGGATATATTCAGGCTTTGTTACAGGTGGAAGTGGTAAGTATGAAACTCAGGTTGTTTCTGAGAATTTACCAGCTGGTTTAACTGTTTTTGCGGTTCCTGGCGGAGGCTCTTATGGAAGCAAATACTTTACTTTTTCCGGAACTGTCACTGCACCAGTGGGAATTTATGAGTCACAGTATAAAATTGTGGATACAGGAACAAAGGCAGTTTTGCCAGTCACAATAAAAATTATAGTGACGGCTTCTAATGAGGCAAGATTTTATAGTTTTGTACTTAACAAGGCGTTTAATTCCCAATTAAAAGAGGATGTTGTTGGGGAAATTGATAATGAGAACCGTAAGATTACGCTGCGGTTGCCAAAAGGAACTGATGTTACCAGGCTGGCACCGAATATTGATTATGGTTCTGGTACAGGAACAGCGGTAGCAGATGAGTTTACCAGTGGAAGATCTCATGATTTTACAAATCCGGTACAGTATGTTCTGACAGCACCAGATGGTGTAACGAAGATAACATATACGGTTACAGTTGTTTTTTACGATGAAACGCAGGGTGGTTCCGGGGAAACTGAGCATACGCATACCTGGGATGCCGGAGTTATAACGAAAGAGGCTACCACTTCAAGTACAGGAATTAAGACATATACCTGTACGGTGTGCCAGAGCAAGCGCGAAGAAGAAATTCCGAAGTTGGTTGTTTTACCGACGAATACGCCGGTGCCAACGGCAACGCCGACAAACACGCCGGTGCCAACGGCAACGCCAACGAACACACCGGTGCCAACGGCAACGCCAACGAATACGCCGGTGCCAACGGCAACACCGACAAACACACCAGTACCAACGAACACGCCAGTGCCAACGGCAACGCCAACGAACACACCGGTACCGACAAACACACCAGTGCCAATGAACACACCGGTGCCAACGGCAACACCGACGAACACGCCAGTGCCAATGCCAACGAATACGCCGGTGCCAACAGCAACGCCGACAAATACACCGGTGCCAGCGGCGACACCGGCGAACACACCTGCGCCGACTGGATATAAAGTGGGCACAACAGTGAAACATCCGGCGACAAACGGATATTATAAAGTTACCGCCACCGACACGGTAGAATATATAAAACCGATAAAGAAAAAAGTAAGCACTGTCACAATTCCAGACAGCGTAAACCTAAAGGGCGCGAATTACAAAGTAACCTCAATAGCCTCCAAAGCATTCAAGAGCAATAAATACCTGAAAAAGGCTATCATAGGAAACAATGTAATCCAGATTAAGAGCTATGCCTTTTATAAGTGCACGAAACTCTCTTACGTACAAATTGGCGGTTCAGTAAAAGCGATCGGAAAACAAAGCTTTTATAGCTGCAAAAAGTTAAACGAAATGAGAATCTACACCTCCCGCCTGAAAGCCAAATACGTAGGCTCCAATGCCTTCAAAGGCACTCCATCCAGGATGAAAGTTTACGTCCCAAGGAAAAAGGCAAAGAGCTACAAAACGGTTTTTGTAAAACGAGGCATAAGCAAAAAGATTGTAATAAAGAAGATGTAATATTTGTTTGCGTTATGGGGAGGTCTTGTATGAAATACCGAAGCAAAAACGGTTTTACACTAGCGGAACTATTGATTGTAGTTGCAATTATTGCGGTATTGGTTGCTGTTTCAATCCCGATTTTTAATGGACAGCTGGAAAAAGCACGCAGGGCAGTGGATATGCAAAATGCGCGAATTATTAAGTCGGCATTGACGAATGCATATAATGAAGGACGAATGGATATTCCAAAGAAAGCTGTAGGACAAGAAAATTCAGGCTGTGGTGTCTGGGTTGTGATATGTCGTAGCACAAGTGAACTGCCAGACGCATATACTTCAGATATGTTAAATGAAAAAAGTATCTATTGTGGAGCAAATTCCGGAGTTACAGTAAACGGTGTAAAAAGCAATAATTGGAAGTCGTATAATACTGGTGTTGAAGCCGTATTAAAGGAGGCCGGTTTAAATTGTGATACTCTGAAAATTAAAAGCAGAAACGATAAGGAGAAAGGCTGGGATTGGATTGTTATAGAAGTCGGGTTTGCAAAGGAGCAGTTTTACTCACGTATTTATAGTGGCTTTAAAGGGGATAAATCGGGTATGGAAGTTGTAGAAGCTGGATCTTCAAACATCGAAAAAGCAATAGGCGGATCAAATTAATGTAACAAGAGAATATATAAGGGACTGTAATAGATGCGTGCTGCGTATGAAGTGACATTCATCTGTTATAGTCCCTTTTCTCTTGACATTTTTCCACGTAATGTGCAAAATAAACTCATAAAGTTCAAACAATTTCAGGAGAAATTATATCATGAGGCAGGATTTTTTACACTTAAAGTCACCGGAAAACTGGAGTTAGAAGACACTTTCCGGCCAGGATGCCCTACGCAGCAGTAACCCATTCTGCATAAAAACAACCTTCTAGAGCGTGTTTGAAAAGGCTTTCTGCAAGATGTGCGTCACAATTTGTGGGAGATTTCGCCCGGATGAGGGCGCCGTAGCGGGCTACGGCAACCGAATTCGGGTGAAATCTCCCGCAAAGTGGGGCGTGCAGATTGCGGGAATGATTTTTCAAACACGCTCTAAAATGGGGACTGTCTGGATGTCGGAGATTACCAGATTTCCATAAGAAACAGAACAATTTGTACTGACGGAACAAGAGTATTATAAAAATATGAAATAAAAAGAAAGTTGCGAAACAAAATGAAAAGAATTGATTTTGAAAATGGTACGGTAACCAGAAACATTTTCAGCGCTGCAATCCCCATGCTGGTGGCACAGATACTCAGTCTTTTATATAATATTGTAGACAGAATCTATATCGCCAGAATCCCTGAAGTGGGAACTACGGCGCTTGGCGCAGTCGGCTTATGTTTCCCGCTAATCGTGATTATCACTGCCTTCGCCAATCTGTTCGGCAGTGGCGGCGCGCCTGTTTTTTCCATAAACAGGGGCAAGAAAGACAACCAGAAAGCGCAGGAGGTGATGAACACTTCCTTTACTATGGTGTGCGGAAGCGGGATCATTCTGATGATAGCTGGTATGCTTTTTGCAAGACCTCTGCTGGTACTTTTTGGAGCATCTGAGGATGCTTTGGTTTATGCATATCCCTACATGATGATCTACCTGATCGGAACGATTCCATCCATGATCGCCACAGGAATGAACCCGTTTATCAATGCACAGGGATACGCGACAACTGGTATGTTTTCTGTAGCAATCGGTGCAGTTGCCAATCTGATCCTGGATCCATTATTCATTTTTGTGCTTGGTTTCGGAATCAAAGGAGCAGCCATTGCGACTGTTCTTTCCCAGTTCCTATCAGCTGCTTATGTACTTCTTTTTCTTGAAAAAAGAGCGGAAATGAAAGCTCGTCTTTTGAAAAAAACAGAGCTGAAAAGCTGCAAAGAGAATGCAAAAAACATTGTCAGTCTTGGTACTGCAGGCTTCATTATGCAGCTGACAAACAGTCTGGTAACTATCTGCTGCAACAATGTTCTGGGGGTTACCGGAGGGGATGTTTACATATCTGTTATGACTATCGTATCCAGTGTCCGTCAGATGGTAGAGACGCCGATTTATGCTATAAATGAAGGCACATCACCTATCCTGAGCTACAATTACGGGGCAAAAAGACCGAAGCTTGTCCGCAAGGCAATGGTCACTCTGGCAGTAATGGTTCTGGTTTATACAGCAGTAATGTGGAACGTGATTATCTTTGTTCCGGATTATCTGATTGCCATTTTCAGCTCCGATAAGCTCTTGATAAAGGATGCAGTTCCGGCATTGAAAACCTACTTTGCAGCCTTTATTTTTATGGATCTGCAATACATTGGACAGACTGTTTTCAAGTCTTTAAATAAGAAAAAACAGGCCATTTTCTTCTCGCTTTTGAGAAAAGTTTTTATTGTAGTTCCGTTGACATACCTGCTTCCCTACGTGTTTAAAATGGGAACTCACGGAGTATTCCTGGCAGAGCCGGTATCTAATGTAATTGGCGGAAGCCTTTGTTTTGTTACAATGCTGCTGACTATATTGCCGGAGTTAAAGAGGATGGAGAAGAAAAACGGAGAGGCGGACCGTCCCATGGAGTACTTTAAAACGAGGTAAAAATATATGGAAAATACAATTATAATCGCGATTGTAAGTCTTCTCTGTATCCTGGCTCATGTCCCCACTCTGATCCTGCGAATTGTTCCGTTTCACGAAAAAATCTCAGATAAAGACAGGATCAGACTGACTGTAATCTATGCAATTGGTCTGGCTGTGGACTTCGGAATCTGCATGTGGGTGGGAAATTACCGGAAAATTGACGTGCCGTTTTATAAGATAAATCTTATTGCTTTCTGTATTGTAATGGCTGCTGTAAATATCTGGCTTGTCCCTGGATACACCAAGGTGCATTTGTTTGTATTTGGAATTGTGGCAGATATTGTCATGATTGCACTGTCAATCGGAGCTTATGTCAGTTCACTTTTGGGAATGCAGGGAAATGCGATTGGAATTGCAGAAACCAGCGCAATTGCAATTGTAGTGTATGCGCTTCTATATCCGCTGCTTAGCAGCTTGCTCCGTTATACCGTAACACCATTCCTTGAAATTGAATGCCAAAATTATTGGGAGACCTTATGGTTCATTCCTATTGCCATGTTTTTTTCCAGTATTTTTTCAGAAGGAGTGGATGTCTACACTACCACTTTTCCCCAAATGTTGAGTAAATGTCTGATCGGCGTCGCCACATTGCTGATTTGCTTTGCGGTGTCTTATGATCAGCAGCATTTTCTAAATGAAAAAGAACTGAACCGGCAGATCGATCAGCAGAAAGGTTACTATCATGCGCTCACGGAGCAGGTTCTGGCAGAACGTGAAGCACGCCATAATTTCCGTCATCAGGTAGCTGCTATTAAAGGTTTTCTTGATAAAAATGATATGGAGGGCTTGCGGGGATATTGTGATGATCTGGAACTGGAAGAGATGGGAAAAGTAACAATTCCATATACAGGAAACGCCGCGGCAGACGGCGTCCTTTATCATTACGGCTGTATTGCCAGGGCGAAAAATATCGAGTTTTCCGTATGCTGCTATCTGAAAGATATTGCTATTCCGGACACTGATTTTTGTACGATTCTGGGCAATGCCCTGGATAATGCGGTGACTGCCGCCGGTCAGTATGATGGAAAACGCTTTATTGAAGTTGCTACGGAGAAGAAACACGACATGCTTCTGATTACGGTAGACAATTCTTTTGACGGAATATTATTCCAGGAAAATGGGAAAATTTACTCAAAAAAACGGCAAAACAAACAGGAAGGAATTGGCATTCTTTCCATGAAAAAACTTTGCGAAAAACACGGCGGAGCCAGTCGCTTCGAAGCGGTCGGCAACAGGTTCCAGGCCAGCTTTATATTGAAAAATGAGGTTGAAGATTAAAAAATGGTTAAAGTTGATTTGATTACAGGCTTTCTTGGTTCGGGAAAAACGACTTTCATAAAGAAATATGCTGCATGGCTGATGAGCCAGGGGCAGAATATTGGAATTCTGGAGAATGATTTTGGTGCAGTGAATGTGGATATGATGCTGCTTCATGACCTGGAAGGTGAGAACTGCGAGCTGGAAATGGTTTCAGGTGGATGTGATGCGGACTGCCACAGAAGACGTTTCAAGACCAAGCTGATCGCAATGGGAATGTGCGGATATGACAGAGTTCTCATTGAGCCTTCCGGGATTTTTGATGTGGATGAGTTTTTCGATGCCCTTTATGAAGAGCCGTTGGATAAGTGGTATCAGATTGGAAATGTGATCACCATTCTGGATGCCAGACTGGAGGAGAAGCTGCAGCCACAGGCAGAGTATATTCTGGCTTCAGAGGCAGCTGATGCAGGTTGTATTGTTCTGAGCAAGAGCCAGGAGGCATCTGAGGAAGAGATTAGTGGAACTGTGAAACATCTGAATCGCGCACTGGAAAGTGTGAAATGTAAACGACGTTTTACGGAAAATGAGATACTGAATAAGGATTGGGAAACGTTTACAGATGAGGATTTTCAGCGGATTTTCAACAGCGGGTATGTGATGGAAGATTTTGAGAAACAGTGTTTTGATGAGAAAGAAGGGTTCCAGTCATTGTATTTTATGGAGCTGAAGATTTCCGAGACACAGTTGGAGAAAGCGGCGCATCAGATCCTGGATGATCCGGAATGTGGGGATGTTTTCCGAATTAAGGGCTTTGTGAAATTAGAAGAAAGTGCTGCCGCGGTAACCGAAAACGAAAAAATGAATTCGGACTCCGCTCAGAAAGCATCCACTAACAATATTTGGCTGGAACTAAACGCCACCCGCAAAGAATTTTCCCTGAAGCCTATTTCCGCAGGACAGGAAGTAGTGATCGTGATCGGGGAGAATATGAATGAGGCGCGGATACGGGAGTATCTGGGGACAGAATAATTTACGCGAGCAACGAGCAAAAGGAAAAACCTCTGGTCGAAGATTGATTTCCTGACCAGAGGTTTTTTAGCTTTTTAAATTACTTTCCGTCCCTGTACATATTTCCCAACCAAATTGCGGTCGTCGGACAGATAAACAAGCCTTTCCAGTCTGTCACGGGTGGAGATTTCCTGGGGATGACGGATGTTGCTGTCGTCCAGGATCATGGCGTCAAATTCATAGCCTTTTTCGAAGCTGCCGACTTTTCCGAAGAAGGAGCCACCACCGATCGTAGCCATGTAGAAGGCTTCTTCCAGAGTAACCGGGGCCTGGGTCTGATCCATCAGGCGCCAGCGGAGCTTGGAAACCTGGATGGCATCTGCCATAGCACGGAACATGGAGAGAGAAAAACCTCCGGCAACATCGGTGCCAAGTCCTACATGAAGTCCCATATCAAGATAGCGGCGGACAGGTGCGATTCCGGAAGCAATGTCTGTGTTGGACTCCGGACAGTGGGCGACGTAAACGCCCTGGTCTTTGATCATCTGGATTTCCTCATCTGTGGAATGAACACAGTGGGCCATGATAGTAGGGCATGTATTGCTGCTTGCAGAAGCAGGATTGGAGACTTCTTCATTTGCTGCAGGTTTCGTTCCAAACAATCCAAACATATCATACGCATCCCCATAAAATCTGCTTGTGGGACAAAGCTCCTTTACCCATGCAATTTCCCCGAAATTTTCAGACAGATGAGACTGAACCGGAAGGTGATATTCCCTCTGGATTTTTCCAAGCTCGGTCATCAGCTCATCCGTACAGGATGGGGTAAAACGTGGGGTTAGGATTGGGTAGGTGTGGTCGTAACGTCCCTTGATCTCTTCCAGCCACTGGCGTGTATCCTGTGCAGAAGCCTGTGCGCTTTTCTCCTGAAGCTCCGGTGCTCCGTTGCGATCCATATTTACTTTTCCAACCATAGTTGCCAGACCGCTTTCCTCCAGCATGTCCATGAGAAGCTCCGTTGCCGGACGGTGCAAGGTGGCGAAAATGCAGGCTCTGGTGGTGAAGCTGTGCTTTAAGTCATCCACGAAAATGGAGTAAGCCTTTTTCGCATAGGACAGGTCAGCGTACTTGGCTTCCTGCGGGAAAGTGATGGTGTTCAGCCAGTCCAGCAGCTCTAGATCCATGCCGGTTCCGCGGTAAGCGTACTGGGGAGCATGCAGATGAAGGTCGGTGAATCCTGGGATGATCAGTCGATCACCCATGTCTTTTACAGGAATATCTTTATATTCCTCTGGAAGCTGGGAAAAAACACCGGCACAGAGCCCGTTTTCACAGACTGCATAAGAGTTTTCTGCAAAAACAAGTTCTTTCTGATTCTTGCTGTAACAAATTGTACCTTTCAAAGCAAACAAATCTTTTTTCATATCAGACCATCCTTTCTGCCAGAGGCGAGGTAAAGTAAAGTTCCGGGATAGTTTGCGGCTGAGAACGTACTGCCGGAAACATGCAAAATGTGATTTCGGGCTGATTCAGCAATAAAAAAACCACCCGGAAAATGCCATACCTGCATACCTCTTCGCATGCAGCTTATAGACAACTATTAGGGTAGTTGGTAGAAACGTCCAACCAGATTATGGACATATATAAGCGTTTGCTGTTTTTATTTTTATATCTTTATTGTACATGGTAGAGGGTGCAGAATCAAGGGGATTTTCACAAAAAAATCTACATTTTCATATCTTTATTGATGGATTTGTTATATAATGAAGTAAAATTCGCGGACAAGAAATTAGAGCGTGTTTGAAAAAGGCTTTCTGCAAGATGTGCGTCACAATTTGTGGGAGATTGCAGGAATGATTTTTCAAACAGGCTCTAGAATGGAGATTGACATAACATGAGTTACAGTTTTAAAGGCCGTGTCAGATACAGTGAAATAGGCGAGGATGGCTGCCTGACTCTTCCTGGAATTCAGAATTATTATCAGGATTGCTGCACCTTTCAATCTGAGGAAATAGGGCAGGGAATGGAAGCGCTGGAGGAACGCCAGAGAGCCTGGGTGTTGTCATCCTGGCAGATTGTGGTGAACCGATATCCGGGATTGGGAGAGACGATTGTGGCATCAACGGCGCCATATGGTTTCAAAGGTTTTCTTGGAATGCGTAACTTCACTCTGAAAACAGAAGATGGAGAGCTTTTATCCTATGCAAACAGTATCTGGACCAATATTGATACAGAGACCGGTCTGCCTGCCAGACTTACAGACGAAGACATCAGAGGATACGAACTGGATGAAAAGCTGGAGATGGATTATGCGCCCCGTAAGATCGCACTTCCGGAAGGGATGGAAGCCCAGGAGCCTTTTGCAATACAAAAACATCATCTGGACACCCATCACCATGTTAATAATTGCCAGTATATCCGCATGGGGGCAGATTATCTGCCAGAAGGCTTTGAAATCCGCCAGATGAGGGCAGAATATAAGAAGCAGGCACTGCTTGGAGACGTTTTTTATCCGGCAGTGAAGCTGGAAATGAGAAAGGTTACGGTTGCGCTTTCCACGGAGAATGGCGAACCTTATGCGATTGTAGAGTTTATGTCTGCATGAGATTATATGAATATCATGTGAGCGAAATAACTGTATCGCTTTAGCGACATCTCCATACAGGAAAGTCAGCTGAGAATGGCGAAACAGGAAATTTTATTAGAAAGGCGGTTTACATAAATGAAAATTGGAATACTTGGAGCTGGAGGAATTGCAGTTCAGATGGCGAAAACGGTAGCTGGAATGAAGGATGTGGAGAATTACGCAGTGGCAGCCAGAAGCCTTGAACGGGCGCAGGCCTTTGCCGAGAAATACGGTTTTTCCAAGGCTTATGGCTCTTATGAGGAAATGCTTGCAGATCCGCAGGTGGATCTGGTTTACATTGCAACCCCTCATTCCCATCATTATCTTCATGCAAAGATGTGCCTGGAGGCAGGAAAAAATGTGCTTTGTGAAAAGGCGTTTACTGTAAATGCAGACCAGGCAAGAAAGCTTTTTGCCCTGGCGAAAGAGAAAGACCTGCTGATCACAGAGGCAATCTGGACCAGATATATGCCATCCAGAAAGATGATCGATGATATTATTTCAAGCGGTGTGATCGGTGAGGTGACAGCTGTTACAGCCAATCTGAACTATGCCATCAGTGAGGTGGAACGTATCCGTAAGCCGGAGCTGGCAGGCGGTGCGCTTCTGGATGTTGGTGTTTATACCATTAATTTCGCAAGCATGGTTCTTGGGGATAAGTTGAAGGATGTACAGGCAACTGCTATTTTCCGTGAAGGTGTGGATATGCTGGATACGATTGCTATGGTATTTGAAGGCGACCGCATGGCTACCTTGCAGTGTGGTGCCCGTGAAATTTCTGACAGAATGGGAAGTATTTTTGGAACCAAAGGTTATATTCAGGTGCAGAATATTAATAATCCGGAGAAAATCACAGTGTTTGACAAGGAGCATAAGGAGGTTGCAGCTTATATGCCGCCGGCACAGATCACAGGCTATGAGTATGAGGTTGAGGCCTGCGCCAGAGCAATCGCACAGGGCGAAAAGGAATGCCCGGAAATGCCTCATGATGAGACTGTGCGTGTGATGGAGATCATGGATGGAATCAGGAAATCCTGGGGCTATGAGATTCCGTTGTATGAGTAGGCAGGGCGGAAGCTCAGCTATTTTGCAGAAAGCCTTTTTCAAACATGCTTTAGTGAACAGTAACAACAATAGCAACAGATACAAAAAAATATAAGATACAAGTAGAAATACATCCGCACAAGTGCTATATTATGTTTAATATGATGTCTGTGGTAAAGAATGCAGGAGCTCTGATAGACAAGGGGAATGGAAAGATAGCGGAAGCTTTTTGTGAGATGTAACCAGACATCTGAAGAATAAAATGCGTATTTGCGTGTGTAAAAAGGAGGATACAGCTATGCTTGAAAAATTAAAAGAAGAAGTTTACAGAGCAAATAT
>OLQL01001665.1_pt1 | contig 17545 bp, 13 predicted proteins | sample 1672971 | NCBI WGS metagenome assembly OLQL01 (sample SAMEA3136742, study PRJEB25190) | human gut metagenome | biome: human gut; feature: human-associated habitat; material: faeces | place: Austria | collected 2013
GGCCGGGCACTTTTTATGCGTCTTTGCCCTTTTCAAATACCGGAGCATTGTGTATAATACAAGAATATTCGGTAGAGAGGGTGAACGCGTGAATATTCAGTAGTATCCTGGCCATATGACCAAAACCAGGCGGCAGATCCAGGCGGATCTCAAACTGGTGGATCTGGTGGCGGAGATCATAGACGCCCGCATCCCTATCTCCAGCCGTAACCCTGATATTGACGAACTGGTGGGGGAGAAACCCCGCCTGATCGTACTCAACCGGGCGGATCAGGCCGATCCGGCCATGAACCGGGTATGGACTGACTGGTTCCGCAGACAGGGCTGGGCGGTGCTGGAGACCAACGCCAGAGACGGCAAGGGAGTTGGCCAGTTCTCCACCGTCATCCGGCAGGCGCTGAAGGAGAAGCTGGAGCAGTGGAAGGCCAAGGGGCTGGTGGGCCGCCCCGTGCGGGCCATGGTGGTGGGGGTCCCCAACGTGGGAAAGTCCACCTTCATCAACCAGGTGGCCAAGCGGAAGTCCGCCAAGGCGGGCAACCGGCCGGGCGTCACCCGGGGCAAACAGTGGGTAAGTGTGGATGCCGGGCTGGAGCTTTTGGATACCCCAGGCATCCTCTGGCCCAAGTTTGAGGACCAGAGCGTGGGGCTGAACCTGGCCTACACCGGCGCGGTGAAGGACGAGAACCCCACCTCCATGGTGTTCGACCGCGGCATCATGCGTCCCGACCAGCTGCCCGGCGCCCCCTTCGATATGGACTTCGGCTACTTCCACATGGCCACGCAGCCCTTCCTGAAGGTGGATATCGAAGGCGAGCGCATCACCAACGAGTCGTCGCCCTACGACTTCCTCATCCATGCCCTGGCGCGCAAGTCCAGCCAGCGCGCCTGGTTCGACATCTGGGATTCCAACTGGCCCACCGATATCGAGCGCTTCCATACCATCGGCTGCTCGGGCCTCATCAAGGGCGAGGGCACCAACCAGATGGACCCCGAGGGCGTTGAGGGCACGGCCGCCATCATCGACGCTTTGGTGGAAGAGGGCAAGATCGTGAAGGCCGACACCTTGGAAGAGATCGCCGACGCCTTCGGCATCAACAAGGAGACCTTCCTGGCCACCGTGGAGCAGTACAACGGCTTCTACGATGCGCAGAACGACACCCAGTACGGCAAGGAGCCCTTCCGCCTGTCGGAGATTCGCACGGCGCCCTTCTATGCCTGCAAGCTGTCGGGCATGGCGCTCGCCACCCTGGACGGCATCAAGATCAACACGAAGTTCCAGGCGCTCGACGAGAACAACGCCCCCATCGAGGGACTCTACGTCATCGGCAACGACTCGGGCAACTACTACAACGGCACCTACCCGAACCTGGCCGCCGGCCTGAACGCGGGCCGCTGCGTCACCTTCGGCATGCTCTGCGGCCGCCAGGTGGCGAACTTGTAGGGGCACCTTCCGTCCCCTCGGGCGTTTTGCGGCAAGAGAATCTCCGAGCCCTCCCTTTTTGGTGGCGCCCTCTCCCAGGGCGCCGCTTTTCCTTTCCGGGGTCAAACGCTCGAAAAGCCATTACAATGGAGGCAGCTGACGGGACGCGAGCAACCGCAAGGGAGGGAAATCGTGCGCAGCAACGAGGTGGCAAAATTGGCCGGCGTGACCGTGCGCACGCTGCGGCACTATCACCAGCTGGGGCTTCTGTCCGAACCGCCGCGGCGCGCCAACGGGTACCGCGACTACTCCCCTGCCGACGTGGCCCGCGTGCTGCGCATCAAGCGCCTGGCCGGCTTGGGCTTTTCCCTCTCGCGCATCGGGGACGTTCTGGAAGAGATGGATGCCGAGGGGCACGCGACATCCGCGAGCGCCTTAGACGAGCTCGACCGCGAGCTGGCCCTCGAGATCGCAAGGCTGCAGGAACAGCGACGCACCATCGCCGAACTGCGCGCCGAGCACCTCGATCCTGACCTTCCCGTGCGCTTCGCCCGCATCCTGCGCAAGCTCGCCGGCGTGGACAGCCTCGCCGAAACCTCCCCCGACGACCGCACCGCCCTCATCGTCGCCGCGCACCTCTACGACGAGAAGGAGCTCGGCGAGCTGGAGCGCGTCGTGGATACCATCGCAAGCGAGAGGCTCGTGGAGGCCATGGAACGGCTCGACGAGAAGCTCTGCGCCCTCGCGCCCGATGCCCCCGAGCAAGAGCGCGCCACACTCGCCGCCGAGTCCCTCGAGACGCTTGTCCCCGTCATCGCCTGCTTCGATGCCGCCAACTGGCTGCGCCCCGCCACCGACCGCGAGCGATTCCTGGACGAAATAGCCTTCGCGGGCTACAACGAGGCCCAGCAGGACGTGTACAACCGCATCGAGCGCGGCATCGAGGAGATCATGACCGAGCGGGCGCAACGGGAGAATGCGACTGCGGCCTCTCCACAAGTCGTCCACGAGCCGTTTGACTCCGACGCAACGTCATAGTTTTTACTGGCCCCTCGAACCCCTGACCCGCCGTTCGAGAAAGGCCCCGCCATGACCCTCGCGTCCCCGAAATTCCGCCGACCGCGCAAGCCGTACCGGCCGCGCAAGACCGCTCCCCGCTACCTGCTCTCCTGCGCCTGCTCGCTGCTGGGCAATTCCGTGGCCAGCGTCGTCTTACCGCTTGTGCTCCTCGCCACCACCGGCGACGCCCTGGCCGCTGGCACCCTCGCGCTCATCTGTGCCGCACCCCAGTTCGTCATCGGCCTTGTCGGCGGGGCGCTCACCGACCGCTTCAACCGACGCAACGTCTCTGTCGTCTCCGACATCCTGTCGGCGGCCAGCGTGGCTTTGCTGCCCATCGTTGATATGATCTGGGGACTCTCCTTCGGCTGGTTCGTGGCACTGGGACTCCTCGGCGCCGTCGGCGACATCCCCGGCATGACGGCCCGCGACTCCCTCGTGCCCGCCGTCTGCGAGCGCGACGGGCGCAGCCTGCAAAAGTTCATGGGCCTCACGCAATCGCTGGACTCCCTCGTGGTCATCGCAGGTCCCGCGCTGGCCGCCTTCCTCATGGGCGCGGCAGGAAGCGTGAACGCCCTGTGGTTCACGGCCGCCATGTCGCTTTCCGCAGCTCTTCTCACCCTCACGCTGCCCCGCTCCCTCGGCGCCGTCTGCGGCGCGGCAACTCCCGCTGCCCGCCCGACCGCCACATGCATCGGCACTGCGGGCACGCAGCCACGGCGCGGCCTTTTGTCCGGCGCATGGCGCGCCCTGCGCGACGGGGTGCGCGTGCTGTTCGCGAGCGACACGCTTCTGCGCTCGTCCATGCTCATCAGCTTCGGCATCGTCATGGTGATGGGCTCGCTCCAGGGCCTCGTGCTGCCGGTGCATTTCACGGCCGCGAACAGCCCGGAGCTGCTCGGCTACGTGCTGTCGGCCATGTCCGCCGGCATGCTCGCAAGCTCGCTCGGCTATGCGGCGCTCGCCCACAAGCTGCGCCGCCGCACCTGGTACATCCTGTCGCTCACCGGCATGGCCTTGGGCATTCTGGGCTTGGGCCTTTTGCCCCCGTTCCCGCTGCTCATCGCGAGCGCGCTCATGCTGGGCCTTTCGGCCGGCCCCATCTCGGCCCTGCTCGGCTTCTTCATCTTCGACCGCATTCCCGCCGAAAACCGCGGGAGCGCCCTGGGGACGCAGAATTCGCTCACCCTGGCCGCCGCGCCCGTGGCCGTCTTCGCCACCTCGCTCGTCGTGGAGGGCGCCGGGGTGTCCGTGGCCGCCCTGGCCCTCGCTGGCTGCTGGATGCTCATCACCGTGTGGGCCCTCAACACCCACAGCCTGAAGTACCTGGACGACAAGGAGAGCCATCCCGACCCCATTCCCTTCGTTCCCAATGCCGAGCGCGTCTAGCACCGCGCGACGTCCGAAAGCCAGCAGTACGACTATCTGGCTTTCAGCGGCGCAGCCATCTGGCAACGGTCTTCGAACAAGTTGCCCGCGAGCCGGAAGGCGGGCGCCCCGCAGGCACACCATGGAGCCGGAATCATTCCCCAACCAAGGAGACACCATGGCTTGCACAACGCTTCTCGTGGGCCGCCGCGCCACCAACGACGGCTCCACCATCGTCGCCCGCAACGAGGACGGCGAGGACTTCTCGTTCGATCCGAAAAAGATGATCGTGGTCATGCCAGAGGACCAGCCGCGCACCTACACCGGCGTGGCCAGCCACCTGACCATCGATCTGCCCGACAATCCCCTCCGCTACACCTGCACGCCCAACGCCGACCCGGCAAATGGCGTGTGGGCCGAAACCGGCATCAACGCGGCGAACGTGTCCATGTCGGCCACCGAGACCATCTCGGCCAACGCCCGCGTGCTCGGCGCCGACCCGCTCGTCACCTACCAGCCGGCCGTCGGAAAGCCCGGCGACGCCAACTACAAGCCCGAGGTGCCCGGCGGCATCGGCGAGGAGAACCTGCCCACCATCACGCTGCCCTATATCAAAAGCGCCCGCGAAGGCGTTGCGCGCCTCGGCATGCTCGTGGAGAAGTACGGCACCTACGAGACCAACGGCGTGGCCTTCGGCGACGCGGACGAGGTCTGGTACTGGGAGAACATCGGCGGCCACCATTGGATCGCACGGCGCGTGCCCGACGACTGCTACGTGGTGCAGCCCAACCGCCAAGGCATCGATCACTTCGATTTGGCCGACGCGCTGGGCGATCAGCACGACTACATGTGCAGCGCCGATCTGGCCCAGTGGATCCGCGAGAACGATCTGCTCATGGACATGCCCGCCCACGAGGACGATGCCGGCGAGACCGTCGAAGGGCTGCCGCGCTACTTCAACGCCCGCATCGCGTTTTCCACCTACACCTGGCTCGACCAGCTGTACAACGCCCCGCGCAAGTGGTACCTGTGCCGTCGTCTGACGCCCTCCGACCCGCGCTTTGCCGGGCCCGCGCCCGAATTCGGCCCCGAGAGTCTCGACATCCCCTGGGCCATGCGCCCCGACAAGAAGCTGTCGGCGTCGGATGTGAAGGACCTGCTCGCCACCACCTACGACGGCACCGAGTACGATCCCTACGGCACCAAGGGCACGCCAGAGACGCGCCACCAGTACCGCTACGTCGGCATCGACCGCACCTCCGAGTGCTCCATCCTGTGCATTCGCCCGAACGCACCCAAGGCGCTGCGCGGCGTGCACTGGTTCGCCCCGGCGTCGGGCCCCTTCAACACCGCCGTGGCCCTGTACGCGAACGTGAAGGAGCTCCCCGCCTACCTGGACACCCCCACGGAAGTGACCACCGACAGCCTCTACTGGAACAACCGCCTAGTGGCAGGTCTTTCCGATCCGCAGTTCTTCGAGAGCTACGAGGCCATCCAGGGCTACCGCCTGAACACCATGGCCCAGGGCTACCAGTCGCTGCACGAGACCGATGCCGCACTTGAGAAGCTCGCCGCCGAGGGCAAGGCGAACCTGGACGACATGGACGACCCGACGGTGATCGCCGAGCTCGAGCGCGCGAATCAGGCACTCGTCGATAGCGTGCAAACGCAGACCCGCGCCCTGCTCGGCACGGTACTCGACCAGCGCACGGTCACGATGAAGAACGCCTTCAACATGAACGACCACTGAGAGCGCGCCGTTGCGCCCCCGAGCGCAACGCCAATGCCTGATTGGGGCCGGCCCCGGCGCCTCGCCATTCGCTGGCGACGCCGAGGCCGGCCTTTTCGCATTCACGGTTCTTTCGCATTCACGACCCTTTTCGCATTCACGACCCACTCGCTCCCCTCTCCCTGCAACACAGGGCTCTTCTCGTGCAAGTGAAGCGGCGCCCCCCTTGCCGTCGCTGCCCCGTCGAGGCACACTAGCGCTACGGACAGGAGACGGAAAGGAGCGCCCGTGAAGCTGACCGTGGAAGAGCGGCCCGACTTAGAAGAGGCGGAGGTCACCATCCGCTGCCCGGCCATCGACCGGCGGGTGCGGGCCATCATGGCGACCGCGAACGCAGTGGATTGCCGGCTTCTCGGCACCGACGGCACAGGCACGTTCATCGTGGAACCGTCGGAAGTGCTGTACGCGGAAACCGTCGACGGCCGCACCTTCCTCTACAGCCGCGACCGCGTGCTGGAGAGCCCGCTGCGCCTCTACGAGCTGGAAGAGGCCCTCGCCGGCACCGAGTTCGTGCGGGCCTCGAAATCTCTCATCGTGAACTTCGACCACGTGCGGGCGCTTCGCCCCTACCTGAACGCCCGGCTGGAGCTGGTACTCGATAACGGCGAATCCGTCATCGCCTCGCGCCAGTACGCCCCGGCCATCAAGCAGAAGATCGGGCTGTAGAAAGGATTCGCCATGAGAAACATCGTCAAGAGCGCCTTTGTCCGCGCCTGCATCACCTTCACCGTCGCCATGGCCCTCTGGTGCACAGCCGGCCTCATCTTCGCCGGGCCCGTCGAGGGCATCGTCATCACGCTCTCGCTGCTCGCCGCCGCCTTGGCCCTGTGCGCCCTACAGGCATTCTGGTTTACCGAGGCGGTCATCGGGCGATTGAGCTACCCCGCACGCATCGCCGGGTTCGGCCTGACGGGCCTTCCGGCGCTCGTCCTGTGCGCCGCGCTCGGCGGTTGGTTCCCCCTGGACAACATCGGCGCCTGGGTCAGCTTCGTTGCCATCTACCTGGTCACCCTGGCCGCCATCACCGCCGGCTACACTATCTACTACCGTCGCACCGCCGGCAGCTTCGACGCCGCCCTCGCCCGCTACCGCGAAGGCCGGAAAGAGTAGGCCATCGCGACGAGAAGCGATTACGTCGGTCCTCGTCCGCGCTTTCCCCGCCCGGAAGGCCGAGTGCGCCGATTTAGTAGGAAATCTGCACTTATCAGCGTCTGGAAGGCTCCTACAGTCAATTATTATATTGTTCTACGTTAATTTCGACGGCTTTTTTCAATCCAGGACGCTGATAAGTGCAGATTTTGATACAAATTCTGACAACTCGGCGTCCGACCAATTTCGCATACTGGCTCTTAGCGGATCCAAGCGCGTCGACCCGCCACAATATAACAAGCTTGGCCAACGCGTCCGTCTCTTCCCTAGAAAGAGCTGCGGCATCGCCTCATTCCAGGCAAGTGCTGAGGCCGATTCTCCTGTACAAGCGGTACTAGTTTTGTATAGTTACGTTTATTATAATCGTGACTATACAAAACCCTTATCGGGAGCGCCGACAAACAGCGGCTGTTCCTCTTCTCGAAAAGCGGCTTTACCGACGCCTGCCGAGCCGAAGCCGCCGCCTGCGGGTGCCGCCTCGTAGCGCTTGCAGATATGGGGCTGGGGCAATAGAACCGATCCGCTTGGCCGCCCGCGCTTGGCCTAACGCAGCCGCTTCTCCCCCAGAAACGGGCTCGGTTCGTCGCGGTAGAGGACGGTCAGGGCGTGCATGGCGCGGGTGACGGCCACGTAGAGCAGGTTGCGATCGGCCTCGGTGGCGTACTGGCGGCCGTCGGCGTCCAGCAGCACCGCCTCGTCGAACTCGAGGCCCTTGGCTAGGCGCACCGAGCTGACGACGATACCGCCCGGGTAGGCGTCCGTTTCATCGGTGAGCAGCGTAAGGTCGTGATCGCGCGCAATGAGCTCAGCGTAGCGGGCGGCGAGGAAGTCCGATTTCGCGATGACTCCCAAGGTGCGCCGCCCCGAGGCACGCCACCGCTCGATGGCTTCGTCCACCGCCGCGAGCACCCCCACGGTGTCGCCGCAGCGCGCAAAGCGCACCGCCTCCCCATGGCGCTGGACGGCGACGAGACCCGCAACGGGCATCACCCGGGCGGCCAGCTCGGTGATCTCGCTGGTCGAACGGTAACTCGTCATGAGCCGCACCACCCGCGCGCCCGGATAATGGGCCGCCACCGCCTCGGGCGCCGACACCGCACGGCCGTCCACGAGCTGGTTCACATCCCCCAGGATAGTGCGATCGCAGCGGAACAGGCGGGAGATGGCCTCGTGCTGCACCGGCGTCAGATCCTGCATCTCGTCGATGACCAGATGGCGCATGGCAGAAGTGGGGGCGAATCCGTCGGGGCCCGCGAAGGCCAGGGCGCACAGCACGACGGGGAAGGCGTCCTCCCATTCCACCACGCCCTTGGCCGGCGCCTTAAACAGGGCGCTCTGGCCCGTGTCGGCTAAAAAGCGCTTGTACAGCGCCAGCGGGTTCTTGGCCCGCATCATGCGCAGGAGCCGCCCGCGCAGCTCGCGGCGCGTCGGCATGGTGTGGACATAGCGGCCGAAGGTCTTGCCATGGGCCAACTCCAACGCGTCGCCGGCGATAAGGTCGAGGCGCTCATCGAAGGGCACCGGCGCGTAAGCCGCAAAGCGCTCGGCGAGCCAGGACGCCTCGGCCACGTCGCCCCCGACGGCCAAGTCGCGCGGCTCGAAGAGCTCCGATGCCGCCACCTTCCCATCGCCGGAGCCCTTCTCCCCCAGCTGAGCGCCGAGCCACGCCGTCAACGAGGCAGCGAACGCCTCGGTGCCCTTGGCGGCAGCACGGGCCGCCCGAACCGGGTCGGCCTCATCGGCAGCCGACACCGGGAGCGCCACTTTCGTGATCCCTTCCAAAAGGAGGGCCGCCAAGTCGTGCAGGCTCCACTGCCGCACTGGCTCCTCGCCCAGCTCCGGCAGCACCCCGGAAATGTAGTCGGAGAACACCCGGCTCGGCGAGAGGATGGCCACCGACTGCGAGGTCAGCCGCTCTTTCTGGCGATACAACAGGTAGGCAACCCGGTGCAGCGCGATGGAAGTCTTGCCCGAGCCGGCCACGCCCTGAATGATAAGCGTGCCGGGCGCCTCATCGCGAATGACGGCGTTCTGCTCGCGCTGGATGGAGGAGACGATATCATGCATCTTCGCGTCAGACGTGCGCCCGAGAACCGTCGCGAGTACCTCGTCGCGCACGCTGGAGCTGGAGTCCACCGCGTAGCGCAGCTGCCCCTCCTCGATGGAGATCTGCCGCTTGAGCGCGAGCGTTCCCTCCCGGCGCCCGGCCGGTGCCTCGAAGGCGGCCGGCCCCGGCTCGAAGTCGTAGAACAGCGCGGCCACCGGGCTTCGCCAATCGGAGATGAGCGCCTGGTTCTCCCAGGTGAGGGCGAAGCGCCCGAGGTAGGTGATCTGGCGTGCGGCCGCCGTCTCGCCTTCGGCCGAACCGGCAGATGAGGACGCCCCTTCCTCGCCTTCGACGAAATCGACCCGGGCGAAGTAGGGCGAATCGAGCAGCTTCTCCAACCGGCCTCGGGAGCGATGGGCCAAAGCGGCCTGGGCGTCCATGCGGTTCAGCTCATAGGCAGAAAGATGCGCCTCCTCCGGCGCCAATTCGCCACGCGAGGCCGCCAGCTGCGCCCCCGCCTCGCGATGGCTCGCCTCCGTACGCTCGGCCAACCCGCGCGCTCGATCGACGGCCGCGCGCACCGCACCCAACACCTCGTCAAGGTGGGCTTGCTCTTCCGCTTCTATGCTAGGGGATCCTCCATCGGTGTCCGCATCGGCATCTGCGTCTGCAGACCGAAGCAGGGCTTCGTCATGTTCCGCATCCACAGCCTTCTCCTTCCTCGTCCAGATTTCGCGAAACGCGGACGGCTCGGCCCTCGCTGAGCCCCGTCCGGGAAACCTGAGAGGTCGAAGCCGTGAGATGCGCCGACGTCAAGGGGAAACGCTATGCTAGCGGCCCCGCGCCTGAGCACCAGTCGCCACCGCACCGACCTCCACAAAATTCGCGCAACTTCGCTTCCCATGCTAAGACGGTATGGCTGTAGCGAGTCGTTTACCGTTTGATGCCAAGGGGCAGCAGCCAGACGTCAGCAGGGACAACTTCCCTTAGCATGGAACTCAGCGTTTACGTGGCGTCAAAAGCGTCGCCGACTGCGGCGCCCGATGCCGCTGTCGACCGCGGCGCTCGACGCCGCCGACCCCGAGACAAGGAGCGCTCATGCCCATGAACCCCGCCGTCCAAGCGGTCATCAAGGCCATCACGCGCCTGCAGCCCGACGTGGCCAATTCCTGGAACTCCCAGCGCAAGGTGGAGGACGCCGCCGGCAAACTCACCATTGCCGACCCGCGCTGCCGCATCGACAAGATCACCGCCACAGCCGACGACGGCTACGAGATTCCCTTGCGCGTGTTCACGCCCCTCGACATCGACTTCTCCCTGAAGCGGGGCCTGCACGTGAACGAGGATCACCGCGGCACCATCCTGTACTTGCACGGCGGCGGCTGGGCCAACGGCGACGTGGAATTCTACAGCGACGCCTGCATGCGCACGGCGCTGAAGCTCGAGCGCCGCGTCATCGCCGTCGACTACCGGCGCAGCCCCGAGCACCGCTTCCCCACCGCGCTTGAGGACTGCTACGCCGTGGCGCGGCAGCTGTTCGCCGGCACGCTTATCCGCGACGCCGATCCCGGGCGCATCGTGCTCATGGGCGACTCGGCCGGCGGCAACCTCACGGCGGCCGTGAGCCTTCTCGCCCGCGAGCGCGGCGACTTCCGCCCGCGCACCCAGATCCTCTTGTACCCGCTCGTGTACAACGACCACTCCGAAACGACGCTGTTCGATTCCGTGCGCGACAACGGCGAGGACTACATTCTCACCCGCCAGGCCATCGTCGACTACATCGAACTGTACCTGCGCACGCCCGCCGATTTCCACGACTCCCGCTTCGCACCGCTCATCGCGACGTCGCTGGCCGACCTGCCCCGCACGCTCGTCATCACCGCCGAGTACGACCCTTTGCGCGACGAGGGCGAGGCTTTCGCTGCGCGCCTGGATGCGGAGGGCAACGAAGTGGCCTGCTTCCGCATGAACGACGGCGTCCACGGCTACTTTTTGTACCCCTCCGTGCTCTCGCTCGTGCGCGACACCTACCGCCTCATCGCGCACTTCCTCGATGGCGACCCGCTCCCGAAACCCGGTGACCGGCCATGGCTGACGCTTCTTGGTACCGACTAGACAACGTCGGCAAGTTCTACGCCGCCCAGGCGGGAAGCCCGAACCAGACCATCTTCCGCTTGGCGGCCACCATGGTCGACGAGGTTGATGAACAGGCGCTGCAGCGCGCGTTGGACGCCGCCGTGGCGCAGTTCCCCGGCTTCAACGTGTCGCTGCGCTCCGGCATGTTCTGGCATTACCTGGAACCTTCCGGCACCGCGCCGCGCGTGACCCCCGAGAACCTGCCCATCTGCTACGGCCTGCACGCCGGGCCCCAAAGCGTGCTCTTCCGCGTGAGCTACTACCGCCGCCGCATCAACGTGGAAGTGTCCCACATGATCTCCGACGGGCGCGGCGCCCTGGAGTTCCTGAAGGCGCTGCTCGGTGCCTACGTGGCCGAGCGCTACGGGCTGCCCGAAGCCGCCACCTGCGCCTATGCGGGCACCGAGGCGCAGAAGACCGAGGACAGCTTCACGGCCAACTACGATCGCGCCGCAGCGGGAAAGGCGAAAAAGCCGCGGGTTTTCCATCTGACGGGCCTGAAGACCGACGCCGATCCGCTTTACTTGGAATACCACCTATCGGCCAGCGCCGTGCACGCCGCCGCCAAAGACGCCGGAGTCAGCGTCACCTCCTACCTCATCGCGGCGGTCATCTGCGCCGTGCGCACTACCATGACCGCCCGCGACCGGCGCCGGGCCATCCACCTGGACGTGCCCGTCGATCTGCGCAGCCTCTTCGGCTCGGCCACCCTGCGCAACTTCTTCGGGCTCGCCTTTATCACCTACACCCCCGGCGATGCCAATGCGCCCCTGGTTGAAGTGGCCGCCGAGGTGCAGCGCCAGCTGACCGCCGGATGCGAGCCCGCCTCCCTGAAGCGCCGCATGATGGCCATGATCAAGCTGGAGAAGAACCCACTTCTGCGCGCGGCGCCCCTCATCGTGAAGGATGCGGCGCTGGCCGTCGCCGACGCGCGCGCCGCCCGCGAGGTCACCACTACCGTCTCGAGCCTCGGCCGCGTGGCGCTGGACGAATGCACGGCCCCCTACGTGGAAGGCATCAGCGCGCTCACGTCCACCTCCGGCCTCAACTTCATCGTGTGCACCTACGGCGACGATCTATCCATCGGCATCTCCAGCCGCTTCCTCGGCCAGAAGGTGACCCGCGCCCTGGCAGAGGTTTTGGAAGACGAGGGGATGCGCGGATATCTGAACGCAAACCGCGACGCGCCGGCGTTCCACCGCCCCGGTCCGCTGGCGGCCGCCCGCAAGGCGGCTCCCGTACCATCGGTGTTCCCGCCGAACTCCTTCGAGCGCAAGAGCACCCGCGTCCGCACGGTTCTGGCGGTGCTCACCCTTATCTGCATCGCACTTATCGCGCTTTTGGGCGGCACTGCGGGCGGCAGCGCGCTGGCCGTGGGGGCGCCGTGTGCGGCCGTGGCCCTGAACTGGCTGTTCGTGCGGAACATGATCGTGCACGCCCCCGACTTCATCCGCGTGGTTGAGCGCTACTTCCTCGTGCTTTTGGCCGTGGCGGGGCTGTGGTTCGCATCCACGGGAAACCTCATCGTCACCACCTACGTGGTGCCGGGCCTGTGCATGCTGGCCCTCGCGTTCAACGCGGTGCTCCTCATCGCCTTCCGCGGACCGTTTGTCACCGGATACGCGAAGTACCTCATCTACGAGGTGCTGCTCGGGCTCGTTCCCCTGGCGCTTCTGGCCGCCGGCCTCATCACCTGGCCGCCCTTGGCCATAGCCGCCGGCGCAGCCGCCGCGGCCCTGCTGGCCATCCTGCTCCTGGTCGGCCGCAAGCAACTGGCCGCCGAAGCCCGCAAGCTGTTCTCGCTGCGGTAGGCCACCTGTCTCCAGTCCCTACCCCACCACTGCCAGCACGATGGCGGCGGCCAGCACCGCCACGCACACGGCCAGGGCCACGAAGTCCTCGGCATGCAGCGGGTAGTCCTTGTAGCCGCTCGTGCGCGTGCGCAGGTTGAAGCCGCGCACCTCGGCGGCGATGGCGGCGGAGTTCGTCTTGCGCACCGAGCTCACCAGAAGCGGCACGCACAGAGGAATCATGAGCCGCACCTTCTTCGCAAAAGAGCCGTCGAATTCCACGCCGCGGGCTGTCTGGGCCTCCATGATGCCGGCCATGTCGTTCATGAACACGGGAATGAAGTGCACCGTGCTCGTGAAGGTGAACGCGTACTTGTAGGGCACGTGCAGCTGCTTGACGGCCGCGTTTGTCAGGTCGTTCATCTTCGTGACGTAGAACACGAGGAACAAAGGTATCGCCGCCGCCATGAGGCGCACGACGACCGTGAGCGCCGCCAGCAGGCTGCCGGTGCCGATGTACCCCCAGGGCAGCGGCACGAGCGGCATGCCGTGGGGCGTCGTGAGCAGGATGACCACGGCCAGAATGAGCGAGAACGCGAACACCGCCTTGCAGAGGCCGGCCGTCTCGCGACCCAGCCCGCACGAAGCGGCCATGACGAGCGCGGCAGCCAGAAGGATCAGCAGAAACACCAGATTGCTCGTCACGAAGCAGGCGATGGCGATGAGCACCGCGCCGATGAGCTTCACACAGGGGTTCATACGGTGCAGAAAGCTCTCCCCCGGCACATATTCCAGAAACTTGGCCATTAGTCGATCGCCTCCACTTCCACGTCTTCGACCTCCCTATCGCATGCCTGGGCCACCGCCGTCACCATTTGGGCCACGGTGTTCGCCTCGGCCACAGCCGCGGGACAGGCCGCCTCGCGCCCGAGAATGAGCGACACCTCGGTCACCTGAGGCGGCAGGATGTGCGCCTCCTTCAGCACGCGCCCGTCGCGCAGCACCTCGAAGGTGGGGCCGTCGGCCACCACCCGTCCAGCGGTCATGGCGATGACGCGGCGGGCGAAGTCCCCCACCACTTCCATGTCGTGGCAGACCATGATGACCGTGGTGCCGTTCTCGTTCAGCTCGCGCACCACATCCATCACCTTCACGCACTCGCGAAAGTCGAGACCGGTGGTCGGCTCGTCCAGGATGATGGTGGGCGGCGCCAGCACGATGATGGAGGCCAGCGCGAGCAGCTGCCGCGTGCCGCGGTTCAGCAGGTAGGGCTCGGCATCCGCGTCGAAGCCGAAGCGCTCGATCATGGCGTCCACCCGCGCCTCCGCTTCCGACCCCTCCTCGCCGAGCGCTTTGAACCCGAACATAAGCTCCTCGCGCACGGTGTTGCAGCAAATTTGCCGATCGGGGTTCTGGAAGAGAAAGCCGATGCGCCGGGCCAATTCGCTCGTCTTCAGGGAGGTCGTGGGCACGCCGTCGATGAGCACCTCGCCGGAGGTGGGCTTCAAAAGCCCGTTCACGAGTCGCATCGTGGTGGATTTCCCCGCTCCGTTGGTGCCGACGAAGGCCACGAAGTCGCCGTTGTTCACCGTGAAGCTCACGTCGTTCAGCACGGCCAGCTCGCCGTCGTAGGACGCCGACACGTTCTTGAACTCGATCATGCGAGAACCTCCTTCAGCGCCGCCGCGGCCCCGGCCACGTTGCGCACCGTGGGGCCGGCGTACAGGCCCTGGGCGGAAAGCGCGTTCATGAGCGTCGTCGAGCGCGGCACGTTCACGCCGAGCGCCAGCAGCTCCTCGGAGTGGGCCAGCACCGCGTCCGGCGTATCGGCGAAGCGGATGCGGCCCTCGTCCACGATGACGAGCATGTCAGCGTAGTCGGATAGAAGCGCGATCTTCTGCTCCACCACGACGACCGTGGTGCCGTGTTCCCGGGCGTAGCGGGCCAGCAGATCGAACACCGTCACCGACGAGGCCGGGTCCAGCTCGGCGGTAGGCTCGTCCAGCACGAGCACCTTGGGGTGCAGCGCCAGCACCGAGGCCACGGCCACCTTCTGCTTCTGGCCGCCGGACAGGCTGTCGATGGTGCGGTCGCGCAGATCCGCGATGCCCATGGAGGCGAGCGCCTCGTCCACCCGCGCGGGAATCTCCTCGCGCGGCACGGCGAAGTTCTCCAGGCCGTAGAGGATCTCGTCTTCCACCACGGTGGACACCATCTGGGAGTCGATGTCCTGGCACACGCTGCCCACCAGTCGCGACAGGTCGGTCAGCGAGGTGTCCACGGTATCGCACCCTTCCACCGTGACCGAGCCGTAGAAGTCGCCCGGATAGCAATGCGGGATGATGCCGTTGATGGCGTAGGTGAGGGTGGACTTCCCGCTGCCCGCCGCCCCAGTGATGCCGACGAAGCAGCCGTCGGGAATGGAAAGCGTGATGTCGCGCACCACGGGCTCGGCCCCTTCCCGGTACCGAAAACTGAACTCGTTGAACTCGATCATGATGACCTTTCTTGCTCGTGCCGGACCAGCAGTTTAACGCTTCAGCACCTTCTTCAGGGGCGTCGCCAGCACCTCGACGAAGATGCAGTTGAAGGTGGCGGTGCCCAGCACGATGGCCACGTAGGCCGCCATGGCCACGGCGAAGTCGCCGCCCACGGACACGACGTTGATGTAGACGGACAGCGCCGCGAAGGTGAAGCCGGACACGCAGGTGGAGATGAACGTGTTCACGAGCGGGTTCACGTCCAGCTTGCCGATCTTCATGGGCACGTGGATGAGCAGCCCGCAGGCGAGCGCACCCAAAAGCTCCGAGGGAATGTTGAGCAGCGGCGTGGCGTTCAGCATCGGAATCTGGCACACAAGGCCTGCGATGAGCCCGATGACGAGCGACTGGGCCACGTTCGGTCGGATGATGATAATGGCCAGGCAGTAGGCGGCGATAATGAAGTTCGGCTTCATGCCGAAGGAGGCGAGCAGGCTGCCCACCGTGAGCTTCAGCACGGCACCGGCGGCCAGAAGCACGGCCACCAAGATGAGATCCTGGATGGCCAGTCCCTTCTTCTCAGCCGCAGCCACGGTGCGCTTGGCGCCGGCGGCGGGGGTTGCGGTTTCAGCGTCGGCGGTCATACGGAGTTCTGCCATGTCGATCAGTCCTTTCTCGGGCGGTTTCCCCACCGCCCCTCGTGCCCGCTTCTTACGGGCCTTCCAATTCGTAGCAATTGCTCCTTCGCCGACGCCTTTCGAGAGGTTCCCGGCCGACCCCAACAAAAAAGGATCTGTCCTTCGCTTAAAGGACAGATCCCTCGATCTGCGGTGCCACCTTTAATTGATTCGCGCGATGCGAACCCTCTCATGAACGGGCCATCACCCGTTCTGCCTTTAACGCAGGCTCACGGTCCAGATACTCGGCCTCGTCGGAACAAACGACGTCGGGCCTTTCCCCTTTCCCTCGGCGATCCATTTACCCTCTGGCGTTCTGCGGGAATCTCAGCTGCGCCCGCTCTCTGTGAGTGCCCGGATGGCTTGACTTTCGCCTCATCGGTTTAAGGTATATTCAATTGCTGCGTGTACTTTAGCACAGAAAACCAACCGCGCAACCCCCAATTTCCCCACCGCCCGCCAACGGGCCCTTGAAGGGCAAGACTTGGAGGGCAAAAGCGAGAGCGAAAGGGTTGAGGGGTGAAAACGGGTGCGTTGCGAGAGCCCAACTGCGCGATTCAGTCGAAAACGGCATCCTTCCCTAGAGAGCGCAGGGCTTTGCGCAGGAGCGTTGAGCGATTCCCCGCTCCCGTCTTCTGATAGATGTTGGCTAAGTGTCGGTTGACCGTACTCGTCGATATCGTGAGGCTTGCGGCTATTTCTGCGGGAAGAAGGCCGCTGCATACCATCTCGCAAATCTCCGCCTCTCTCGCCGTAAGACCATACAACTCGTTAAAATTCTCGAGCGACCCGCCTCGGCCGCGATACGAAACTCCCACTGGATACAGTTGGTGGAATTTTTCACCGAGATGGCGAGCCGTCACCGATAGAATATCCAACTCCTTATCGGTGAAATCTCCCTCCCCTTCGTCACGTGCAAACGTCACCGTCGCAAAGCCAACGCCATGGCTGAAGACGTTGATACCGCAGCCATAGACGACGCCCATGGGCCTCATCCATTTCTGGTAAAACTCGCTTTTCTGCCTCATTCCGTCTGAAATGAAATCTGAATCTCGATAAGCAACGATATCGCCCATCTGACTCGTCGCCCACGATGTGTAGTCCTTCTCGATGAATTCGTCGTAATAGCTATCAAGAGCCTTCTTCTCGATGGTGGTGGTTACCGGGTCGAAGAAGACATCTCGACCTCGGCGTCGGCCTTTGAGATCGAACACGGAAATCTCGTGGGGAACCAGCTGTTTCATCCTCTCGAGGAAACGGAGTCGCAAGTCCCTCACGTTCTCCGCCTGATATATGTCAAAAACTACATCGTCTATTTGCCGCCATTCCGACTCCGAGATCATAACGCCTCCGCACTCTAGGACTCGCCGCCGCGCTGCATATATTTATGCAGAATGAAAAGATGCACAACTCAAAGAATTTCATAGTTCGTCGCTCAAATTTACCATAAGCGCAGCGGTATCTCAAACCGCCGAGCCAATGGGGGATTCTGCCATATTACGGACGATATCCCCAGATAGGAGGATTTCCATGGTCAAGGATTACATCGACACCAACGACTTCACCAAGGAGGAACTGCTCGGCATGGTGGACCTCGCCATCGCCATGAAGGGGCTCATCAAGGAGGGCG
>OLQL01001668.1_pt1 | contig 17515 bp, 16 predicted proteins | sample 1672971 | NCBI WGS metagenome assembly OLQL01 (sample SAMEA3136742, study PRJEB25190) | human gut metagenome | biome: human gut; feature: human-associated habitat; material: faeces | place: Austria | collected 2013
CCCCCCTTCGGGGCGGCAGCCCCACCGTCCGCGCCGTAGTCGGCGCGTCAAGCCCCCCCAGCCAAGTTGGCGCATAGCGCTGCTTGCAGGGAGGCTTTCCGCTCCCCCTACCAGGTGCGCTTATCGAAAAAAGTAAACGCCACCCGCAGAGCAGAAAATCCGACAGCCGCGCCATAGTCGCTCGCCATGCGTCCGCAAGTAGCCTCTTGGGTAGAGTTCACTCCCTTGCAGCACTCTCCCCCTTTCCGACAAGCAGGAACATTCCTCCCCACCCTAAAAACTTTTTAGTTCTCCGCATTCAAAATAATATGTCTTTCTCCCCCTTTTTGTCTCATTTCATAAAAACACGGACATTTTTCCTCTAGTCAAGTTGGAATGTTTGTGGTACAATGAACGAGTTCCGGATGAACAACTTCTAACGAATGATTTTGGGAGGAGTTTTATGCGGCCTTTGATCCTTCAAAGCGACTTTGGTTACGCGGACGGCGCTGTTTCCGCCATGTACGGCGTGGCAGAATGCGTCAGCGATCAGCTGCGCGTCTACGACCTGACCCATGATATTCCCCAGTACGACATCTGGGAAGCCAGCTATCGCCTGATCCAAACGGTGACGTACTGGCCCGAGGGCAGCGTATTTGTCAGCGTGGTGGATCCCGGCGTGGGCAGCACCCGCCGCAGCATCGTGGTTCGCACCACCGGCGGGCAATACGTGGTCACTCCCGACAACGGCACCCTGACCCACATCAAACGGATGATCGGCATTTCCGAGGCGCGGGTGATTGACGAAAGCATCAATCGTCTGCCCGGTTCCGGCGAAAGCTATACCTTCCATGGGCGGGACATTTACGCCTATACGGGCGCACGTCTGGCCTCCGGCATCATCACCTTTGAGCAGGTAGGCCCGCAGGTGGATGTAGACAGCGTGGTAGAGCTTCCCGTGGTGCCCGCCGAGCTGCATGACGGCATCATCACCGGCACCATCGACGTGCTGGACGTGCGCTTCGGCAGCCTGTGGACGAACATCTCCCGGGAAATGTTCCGGGAGCTGGGCATTGAGCACGGCCAGCGGGCGGAGATCACCATCTCCAACGGCACCCGTACGCTGTACAAGAACATCGTCGTTTACGCCAAGAGCTTCGCGGACGTTTACGTGGGCGACGCGCTCCTGTATGTAAACAGCCTGGACAACATGGCGCTTGCCATCAATCAGGGCAGCTTTGCCAAGGCCTACTCCATCGGCACCGGCATTACGTGGAAGCTGTCCATCCGCAAAGCCCCCAAAATCGTTTATGATTGACGCATAGCGTCCCGATCATAAAGCACTCATTCGAAAGAGGAGGAATTTCACCATGAAAAAGATGTCCATTAAGACCGTCGTCGCTGTCGGCATCGGCGCCGCCCTGTTCTTCGTGCTGGCCCGGTTCGTGTCCATTCCCAGCGGCATCCCGAACACCAGCATTTGCCTGTAGTACGCCGTGCTGGCGCTGTTCGCCATCCTGTACGGACCCATTGCCGGCGGCCTGATCGGCTTCATCGGCCACACCCTCGGCGACCTGAGCTGGGGCGGCAGCCCCTGGTGGAGCTGGGTTCTGGCTTCCGCGATGGTGGGCGTGATCATCGGTCTGGTCTCCAAGAAGATCGACCTGTCCAATGGCCGCTTCGGCAAGAAAGAACTGCTCACCTTCGTCCTGACTACTCTGGTTGCCATGGCGATCAGCTGGATCGTGGTGGCTCCCGTGCTGGATATCGTGATCTACGCCGAGCCCGCCAACAAGGTGTTCGTGCAGGGTCTGGTCGCGGGCGCTTCCAACTTCGTGACCACCGCCGTCATCGGCAGCCTGCTGATGCTGGCCTACACCAAGACCATCGCCAAGAGCGGCTCCCTGAAGCAGGAGTAATTCCGTCTCTTTCCGGGGCTGTTCGCCTGCGCTCTCCCAAACGGCAGGGCGGCAGGCGGACGGCCCCTTTGCTTTTTGTCTTTCATTTTGTTCATCGGAGGTACGTCCATGGAACCCATCATCTCTTTTCGGGATTTCGGTTTTCAGTACCGCGCTCAGGCGGAGCCGACCCTTCGCCACATTAACCTGGACATTTATCCGGGGGAAAAGGTGCTGATCGCCGGAGCCAGCGGCAGCGGCAAAAGCACGCTGATGAGCTGCATCAACGGCCTGATTCCCTTCAGCTATACCGGCACATCCACCGGCAGTCTGACGGTGGACGGCATGGAGCCCCAGAAGGAAAGCATTTTCGCCCTGAGCAAGAGCGTGGGCACGGTGCTGCAGGATCCGGACGGGCAGTTTATCGGCCTGACCGTAGGCGAAGATATCGCTTTCTCGCTGGAAAACGACTGTGTGCCGCAAGAAGAGATGCGGGAGATCGTTCAGAAAACGGCGGAGCTGGTCAGCGTGGAGGGCCACTTGGGCTACGCGCCCCATGAGCTTTCCGGCGGACAGAAGCAGCGGGTCAGTCTGGCGGGCGTTATGGTGGACAAGGTAAAAATTCTGCTGTTTGACGAACCGCTGGCCAACCTGGACCCGGCCACGGGCAAACAGACCATCGACCTCATCGACCGCATTCAAAAAAAGACACAGACCACGGTACTGATCGTAGAGCATCGTCTGGAGGACGTGCTGTACCGGGACGTGGATCGGATCGTGCTGATGGATCAGGGACAGATCGTGGCTGACCTGAAGCCTGACGAGTTGCTCAGCAGCAGCCTTCTGCGGGAGCATGGCATTCGCGAACCCCTGTACCTGACGGCGCTGCGCTATGCCGGTGTGGAGATCACGCCGGAAAAGCGTCCCCAGCACTTGGAGAGCATGGTGCTTTCCGAAGCGGATCAGGCGAAGGTTCGTCAGTGGTATGAGGCCGTCCCCCCCTCCCCTGCCGCCCCCGAAACGGAAGAACTGCTGAAGGTGGACGATCTGGCGTTTGGCTATACGGACGATTGGATGACGTTGGAAAACGTTTCCTTCACCATCACCAAGGGTGAAATGACGGCCATCGTGGGCCGCAACGGCGCGGGCAAAAGCACGCTGAGCAAACTGATCTGCGGCTTTGAAACGCCGGATGGCGGCACGATCTCCATGAACGGGCGCGACCTCCGCAACGACACCATTCGCGAACGGGCGACCCGCATCGGCTACGTGATGCAGAATCCCAATCAGATGATCTCCAAGAATATGATCTTCGACGAGGTGGCGCTGGGGCTGCAGAACGCCGGACTGGAAGAAGCGGAAGTCCGCAGCCGTGTCGAGGCCACGCTGAAGGTCTGCGGCCTGTACCCCTTCCGCAACTGGCCGGTCAATGCCCTGAGCTTCGGCCAGAAAAAGCGCGTGACCATCGCCAGCGTGCTGGTCATGAACCCGGAGATCATCATTCTGGACGAGCCGACCGCCGGTCAGGATTTCAAGCACTATACAGAGATCATGGAATTCCTGCGTCAGCTGAACAGCGACGGCATCACCGTGCTGATGATCACCCACGACATGCACCTGATGCTGGAATACACGCCCCGGGCGCTGGTCTTCGATACAGGTCGGATGATTGCCGATACCAGCTCCGTCCGCGTCCTGTGCGACCGGGAGTTGATCGAACAGGCGGCGCTGAAGGAGACCAGTCTGTTCTATCTGGCGGAGCTTTGCGGCATTCAGCCTGCGGAAAGCTTCGTGCAGCGGTTTATTGATTTTGACAGGGAGGTGCGGGCAGATGGCCAAGCGCAGTAATCCGGTCATGAGCTACATCCCCGGCAAGAGCGTGATCCACGCCCTGACGGGCACCACCAAGCTGGTGTTTTTCCTGCTGTTCACCTTCTCCAGTATGCTGACCTACGATACGCGGGTGCTGCTGGGGCTGATGGTCATCAGCTTCAGCTGCTTCGCGGTCAGTCATATCAAATTCAAAGACGTCAGCTTCGTTTTCTGGTTCATGGTGGTTTTTCTGGCCTTGAACAACTTCTTTATTTTCCTTTTCTCCCCCGATCAGGGAACGGAAATCTACGGTACGCGGGTCGTTCTTTGCCACCTGTTCGGGCGCTATGACCTGACCCGGGAGCAGCTGTTCTACCACTTCAACATTTCCCTGAAATACTTCGTGGCCCTGCCCATTGCGCTGCTCTTTATCACCGCCACCAATCCCAGCGAGTTTGCTTCCAGCCTGAATGCCGTGGGCGTCAGCTACCGCATCGGCTATTCCGTGGCGCTGGCGCTGCGCTATATCCCCGACATTCAGCGGGACTACCGCAACATTTCCACCGCCCAGCAGGCCCGGGGCGTGGAGCTGGGCAAGAAGGTCAAGCTGCACAAGCGCGTGAAGAACTCCATCAGCGTGTTGATGCCGCTGATCATGTCCAGCCTGTCCCGTATCGAGGCTATCTCCAATGCCATGGAGCTGCGGGGCTTCGGCAAGGAAAAGAAGCGCACGTGGTACGTCCAGCGGAAGTTTTCCTCCCGCGACTACATCGCCATTGCCTTCGGCGCGGTCATTCTGACCGCCAGTCTGATCATCACCTTCCACGATGGCAACCGCTTCTGGAATCCCTTCGTGTAAGGGTTCCATCAAAAACGCCCTTCGGAGTCAGTGCCCGAAGGGTATTTTTTCGTTATGTCTTTTCCGTTCCCCGGAAAAACCGACTGAGGCCGTTCAGCGGCTCACCGGGCAGGGGCGGTCTCTCCCCCGTCTCGAAGGGCTGGGAAAACAGTTTCACCAGCTCGCCGTCGGAAGGGCGGTGCGTTGGCTCTGCGTCCAGCATCCGGCGGACGGCCTGTTCATAGGCGGGCGGCAGTTGGTTCGATATTCGAATCGGCTGTTTCTCCAGCGCCGCCTCGTACAGATAGGGCGCGTCCGTTTCCGGCAAAGCGCCTGTCCACATGCGGTGCAGGATCGCCCCAAAGGCAAAGGTGTCGATGGCCGGACCCACGTCTGCCTGCTCTCCTGCCATGCGCAGAAAGGTCTCCGGGGCCAGATACACCGGGTCGCCCTCTGTGTCGCCGCCGGGTGCGGGCGGATCGTCCGCCAGAAAGCCGCTGTCCAGATCGATCAGCCGGGCTTCGTAGCCCAGTTTCCCCTTACGGAGAAGCACATGCTCAGGCTTCAGATCCGCGTGAACGATCCCCTGCAGATGAAGCCGCTGCAGACACAGCGCCAGACTGAGCAAAATTTCCCGCTTGTCCTCCATGGGCAGCGTCTCAACAGCGCTTTCCCCCGTCAGACGGGGTTCGGGAATCTCCTCCGAAACCGCGTAATAGTGCAGCCCGAAGCGGAAGAAGTCCGTTACCGGCACCAAGGTGTCGCCGATCACGCAGGACATGGCGCTGTACAGGCGTCGCTTTTTTTCCTCGAAACGACGGCAACGGGCGAGCTGCTTTTCCCGCAGGACGGGGTTGGCGTTCTCCGCCGGGTAGACCGGGGAAAGAAATTCCTTCAGAAAAAAGCGCCGCTGTCCCCTCCGGACGATGCACCAGCGTGCGCTGCCGCTCCCCGCCGTCTGCAGCAGGGTCAGCAGCTCATAGGCTCCAATCTTTTTCATGCTGAACTTCCTCGGTTCGGTCATATCCGGGCTGATAGCGTTTCCAGCTTTCCCGCAGTGCGTCCGCGTCCCCGGGATGCTGCCGCAAGCTGTTCAGATGCTCCTGCCGCAGCGCCGTCAGGCGTGGCTCAAAATACCGCTTCATTTCGTCAAAATGGTCAAAGCCGAAGGGCAGACAGCAGAGAGTCGCGTCGTCCCCGGCCAGACGGCGGATGGCCGCCGCCAGACGGCGCTGCCAGGTAGCCGCATCCTGTGCGCCGGTCAGCGAAGCCAGAAAGATCTCCTCCAGCTCCATGGGGCTAAACACGCAGCCGTATACCCCGTCCGTGGCACAGATCAGCAGCCCCTTCGGCGGCAGCGTGATCGAACGCAGATGAAGCCGCACCGGCCGGTCGGCGCTGACGCACAAGCTCAGCGGCGCATCGCAGCGCAGGCGTTCCAGCTCGTCCATGCGGAATTTCACATCGTCCCGGGTATACAGGTGCAGCCCGTCCTCATCCAGCACATAGCCCCGGCTGTCCCCCGCCCACAGAAAGCAGGCCCGTTCTCCCATATCGTACAGCGCCATGCACAGCGTGGTAGGCAAAAGCCGCTGCATACTGCCCACGATGCGGCTGCTGCCCTCTGTGAGCCGGTGCTCCTGCACAAAGGCGTTCAGGTCGGTTTCCAGCGTTTCCTGCAGGGAATGCTGCCATTCCTTCCCCTCTGCCGGTGTTTTCGGGAGACAACGGCAGGCAGCGGCCCAACGCTTCACGCTCTGCGCCGCCACACGAGAGGCCGCGTATGCGCCGGTCTGACCGTCCAGCTCCGCATAGCGTCGGCTGCCCAGCCCACCGCAGCCATCCGCCACGCACAGAAGCGACACCGGCGGCTTGGATAGAATCGAAAAGCTGTCTTCCCCCTGACGGGGCAGAACGCCGTGATTCAGCGTTAAAATACGGGAAGAAATACAAAGTCCCCCTTAAATCGTGTTGCAGACGGAGTCCAGCACCTGCGAATACTCCACGTCCTCCAAGCCCTCGCTGACCGTCTGCACATGGATCACCTGTCCCCACTCGGAGGAAATGCGGTTCCATTCCGGCGCGTCCGGCGCGAAGATCAGCAGGCGTTTGGCATTTTCATCCATGCAGCCGCCCAGCTGCTCATCCTCCCACCATAGGGTCAGCTCGTCGAAGTCCTGCGCCATGCCCTCCGGGTACCACGGGGCGATCTTGCCATGGCCCAGTTCATGGGTGGGCGCGTCCGACCAGACGACGATAATATGCCGCTTCTTGACCCCCTCCCGGGTCCAGTCGCTGCGAATGGCGTAGGCCAGCGCTTCCAGCCCGTCCTCCGGAATATCGCCGCCGCCCTTGGCATGGATGCCTTCCACGCAGTCCCGCAGCATTTCCGCCTGCTCCGGCAAGGTGAAAAAATCGCTGGACAGCATAGCTTCCTCGCCGTCGGCAATATAGTCCCGGAAGGCGATCACCTTCACCCGCAGCTGGTGGATGGTCTTGTGCTTTTTCTCCATTTCCCGGGTGATATCCTGATACAGATTCAGCGCGTTCTGTTTCACAAAATCCAGCACATGGCGCATACTGCCGGTGGAATCAATACAAAATACCATATCGACGTTGTAAGTAAGCTGATACCCCGCCACGGTTCGTCCTCCTTTGAGCTCGTGATGAAGAATATTGTCGTATCATGGTAACATTCTGCGCAAAGCGGCGGATTTCCTGCCGTTTTTCAGAAGGAAAACCGTGCCGGGCAGCGAAATGAAGTAGGTGGATTGATTTTGGAAAGGACTGGAGCTTTCATGAAATTCCGGAAGACGCTGGGCGTTCTTTTAACCCTTTTGGGCTGCATCGCTGCTTTTCTGGGGCTGGCGGCGGCGGTCGTGCCGCTGGTCTCCAACGCGCAGCTGCAGCTGGTGCTGGACTCCTTTGCCACGCCCTCCCGGAGTCTGTTGGTCAACGCGATCAACCAACTGATGACTTTTGTTCTCTCTCATTCCCTGCCGGTTCTGCTGGGGGGACTGCTGGCGGCTTCGGCGGGGATCGCGGTGCTCGCCTGCATGGGGCCGAAAAGCGTCCGTGACGATGAGTCGGACGATCGCCGTCCCGCCCGTTTTTCGGAGGACGTGGAAAAACAGGCCGGCCTTTGGCGGTCGGAACGGGCAAAGGACGTGCTGCCGGACAATCCCTTTGCGGCTCCTTCCGCGGAGGACGGGCTGGCCGCCAGTCAGGGCGGCTGGCGCGGCGGTTCTTTTCAGGCGATTCGGGAGGAACGGGCCAATGACTTCGCCCCGGCGGCGCAAAGTCATGCCGCTTCATTCGCCAGTGTGAAATCCACGGAGCGCAGCCCCTATCAACGGCCCGAAGCGCAGGAGCGCAGTCCCTACCAGCGCCCGGAGGAGCCGGTTGTTCAACCCTTCGATCGTTCGGACGATTCCTTTCCCGCGCCCTCTGTCGAGGAAGAATCCGACGCCAGTCCCAGCCTTTCCTCCATCTTTGAAGAAGACCTGCTGTTTACCCGCAGCCAGGCTTCACAGACAGCCGCGCATTCTGAAAAGCCTGCCGAAAAGGCGGAAGAACCGGCTCCCGATTTTGACCTGACCTTCGAAAGTGACGAAGCGGAGGACAGTCTTTTCTTTCCCACCGTTTCCCCCGAAGCCAAATCCAACAGCGAATCGTTGACGACCCCGGTCATTGACGAGCCGCTCCAAAATTCAAAGGCTGGTGAAAGCAAAGAAGCGGCTCCCATGATTCCCGCTGCCGCAAAGCAAAAGGTGAAGATTCGGAGCACCATGGGCAAGCACACCTGCTGAACGTTCCTGCCGTAGCATTTGCTGCATAAAAAAGCGGACGCCATACGTCCTCTTTTTATGTAAACGCGGTTAGGAATGGGAGTCATTTTTGCGGCAAAATAGGTCCTTTTCCTCTCCTTTTGATTTTGACCAAGGCTGCAAGTCCTGTTTGGGGCTATTTTCTCTTTGACAACGATCACAGCCTTACAGGTATAAAAAAGGACTCCCCCCATACAGGAGAGCGTCCTCATTTTTGTTTATTCGTTCGTTGCGGACTGGACTTCCGCTTCCTGCGCGGCCAGCAGGTCGTTCAGAAGCTTTTCCGTCACTTCGAACACCACATGTTCCCCTTCGCTGCCGTCGGCGGCAACCGCCCAGATTTCATACCGGACGCCCGCCTTGGGTTCCTTGGAGAAATCGTACTGAGGCTTTTCCAGCTCGGAAGGCTTGTTATCCGTGTTGGCCTTCCCCAGCCGGTAGCCTGCCGCATTCTCCACAGCATCCCACTTCAGCATCCAGGAGCCGTCCTTTTTCAGCACCAGCTTCACGTGCTCGGGCTTAGCCAAGGCAACCGTCACGTTTTCTGCAACCGGCTCCGCAGCGGGTTCTTCTATCACCACAGGCTCCACGAAGGCGTTATCTTCCAGCGTCACAGGCTCCTGTGCGGGAGTCTCCTGTGCAGGGGTTTTCTGCACAGGGTCTTCCGTTTTTCCATCTTTCGTGGTAGTGCTGCTGGACGAAGCGGGTTTCACCGTCAGGTTCAGGTTGCCGGTAACGGAATTGTTGGCGGCATCCGTGACCTTGACTGTCAGCAAATAAGTGGTTTCGCTGTCCACGGTGATCCCATTGCTGGAGAACTCGCCGGTGGAAGCGTTAATGTTCAGATCAAGCTTGCCAGCATCCGCCGTATATTCGAAGAAGTACGGTGCCTCGCCGCCGCTCACGGTCAGCACGCTCTTGGTGAAGGCCTCGCCGGAGGTCACTTCGAAGCTGCTGCTGTTCAGGGCCAGGGGTTCGGTGGGAACGGTGCTGTCCTTGATCTTGAAGCTGTAGATCGTGCCAGCGGACCAGCCGTTCTTGTTCTGCGCGTACACCTGAATGGTGTAGGTGCCTACCGCGGAAGTAGAGCCGCTGAGAACGCCGGTGTTGGGATCGAACTTCAGGCCTTCGGGAATGGTGCCGTCGAACTTCCAACCGGTCAGCGGGCCATTGGTAGCTTCGAACTGCACATTCACCGCAGCGTCCTTCTCAAAGGAGCCGTCTTCCTTGGGCTGAACTGCGGGAACCTCGGAGGGCTGTGCCGCGATGTTCAGCACAAAGCTGTTGTAGCTGCTGCCCGCCGCATTGGTCGCGGTCGCTTCCACGGTATAGGTGCCGGAAGCGTTGGGCTTGCCGCTGATGGTGTTGCCGCTAATGGTCAGGCCGGGGTTGCTGGGCGTGATGGTCACATTCCAGTTCACCGCAGAGCCGGACTTGATCGCCAGCGTCATGGACGCATCCACGTCCTGCATCAGGTTCTCGTTGCCGGTGATGGCGATGGAGCCGGGCTCCACGATGACCTTCTGAGTCTCGGCACTGGTGGCCTCACCGCGATAAGCGGTATTGCTGGCCTGCGCCTTCACCACCACGGAGATGGCCTTATCCTGATCGTCCGCCGTGACGGTGTAAGTGGCACCGGTCGCGCCGGGGATCTCCGCCTTATCGCGAAGCCACTGATAAGTCAGGGCCGTCGTTTCGGCTTCCTTGGGCTGTACCTTGGCCTGCAGGGTCGTAGCGTTGGCATTGACCACAGGCTGCGCAGCGCCCTCGATGGTCACGCCGGTCAGGTTGGCAATGTTGGTCACCTTGCCGGTGTTCACGGTCTGCTGGCTGCCGGTGTAGCTGCCGGTGCCTTCCACCACCAGACGGATGGTCTTGCCGATGCAGCCGGAACCAACGTCCACCGTCTGCGCGTTGGAGATGACCGTGGTGTTGCCCGCATCGTCCACCGCGTACCAGGTCAGCTTCACGCTGGCGGAAGCGGGCTCATAGACCGCCTGCAGACGGTCACCCACGTTGGGAGCCGCATCCTTGGTGGTCAGGTTGGTGATGCTGGCGCTGGTCACAGCACCGGTGGTAACGACCTTCTGCGTCTCGATCGCCGCCAGAGAGCTGCCGTTGTACGCGCCCGTGCCGGTAATGGTCAGCTTGATGGTCTTACCCACCGCGCTCACGGGCACTTCATAGTAGTTGTTGGTGCTGACGTTTACGCCGTCCAGCTGCCACAGGCAGGTGTAGGTAGCGCCGCTGGGCTCCACGATAGGCTCCAGACGATCGCCTACCACAGGCGCGTCATGATTGAACTTCACGCCCACCAGCTGCTGACGGTTGGTGACAGCGGCGGTGTAAGCGCTGACCGCGTAGCCGGTCCAACGGCCGGAGCCGTCTACCCGCAGGCGGAAGGTGCAGCCCACATCCTGCTCGGTCACAGCGTAGGAGGCGTTGTTGCCCACCACGGATTCCTTGCCGTTGGTGTCGGTGCGCAGCCACTGATAGGTGATGGCGGCGTTGGAAGGATCCACGCTCTGGATCGCCAGAATGTTGCCCACCACGGGGTTCATGTTGTTGATGGTAACGCCGTTGACCTTGTAGGAGGCGTTCTCGATCAGGAACTGGCTCATCATGTAGCCCACGCGGCTGCCGATCTGAATGCGGTACCAGCCGTTCAGGCGTTCCAGAATTTTCACCTGCGTACCGACGCTGTAAACGCCGATAATGGCATAATTGGTGCTGGGGCCGGTGCGCAGACGCACACCCTTGCCGTTGGCGGCCCACACGGTCGCGTCGCCGTCATAGCTGGGAGCGGGGCTGCCGTCCTTGCGCAGGAACTGGGTCATCATGTAACCCACGTTGCCGCCCACGCTGATACGGCACCAGTTCTGGCCTTCCGCCAGAATGATGGCACGGGTACCCACCGGCCACTTGCGCAGCACTGCGTAAGTAGTGCTGGGGCCGGAACGCATCCGCACGCCGTAGCCGTTGCCACTGACCACGGTGGCGTTGGTGTTGGGCACGGGGGTCATACTGCTGCTGGTGGGCTGCAGATACTGGCCGTACATATAGCCGGTGCGCCCGTCGGGCGTTTCCACCCGGTACCATCCGTTGCTGACACTGAGAACCTTCACGGTCGTGCCGGTTTTGTAACTGCTGATGGTGGTGGCGCTAAAGGAGGCCTTCGCCCGCAGACGAAGCCACCCGCCGACCACGGTCGCGTATTCCGTTGCCGCCAGTGCGCCGGTCATGGGCATCAGCCCGATCAGCAGAACTGCGACAAGCAAAATCGCAAGACTACGTTTCATCTTAAAATCCCTCCGTTTCCGCTGCGGATCATCCGCAAGGCGTTTCACAATTATTAGACGAACAGGGGCAGGTTTTTCTTCCCTGTTCAGAGAAAGATTATCAAATTTTTTTGGAAAAAACGCTTATTCCTTCTCCCGGGCGATGTAAATAGGGCGACGTTTGGTTTCCAGATAGGTCTTGCTTAAATATTGCCCCAGAATGCCCACGCAGAAAAGCTGAATGCCGCCCAGAAACAGGATGATGCAGATCATGGCCGGGAAGCCCGCCACCGGGTCGCCCCAGATCAGTGTCTTAATGAAGAAGTACAACAGCAGCAGAATGGACACCCCGCAAAAGACCACGCCGGTAATGGACGCGATCGCCAGCGGCGCGGTGGAAAAGGCGGTGATGCCGTCGATGGAATAAAGGAACAGCTTCCAGAAATTCCACTTAGTCTCCCCCGCTACCCGCTCCACGTTTTCATATTCCAACCACTTGGTGCGGTAGCCCACCCAGCTGAAAATTCCCTTGGAAAACCGGCTGACTTCCTTCAGGCTGAGAATGCTGTCCACCATCTGGCGGGTCATCAGGCGAAAATCCCGCGCGCCGTCCACGATCTCCGTCTTGGAGATGCGGTTGATGAGGCGGTAAAACTGCCGGGCAAAAAAGCTGCGGATGGGCGGTTCGCCCTTCCGGGTGACGCGCCGGGTGGCTACACAGTCGTAGCCTTCTTTCTCAATGCTCTGCAGCATTCCGGGCAGCAGCTCCGGCGGATCCTGCAGGTCTACATCCATAATGGCCACATAATCGCCCGTGGCCGCTTCCAGCCCGGCATACATGGCGCTTTCCTTGCCGAAATTCCGGGAAAAGCTGATGAAATGCACCCGCTCGTCCTGCGACCGCAGGGCGCGAAATTCTGCCAGCGTGCCGTCCTTGCTGCCGTCGTCTACAAACCAGAACTCCCACTGGCAGTCCATTTCCGCCGTGCGCTTCAAAAATTCCCGATAGAAAATCGGCGCTGCTTCTTCTTCGTTGTAGCAGGGCACGATCACGCTAACGGTCTTCATAGGCTTTCCTCCTGACTCTGGCTTGAATCCTGAAACTGAAAGCTGTCTGTCAATTCCTTCAGCGTGGCCAGATCATCCCGCAGCTCCTGCAGGGCCAGCGGCATCAGCTGATAGGTGGTGGCCTCCGGCCAGGCCTGCCACAGCTCGATCAGGTCATTTCCCTGATAGAAGGCTACGCCGTCCAGCCGGACGCGCAGGCCGCTGCCGTCCGCCGTTTCCAGAACCGCCTGAACGTGCAGCGTCTGACGGTCGTACTGCGCCTCTACCCGGGGATAGGTGGGTTCGATCATCACGGACTTGCCTTCTCCCTGCAGAGCGTTCAAAATCTGTGGCCAGCTCTCCAGCAGCTCCAGCGCGGTTCTGGGATTGCCGATGGTGGTGCAGGCCACGCTCATCAGCGCCCGCCCCTTGGGCATCCGAAACACATAAGCGGACGCAAAGGGATTGCAATCCTGCATCAGGGCATACAGGCCGCTAAGGCCGTCCGGCACGGACAGGGAACCCGCATCCTCCACTTCGCAAAGCTCTACGCCCTCCGGCTGAAAAAAAGTGCCGAAGCCGGCTCCATCTTCTTCCTCTGCCAGCACCGCCGGGGCCACCATAAGCAGCCCCGCCAGCAGCAGGGCGAACCAGCGTTTCATCATTGGTGTTTTCCGTTTCATGGACGGTTTCCTCTCTTTCCCCGCACAGAACGCAGCGGTTTACCTCTCTATTGTACCATGAATCCGCCGTTTATGACAATGAAACTTGTTTGCGGTGCAAAAATCTGCTATACTGCCATGGAATGATTGTGTAAGGGAGGATGGACGATGCGCATTGCCCTTGTGGCCGATCTGCACGGCAACCGTCCCGCCACGGAAGCACTGGAACGGGATCTGGCCCTGACGAAGCCGGATCGGATCGTCTGTCTGGGAGATATTGTCGGTAAGGGGCCCAGTAACCTTTTTACCTATGAGTGGGCTTTCGAGCACTGCCAGCTCGTCATCGGCGGGAACTGGGACTACGGCGTTGGATGCAGGACTTTTCCCAGAGATCACTACTACTGGGATCAGCTGGGCCCGGAACGGCTGCGTTGTCTCCGGGAGCTGCCACAGGAGACGGAATTCTGGTTCAGTGGCCGCCGGTTCCGCCTGTTCCACGGACGGCCTGTCATGCCGGAGCTATACACCGTGGCGGACGACCGGGAACTGCTGCAATCCTTTCTGGTGGACGCGAAGGGCGTTCCCTATGACGGGCTGCTCTATGCGGACGCGCACCGTCAGGCCATGCGCACCCTGTCTCCCGGGATCATCGTCAACACCGGCAGCGTCGGCAACGCCATGGGCGTGCCCAAATGCTGCTACGCCCTGCTGGAAGGCGAAGAAGGCCGCATTCCAGCGCCGCTGGAAGTTCGGCTGCGCCAGCTGGATTACGACCGGGAACAGGCCGTCCGGGACGCGGAAGCCGCCGATGGCCTGCCCATAAAGGAAGCCTATATCCGGGAGATACAGACGGGCATCTATTCCCGTTCGCATGGATAATGTCTCTTTTTCGCCCCTGAAGCGCTGGTGCTTCGGGGCGCTTTTATTTGCCTCAAACCAAAAAACGGGAAGCCCCTTTTGGAGCCTCCCGGTTTCTTTCTTTTTGGAAAAATCAGATCTTCGCAGCGATACGAGCGGCAATCTGATCCGCGCACAGGTCGTAGGCCCGCAGCACGTCCATGGCCTTGCCGCTCTGGCCGAACTGATCCTCTACGCCGATCTTGGTGAAGGTATATTCGCCGTTGCCCACCAGCACGTCGGCCACCGCGTCGCCCAGACCGCCGATGACGCTGTGTTCTTCCGCCGTGAAGACGTTCTTGCACTTCTGAGCGTAACGGGCCACCAGCTCCCGATCCAGCGGCTTGATGGTGTGCAGGTTCACGACCGCCACATCCTTGCCCTGTTCCTTGAGCAGTTCCGCCGCCATCAGGCTCTGTTCCACCATCAGGCCACAGGCAAAGATGACTGCGTCCTTGCCGTCCCGCATGACGTTGCCCTTGCCCACTTCGAAGGGCATGGGATCGAACACGGTGGTCGCCAGACGGGCCAGACGCAGGTACACGGGGCCGTCGATCGCGGCAGCCGCTTCCACGGCCTTGTAGGTCTCGTTGGCATCGCAGGGGACGATCACGGTCATGCCCGGCAGAACGCGCATGAGGGCGATATCCTCGATAGCCTGATGGGTGCCGCCGTCTTCGCCGACCGTCACGCCCGCGTGGGTGAAGGCGAACTTCACGTTGTTGTGGGGATAGCACACGCCGTTGCGGATCTGCTCAAAGTTGCGGCCCGCGAACACGGCGAAGGTAGAGCAGAAGGGGATCAGGCCCATGCAGCTCATACCGTTGGCCACGTCCACCATATTGGCTTCCGCAATGCCCAGATCAAAGTGACGCTCCGGGAACGCCTTCTGGAAAATGCAGGTCTGAGTCGCCTGGGCCAGGTCGGCGTCCAGCACGACGATCTTATCGTTCTTCTTGGCCAGCTCTACCAGAGCCTCGCCGTAAGCCACGCGGGTTGCTTTCTTATCACTCATTGCTCACGCCTCCAATTCCTTGAGCGCCTGGTCGCGCTGCTCCGCATTAGGAGCCTTGCCGTGCCAGCCCACCTGATTTTCCATGAAGGATACGCCCTTGCCCTTGACGGTGTGGCAAAGGATGCAGGTGGGAACGTCCTTCTCGGCGGGCTGATGCAGCGCATCCAGCACCTGCCTGAGGTCGTTGCCGTCCGCCACTTCGATGACATGGAAGCCGAAGGCGGTGAACTTCTGGGCGATATTGCCCAGACCCATGACCTGATCGTTGGTGCCGTCGATCTGCAGACCGTTGTTATCCACGATGAAGGTCAGGTTGTCCAGCTTATAGTGAGCCGCGGACATGGCCGCTTCCCATACGATGCCTTCCTGCAGTTCGCCGTCGCCCAGCACGGCGTACACGTGGCAGGGGTTGCCGGTGTGCTTCGCGCCCAGCGCCATGCCGACCGCAATGGACGCGCCCTGACCCAGAGAGCCGGTAGAAGCGTCCACGCCGGGGCACTTTTTCTTGTCGGGGTGGCCCTGCAGAATATTGTGCAGCTGCCGGAAGCCCCCAAATTCCTTCTTGTCGAAGAAGCCCTTTTCGCCCAGCACGGCGTACAGCGCAGGGGCGGCGTGGCCCTTGGACAGCACCAGACGGTCGCGGGCAGGGTCGTTAGGGTTCTTGGGATCCACCTTCATCAAATCATAATACAGGGCGACCAAAATCTCCGTGGCGGACAGGGATCCGCCGGGATGGCCCGAACCGGCAGCGGCGGTCATGGTGATAATGTCCCGCCGTACCTGCTTACAGACCGCTTCCATTTCCGGAATGTTCATGATAACCTCTCCTCTATTGCGATACTTCAAGGCCCTTAAGAGCCCTGTTAGCGCATTCTGATTATATCTGTCATTGGAAAGGCTTGTCAACCCATATTTCCAAATTGGTATTTGATTGTTATACGGCAGGTAAAACAGCAGGAAAAGAACAGAAAAAGCGCCCCGCGAGGGGCGGGGCGCAGGCAGCTTCCGTGTTACAGCGTGCCGGTGACAGTCAGCGTGCTGGCCCCGGGCGTGGTGGTCCAAACGCCGGTGGTCGGATCCTGCGTATACGTGGCGGCAGGCACCGTGACCTTTCCGGCAACGGTGGCAAACTGGCCGGTGGCGGCGTCATAGGTGTAATCCGTTCCGGCCACCCATGCCGTCCCGTTATAGGAAACGGAAATATCCTGAAGAATGGGGCTGAACACGTCCGTGACGACCGCCGCATCCGTCGCTTCGGCGGCCCGATTGCCGTAGTTTTCGATCAGGAACGTATAGGTGAGTTGCCCGTTCTGGGGCACGGACGCGGGCGCAAGGGCCTTATTGATGCTCAGACAGGGATCGCTGGCGGCGTTGATGGTCGCCGTCGCCGTCACGGCGGCAGGCAGGGCTCCACCGGTGATGGAAGCGTTATTGACGATGGAGGCTTCCAGCGCCCGGGGCGCATAGTCGTTGGTACGGGTCTGATAGACCAGCAGGGCGTTGCCGCCGGCTGGAACGCTGATGCCCGTGACCACCATCGGCGGCCCCGCGGTGACGGTGGGCGCGGCCTGCAGCACGCCGTTCAGGTAGTATTTGAGCGTGCCGGTCTTATATTCCAGCGGCGTGACAGTGCCCGCGCCGAAGGCATACGCGCCCAGATCGTCCGTCAGTGTCAGCCCGGTGAAGGCGGACGCGCCGCTGTTGACGATGCTGACGGTATAGGTGACGCAGGTATCACAGCCGTAGGTGTCAGTGACGGCGGTTTTCGCCACCGCCAGAATATCAACCAGTTCGCCCGTCACGATATTGGAGCGGGTAACCGTATTATTATAAGAAAGGGTCGCCTGATTGGTAAAGGTTGCCATGTTCATTCCTCCCTGGTGTTTTGAAAGGAGGGAGGTTTCTCCCTCGCTTTACTATATGCGGTTGGGAGGAAGGGGTGCAGGGAGGAGTTGCAGCGTTGCTATACAACGGCTCTGCCGCAGGGATTTTTTTTGGCCGTGCGGCATGGCGCGCCGACTCTGACACGAGAGTGTGTAGGCGAGGTTTTATTTTGGCAGTACAGGGCATTACGATTGTTTGCCCCGAGGAAAGTCTACTGCTTTGCAGCAGTGTATGTCAGCTTTGCCGTAAGAAAATCCCCTGTTGGGGAATGACGCGCCGACTACGGCGCGGGTGGTGGAGCTGCCACCCCGAAGGGGGCAGTACTTTCTTTCGAAGCGAAAGAAAGTACCAAAGAAAGCGCGCGGCGCGGCGACTACG
>OLQL01001677.1_pt1 | contig 17417 bp, 24 predicted proteins | sample 1672971 | NCBI WGS metagenome assembly OLQL01 (sample SAMEA3136742, study PRJEB25190) | human gut metagenome | biome: human gut; feature: human-associated habitat; material: faeces | place: Austria | collected 2013
CCCTTCAGGTAGAAAATCGGAACTTATTTGACGGTCCCCCGCATCTGTTGTTGGGCTTCGTCGGAGATTCGACCACAAAGATCGTCTATCGCTATGCTGCGGCAAAGCAGCGCTTCGGCGCTGTTCTTCGGCATCCTTTGCGCTTCCAGCAATTGGGCAATATCGTTCAGATATTTACGATTTCCGGGATCATTGACGGCACTTTGCTGAATTGCGTCGTATATTAAAATATAGTAGCGAATTTCATCGGCAGTCAATTCCGCCGTTCGGCAGAATTGCAGCTGGCGGCTTATGCAATAATAGGAATATGCTTTCTGAATGATCGTATCGTGACGACTGTCAAGCAGCATATAGGAGTTCATGCCCATCAGAATGATGCGTTGCAATGCCTCCTCTGCACGAATCCCTTTCCATTCGCCGTTTTCATGCAGCGGAAATGCTTACTCTATTTTTTCCAGGCAGCAGGGCGGAATGAATGAGGTTGCCACCATACATACGCCTTTGAGAGATACCGTCAGGCGCCTGTTGTGCTTGATACGTTTGATATATCCTTCGGCTCCCTTGAAAAGTCCGTCGATTACCCGGACCCGTTCGCCTACCTGATATTCCGGACAATCATCAGCAAAAAACTCCAGCCCCTTATCCCCGGCCGATGTAACCAGTATGAACATATTCATTTCATGATCGGAGATCACGGCCGGCTGGCGTTTTTTATTCTCGTCGAAATACGTATAAACCATTATCCGCCCTCGGAGAGCAGTCTGCAATTCATTTGCATATTGCTCCGTGGAGCGGAAAAACATCAATGAAGGGATAATCGTTTGGCGCTCGGTTTTCCGAATGCCGTTGGAGACGACATTGATCGTCTGGCAGGGAATGTAACTCTCCTTAAGATCTTTCTTGAGCAGTTCTTCTATTTCGAAGACTCTATTGAAAAAAACCTTGAGGGCATACCAATGTACCGAAGCGTCGCCTGCCATCGTTTACGTATGGGCATTCTTTGTATTCCTCCGCATCCGGTATTTTCGTCCCGCAACACGAAGCACTTATAGGTTATAGGCTTGATATTCAATTTGATTATTGTATCGCGCCCAACCGGTATTAATCCAAATACTCGGTTGTAAACCTGTCTGCAGATACGGGTTCTTTGTAAGAAACCGCACTTTTACTACACAAAAGTATGGAATATTGTTTAAACGACCAAATTATTCCGTTTAAATCTTATGCTAAAAAATCCCCCCCCCCTCCGAAAAACAGCCTCTAAATTAAGTATTTATATCAATTTCAAAACATTAATATTGCCCGAATGGGCAATAATGCGCTCTTTCTGTTGCATTTCTTCTTGCAAAGAAAAAATACCTGAAATCTTGAGTTCTCAAAAATATTTTGCAGGGGATGCTGGTTTATTAGGCAGATAGACAGCACTTTGGCGGTTGCTGTTGGTTTCTTGCACAGAAACGGTTCTATTCAAAACCGAACAGTTTTACGATTGATCTCCATCTTTGCAACCATTCCACCGCTTGTTTTGCCGGTTTCAGAGTCTTGATATTAAGGCCCCCTCAATTCACGTGCGTGCTATTCCAAGATGGCAATCTGATGTGAAATTGCAGTATTGATAGCTTTCACAACCTGATATAGTCATTTTCCGGCGTTCGGAATTAGAAATAAAAAATCGTTTAGGCGTACAACGGACTGCATCTGCGAAGATTTGTGTTGAGTGACGATGAACTCTTCGTTGAAGAACCTTTTGACGACAAACAGGCTGCGGTTGTGCTCCGTTCCGGCCGTGCAAAACAACTCGTCGAAGCGAATATTTGCTCTTCATTGAGCCGGCAAAAATATTGTGGCGCCGAATGTGTTCGGTCGCAAGTCCGAGCGGTTTATTTCCTCCGATCCCGCACAACTGAAGCTGGACTTTGAAGGCGTTGAGCAATTGAAGGAAGCGCGGGAGTATGCCGCTGTTCAAGCTACCGTATGTACATTAAGTAAAGAACCGGCAGCGCGTTTAGCCAAACCTGCGAAGGCCGGTCAGCACCGAATCTTTTCGGAGCATCTGAAGCGTCGGGACGAAATTATCGAACCCGTCGAGATTCCGGCCGGTGGCAAACGCATCGGCACGGAGGTTCCCGGGTTGCTGGAATACAAGCCGGGGAGTTGTATATTCGTCGACTTATTCACCCCATATACGCCCTGCCGCACGGCGAAGGAGCCGTTATCGGAGAATTGCCGTCGCTGCCGCTGCACCGTCAGATCGGGAACTTCGCTCGCGCAGGGGTGCAACTCAAAGCCTCGACCGTCTCGGATTGGGTGCAAGGAGCTGCGGAGTCGCTCAAACCGTTATACGGGAAACTGCGGGAAAGGGTGTTGGGATGCGATTATATTCAGGTCGACGAGAGCATCATTCCGGTTCTGGACAAGGATAAGCCGGAAGCTGCGCGCAAGGGTTATCACTGGGTGGTACGCTCACCGGAGTTGAAATCGCTTTTCTTCCATTACGACAAAGGTTCCCGTGCGCAGTATGTCGTCGTAGAGCTGCTGAAGGATTTTCAGGGCGCCGTGCAGAGCGACGGCTACGGAGCCTACGACATCCGCGAGAACAAGCAGGGCGTCTTGCTGCTGGGGTGCTGGGCGCATATCCGGCGCAAGTTCGAACACACCCTGGCGGAAAACCCCGAACGAGCGGAATACGCCACGCGGGTAATCGGGCAGCTATACGCCATAGAGCGGCGGGTGAAAGAGGAAGGCCTGCCGCCGGATGAAATCAAAGCCATACGTGAGAAGGATGCTTATCCGCTAATCCGGGAGTTCGAACGCTGGGTCGAAGAAACGGCAAACTCCGTAACGCCGCAATCGGCCCTGGACAAAGCCGTACGCTATGCATTGTATCCTCGTCTATCCCGCTACGTGACGGACGGCAGATACCGCATCGACAATAACCTCGCGGAAAATGCCGTGCATCCGCTGGCACTCGGACGCAAGAACTATCTCTTTTGCCGCAATCACCAGGCGGCATATCATACGGCCATCATCTACTCGCTGCTGGGAACATGCCGCTTGTGGGAGATCGATTCCATACGATGGCTGACGGACGTATTTACCCGAATTCAGGCCTGCTCCGTAAAACAACTCGAGGAGCTCTTGCCGCACAAGTGGACGCCGCAGGCTTAAAAAGCCTGTTTTAGAAAATCCGGGAACCCGGAATATTAAAATCGGGGGGGGGCGTGGCCAGAAGCGCCGGAAACAATGCGTTACCGCACAAACCAACCTTGCCCATAAAACAGGCGTCTTACGCCTGCCCCCCCCTCCTGCAATGAGTTGCGTCACTCATTTCTTGTCTTTCGGATACGAATGAAGGTGTTCGATCAGTTTATCGGCAGTTACAGGACCTTCATTGCGACGGGCCGATTCTACAGCAAGGGCGCTCTGCGCTGCAAGATGTTGCAGATAGCGCGCCGATTCTGTTCCTGGCAGTGCTTTGCGTGTGGTGACATAGATCAGCAACAGGTACCTCAAATCCCCGGGCAGTTCATATCCGGCCAGCGAACCGGCCGGATAGTGCAGATAATTGCGGAAGGTCTCTTCGCCAATACCGCACAGCCGACGTACAAGCTGACTATAAGCGCGAATATGGCTCCGTTTTGCATTCCCCGCTTCGTAGAACAGAGAATCGACCCACTGAACCAAAGCGGCACGGTACAGGTAGTACTTAAGCCGGCTCATGGCAAAAGAAGGGGTTAGTGCTAGCCGGACCATGAGTTCTCATACGAGGATAGATCGGACATATAGTCCCGCAGTTCCGAACGCGTGGATAACCGCCGGTAACGATAAGGAAGAGGACGAGAAGCATGCCTAAAATCAAATTCCTGTAAATCTCGGCTGCTCGACTCCAAATAAATGATGCTGCAGGTAGTTTCGTCGTAAATTCCCTATAAACTGTTCCCGGAAGGCCATAATAAGAACGCTGTCGGGTGAAAGGAATAAATTGCCCGGGGACCAGGGGCGGAGGAGTGATTCGGTTTCTGCTGTTCATTTCTTTTACACTTTTTTTGATGGTATCTTAAAAAGTGCGCGAAACCGGACTGTCGTATTGATGAATCAACCGAGACCAAATCGGAACAGCATAATACAAAACAATCAGGAATCGCGCATTTTGCTACGCGTTCCCAACTGCTTGTCTGCTGTTTAGGGTATTTGGTCTTTTTGATTCGACAAACAGCGCAACCAATCCTTTATTAAATGATCAGTTGCATATTTCTATAACAAATTTAGCTGTTTTTTCTTTTATTACAAACTTTACAACCATTTATTTATTCTAGTATGTACTTTTTCGGATATTTACGAAAGAATCAAGTCGGGCGTTGCGTGTCATGCTCTCCGGAAGCCCCGAAGACATGAAATATATCCGGCAGGCTGGACAACCGGACGCATGGTGCAGAGATTCCGGCGGCTGGTTGCAAAAGACTTTCGAAAAAGAAAATGCGTGTCGGCCGTCCTGCACCTGAACGAAAAAACGCCCCATATTCACGCGACCGTCGTGCCCATCGTCCGGGGAGAGCGGCGGAAGGCCAAGTTAGAGCGGGCAAAGAACACCCAAAACGGAAAGAGAACCTACCGCACCAAGAAAGACCGCCCGCGCTTGTGCACCGACGATGTGATGGCAAGGGAGAAGCTCAAAGAACTGCGACAAACGCTGACGGTCTACTGCCGCTTTGCAGGCGAAACGGGATGCCCGATGCGAGATCAAGACCATGCAGGCAAGGCACGGGAAAGAACCCACCGTCCTGAAACTGGAAGCCCGACAGATCGTGAAAGCCTTGATGCGTGTCAATGATCTGTGCCCCTATGTAAAGGGGTTGTTGAAATGGGAAAACTATTGCAAGAACGAAGGAGGGCGAGATCGTTATTTACGATGCAGTCTTACCGATATACAGGAGAACTGCATTCAATAAAATACAACCAGACGTTCAAAGCCGACGAGACAGTCCTGCAATTCAAACCCGACAAAGACGGGCTGAGCGGATTTCGGTTCACCATAAACGGAGACGATGACGTGCGGTTCAAACAGCAACGGAAGGAGTTTTACGAACGTCTGGGAATCAATATCGAACCGGGCCAAAAGCAGGGCATGAAACTTCATTAACGATCTCTGTCATTCATCCTTTCGATGAAATCGGCATAGAATGCCCGTCCGATCGGCAGCGCCGTATCGGAGCCATTAAGCATAAGGCCCGTGCGGGTATAGGAGGCGACACGGCGCAAAGGCACGACAAACGATTTGTGAATGCGGACAAAGGTGTCGGGCAATAGTTCCAGCAGGTTCCGAAGGCTCATCTGCGGGAGCGCCGGACGTGCGTTGCGCAGGTGGATGCGGACATAGTTGTCCATCGCCTCGATATAGACGATCTCCGAGAGGGGAATTTTCACATTCCGGTATTCGACCTTGACCGTAATCGTCTCTTCCTCCGTGGCGGACCGCTGCGAGAGTTCCCGAAGCGCCTGCAACTGCCGGGCCTTTTCAACTGCGCGGCAGAAGCGCGGATAGGAAAAGGGCTTGTGCAGAAAATCCACGGCGTCGAGGTCGTACCCGTCCACGGCATATTGCGCATAGGCTGTCGTGAAGACCAGAAAGGTTCCTTTCGGAATTTCGCGGGCCAGCTCCACGCCGCTGATCTCGCCCATCCGAATGTCCAGAAACAACAGGTCGGGCGCGGCGCGCAGCACCTCGTGCATTCCGACGACGGGATCGGAATAGGTTTTCAATTCCATGCCGCCCATTCGTTCGCAATAACGGGTAAGGACACTCAATGCGACGGGTTCGTCGTCGATGGCGATGCAGTTCATTTCAATGCAGTTTAAGATCGAGCGTTACGCGGTATTCGTCCGCTTGTTCCCGGATTTCGAGTGTATAGCGGCCGGGATAAAGCAGGTCGAGCCGCTTGCGGCAGTTGACGATGCCGAAGCCGCTCTTCTCGGCGGACGGACGCACGACGACCGGATTGCGGGTCGTAAAATGCAGCCAATCGCCGTCGAGGGCCAAACCGATGAAAATATCGCTCCGCACATGAGACGACACGCCGTATTTAAGTGCGTTCTCCACGAACGTGATGAGGATCATCGGAGCGATCGCGGCATCGGGACGCTCATTGCGTTTCTCGACCGAAAAATGGACATGCGTGCGGTCGTTCATGCGGTTTTTCTGCAACTCGATATACTGGCGGATGTAGTCGATCTCGGCCCGGAGAGGAACCTTATCCTTTTCGGCGTTGGTGTACATGTATTTGGTCAGGTCCATGAACTGCATGAACGCCGTCTCGGCCCGTGACACGTCGGTCAGCATCAGCCCGTAGAGGGTGTTCAGCGTATTGAACAGGAAATGGGGGTTGATCTGGACTTTGTAAAGAGCCAGCTCCGCCTTCCGTCGTTCGTGCTCCGCGGCCTGCCGTTCGACGATCTGGCGGTAAAGCTCGGCAAGCGTGCCCACGGCGAAACTGAATGCCGCGACGACGACATAAAGGAACCACACGGCCCGCTGATGGAGAATCATCAGACCCGCACGGGGCGTCATTTCGGGAGCATAAGGCCGGGGCCGCATCCGGGGTATGGCCTGTTGGGGAATCTCGAAGCGGTAGCGGGAAATAAGCCACGTCACAACGAGAGTGACGGCGATAACGGCAATGGCCGCGACAATCTGCCGACGGCCGCGGAACATGCGCGGAACGGCATAATAGCGGTATGCGAAATAGACGACGTAAAGCCACCCCACGAACAATACGACGAACGGCGCGTTGCTCGCGGCCCAGCGACTGACCGGCAGCAGCCAGATCATGAAAGGCAGCAGGACGAGGCAGAAAGCCAGGTCGATCACAAGGGGCAGACGGTTGTTCGTGCGCATACTGTTCAGCGGTTCATCCATTTGCAAAGATAGCAAGATTCGGGCATTCGTGAAAATTCCCGGCAGGTCGTTCGCCCCCGTTTTCGTGCCGTTCGCCACTACATTCCGGGGTGAACGTTTTTTCTGTCTCTCTACCGGCTATCTTCGTTTCAGCAAACCGAAAAATTGTTGTAGCTATGAAAAAGATCGTGTTGGTTCTCGCGGCAATGATGTTTGCCGGAATCGTTCAGCAGGCCGAAGGCGCGGCCCGCCGTCCTCATACGGCGACCATTCGGGTCGGAGGTCCTCGGTGGCATATCGGCATGCGGTTTTTGAAGCGTCCGCACCGCTGCATCGCAATCCGTTTCAGAGACGTACCTTATTATTACGCAGCCGGAGTCTATTATCGTAAAGTCGGTAAGGAGTACGAAGTGGTCCTGCCCCAGATCGGGATGCAGGTTCCCGAACTGCCCGAGTACGGCGTGAAAACCATCGAGACTGACGACGGCATCCGTTTCGTTTACGACGGAGTGATTTACAAGGCCGTGCCGACGAAGAAAGGCGTGAAATACGAAGTCGTGGGATTCATGAAATAAGAACCGATAAAATCTAAAAACAACGTATTATGAAAAAAATCGTATTTGCAATGCTGGCCGTATTGGCCGCATGCCGGATCGCCGCGGCACAGCCCGCGCAGCAGGAAAAACGCATGACGCCGCAACAGCGCACCGAGCAGCGCATCGCTCGCATGGACGCCAAATTGAAACTGACCGACGAACAGAAAGAGCAGATCCGGTTGTTTTGCGCCGAGTTCAATGCCCGAAAGTTCACGCCCGAAGAGCGCAAGAAGGCATTGGCCAAGTTGAACGAAAAGATCGCCTCGGTCCTGACGGCCGAGCAGGAGACGATTTATCGCCAGATGCAGAAAGAGGCCGCCGCACGCCGGAAAGCCGAAAAAGCGAAGGGACAATCAGAAGTCAAAAAAGACCGGACATGAGCAAACACCTATTTTTCGCAACGATGATCCTGTGTCTTTCATGCGAAACGAACGGCGGCGAACGGCAGCAGCTTCAATCGTTCATGTTGCAGGAACCGGAACTTCTGGCAAGCGGATTCCGGTTTACGGAAGGGCCTGCATGGTGCGCGGACGGCTATTTGCTGTTCAGCGATCTCAACGACAATAAGATTTATAAGTGGACCGAGCGTGACGGCGTTACGACTTTTTTAAGTCCCAGTGAAAATTCGAACGGCATCTTCTATGACGGCACGCTGTTTTGGGTATGCCGTCACATGGCCAGAGACATTGCTGTACTGAACAAAGAGGGCGAGATCGCATCGGTTGTCGGCTCGTATGACGGGCTTAAACTGAACAGCCCGAACGATATTGCCGTAAGCAAACAAGGGACCGTATACTTCACCGATCCGGATTACGGTGTCGAACCGGAGGATCGGGAACTGGATTTCGAAGGGGTGTATTATGTCGTTAAGAATAGCGATGAAGCCATCCTTGCCGATGATTCCATGACGAAGCCCAACGGCGTGGCGCTTTCGCCCGACCACTCGAAACTCTATGTTTGCGAGAGCAGTTCCAATACGATCCATGTTTTCGACCTGACCTCGGCGGGAAAACCGGTGAACAAGCGGGCGCTCTGCAAGATTTCCGGAGACGGAGAAGTCGACGGCATCGCCTGCCATAAGAGCGGCTGTCTTTTCATCGCTTTCTCTGCGGGAGGTGTAGTCGTACTTTCCCCGGAAGGAGCGCAAAAAGAACGCATTACATTCTCGGCAAAGGACCGGATTCGCAATCTGTGTTTCGGGGAAGACGATGGAAACGTCCTTTTCGTAGCGGCAAGCCAGTCATTGTACAGGGTACGTTTGACCTATTAAGGCATGATTCAAAAACAAAGATAAAATATACGGAAATATGAAAACCAGCACCTTATTCTGCTTTGCGGCACTGTTTGCCCTGGCATCGTGCTCGAAGGACAATACTTTCGAACAGGAGCAAGATCCTGCCGGGAATAACCTTACCGCAGCCATCGCCGACGGACTCCACGGAAGTTGGAGTAAAGGCGACGGGATAACATTGTTTCACGACGGACATGCGGCCAGCGTTTCCACGCTGGCATCCGGCGGCACATCGGGGCTTTCCGGCTCCGTCGAAGGCACGTTCACCGACAGCAATCCCTTGTATGGCGTGTACCCCGCAAAGAACGCGGTATCTTCCGACCGTGAAAGCGTGACCGTAACCGTTCCCGCCGCACAAACGGCGGAAGGCGACGGCTACGATGCGAAGGCTGCCGTATCGGTGGCCCGCACGGTTTCCGAATCCCTGACTTTTCAGGCCATCGGCGGCGGCATAAAACTGAACTTTCAGATGTCGGGAGTAACGAAGATCGAGTTGGAAAGCGTCGACGGTTACACCCTGTCAGGCACGGCCACGATAAAGTGGAACGAACAGGGAAAGCCTGTAGTCGCTGAAACGAAAAACGCAGCCTCCATACTGGTTTTCAACGCTGCCGATAATGCTGCCGGCTTCACTCCGGGCAAGGACTATTACATCTCTACCCTGCCCTGCGACCTCTATGGCGGTTACCGGCTTTCCATCTACAAGGACGGACTTGTCGCTCACTATTTCGGCGTGCATCAGACGGTGGAACGGGCCGATTATATAACCCCAGCCGATTTGGTGGAGAGCGAGCTGGAGTTCGACGACCCGGATGCACCGCTCGTGGAAGAGGAACGCCCGGAACTGGATGCCACCACAAGCGCCCTTTTGCGTCAGTATCAGAAAGATCCGACGGAAGAGAACAAACAGGCGTTGTTGGCCCAGATGGGACTCCGCTACGACAAAGTCGTGGCTCGCAAGAAAGCCAAGCTCCGCGAACTGGAGCGGGAGGCGAAAACGCCCGACCTCGTGGAAGAGATGCAAGCCATCGTGGACGAGATGGTCGAGAATCGGGATATTCGGCTCGAACAGCAGTTCCTGCGGCTTATCGACCCTCGGAACGACGACGACCCGAACGACGCATGGATGGTGCTGCGCGGCGCTTCGGCTCGGAACGCCTACATCGGTTATGCGCCCGTAACGAACGCCGAATACGCCGCATTCAAAGCGGATTTCGTTTATGATGCGGACAAAGAAAATTATCCGGTGGTGAACATCACGATTGCCGAAGCCACGGCTTACTGCGACTGGCTCACGGCCCAGGACAACGTGCACACCTATCGGCTTCCCATCGACGAAGAGTGGGTGCTGGGCGCAGGACACATGCCGAAGGATGTCGTCATGAACGCCGGACGTGTGGAATCCGGATTGACGGCGGTGGATGCTTACAGCCAGACGACCGGAGCCTGCGGAGGAATCGACTTCTGGGGCAACTGCTGGGAGTGGACCTTCTCGACGGACGCAAGCGGCTCGTATATTATCAAAGGAGGCAGTTGGGATTCCAGCCGGGATGACTGCCGCAGCGAAAAATCGGATGTCGTACGGAACGGTTCGCAGGGCTACGCCAATGTCGGTTTCCGGGTGGTAAGAACGGATTCTATATAATTCTTAAAACAATATTCAACCATGAAAAAGTTGTTTTTAGCAATGGCGCTCGCCATTGTGACGGGCACCGTAGTGTCCGCACAGGGAAATAGCAAAGAAAATACGATCGTGGTTCCGGCTGTCCAGACAGACAAAGACGGCGGATATGACGGCAGTTCCGCAACAAATTGCGGAATAAAGTTCAACATCCGGCTCTCGGGCGTAACGAAGGTGGAGCTGGAGAGCGTCGACGGCAATCCGCTGGCAGGTACGGCGCGTATGGACGAGGACGCCGATACGGTGGAAACGATAGAACACGCAAGTTCCGTTGTCACGTTCAGAGCCGCCGACGAGTCGGGCTTCACGCCCGGCAAGGATTACTACATCTCCACCCTGCCTTGCGACCTCTACGGAGGCTACCGGCTTTCCATCTACCGCAACGGCCTTGTGGCCCATTATTTCGGCGTGCATCAGACCGTGGAGCCGGGAACGTTTATAAGTCCCGACGACTTGGTGGAGAGCGAATTGGAGTTCGACAAACCCGGTGCTCCGCTTGTCGAAGAGGGACGGCCCAAGATGGATTCCAAAACACACAACCTCTTCATTCAGTACCGGAGAAACCCGACAGAGGCTAACCGACAGGCGTTATTGGATCGGATGGGTATCCGCTACGACAAGGTGGTGGCGAGAAAGAAGAACAAGCTTCGTGAACTGGAGCGCGAGGCGAAAACATACAGCATCGTGGAACACATGCAGGGAATCGTGAACGAGATGGTACAGAACCGTGACATCAGAATACAACAGCAATTCCTGCGGTTCATCGACCCGCGGCGGGACGAGGACCCGAACGACGGCTGGATGGTGCTGCGCGGTGCATCGGCTCCGAATGCCTACATCGGCTATACGCCTGTCACCAATGCCGAATACGCCATGTTCAAGTCCGGATTTACTTACGATAAAGGGAAGGAGAACTATCCGGTCGTGAATATCACGATCGACGAGGCCGAAGCCTATTGCGACTGGCTTACGGAGCAGGACCGAAAGCATGTCTACCGTCTGCCGAGCGAAGAGGAGTGGATTCTCGGGGCCGGACACATGCCCAAGGATGTCGCCATGAACGCCAATCATGTGGAAGCCGGACTGACGGCGGTGGAAGCTTACAGTCAATCGACAGGTGCCTGTGGAGGTATTGACTTTTGGGGCAACTGCTGGGAGTGGACCTCTTCTACCGATGCGAACGGACGGTATATCGTCAAAGGAGGCGCTTGGGATTCCAAACGCGACGATTGCCGCTCGGAGAAATCGGATGATGTGAGAATCGGGACACAGGGCTACGCCAATATCGGTTTCCGGGTGGTCAGGACCGATTTCTGACACCCCGTTCATCCCAAAAAGTGCAGTTCTTTTTAGCATGAACTGCACTTTCAAATTTATAACTATTGAGTAAACTGATTTGTTAAAATAGACACATAGCGGATTTGCAAATTTGGGCAAAGCGTATAGAATTAACTGAAACATAGTTTGTTACGCTTTGTTTTTCTATTGGGCAGAGCCAACGAAATGCCACCTCGAAGCCAAACGGTGCAGAAGTTCAGTTACCACCTCATTACCCCCGTAACGGATGCGGACTCTTGCTAAAAAGGCTCTTTTACTGCGTTTTGCGGCGATTTGCATAGCTGTCGGTAACTCACTATAAACTAATTTTGTAACCAAAAAAGAAGTGAGTTATGCGAAGTATATTCAAGGTCTTATTTTACGTGAAGAACGGCAGCGAGAAGCCTAACGGCAACCTGCCTCTGATGTGCCGCCTTACGGTGGACGGAGAGATTAAACAGTTCAGTTGCAAGATGGACATTCCCCTGCGGTTGTGGGACGTGAAAAACAACCGTGCTTCGGGCAAGAGCGTCGAAGCACAGAGAATCAATCTTGCGGTGGATAAAATCCGAGTGGAGGTAAACCGCCGCTATCAAGAACTGATGCAGACGGACGGTTATGTGACCGCTGCCAAGTTGAAAGACGCCTATCTCGGTATCAGCGTCAAGCAGAAAACTTTGCTGAAGCTGTTCGAGCAGCACAACGCCGAGTTCGCCAAGAAAGTCGGGCGCAGAGGACATTCCGATGCTATCAGACGGTCTGCAACCACATTCGGGAATTTGTGTCCCGTACCTACAAGCGTGAGAACATTCCATTAAAGGAACTCAACCTCACATTCATCAACGACTTCGAGTATTTCCTGCGCACGGAGAAGAAATGCCGCACCAATACCGTGTGGGGTTACATGATTGTGCTGAAACACATCGTTTCCATAGCGAGGAACGACGGGCGTCTGCCGTTCAACCCCTTTGCAGGGTACATCAACTCTCCCGAAAGCCCATTGCCGAGTGGTTCAAGGAGCAATTCGATAAGCTAAAGCAGAACATACATCGCCCCATGCAGCCGCAAGGGGAACGCAGAGGAATGAAGCTATAGCCATTTATTTCACTGAAAAACAATAAAAAGTACCGTTCATCATTCCACATGAACGGCATTTTAGTAATTTTGTCCCTCATAATTGTTTTATATATAAGATTTTACAAGATGAATATCAATGATATAATAAACAGCATCTACCGGTTGCCGCAAACCTCCCTCGATAGATTGATCGCCTCGATATCGGAAGTGGAATATCCCAAAAGGTTTCATTTGCATCGGGAAAATAAAAAGGAGACGAAGTCTTATTTCATAAAGAAAGGAATCGTTCGGGCATATGCACATAAAGACAACAAGGAAATTACATTCTGGTTCGGTCAGGAAGGAGATCTGATATTTCCTTTGCAGACTCTTTTTGCAGGTCTGGGAGAGTACGCTACGGTAGAACTTCTGGAAGATTGTGTTTTGTATGAAATCGATTTGGAACGGTTGCAGGATTTATACCGGAACAATATCCATATAGCCAACTGGGGACGCCGGTATGCTGAATGTGCCTGCATCAAATCGGAAAAATTGTTTATAGCACGGCAGTTCAAGACATCCTCGGAGAGGTATAGGGAACTTATAAATGAATATCCGGACATAATTCAGCGGGTACAATTAGGTATCATCGCCTCTTATCTGGGTATTTCCCAAGTCAATCTGAGCCGTATCAGAGCCCGGATAAAATGAATTTATCAAATGTAAAATCGTTTTTTAAAACATGTAAAGAAGAAACAGATCGCAAATACCGAAATTCGCACCCCAAAAAGAATTGAAGTTATGAATTGGTTTCTTTTAGTGGTATCCGGGTGCATCGAGCTGGTTTTTACCTTCTGCCTGAGCAAGGTGAGCAAGACCGCAGGACTGGAAAAAGGTTTGTGGTGCATAGGCACGGCAAGTGCCATTGCCTTGAGTCTGTTCCTTGTGACGAAGGTTCTGAAGACTTTGCCTATCGGCACGGCCTATGCCGTCTGGACGGGCATCGGTGCCGTCGGCACGGTGCTCATGGGCATCCTCTTTTTTAAGGAGCCCGTAAGTTTCGGAAGGCTTTTCTTTATCTTTACGCTGATCGTATCCATCATCGGGTTAAAGGTCGTATCCTCCTGAATGACAAAAATATGACGCAACAAAATTTTCCATTGTGCGAAGAGGCCGTTTCTATTCTTAAAAAGAAAGATAAGAAGTTAGCTTGGCTGATGGAGCGGGTAGGCCCGCTTTCACATACTGACCTGAAAGATGATTTCCTCTTCTTCATCGAGCAGGTTATAGGACAGATGCTTTCTATCCGGGTAGCCGATGTGATGACCGGACGATTGGCAGCCCTTTGCCGGGGCGAAATAACGGTCAGTACGATATGTTGCTGTCTGTCGATGAATTGAAAAAGATAGGTATTTCCCTGAGAAAAGCAGAGTGTATCCGGCAAATAGCGTTCATGGTGGAAAACGGCAGTCTCAATTTCGGAAAACTCAAAGAACTTTCCGATGCGGAGATTATAAAGTCCCTGACGGCTATCAAGGGCATAGGGACTTGGACAGCCAAAATGTATCTCTATAAAATCAATCGCCCCGACGTGCTTCCATACGAGGATGCCACCTTTTTGGCAGCTTACAAATGGCTCTACCGTACCCGGAATGTAAAACCGGAAGCGGTCAGACAGCGTTGCCGGAAATGGTCGCCGTACTCTTCCGTAGCTGCTATGTATCTGTACGCTGCATTCGACGAAAAATTAATCGCAACGGAACCGCCTAAATTGAAAGAGTTGTAAAATGGAACGGTTATCTGTTCAGGTACATAAGCTGATAGACGAATTGGATGAAGCAGCCGACAGCCGGACGGCTTTTCGTTCCGGATCGAACAGAATAGGATGCGTCGGGTCTGATTTTTTCATAGGTCTTAAAGTGGCCGAGATAAGGAACGTGGCCGAACGGTACGGCGATATCTGTTTGGACGGAATAGAACAGTTGCTCTTGTCGGAAGTGCATGAACACCGGATGTGTGCGCTTATCCTACTCAAAAAAAGGTTCGAATAGGGAAACGAATATGAGCGGGCTGAAATTTTCGGGTTCTACATCGGCCACACGAACTGCATAAACGACTGGGATTTGATAGACAGTTCCTCTCCCTATATCGTAGGCGAATACCTGAAGGATAAACCGTGCGATGTATTGTACCGGTTAGCCCGAAGCGATTCGCCCTGGGACAACCGTATCGCTATGATGGCGACATACACGTTCATACACAACGGCAATATCGAAGATACATTCCGCCTTGCACTTTTCCTGATGAAAAGTCCTCACCCTCTGGTACAAAAAGCCGTGGGGTGGATGTTGCACGAAGCGGGCAAATACGACCCCGTTCGGCTCGGTCTCTTTATCGATAAATACCGGCAAGAAATGTCCCGTCCCATGCTTCGTATTGCCGCCAGCGGCTTTCCGAAAGGGGAACGCAGAGAATGGATGCCGCATTGACATGAAAATAGCAAAGCAGCATTCAATTGAAATACTAAATCTTGAAAAACAATAAAAAGTACCGTTCATCATTCCTCATGAACGGCACTTTTAGTGATTTTGTATAGCAAATTGAATCTACCAGAACTCGGGCCCCGCCGTTTTAGAGCATTCCAACTCCAGCAATCCCCTTTTTGCATCGAGGCCGCCTCCGTACCCCGTGAGTTTATGATTGCTGCCGATTACCCGGTGGCAGGGTACGAAGATGGAGATGGGATTGGTGGCATTTGCCGATGCTACGGCACGCACAGCCTTCGGGTTATGGATGCGGCGGGCAAGTTCGCCATAAGACAGGGTTGTTCCATAGGGTATTTTCATCAGTTCTTCCCATACGGTACATTGAAATTCCGAGCCGGTAAAGACAACGGGGATGTCGAATGTCTTACGGTGTCCGGCAAAATATTCTTCGAGTTCCCCGATGGCCCGTTCGATGACGTCGGAAGTTCCCTCTTCGTACTTCGCACGCAGATGTCGCTGTATGCGGCGGTCTATCGTACTGCGGCGTTTCTCCACCGCCCAATCGCAAATACACAGCTTGTCGCCGTAAGAACCGACAAGCATCTCGCCCACGGGCGATTGATATCGTGTAATCTTTATAGTTTCCATATTGTTCCTTTTATTGTTGTGAAATTCTTTCATACATATTTTGCATGATCTGTATCCGGCTTGTAAGGCATCATTGCCCCATCTATTTTCTATCGTGGAAATATTCGTTGGAGTCCGCCGGAGCCTCATTCCGATTGGAATCGTCATATTCCCTTTTGACGGAAGCGACGGTGATCCGGTAATTTTCAAAAAGCCTTTCACGTCCTTCCGATTGGCTCATGCGGTGGTGAAGTTCATTGCGCCACTTTTCAACGGCTTCTTCGTTCTCCCATACATTCAGCGACAACAATTTGCCCTCTTCATTCAGGCTGCCGAACCGTTCGGAACGAATGAAACCTTTCGCATCCGAAAGCAATGGCTTTAATTGGGCAGCGAGTTCGAGATAGCGCACTTTACCCTCTGCCGTTGGCGTAACTTCAAAAAGAACGACCACTTTTTCATGGCTGTTCTCGGGATTCCTCATCATTGGGTTTCTATAATTTCTGTTGTTCGTCCTATGGTTCTTCCACAATCTTGACTGCCGTCTTCCGGGCGTTCTTCAAATCGCCTGCAATGATGTATCTCAACAACTTCTCGTGAGAAAATTGTGAATTTACAAAGCAATCCGTACCATCGTAAATACGGTTGAACTCCGAAAGCAGATGCAGGGAAGCGGAACGGTAAATGTCTGCCAGTATCCGGTTGTGAGTGGCATCGGCAATGGCGATGTGGAAATTCAGGTCGGCTTCGATACATTCTTTCAACCGGTCGTTTTTCGCGTTTGCCTTTCTTGCTTCAAGGGAGGACTGCATTCGCTCTATATCTTTGTCTGTTCTTCGTGCCACGGCTTTCTCCACGATCGCAATATCCAATATTTTCCTCACTTCATCGAGTTCAGTCCGGTCGGCGATACTCATATTTATACTGCCTCCGTTCGCATCGGACGCTTCGGCGACAAATGTTCCCGCCCCTTGCCGGACTTGGACAACGCCCATATTTACCAACAATTTTACCGCTTCACGGATGCTCGATCGTCCGACGTTGAAAGTTTTCATCAACTCCGGTTCGGTCGGAAGTTTATCCCCGATTGTATAAACTCCTTCCGCAATCTGTTGTCTCAACTGCTCGGCTACCATATCGGCCAAAGACTTCTTCTGTATAATCATATACCCCTTTCCTTGTTTTATTCATCATATCATCAGATGATTTGCAAAAGTATGTTTTTTTGGTGAAATGACAAAACATCAGTGATAAAATATTAATAAATCAATGATTAACGCTATGCGTATGTCTAAATCGATTACAAAAGTTCAGCGCTCGATACTGCCTCGTACTTACAAATGCGATTTCTTTTATGTATAAGGTTGGAATGGGCAACCTGTTTTATTTCGTTTATAGTCTCAATACAGATATTGCCCTGTTATGCTTTCCTTATTGGCGGCTACCGCCTCGGGAGTGCCCGTCGCGACGA
>OLQL01001679.1_pt1 | contig 17394 bp, 18 predicted proteins | sample 1672971 | NCBI WGS metagenome assembly OLQL01 (sample SAMEA3136742, study PRJEB25190) | human gut metagenome | biome: human gut; feature: human-associated habitat; material: faeces | place: Austria | collected 2013
GCTTTCTTTTGCACACTTTTCTTTCGCCATCGAAAGAAAAGTGTGAACGCCCCATGGGACGGCAAGTCCCAATTCGCGCCGTAGTCGGCGCGTCATTCCCCTCCTGGGGCAAGGAGTATGCGCCTGCGGGCGCACCAAAGGGCTTTCCTCGGGGCAAACAATCGGCACGGCCTGCACTGCCGCGCTTCGCTGATGGTTTGCCTGAACTCCTTCGGCCCATCAAAAAGGATGAATGCCGCTTCATAAGAACAGCGCTGCACCCCTGCCAGCGCTCCCCTCACTCCTTCACCTGCTCCACCTGATACCCCATCGCCTCCAGCTCCCTCAATACACTCTCCTCCGGCAGTACCAGATGCAGTAGCCCCACCGTCGCAAAAATCTTTTCCCCTTCGTCCTGCTCTAGAAGCACTCGCAAGCCCTCCGCCATGCGGCGATTCCGCAGGGTGATCAGCCCCTGATGATATTCCTCCGTCAGCGCCGGTTCGGCAAAATCGTTCTCCGCCTCGTAGGCATGAATAAACGGCTCCGTCTCCCCTTCCGCCCACCAGTCCGGCCATTGGGCCAGCGTGCTGCCCGTCTCCTCCGGATTCAAAATCTGCTGGCAGACGCTTTTCACCATCGCATCCTGCAGGGCCGGGCTGAAGCCGTCCAGCACCTCCAGCTGTTCCCGAGCCGTTTCCAAATAATGGATGGGCTTTTCTCCCACATATTTTCGCACCCGTTCCTCTACGCCCTGCTGCAGGGCTGAACGGGCGCTGCGGGTTCCCAGCTCCGCCGCAGCCGCCTGCGACGAAAGGGCGCTGGTCACCGCCCAGGGACGAAACGCATTCAGCCTGTCCATGGAAATGCCGCACTTCTGCGCCGTCTGCTCCAATAATGCATAGGTTTCCGCCGTCAGCAGCTCGCCAAGAGGCTGCTCTGCCGCCATCATTTCCGCAATGACGGCCTGTGCTTCCTGACTGGCCGTGTCGCACTCAAAGACGAAGCAGTCCGCTTTCTTGAGTGCCTGCTGAAGTGTCCCGTCAAAATGGGCCATGCGCTCGTTTCCCACATGAATGGAACCCAAGATCATCATTTCGTTTTTTCCGCCTGTGACCCGGTAAAGGATTCCCCGGCAGGGCTCCCCGGTTTCCGTACAAGATGTTGCCCCTAACAGAAGTCCCGTTACCTCCGCCAAAATCAGCATCCATTTCCATTTTCCCTTCACGACGGTTCCCCCCATAATGCTTTCGCCGCCTGTGGCACGTCCTCGCCGAAGGGTCTCCATTCCTCCGGCAGAAGGGCGGCGTAGGCGCTTTCGTAATACCGGCTGTCCAGCAATAGCAAAATTCCCCGGTCATTTTCGGAACGGATGACCCGCCCGCCCGCCTGCAGCACCTTCTGCATGGCGGGAATGCGGCAGGCATAGCCGAACCCGTCCCCGAAATGCTGCTGATAGCAGCGCTGCACCGCCCGCAGTCGGGCGCTGGGCGTAGGCAGCCCCACGCCTACAACGATCACGCCGATGAGCTGTTCCCCCGGCAGGTCAATGCCCTCGGAAAACAGTCCGCCCAGTACGCAGAGACCCAATCGTGGGCCGTCTTCTTCCGTGAACGCCACGAAAAAGCCGTCTTTCTGTTCCTCCGTCATGTCCCGCTTCTGCACCCACAACGGCGGCAAATTTTCCGGCTGCAAATGCCCCAGCACCAGTTCCAGATAGGCATAGCTGGGAAAAAACGCAATATACTTTCCCGCCTTTGCGCACGCCGCCTGAGTAATTGCCTGCGCCACCTGCGCGGCGCTTTGTTCCCGGTCGGCATAGCGGGTAGAAATTCTCCGGCGAACGACCTGCAGGTGTTCCCGGGGAAAAGGAGACGGCAGCGTAAAACAGGCGTCCTCGTCTTCGCCGCCCAACAGCTGCTTCATAGCCCCCAGCGGGGACAGCGTGGCCGAAAAGAAACCCGTCCCCCGCATGGGTTTGGTCGCCTTGGCGATGGTTTCTCCCGGCAAAAGGCAATAGAGGGTCAGTGTCCGCTCCCGCCCGTGCTTTTCCAGAAGAACGGCGTATTCCTCGTTCTGGTGCTCTGCGGCGTACAGGAAGGGCAGCAGCATCCGCAGCAGCGAAAACAGCAGACTCAGCGGTACGCCGTGAGGCTCGGCGATCAACGCGGAAATCTGTTCCTGTACCTCCGCCGCCATAGAGACGATTTCGGCCGGCAGTTCGTCCAACGTTTCTGTTTCACCAGCGTCCAGCTCCCGCAGACGGCGAAGTAAACGTCCCAGCACCTCGTAACAGGGATGTTTCCTCCCCAGTAGTTTTCCCAGCTCGGTGCGGGCCTCCCGCAGCGCCGGTCCGTCCAGTGTCCCGGAAAGAGACTCCCGCACCCGTTCCAGCGTGTGATGGGCTTCGTCGATCAGCGCCGTCATGGCCCGCCGCCGGACGAACAGCCGCTTGACCTGCGCGAAGGGGTCGAACAGATAGTTCATGTCCATCAGCACCACGTCGGCCAGCTCGCTCAAATACAGCGCCAGCTCAAAGGGGCAGACGTGGCGACGGTTCGCCGCCGCCAGAATGACCTCATCCGTCCAGACGGCGGCCGTATCGGCCAGCAGCTCGCGCACCGCGTCCTCCTGCCGGAGAAAATGCCCCTTGGCCCGCGAGCAAAAGTCCGGGTGGCAGCGCAGCTCCTCCGGGCAGAGCTTTTCCCGGGCCGTCAGCACGCTGACCCGGGCGGAAAGCCCCTGCGCCTTCATCCGCTCCAAGGCCTGAATGGGACTCTGCCGGGCGGTATTCCGGGCGGTCAGGTACAGGAGCTTGTCCGTTTTCCCCTCCCCCATGGCCTTGAGAGCAGGGAACAGCACGGCCGCGCTTTTGCCCGTGCCGGTGGGCAGGCAGGCGAACAGCCGCTTTTTTCGGCTGATGGCCGTATAGACCTGCGCGGCCAGCTCCCGCTGCCCGGCCCGGTAGGCCGGAAAGGGAAAGTCCAGCGTCCGAATGGAAGCGTCCCGTTGTCGGCGGTGTTCCCGCTCTCGTAGGGCGAAGTCCAGCCATCGATCCAGCCAGCTTTCGGCCTGTTCGGCCAGTTCTTCCCGGGAAAGAGTCTCGGAGAAGCGCCGCAGCACTGCTCCCTCCAAGTTCAGGTACGTCACGCAAAATTCCACGCTGGGGCATTCTTCTTCCAGCGCCGTCATGGCCGCGTACAATAGCGCCTGCGCCCGGTGCTCCGGCAGCGGCGCCGCCGGTATGGCGGCTCAGCTTCATTTCTTCCACCAGCGGCACCGGGCCGTCGGTAAACGCGTCCATGCGGCCATATAATTCCACGGTTTCCCCACGCAAAGAAAAGCTGTGCCGAATGGCCCGCTCCACTTCCCCCGTCTGCTGTTCCTGACGGGAACGGTGTGCGCAGCCTCCGGCCAGCATGTCCTCCACGCCCCCTCCGGGCAGGATATCCTCCGGCGGGAAGCAGAATGCGACCACCTCCCGCACCGATACCCGAAGTTCGGGGCTTGATCCACTTTTCTTCTTTGGCGCAGCCAAGGCTCAATCCCGATTCCGGGAACGGGAGATCAGGATCAGCCGCAAAAGCTGCAGGGCGCTGGAAATGACCGACGCCAGATAGGTCAGCGCCGCAGCACTCAGCACGGCTCTCGCGCCCCGAAGCTCCTCCGCATCCAGCACACCTTCCAGCATCCCAAGGGCCCGCTTGCTGGCGTTGATCTCCACCGGCAGCGTCACCAGCGAAAACAGCAGCGTCAGGCCGAAGCACAGAATGCCCACCATCTGCAGCGGTTCCCAGCTGAACAGAAGGCCCGCCATAAAAATGGGCAGGTAGAGACTGCTGCCGATATTGACCACCGGCACCAGCGCGGTACGCAGCTTCAGCAGGCCATATCCGTCGTGTTCCTGCAGAGCGTGGCCGCATTCGTGAGCCGCAACGCCCACCGCCGCCACACTGTCGGAGCCGTACACCGAGTCGCTCAAGCGCAGTGTCTTGCTGCTGGGGTCGTAATGGTCGGTCAGGGAGCCGTTCACTCGACTGATGGTCACGTTGGTGCTGCCGCCCCGGCTGAGCAGCATCCGCGCTGCCGCTTCTGCCGTTAGGCCGCTTTTCGTGCGGATCCGGCTGTAGCGGTCGAAGGTGCTTTTCACCTTGAACTGCGCGTACAGACCCAGCAGCAGGCCAGGAATGACCAAAATCATCGTCCAGTCATAATAAAAGTAAGGCATATTTTTCCTCCTTATCGGAACATTTCCGCATTTTACCGCACGATTTCAACGCCCAGCAGGCCGCACAGGATCAACGCCTGTTCCGCACTGATCCGAAGCCCCTGCAGGTCGGACGGCGTCATTCGGATGCCGTCCAGCTGACAGGTGCTCACGTCCGCTCCTTTCAAGGGCGTATGGCTCCATTGGGAACGGGAAAGGTCGTTTTCTTCCAGACGAATGCGGCCCAGTCTGCACTCCGTCCAGCTGCTTTCCCGCAGAGGGCTGCGAAGAAATTCCACCCGTTCCAGCTTGCACTGAGCCAGCGAAGCATAATCCATCATGCAGTCCGCAAAGGTCACGTCGTTCATCGCCCCCTCTGCGAACGTCACGCCCGTCATGCGGCAGTGTTCAAACCGTAGCCGGCGCATGGCGAAAGCCGGGAAAAACAGGTTTCCCATTTCACAGTGAGAAAACACGCAGTCCACAAGATCCAGGCGGCGCATTTCCCAGTCGGAAAACAAGCACTTTTCGAACACACAGCCGGTGAACTGCAGCACGCCGAAAACCATGTCTTCCAAGCGCTGCCGCTCAAATCGCCGACCCTCCACATCGTCCTTTGTGCGGATCGCCTGACGGACGATCTCCTCCAACTCCCCGTCCTCCCGCAGCTTGGCCGGGATCACGGGCGCTTCCGGCTTCCAGTTTGGCTGATGATTCATACATTCTCCTGTATACGCCGTTTCTTCCCGGGGCATTCTAGGGCCGGGGAGGGATCAAATTGCGTCAACTTCGTTGGGTCTTGTCGGGCTTCCTTTTGCTGTCCGTTCTGCTTTCCGCGTCCGCATGGGCGGATGAATATACTTCGGAGGAACAGCGGCTGCTGGAAGCCTACCATTCGGGCGAACTGCTGCGGCTGCACATTCTGGCGGACAACGACGCACCGGAGGCCCAGCAGCTCAAGCTGGCCGTCCGTGACGCGATCCTGACCCGTTTTGCCGCCGAGCTGAACGAAGCCTCCACTGCGGACGAAGCCTTTGCCCGGCTGTGTTCCCTGCTTCCGCAGATGGAAGCGCTAGCCGCCGATACCGTCCAAAGGGCGGGCTTTGACCTGCCGGTCTCCGCCGAAGCGGGCGTTCTGTCCCTGCCCGAAAAGCGCTACGGGCAGGTGGTGCTGCCGGAGGGCGACTATCGGGGGCTTCGGATCACCCTCGGCAGCGGCGAAGGCCGCAACTGGTGGTGCATCCTGTTTCCGCAGCTCTGTCTGGCTTTGGCGGATGAGGAACCATGGGTCTCCCCTGCCGCCGAACCTTCTGAATTGCCGTCTCCCGCATCGTCCGAGCTTCAGTGGGACAGCCTGCGCGTCCTGCGCAACTGGCTGCTCCTGCCATCAGCGCCGTGTGCTGCGGACGTAGTTCACCCGGAAAACGATCAGGGGGACTAACACCGCCGCGCCCAGCACTGCCGCGCCGCGCAGCCCGTTCATCAAAAGCGCCGCCACGCCCAATGCAATGCTGAACACGCCGCTGACCATGGAGATCACGCCGTAGCGGCGGGCGAATTTTTCATCCAGCTTGCCGGATTTCTGATCGGCCCAAAAGTTGTTGATCAAATCATACTGGCCCCGGAAGCGGATCATTGCGCCCATCCACAGGTACAAAATGCCGGTCAGCCATACGAGGATACACCAGAAAAGCACAGGTTTTCCCCCTTTTTCCATGTTTGTCGTTCCTTGCCGGGTTTCATTATAGCAAATCCGGGGCAATAAGAAAAGCCCCGCCTGTGCGGGGCTTTCGTTTATTCTTCTTCCGTAAAATTTTCTTTCGCTTCCGGCATTTCCTGACAGACGTACAGAAGCGCATCCTCGCCGTTGTCCTCGTAGTAGCGCTTGCGCACGCCCAGCTGGATAAAATGCAACTTGCGGTACAGAGCCTGAGCGATCAGATTGGTCTTGCGTACCTCCAGCGTCATGTACTGCACGCCCATGTTGGCGGCGTACTGCATCAGGGCCCGCATCAGCGCCTCGCCAATGCCCTCGCCCCGGCGGCTTTTCGTCACCGCCACGTTGGTGATGTGCCCCTCGTCCAAAATGAGCCACGCCCCGGCATAGCCCAGCACCGCGCCGTCTTCCTCCGCCACGATGTACCGGGCGCAGGCGTTGCGGGTCATTTCTTCCTGAAAGCTCTGCAGGCTCCACGGCTCGGGGAAGGTCTCCACCTCAATGGCGTGCACCGCCTCCGCATCGGCCAAAGTCATGCGGCGATAGGTCACGCTCATGCTTTTCCCTCCGCCGCCAGTCTGGCGGCCCGTGCCCGTTCCGCTTGGGGCGCACGCAGATAATGAGGCTGAAGGGTCAGGTAGTCCACGGCGTTCTCCCGATTCTGCCACGCCAGCGCCGCTACGGCGGCGGGCCTCAGGTAGCTCATCTGCGCAGGGGCAAACACCGCCCGCTGTCCCAAACGCGCTTCGATCGCCGTGCGGTAGCGCTCCACACCGTCGCCCAGAAAGCAGAGCTTCTGCTCCGGCTTGGCCGCTACAAGCGCCTGATCCAGATAATCCTCCAGCTTGGCGGCGGTATCCTCCATTACCCGCTGGGGAACCCTTCCCGGCTGAAACGCCGCGCCGTATACCTGTCCCGCCCGCGCGTCCTGAATGGGGCAAATCAGGTCGGGCATCAGGCTCACGCCCCACGCCAGCGCTTCCAGCGCGTCCACCGCCACGCAGGGCTTGCCCGCGCCGTGGGCCATACCCTTCACTGCGCTGACACCGATGCGCACGCCCGTGAAGGAACCAGGCCCCACGACCGCCGCGTACAGCTCGATCTCCGAAATATCGGTGGAGCACTTGTTCAGCGCTTCTTCCACCATGGGCATCAGACTGACGGAGTGGGTCAGCTTGTTCACCGCCGCGCCCTCGTACAGGATCCGCCCGTCCTCCAGCACCGCCACGCCGCATACCGGCCCGGAGGTGTCGATCGCCAACAGCTTCATCTTTCCTTCGTCTCCTTCAGCTTTTCCCCGTCGATGGCGTGGAACCCGCCCACGGGCCGCAGCTCGATCTCCCGTTCGTTGTCGTCCGTGGGGATCAGGGTGATCTCCAGATAGGTCTCCGGGATCACTTCTTCTGCCTGGCTGGGCCATTCCACCACGCTGACGCCCTCGCCGTAGAGGTATTCGTCCATAGACAGCTCGTAAAGCTCCTCGGCGCTTTCCAGCCGGTACCAATCGAAGTGATACAATGGCAGGCGGCCCGTTTCGTACATCTGCATGATGGGAAAGGTGGGGCTCGGCAGATAGCCTTCGATCCCCAGTCCCCGGGCGATGCCCCGGGTCAGCTCGCTCTTGCCCGCGCCCATGTCGCCCAACAGCAATATCACGTCGCCGGGCTGCAGCTGCTCCGCCAGTTGGGCTCCCAACGCCCGCGTTTCTTCGGGAGAATGCGTCTGATACGTCACGGTCAAAGCTCCTTTCCAAAAGGGGAGACGGCGGGGCCCTGCCCGCGCCCCGGCAGGAGACAGTACCTCCTGCACCTCCGCATAATTTTCTATAAAACGATTGAACAGCGAGACGCTGCCACCAGCGTAGGAAGAAACGATTTTGGCGCTGGCACAGTCAAATCAATACAGACCTTGAAGCACCACGCCGCCAAGCAAGCCGTGAAAGCTATCGTGCCGTGGCGGCCTTCCCCGCCTACCCCAAACAGGCAACCCCCCCGCCCGCATAGCGGGCGGAAGCGGATCCAGGGCTTTAGCCCTGATGGTGAAGAAGGGGAGAAAGGGGCTTGTAGACCAGCAGCGTAACAACGCTGATCAGAATCCACTTGACCAAGTTGAACGGGCCGGTGATCAGCAGCACAAAACCCCATTCGTCCTGAATGGCAGGGATCAGGGCCTGCCCCATGGAAACGATCTGCTCCACCGGCATCCCATATACCGCCCCGTAAAACGGAATCATCAGCCAGAGATTGCTCAGGACGCCCGCGATAGTGGCAGCCACCGTGCCCACAACCAGACCGATCAGCGCTCCCTTGCGGGTTTTGTGGCGCTGGTAGATCAGCCCGGCAGGCAGGATCATGGCAAAACCCATGAGAAAGTCCGCCAGCTCGCCCACACCCTGCGAAGACGTGTGCAAAAGCCCCAGCAGGCTCTTGATGAGCAGAATCAGCGTGGCGGGTCCCGGCCCCATGGCAAAGGCTCCCAGCAGCACCGGCAGATTGCTGAAATCCAGCTTGTAGAACAGCACCACGGGGATCTCCACCATGAACAGCACCGCCGAAATGGCGGCCAGAATGGCGATGGTAGTCAGTTGACGGGTCGTGAGACGTTTGGATTTGGATTGCATACGAAAAACCTCCTGAGCGTAAAAATTCCCTGATGGCTCTTCATCAGGGACAACACGCTTGCAGGCGGCTGTTCTTCTATCATCCGGACTTGGCGCGCTGCGCCTTACCGTCGGCTTCGGAATTTCACCGAATCGGGGAGAACGGAACGGGCGTTCCTTCTCCTTCGCGGGCTGTACCGCCGGTGGGGAATTTCACCCCGCCCCGAAGAAGCCATCATATGGTTTCCGTCAGGAATCGTAACACGCCGAACAGGGAAAGTCAATATTTCCGCGAAATTCTCTTAAAGAGCCGTTTTTTTTGCAACCTTTTGCCATTGTCATACATCTGTATGGGTGAAAAGTGCTTTTCATCCATTCCATCCGGGAGGTACGATATGACACAAGCGGAATTTGTCCGGCGCGTTGTGGCCATGGAGGATACGCTCTATCGCGTGTCCACCACCATCCTTCCACAACTTTGCGACCGGCAGGACGCCGTTCAGAGCGCCATCGAAAAAGCCCTGCGCAAGCGGGACAAGCTGCGCGACCCCGCCGCGCTGGAAGCATGGCTGACGCGGATCCTTATCAACGAGTGCTACCTGATCCTGCGCAGCCGCAAACGGGAAACGCCCATGAACGATCTGCCCGAGCGGGAAACGGCCCCCGACGCTCTGCCCGATCTGTATGAACTGTTCACGTCCCTTGAGGAGAAATATCGTCTGCCGATGGTTCTGTATTACGTGGAGGGCTATTCCGTAGCGGAGGCGGCGCGCATTCTGCGCCTTCCTCAAGGCACGCTGAAATCCCGGCTTCACCGGGGACGGCAGGCCCTTCGCAGCAGCCTTGCGTTAAAGGAGGTAGACGGATGAACGCTGAAAACCTGAAAAAACTGTACGGCTCCACGCCGGAGAGCTTCCGGCAGAGCGTGGAACAAGCCCTGAATCAGTCTTCCCATCCCGTTTCTTTCCCCCGCCGCGCGCCGGTGCGGCGCTCCCTGCGGCTGCCGCTGGTATGCGCGCTGATATTGGTGCTGCTGACCGCCGCAGCCTACGCGGTGTTTTCGCCCCGGGTGGCCGAGGTATTCGGCGCGGCCTACGGCCCTGCGGCGCAGGAAAGACTGCAGGCAGGCAAGAGCGCCCAGCCGGAAAGCAGTATCGAGCTGGGCGGCGTGCGCTATACACTGCACGAAGTCACCTATATCGACAGCGGCCTGTATGCCGTGGCGACCATCCGCCCGGTGGACGGCGCCAAGATTGTGCTGTTGCCCCAGGAAGAGGACGATCCCGACACGCCCGTGGGCACCGACCGCTACAACGCCATTCACCCAGGCTCGGATGCGCCCACCTACGGCGAAAAGGCCGCCGAGACCGGCGCAAAGCTGATCTATGCCGAAATCGCTGTGGATCAGATCGCCGTGGACGGCGGCCCGGCGCTTTCCCCCGCCTGCTACGGCGTGTCCAGCCACCCGCAGGAGGACGGCAGCGTCCTTTACACGCTGGAAATCGACGCGGGCACGGCCGTTACCGCCGGAGAAAGCTACACGCTGCACCTGTGGGTCTCCCACTGGGAATACGACCGGCGGGATGAAACCTATGAGGGCGAAGAATGGATTGTTACGGTCACGCCCAAAGCCGCCGAAGAGAAAGGAGAATAAACCGTGAAGAAACTGCTTTGCCTGCTGGCCGCGCTGCTGCTTCTCTGCCCCGCCGGGCTGGCGGAAAATTCGAAAGAATGCGAAATTCTCCTTCCGGACGGCTACACGGGCACCTTGCCGGTGTACCGGGCCACGCTGCGGGACGAAAGCGCCGTCCCCCTGTTCGATGAACTGGACGTGTCTCTGTTCAATCAGAGCGGCGAACCGGAATTTGCGCCTGCTCTTTTCCGCAAAAAGCCGCTGCGTTCCGGCTCTTACACCTACCCTGACGGCGCCGTGCTGACCACCTCCCCGGAAACGCTCCGTTATAAGGAGTACGACGGCACTTATGTGAGCCTTCTCCACTCTGCGGAAGACGGTTCTGAAATTCGGGAGGAGCTTCCCCGTTCTTCCCTGAAAAGCGCCATCGCCGATCTGGCTGCAGGGGCCCGTCAATGCTGGCCGGATCTGGACGAGCAGCCCCGTCTGACCACGGCCGCGCTTCCCGGCGTCACGCTGACCGAAGCGAAGGCACAGATAGAAGCCCTGCTGGAAAAGCTGGGGCTAAAGGACGGCTATCATTTCGTCTACGGACTGGACATGACACTGGAGCGCATTCAGTCACTTGGGCGGAACTACAACGAGGTTTTGTCCTTCCGAACCGCCGAATGGGATTTTGCCCTTGCCACGGAGGAAGATCAGGGCTTCTATGTTTATTACGAGTTTCAGCTGAACGGTCTGGACATCCATTCCATGGACATTGCGCCTTTTTCGGCCTCGGCCTACTTTACCCGGGAGGGAATGCACTCGTTCCTGCTGACGAATCCCGCCATGATTGGAGAAATTTACGATATGCCCGACGCGCTGGTTTCCCCCGAAACGATTCTTACCCGGTTTGAAAAGGACAACCCTGACCGGATCCGGTATGGTTTCAACGATCCCACGCCGGTTCAAATGAAGCTGGTCTACACCCTGCAGCGCGCCCCGCAGAAGAAAGACGGCATGGTGCTGGCCCCGGCATGGTACGTCCGCTATACTTTTGTGGACGGCGTTCCGAAAGAAGGTTGGGTCTGGTATTCCGCGCTGGACGGCGTGAAGCTGATGGACTGCTATCAATGGTAAAACGCCTTGGCAACGGAAACATGGCCGTGGTAAAATAAGCGGCATTCCATTTCAGGGGGACAATGCCTTGAACCTTTACGAAGTTTCGCAGCGGGAACCGCAGCTTATCTGCCAGCTCACGACCATTTGGGAAGATTCCGTGCGGGCGACCCATCTGTTTCTGTCGGAAGCAGAGATTCAAACGATCAAAGCCTATGTTCCGCACGCATTGACCGGCGTTTCTCACCTGCTGGTGGCCGAAAGAGTGCTGGGACAGCCCGTTGCCTTTATGGGGATCGAAGGCCCTCGTCTGGAAATGCTGTTTCTTTCCCCGGCAGAGCGGGGCGCAGGGCTGGGAAGGCAGCTTCTGGAATACGGCATTCTCCATTACGACCTGCAGGAATTGACGGTCAACGAGCAGCCCTTTGCGGCCCGGCTTCGCCGCCGTCCTCTCCTTGGTGACTCCTTAAGCCGGTTCACGGGAAACGATACTGCGACACAAGCTCTACGGGCAGACCCGGCAGCGCCTCCTGCACCTCCACTGGTTGGATATACGAACCGGCGTGACAAATGCGTCACGCCGGTTTCGTTTGCTGTTTTTTTGTAATTACTTAATGAGCGTAAAGTGGCTGAACAGCGTCGCAAAGGTATTGGCGACGGTGGACATGGTCTTGATGAAGATGTCCAGCGCCACGCCGACCACGTCTTTGCGGGTATCGCCCACCGTGTCGCCCACCACGGCGGCCTTGTGGGCGGGAGAACCCTTGCCATGGCCTTCCAGTGCGCCGGATTCGATATACTTCTTGGCGTTGTCGAACGCGCCGCCGGAGTTGCCCATGAACAGCGCCCGGGGAATGGCCACGATGGTCGCGCCCACCAGCAAACCGCCGACAAACTCCACGCCGAACAGGAAGCCGCCCACAATGGGGATCAGCAGCGCCATCACGGAGGGCAACAGCATGGTCTTCAACGCCTGACTGGCCGCCATGCGGATCAGCTTATTGTAGTCGGGCTTTACCTTTCCTTCCAGCACGCCGGGCACGGACAGCTGCCGGTCGCCCTCGTCCGCCATTTTCCGGGCGGATTCAATGGTGTTGTCCGTCAGCAAAGCGGAGAAATACTCGATCAGCGCGCCGCCGATGATGCCGCCTGCCACGACCACGTAAGAGGCGATATTCAGGATGGGTTCCGCCGCAGCGGAGGTGTAGTTGCCCACATAAGCCACGATCAGGGACACGGTAGCAAAGGCGGCGGAGCCGATAGCGAAGCCCTTGCCGATGGCGGCGGTGGTGTTGCCCACCGCGTCCAGTTTGTCGGTGATCACGCGCACGTTCTCAGGCAGGTGGCAGGATTCCGCCAGACCGCCCGCGTTGTCGGCGATGGGGCCGAACGCGTCAATGGAGACCGTCGCGCCTACGAAGGCCAGCATTCCCAGCGAGGACAGCGCAATGCCGTAGGTGCCGCAGATTTTGCCGGAGAGGAACAGCGCCACGCCGATGACCAGAATGGGCAGCAGGCAGGAGCGGGAACCGATGGCGTCGCCCTTGGTGACCACGAAGGCCTCGCCCTCGGTGGCGATCTGGGCCAGTTTCTTGGTGGGATTATAGTCGGTAGAGGTATAGTATTCCGTGATGGAGCCGATGGCGATGCCGCTCAGAATGCCCAGCACGGAAGAAAGCCACGGGCTCAGCCAGCCCAAACGGAAGTCGGCGTACAGCTCCACCTTGCCGAACACAAGCAGCGCGGAGAAGAAGCCCACCACAATGGTAATGCCGGCGGAGATCCACGTCGCCAGATTCAGTTCCTTGGAGGGATTATCGCCCATCTTGCGGAAGGCCGCATAACCAAGACCCAGCACGCAGCCCAGCAGACCGCCGCCCGCCAGCACGATGGGATAGATACAAGTCGCGTCAAAGGTGGCCTGGCTCACAGCGCCCTGCGCGCCGTTGAACAGGGTGACGGCGATCATGATGGCCGCGGCCATGGTAGCCACGAAGCTTTCCAGCAGATCGGAGCAGTTGCCCGCGATATCGTTCACGTTGTCGCCGATGAAATCCGCCACCACGTTGGGCACACGGCTGTCGTACTCGGGCATGTCGTGGCGCAGCTTGGCCAGAATGTCGGAGGAAATATCCGCGGCCTTGGTGTAGTTGCCGCCCGCCACGCGGTTGAACATGGCCACCAGCGAGCAGCCCAGCGAATACGTCGTGACCCGCATGATGGAGGGATTGCAGGGCAGGTTGGCCAGCAGGCCCCGGCCCGTGGCGGCAGGGTCGATGCCCTTCCAGATGACCAGCACCAGCACCAGACCCAGCATTCCGAAGGCCTGTACACTCAGGCCTGAAATGCTGCCGCCGCACAGCGCCACCTTCACGGTCTCGCCGATGGACAGAGTCTCCCGGGCGCGGTTGGCGGTGCGCACGTTGGCATAGGTAGCGCTGCGCATTCCCAGCACGCACACAGCGGAGGACATACAGGCGCCGATCAGGAAGGTAATACCGCTGGTTTTTTCAATGAACAGGCTGAACACCAGCGCCACCAGCAGAACCACGATGGAGATCGTGCGGTATTCGGTTTTTAGAAAGGTCGCAGCGCCGCTGCGGATAATTTCCGCCATTTCCATCATTTCGGCGGTTCCTTCGCCCATCCGGCGAATCCGGAAATAATTGTAGAACACATAGGCAATCGCAAGCACGATCACGCCCAGAACGATCAACCAAGCAGCCATGAGAGCATCCTCAACTTTCCTTTTATAAAATAGAATCAGGGATGAATACCATGCGTTCGCATCGCGTTCACTCGAAAAAAGCTGAGGATCTTTCAAAGGCATCGCATACGCCCTCTCGGGCGCGTGTCTCCGCGGCTGCCGCTCCTTTCCTGCGCAATTTTGCCCACAAAAAACACCGTCACCAATCGTCGGATGAACGATGCTGGGCGGTGGAAATAATGTTCGGTTTGCGGGACAATGTCTCACAGTTCGATATGAACCGAGGTTTTTCGCCTCGGTGACAGACTCCACCACTCATATCAACGTAGATATTATATCCCCAATGAGATAACCCGTCAATACAGAATTTCAAAATTATTCCTCAATTATATTGTACTCCGAAAACCGGCGGTGTGCAAGGTGTAAATCCTTGCGTTTTCGCCCCCGCTCCGCTTGAAACAGCCGGTCGGATATGCTATCCTTCCTGTCAGAAAAGGAGGGACGGCATGAAAGCAACGCTGCTTCGCAGAGCCGCCGCATGGGTCGCGGCGCTCGTTTTTCTGCTCCCCTGCGTTCCCGCGCTCGCTGGTCACGACGTGGTGATCCCCTTTCCCGAGGAACTGACCATCCGCATGGAGACCGAGTCCTGGACGGCTGCGGACGGACGGCAGGCCGAGGCCGACCTGCCCGTCACCTGTCAGGAGAGCGTTAATCAGGCGCTCCGGGCCGCCCTGGAGGAAATCTGGCAGGAGCTTCAGGCCCATTCCTCCCCGGATGAAGTGCTGGAGCTTTCCTCTACCTTCCGTGTCAGCGGGGAAAGCTGGGCGGGCTTCCTTCTGACGGGCCGCGCCATTCGCACGGGGCGCAGCCGAAATGATACCTTCGACACTGAGGAGACCGTCTACCTGACCAGCCGGGTTTTCAGCTACGATCTGCTGGACGGCGCGCCGCTAAGCCTGCGGGACGTTTTTCCCGAGGGGAGCATGGTCTGGCAGATGATCAGCCGGGCAATCGAGGAACGCTTTGCCCTCTACTATCCTGATACATCTCATGATGGTGCGGCGATCCGCCAGCTGGCCAATACGGCTTCGCTGGCCGACCTGCCTTTCCTTCCCTGCGCCGGGCGTTTTCTGCTGACCTTTCCCCTGGAGGGCGCGGTGGACGGCAAATGGCAGCTGGTACAGGTTCCGTTGCTGTACCGGGACTACCGGGAATTTATGATCGCCGAAGCCGACCGTCAGACCGACAACAGCGCCCGCCCCATCATCGCCCTGACCTATGACGACGGCCCCGTGCTGAACGTTACCCGGACGCTTCTGCGCAATCTGGATCGTTACGGTGCTTCCGCCACCTTCTTCTGCGTAGGTACACAGGTGGAAAAATGGCCTGACATGGCCCGACGGGAATTGGACTACGGGCACACCGTCGGCTCTCACACCATGGATCACACCTATGCGGAGGATGTTCACGCTGCTTCACAGCTTCTGCAGGATCGGGAACAGGTGCTGGCGCTCCATGCGACCCAGGTAGGGCCGGAGCCGGTGCTGTTCCGGGCTCCCGGCGGCAACTATGCCAAATACCAAAAGCACGAGGTCGGCTGGCCGCTGATCCAGTGGTCGTCCTCTGCCGGGGACACCGGCAAGAACACCGAGCGTCAGCTGGCACGTCACCTGACGGCCAACGCAGAGGACGGCAGTATCCTGCTTCTGCACGATATTTATATGAAGACCGCCGTTTCGGCAGAAGAATATCTGGCAGAATTTTATCAGCGGGGCTTCCTGACCGCCACGGTGGAAGAACTGCTTTCTCTGGCCGGGCTGGAGCCGGAACCCAACGAGGTCTACGTCAGCGTTCCTACCGCCTTCACTACCGGCGGCATCCCGGACGGCGCTTTGTGATTTTTCCCAAACAAATCACGAATGGAGTTCTGCATTTTTATAATGAAACCTTTTGACAAATAGTTGACAACACAAAAATTGTGTGTAAACTAAACATGGAATTGCTGCAAGATTCCAAAACCTTTTAGGAGGAACGTACCATGATCCGCTACACAAAGGAACAAAAGGAGGCTGCGCTGAGCCAGGCGCAGGAGATCGGTATCATCAAGACCCACAACGAGACCGGCATTTCCATTCAGACGCTGTACAAGTGGCGTGCCGAAGCCGAAGGCAAGACAGGACCCAAGGCTGGCCGCAAAAAAGGAGTCTGCAACGAATATCAGGCTCTCTTGGATGACGACGTGATCGCCAACAAAATCAACCGTCTGGAAGAAGAAAACGCCGCCCTGATTTCCGAGAACCTTCAACTGAAAAAAGCGTTGATGTCTCTCTTGGAAAAATAAGAATCTCACAAGGATTCTTACTTAACATAAACGCCCGTGCAGCCAAAAACTGCACGGGCGTTTGCTATTTTTCAGCGGCAAAGCAGGGGTGTAACCGTGCTTTTTTCTTTCTCCAGCCTGCATGTTTTTCCACTTTTTGCTGGTTTCTATGCAGCCTATGCATACAGGTGCAGTGACAAGCAGGTGAGGATTTCTGCGCAGGTTCCAGGCCGATGGGCTGCAGCAGACGGAGTTCACGGCGGGAAGGGCCGCACCGATTTTGTCACAAGCAAAGCCCTCGGCCGTAGGAAAATCCCGCCGGGGGATCGACGCGCCGACTCCGGCGGGGGTTGAGGATTGTCGTTCCAGAGGGCGACCCGAAGGGGATAGAGGCGAGTGGAAAGCCTCTGCAAGCAGCGGTGTAAGCCGACCGTGCTGTAAAAAATCCCATCTGGGGGATCGACGCGCCGACTCCGGCGCAAACGTTGGGGCTGCCGCCCCGAGGGGGGTAGTACTTTCTTTCGAAGCGAAAGAAAGTACCAAAGAAAGCACGCGGCACGGCGACTCCGTGAAAAAGCCTTTTATTGCCCATTTTTGAAAGAGGGAGTTCGCAATGTCGCGCGCAAACTAGTTAGATAGCTATCCCATACTGTCGTGCGCGCTCGTGCTCACTCTTTTCCTCTTTCAAAAAGGGCAATGCTTTTTCCCTCCGCTGCCTATCGCCGCTCTGCTCCCCCGCAGTTGGCACTAGGCAGACTCAACCAATGCGAGTTGGGATGTTACGGCGCAGGTTGGATGGCTTCGCTGTATCCATAAACAGACCTGTTTCCCAACTCACAGTTGGCGGTGGACTTACTTAACCGGCGCTGCTTGGGATGCTTCGATGCGGTTGGGATGGTTTCGCAGCGCAAAAAATAGGCTTGATTTTTTTCTTCTGCCGTTGGCACTATCCATGCTCAACCAGCGTCGCTTGGGGTAATCTAGTGCGGCTTGGATGGTTTTGCAGCACAAAAGGCCAGCGGGATTTCAAGTCCACGCTGACCTTTGTTGCAAGCCATGAGGCCTGTCGCCGAATGGCGGCCTTTCCTAATTCAACTATCAGGAATCCACACCAGACCGGCGAGCCGTGGT